>Ga0268298_10006650_pt1 | contig 10435 bp, 8 predicted proteins | sample WWTPWeurt_MetaG_FD_194462 | JGI IMG/M metagenome (GOLD analysis project Ga0268298, IMG submission 194462) | Activated sludge microbial communities from WWTP in Nijmegen, Gelderland, Netherland - WWTP Weurt | ecosystem: Engineered > WWTP > Aerobic digester > Activated sludge | place: Netherlands... | reverse complement strand
TCATTATTTTGATTCGAGTTCTTTCAGTTTGTCGGGCTTCAGTTCCACCATCTCGGGAAGCAGGTAAACACCCCCGGTGACCACACCCGATTTGAGGATGATGTCGCGGCATTTTTCAGCTTCCTTCTTGTCTACAAAATCGCCAAATTTCATTTTGATAAAAGGCGCTTGAAAGGTCATAACCACTTTCTCTTCCGGGAAATTCTGCAGCAGGTAGGTGCGTACACGCATGGCATAATTGCGGTCGGTGGTCTTTAACACAAAAAGACGGTATCCTTTGGTGAACCGGTTGGCGTAGCTATTGATCTCGGCCTCGGCCTTGGCCAGTATGTCCAGGCGGGGGTCTTTGGTAACGGTAACTTTTGCCGGCATACTATCGGCGCCGCTGTGTTGCGCCAGCAAGGATCCGGATATAAACAGAAGGGCAAGAAGGCTGCTGAACTTTTTCATGTCGGCTTGTTTTGCAAATATCATTCCGCCAAAGGTATTTGAAATGCCCGGCTACAAACCCCATTTTAACAGGGGCCGTAAAATTACGGAATATGCATAACTATTTTATGCGGGTGGTGGCGGCTGCTATTAATCATTTGCTATATTTATCGCCCAATCAAAATATTAACTGCATGAAAAAATTCAAGATCCTGCTTATGCTGCTGGCCTTTTCGGTCGCCGGTATACATGGCCTGCGGGCCCAGGCAACCTTCCCGGTCAACGACGTGGCCAATCCCAAAGACGGTTGCTATGCATTTACCAATGCCACCATTTTCAAAGACGCACGTGATACTTTGAAAAATGCCAGCATGGTCATCCGCCAGGGGAAAATAGAAGCCGTTGGTATCAACATCAGCATCCCCAAAGATGCGGTGGTGATTGATTGCAGCGGAAAGTTCATATACCCGTCTTTCATTGATATATATACCGATTACGGCATTGCCGGCGCCAGCGCCCAGCAGGCCGGTTTTGCCGGCGGCGCCGCGGCTTTCTTCCGCACGCAGCAACTCACATCCAACACCAAGGGCGCCTACGGCTGGAACCAGGCCATCCGCAGTGAAACCGAGGCCTATAAATTGTTTTCGGCCGACGATGCTAAGGCAAAAACCCTCCGCGACCTCGGATTCGGAGCCGCACTCACCCACCAGAAAGACGGTATCGCACGCGGCACCGGCGCCTTCGTGACACTGGCCACCCAACCCGACAATTTTGTACTGATAAAAGACAGGGCATCCGCTCACTACTCATTCAGCCGCGGCACATCGTCGCAAAGCTACCCGAGTTCCATGATGGGTATGATCGCCTTGCTGCGCCAGACCTATCTCGATGCGCAATGGTATAAAAATAATCCCGCGGCCGAAGGAGTAAACCTCTCGCTGAAAGGATGGAACGAAAGCCAGCAGCTTCCCCAGGTATTCGAGGCCAATGATAAATGGAACGACCTCCGTGCCGACAAGATCGGCGACGAATTCGGCGTTCAATACATTATTAAAGGAGGTGGTAACGAATACCAGCGCATCCGCGAAATGGCCGATACAAAGGCTTCCTTCATCCTCTCGCTCAACTTCCCCGCCGCCATGGATGTGGATGACCCGAACGATGTTCGCTTTGTAGGACTTGACGACCTTAAACACTGGGAGCTGGCGCCGGGCAACGCGGCCGCCTTTGAAAAAGCGGGTATCAATTTCTGCCTTACCACGGCCGACCTGAGCAATCCTGCCGATTTCCTGGCAAACCTGCGCAAGGCCATTGAATACGGACTGACCGAACAAAAAGCTTTTGAAGCGCTTACCAAAACACCGGCCTCCCTCCTGGGCGTATACGATAAAATTGGCAGCCTGGAAACAGGCAAGATCGCCAACTTCATCATCACCAGCGGCCCGGTATTCGCTGAAAGAACGAGCTTGCTCCAGAACTGGACACAAGGCATCCGCAATGCCGTAAAAGAAGAAAACTGGTACGATGCAAAAGGAACCTATAACCTGGTTGCCAATACCAGCGGCGGGCCGAAGAATTTCACATTAGAACTGAAAGACGCCGGTGTCGCGAGTTTCATCAGCAAAGACACCCTTACCGGTAAATATACCTACGACGGCAAACTGGTAAAACTGAGTTATACCGAAGGCCGTGGCCCGGGAGCGAGAGAAACGATCTTCAGCGGCGCCGTTGCCGGTACCAACTGGAATGGCTTTGGTTCCGACGCACAGGGAAATAAATTCACCTGGAGCGCCAGCTTCGACAAGAAAGCCGAAGCAAAGGCCGACAGCGCAAGGACACGTCAGCCGCAAACACTTGGCAAAGTGACATACCCCTTCCTGAGCTATGGCTGGGAAGAAATGCCAAAACAAGAAACCATACTGATCAGGAACGCCACGGTATGGACCAGTGAAAAAGAAGGAAAACTCGAGAACACCGATATCCTTATCAAGAATGGTAAGATCGCGGCCATCGGAAAAAATCTTTCCGACCCCACAGCCCGGGTGATCGATGCCAGCGGCAAGAATGTAACAGCGGGTATCATCGACGAGCACTCGCACATAGCGGTGTCATCCATCAATGAAGGCGGACAAAGCGTTACCTCCGAAGTACGCATCGGCGATAACATGAACCCGGACGATATCAATATATACAGGCAACTGAGCGGCGGTGTTACCACCTCGCACATCCTGCACGGATCGGCCAATACCATCGGCGGACAAACCCAACTCATCAAACTGCGCTGGGGCGCCAATGCCGAAGACCTCAAATTCGCCGGCGCCGATCCCTTCATCAAATTCGCCCTGGGCGAAAACGTAAAACGGAGTTCCGCCACGCAGGGCAATCCCCGTTTCCCCGATACCCGCATGGGTGTCGACCAGGTTCAGATGGACGCTTTCCAGCGTGCCAGCGATTACCAGAAAGCGATGAAAGCGGCCGAGGAGAACAATAAGAAAAAAGGAGCAACGCCCATCTTCGTACGCAGGGATCTTGAACTCGACGCCCTCGTGGAGATCATGAACAAAAAGCGTTTCATCACCTGCCACTCGTATGTACAGAGCGAGATCAACGCAACCATGAAAGTGGCCGAGAAATTCGGTTTTACCGTAAACACCTTCACACATATACTCGAAGGATATAAGGTAGCCGACAAGATGAAAGCCCATGGCGCCAACGCTTCCACCTTCAGCGACTGGTGGAATTACAAAATGGAAGTGGTGGATGCCATCCCCTTCAACGCCTACATCATGAACAAAGTAGGTTTGAACGTGGCCATCAATTCGGACGATGCCGAAATGGCCCGCCGCCTGAACCAGGAAGCGTCTAAGAGTGTGAAATACGGTGGCATGAGCGAAGAAGAGGCCCTGAAGATGGTAACCATCAACCCGGCTAAAATGCTGCATGTCGATAGTAAAGTGGGTAGTTTGAAAGTGGGCAAGGATGCCGATATCGTGATCTGGAGCGACAACCCGCTTTCGATCTACGCCAAGGCCGAGAAAACGATCGTGGACGGCATCATCTATTTCGACCGCGATCGCGACCTGACCCTGCGCAAGCAAAATCTCGCCGAAAAATACCGCCTCGTTCAAAAACTCGCTGCCGCTAAACGCACAGCCACGGGTGGCGCGGGTGGAGCTGGCGGTTTCCAACGGGCCAGGCCCCGCTACGAGATCGTGAACACCTGCAGTGATCACAATCACAACACAGGATTACTCACCATCCATGCCGACGAATCGGATGAAAACAACTAATCGAAAAAACGCATTGATATGAAAAAGATATTCCTGATAATAACCTGTGTCGCGGTCATCACCGGCGCCTTCGCCCAGGAGACCATCTCGCCCGCACCGGCACAGAAAGAGACCATCGCCCTCACCAACGCCACCATTCATGTGGGCAACGGACAGGTGATCCAGAATGGAACCGTGGTATTCAAGAACGGCAAATTCACCGAAGTAGGCGCCAATGCATCTACAGCGGGCGCCAAAGTGATCGACTGCAAGGGCAAACATATTTATCCCGGGCTCATCCTGAGCGCAACCCAGATCGGGCTCGTGGAAGTTCCTTCCGTTCGGGCCACGGCGGATGGTTCCGAGATCGGCGAAATGAATCCCAGCATCCGTTCGCTGGTTGCCTATAATACCGACTCGAAAGTGATCAACACACTTCGGTACAACGGTATCCTATTGGGCAATATCGTTCCCGACGGCGGACTCATCTCCGGCTCTTCTTCCGTGGTACAGTTCGACGCCTGGAACTGGGAAGACGCGGCCTACCGCTCCGATGGCGCCATCCATTTCCGCATGCCATCCCTCCTGCAACGCCGCGGCGGCAGAGGCGGGTTCGGCAATTTCGGCGGCGGTCAGCAGAATGTGGACCCGGTAAAACGGGGCCTCGAACAGATCGAAAACGTAAAAGTATTTTTCCGCGAAGCGAAAGCATACATGGCCGAAGCCAATCACGCCAGCGCCAATCTTAAATTTGAAGCGGTACGCGGACTGTTCGAGAAGAAACAAAAACTCTTCATCCACTGCAACATCGTGAAGGAAATGCTGCTGGCGATCGATTTTGCCAGAGAATTCGGTTTCGACGTGGTGCTGGTGGGCGCTGCCGACAGCTGGCAGATCGCCGACCTGCTGCGCCAGAATAACATTGCTGTTGTTCTCAACCAACTGCATAACCTGCCGGTGATGATCGACGACGACATCGACCAGCCTTTCAAAACGCCTTCCATGCTGCAGAAGGCCGGCGTGCTTTTCAGCATCACCGACGACGATGAGAACACCCGCAGCCGAAACCTCGCTTTCAATGCAGGCACCGCCGCCGCGTATGGCTTAACCAAAGAAGAAGCGCTCAGTGCCATTACCCTCAACGCGGCCCGGATCCTTGGCATTGCCGACAGAACCGGGAGCATTGAAGCCGGCAAAGACGCCAATATCGTTGTCAGCGAAGGCGACCTGCTGGATATGCGCACCAACATCATCGATCATGCCTATATCCAGGGCCGCGATGTGGATCTGCACAACAAGCAAACCCAGCTCGCTGAAAAATACGAGAATAAATACGGGATAAAATAATCCCGACTGGATAATTTTTTTAAAAGCAGGATCAACTGGGTCCTGCTTTTTTATTTGTTTCATCTTCCCGATCATTTGCTTACCTTTTGCGGCGAAAGAAACGCAGGCATTCTTCACTGCCCGCCGGTGTTTCCGGATTTCCCTGGTACAGAACAAACAACCCGCTATGCCCGCAAAAAAGATCAAGCAGCATGAGTGTGCCAACTGTGGCTTCCGGTTCAGCTCGAACAGTGAGCACACCAATTTCTGTCCCAACTGCGGACAGGAGAACCACAACCCACGGTTCCCGCTGGTTCATTACGGGTATGAATTACTGGAAGGTCTCCTGCACTTTGATACCAAGTTCTTTTATTCACTGAAGATACTTTTATTCAGGCCCGGCAAGATCACACACGATTACATCCGCAACATCAGGGGGCGCTATACGCCTCCTTTCCGGATGTTTATCTTTCTTTCCATTTTCGGCTTGCTGGTAATGGGCTTGTACGAAAAGAACCTGCTCAATAAAGGGCTTTTTGGAGAAAGTCCCGGCGTTGCGGAAAAGAACATGACCATCAGCGAGCTGTTCGACAGATCGGCGGATAGTGTGAAGGATCATATCCTGGTGCCGCCGTTTTCCTGGGTGATGAAAAACCCCGCGATCAGCAACGCCGATCTCCGGTTGCTTAAAAAAACAGACAAGGAAGATATCGGCGCATGGCTTACCGAACATGGCTATGCGGATAATATCATTACCCGGCTGTATGCCGGGAATAAAAAAGTACGCATCAGCCGGCAGATGACGATGCCCGAAGCGGTGATCATGGTTACGGGTATTTTCAAATGGCTGTTCCTGGTGATGATACCTGTGAATGCGCTGATCTGCTTCCTGGTATTTTACCGCCGCGGATTGTATTACTACGACGCCATGCTGTTCTCTATTCACTTCGGGTGTTTCTTCCTGATCCTCTTCCCCGTCATGTTGCTTTCTGTATTGCTGCTGCAGGGAGCCGGCAGCGGGGCATTACTGGTGTCGGGAATATTTTTTTTGCTGGCCTTGTTTGTCTACCTGGCTTTCGCATTGAAACGGGTATTCGCGTTTTCATGGCTCGGAACGCTGCTCAGAATGACGGTTGTCTGCCTCACGGCATTCGCGCTGTTTCAACTGATCCACTACTTCATATCATCGCATTCGGGCAGGTAACGATCCTTCACCAACCGATCCCGCTGACGGGCGTGGACAGGCGCACTTATTACCCGCATGTGAGCTCCTGTAAGCGGGTACGAAAAACACTGTTCCAAGTCCATTAATCAATATCTTTGTTTTTCAACGATCCGCTATGCAACGTATACCCGATTCGGAACTCATCATCAATGATCGCGGCGCCATCTATCACCTCGATGTACGGCCCGATGAACTGGCCGATACCATCATCGTGGTAGGCGACCCCGACCGGGTGAAAAAGATCAGCGCTTATTTCGACCGGGTCGAATTCAAACTGCAGCACCGCGAATTCATCACCCACACGGGTTATGTGGGTAACAAACGGCTCTCGTGCATCTCCACCGGCATCGGCCCCGATAATATCGACATCGTATTCAATGAACTCGACGCACTGGCCAATATCGATTTCAATACACGGACCATCAAGGACACACTGACCAAACTCAAGATCATTCGCTTCGGCACTTCCGGTTCGCTGCAGGCCGATATACCGGTTGACAGCCTGGTGGCTTCCACACACGGACTCGGCCTCGACAACCTGCTTAACTTTTACCAGTATACAAAGGCAAGCGCCGATCGGGAAATGGCCGACGCTTTCGTAGCGCAAACCGGTCTCGACACAACCATCACCATCCCCTACTGCTTCAGCGGAAGCGAAATGCTGCTTGATAAATTCGGTAACGAATTCTATAAAGGAATCACCGTTACCTGCCCGGGATTTTTTGGTCCGCAGGGACGGGTACTCCGGTTAGGACTGGCCAGTCCGGGATTGGTTGACAAACTCACCCACTTCCGCTTTCATAATCACCGAATCACTAACTTTGAAATGGAGACCTCGGCCATCTATGGCTTGGGCAAACTGATGGGCCATGAATGCATGAGCGTAAATGCCATCATTGCCAACCGGGTGGTAAAGGAATTCTCCAAAGACAACAATGCCGCTGTTGAAAAACTGATCAAAAAAGCGCTGGAGGTTCTGACGTCGTAAACCTCCAAACCCATAAATGACTTAAACGTTCTGTAATGATCGCAACCCGAATGATCCCCGACTTCTCCGCCCCGGTGCATATCGACCAGGTAGGTGTGGAAGAAAGGGCCTCCCGCTTTACGAAGCGAAGCATCAAAAATGAGAGTAAACTGAACGGATTGATGCTCGCCCTCAACATGATCGATCTTACCACCCTGGAAGGAAAGGACACCGACGGAAAAGTGAAACAGCTTTGCTACAAAGCGCAGCATCTGCATGACGCATACCCGGGCTTGCCCACCGTTGCCGCTATCTGCGTATACCCATCGATGGTTAAAACAGCGAAGGCGGCCCTCGGCAATTCCGGGATTAAAGTTGCTTCCGTGGCCACCGCTTTTCCCAGCGGACAAGCGCCCCGCGATGTAAAGATCCGCGACACCAAATACGCCGTGCAGAATGGAGCCGACGAGATCGATATGGTCATCTCCCGGGGTAAATTCCTGCAGGGCGAATACAATTTTGTTTTTGACGAGATCGCAGCGATCAAGGAAGCCTGTGGCCCCGCCAACGGCGGGGCGAGGCTTAAAGTGATCCTGGAAACCGGCGAACTGGTTACCTACGACAAAGTGCGCAAGGCCAGCGACATTGCCATGTATGCCGGCGCCGATTTCATCAAAACATCCACGGGCAAGATATCACCGGCTGCCACCATGCCCGTGACACTGGTAATGCTGGAAGCCATCCGTGATTTTTATTACAAGACCGGGAAGAAGATCGCCATGAAACCAGCGGGCGGTATTTCGAAGGCAAAAGCGGCGCTGCACTACCTCGTGATGCTGAATGAAGTGCTGGGTGAAGAATGGATGAACAACGAATGGTTCCGCTTCGGCGCCAGCAGCCTGGCCAACGATATACTGATGCAATTAATGAAACAGCGGACCGGCGTATACCAGGCAGCGAATTATTTTTCAATAGACTGATAAGGTTCAACGTTAAACGTTCAAATCGTTCAACGTTGAATCAGGACTCAACATCAAACGTTAAACCTTAAACGATTTAAACGTACTAAATGGCAACCAAAAAAAGCAATACCCTCAAACTGAAATTCGACAGCGCCCGCAAACTGGCTCCCGCGCCGGAGAGCAAGAGTGCTGCTAAAATAGATCCGCAATACGACCTGTTCATCAACGGTAAATTCGAAAAGCCGCTGAGCAAAAAATATTTTGCCACGATCAATCCCGCTACCGAGGAAAAAATATCGGTGGTGGCCGAAGCGAACAGCGCCGATGTGAACAAAGCCGTTGGCGCCGCCCGTAACGCCTATGAAAAAGTGTGGAAGAAAATGCCGGCCAGGGAACGGGCCAAGTACATCTACCGCATTGCCCGCATGGTTCAGGAAAGAGCCCGTGAGTTCGCCATCATCGAAACGCTGGATGGAGGAAAACCGATCCGGGAAAGCCGTGATTTTGATGTACCCACCGCCGCCAATCATTTCTTTTATTATGCCGGCTGGGCCGATAAACTGGAATACGCCTTTCCCAACCGCAATGCGGTACCGATGGGTGTAGCCGGGCAGATCATTCCCTGGAATTTCCCCTTGCTGATGGCCGCCTGGAAAATTGCGCCGGCGCTGGCAACAGGCAATACCGTTGTACTGAAGCCCGCCGAAACAACACCGCTTACCGCGTTGAAACTGGCCGAGATCATCCAGGAAGCCGACCTGCCGCCGGGCGTTGTGAATATCATCACGGGGGCCGGAGCAACCGGCGCCGCCATCGTCAATCATCCCGATGTCAACAAGATCGCTTTCACCGGTTCCACCGATGTGGGCAAGATCATCCAGCGGGCCATTGCCGGTACCAACAAAAAAGCCACGCTTGAACTCGGTGGAAAAGCCGCCAATATCATCTTCGACGACGCCCCGCTCGACCAGGCGGTGGAAGGCGTGATCAATGGCATCTTCTTCAACCAGGGACATGTTTGCTGCGCCGGCTCGAGGCTGTATGTGCAGGAATCGGTTTACAAAGATGTGGTCCGCAAACTGAAAGACCGGATCGAGACCCTGATCGTGGGCGACCCGATCGATAAGAATACCGATATTGGTGCCATCAATTCAAAAGCGCAACTGGAAACGATCAATAAGTATATAAAGATCGGCCTGCAGGAAGGAGCCGAAATGCACCAGAGTTCCTGTTCGGTTCCCGGGAAAGGTTTCTTCTGCCGCCCCACCCTGTTCACCAATGTGGCGCAGAGCAACCGCATTGCGCAGGAAGAGATCTTCGGACCCGTTCTGGCGATCCAGAGTTTCCGAACCGACGATGAAGTGATCGAGAAAGCCAACAACAGTGCCTATGGTTTATCGGCCGGCGTATGGACCGACAAGGGCTCAAAGATCTTCAACATGACCACGAAGATGCGGGCCGGTGTGGTGTGGGCAAATACCTTCAACAAATTTGATCCCACTTCTCCTTTCGGTGGTTACAAAGAAAGTGGTTATGGAAGAGAAGGAGGCGTGCATGGGTTGAATGCGTATGTGAATATCGTTTAAGAAGTTTCAGACGTTTAAGTCGGTTCAGGGTCGGGATAATACCATTTTTAGATGATCTATTTCCTGGAATCTCACGAACGAATCAAACGATCTTGAGTTTTAAAACGATAGGCATGGCAACAATAAAAAGGTTTGAGGATCTGGATGTCTGGAAAGTGAGCCGGGATTTATGTGACAGGCTTGGAATTATTATAGATAGCGATGCATTAAAGAGAAACTTCAGACTAATTGGCCAAATAGAGGGATCCTCCGGATCTGTTATGGATAACATAGCCGAAGGGTTTGAAAGAGGGACAAAGGCGGAATTTATATTATTCCTTGGCTATTCAAAAGGATCCTGTGGTGAATTAAGATCGCAATTATACAGGGCGTTGGATAGAAAATATATCAATAAAGAACAGTTCCAGGAGTTGTATTTACTTGCAGTCAGAATCAGCGTTATGCTGCAGAAGTTCATTAACTACCTGTTGCAATCTCAAGTAAAAGGATTGCGCAAAAAGAACCCTGAAACGGCTTAAACGATTTAAACGTTTTTAAACGACAGAATATGGCAACTACAGATAAAAGACTCGAAATACTCAAAACCTACAAAATCTACATCGGCGGACAATTTCCCCGTACGGAATCGGGCCGTTATTATATAGCCAGCAGCAACAAGGGACTTAAACTGG
>Ga0268298_10006649_pt1 | contig 10437 bp, 13 predicted proteins | sample WWTPWeurt_MetaG_FD_194462 | JGI IMG/M metagenome (GOLD analysis project Ga0268298, IMG submission 194462) | Activated sludge microbial communities from WWTP in Nijmegen, Gelderland, Netherland - WWTP Weurt | ecosystem: Engineered > WWTP > Aerobic digester > Activated sludge | place... | reverse complement strand
ATGTGAGTTTCGGCTTCATCAAGTTTTTTGTCATTTATAAGTTCGGTAGTGTATAGCAACTCTAATAAATAATCGTTTGGATTTACTTTAATATCATGCGATAACAACGTTTTTTGATCACGCCAATCAAAATTTCTGACAACCGTCCGGACAAACAATAAACTTAAAATTATAAAAGTCAAACCTAAGACAATCTTTTGATTTAAAAATTTTTTTCCAAACTGATTTATATATAACCCCGTCAGTCCTAAAAGTCCTATGAATGGAAATAAAAAGAAATGATCAGCAACAGTAAAATCTAATGGAATTATCTGAATATGTAAAAGTAAACCTAACGAAAACCATAAGAGAAAAAATAAAACAATTTTTTTATCGGTGCCTTTTTGTATTAGTTTGTAAGCGACAGATAACAGTAGTCCAAGAAATATTACATCAACAATTAGCGGAAAATAGAAGTTTTCAAAATTTATTTCATGAATTATTTCTGAATGATATACAGCAAGACTAAATGGAAATAGTAATGTTTTTAAATAGTAAAAAATTATAGAAGGTATATGGATCATCCGTTGCGACAAAGTTAGTCCCATGATTGGAACCAATGATTCTTTTTGTAATGGAATTTGGGAGGCAAGTCTTAGAATAACGTAAATTATTCCTGTTATTCCGGTAAAAAAACTGTAGAACCAAAAATCCTTTTTGTGATAGAGATATACATATAAAAATCCAAGACCGACAAATAGTATTCCTGCCTCTTTAGAAAATAATGATAATAAAACTAATAAGTTTGAAAGTAGAATATTTTTTGTAGACAAAACTTTTCTTTGTAAAACAAGAAGTGAAAGCAATCCGAAAAAGACGAATAAAACATCCTGAAGATTTGCTATCCACACTACCGTCTCTTCATTAATGGGATGAATTAAAAATAATATTGAAATTATGAAAGCAATTTGTTTGTTAAGATATTTTTTAAACAAAACAAAAATTAAAAAACTATTAGTTATCTGTAGTAAAAGTTGAACAAAATGATAAGGGAAAGTAAATTCCCCAAAGAGCGAATAGAGTAAAGTATAGAAAGTAAAAAGGACCGGCCGGTAATATTGTAGTGATTCTTGACCACCCACTTGATGAAAAAATAAATTTGGTATGTTAAAAAAATTCTGAATGCTAGGATTTCTGAGAATATTTGCTCTATCTTCTAAAACGAAAGAATTAAAAAGACTATTTGCATAGGTGACAAACCCAATGATCAATAAAAGAATAGGGGGCTTAATTCGAAACATCTTTTAGCTCTGCTTCGATAAATATATCTATATCACCATCCAAGACGGCTTCCGTATTGCTCGTTTCAACATTTGTCCTAACATCTTTTACCATTTGGTACGGATGCAAAACATAATTCCTGATTTGGTTTCCCCATGAAGCAGCTTTATAATCCCCTTTAATTTTCCGCTCAGCAGCAACCCTTTCTTCCTCTGCCCTTGCAAGAAGTTTTGCTCTCAAAAGTTTTAGTGCGTACTCTCTATTCTGACCTTGATACCGTTCAGTCTGATTGGTAACAATAATTCCTGTTGGTTTGTGGGTGAGGCGCACTGCACTACTGACTTTTTGAACATTTTGCCCACCATGCGAAGAAGCACGATAGAAATCCCACTCAAGATCATCTTCATTAATCTTAAGAGCATTGTCATCATCCGTTTGCGGTAGTATTTCGACTAATGCGAATGATGTTTGTCTGAGATTATTTGCATTAAATGGGGAGAGTCGTACAAGACGGTGCGTCCCATTTTCGCCTTTTAAATAACCATAAGCAAATTCCCCCTCCACCAGATAGTCTATACTTTTGATACCGGCCTCTTCACCATTTGTTTGATCAATGATCTCAAATTTAAAACCTCGCCTTTCAAAAAACCGTTGATACATCCGGGATAACATTCCTGCCCAATCCATAGCATCCACCCCTCCCTGTCCTGCATGTATAGACAAAATTGCGTTAGCTTTATCTAAGGGTCCCGATAGATATAGGTAAACTTCAATTTCTTTTAAGGGTTCTTCTAATTCATCAAACTTTTCTAATCGTAATAATTCTTGAATTTTTTCATAACTTGAAATCTCTTTTTGCAAAAGTCCCATTTCCTGCATGAGTTTTGTTGCAGTCTGATTGTCTTTCCAAAATTCTGGATCAGTTGATTTTGCCTCGATCTCACGAAAGCGAGTCCTCTTCCCTTCTATGTCTAATTTTTTAAGGACAATTTCTGCTCTATTTTTCAAATCTTCCATACTAATTTATATTTTCTTCAAGCCATGTAGTTACCTCTGCTGTCGTATTTCCAACGGGGATAGAAAAAAGCATTGGAGTTTCATAACTATGGAGAACTTTTACTTCCTTCTCAATTTCCTCAAATTTCTCTTCAACAGTTTCTAGCATTACCAAAACTTCATTAGCACTATCTTTTTCCCCCTTCCACCAGAATTTAGAATTAATTGGCAACTTTTTTGCACAAGCAATTAATTTTTTTTCAAGTAGACTGTCTGAAATTTTATCTGCTTCGGCGTTGTCTGCGCATGTAAGCATAATCACACTCATTTTCATATTGAAATTATAACATTTAAAAAAGCTTGTATTTGGGTGACCCGACTGGGGGACCCCCATTGAGAATCTGACACAAGCGATCAAATTTGTTTAAAACAAGTAGAGCGGGTGTCAAGAATCGCAAATGGGGGTGAGGAGGGCCAGGACCCAAATCCTTCAGTTATTTTTTAATATTATCAATTTTTTTATGCAGTTCTTCTATTAATTCTTCTTGCCTTTCTAGACGAAGAATTATAGTCTCAATTTCCTTTTCTGCTTTCTTGTTGGTCGCAAAATCGCGCTCTGACCGTAACTCAGCATGCTTTCCTTGTAAATTTTGCCCTACCATAATAAGCGGCATCAAATGAAGTTGAATAAGGTTGGAAATTATTAACCACAACACGAATGCAGGATACGGATCAAACCTTAAATCTTTTGGCCCAAATATATTCCAAGAAAGCCACAATATTGTCCATGTGGAAATTGTAAAGAAAAAACCCATTGTTCCAACCCGTCTTGTGATAAACAAGGCAACTCTTTCAAGAGATGACATTTTCTCACGATGCACTTCATTCACATTTTTTATCGGAGAAAATTTTTCCCTCAACTCTTCAAATGTTTCTATCTTGTTTCGTAAATTCATGTAATTATTATTAACTAAACGCTAACCCCTAAACGCTTCCTCATTTACATAGCGTATCACAAATCAATGACTTTGCGCTTGAGGATGACCCTGTTAAATGTGAAAGGTCGTCGATAATTTTTTGAAGTTTTGGTTGAGACTGGACAATATTTTTAGCATTAATATTTGAAAGATCTTTTTTTGCAGTCTCAATAATCCCTTCTACGTTTTTTTGGTCAGGAATCTTAATCTGTGGCCCATCACTTGATGTCTTTGTACCCAATACTTTAGAAGCATTTTGACTTAATGTAGAAATTCCATATAATCCCCCGGCTATTAAAATTAGGACAAGAAAGGTTGCGACAACTATTCTTTTTGTGCTCCACCGCATTACAACTTCAGCATCTTTTACGAGCTCTTCCGCCTCATCTTTAATAACACTTCTTCTTGACATACGTATATAATAACAAATAGTGTAATATAGTATTTGTATGGATATAAAAACTTTACAAGAAAGGATAAATGTTTTAACAGCAGTAACTCGACCTCATTATAAATTGTATTCTCAGGAAGAAAAAGAAATTTTGACTAAGACTGTAAAGCTTAACGAAGAAGTTGGTGAGCTATGTAATGACATATTAAGTGTATTAAGACTCCAGCGCAAATCAAAACTTGATAAATTTGACAAAAGACACATCTACCAAGAGTTTGCAGATGTGATAATAACTACGATGCAGCTTGCCGGAGTAACCCATGTTGATATGGAAAGAGCTCTCAACGACAAGTTAAAAACTATTGAAGATCGCTATAATAAAGATCACTAGATGTTAATAAAATACATTTATACTTTTTTCCTCGCAGTTCTTTTGGTTACTTTTGTTGGAGTTGGAATCGCTGCATTTTATAAAGGTCCAAAAATGCCCGAATATCCGATTGGACTCTCATATCCAATCGAGTCGGGAAAATCTACCGAATCGGCCGAAACGAGACAACAACAAATCAAATTCGATAGGGAGCAGAGAGATTTTCAGAAGTTGAATGAAAAATACAGCAAGAATGTCTCCACAATTTCTGTAATTGCTGCACTAATAATTCTCATTTTCAGTATCACCCTTTTGTCAAAAATTGAATTTATTTCTGATGGACTGTTGCTAGGCGGTGTATTTACTCTTGGCTATGCAATAGTACGTGGCTTTGGAGCAGGTGATGAAATGTTCAGATTCATAGTTGTATCAATCGGTCTTGCAACTGCTCTTTTCTTGGGATACTGGCGGTTTGTAAAACCTCAAATTAAGAAACGAGTTTCTTGAGTTTTTTAAAATCTTCCTCTAGCGTTGCTTTCATTTTTTTAAACCTCAAAGCTGCGGAGGGGTGAACAGTTATAAAATATTTCCTTCCGTTATCTTCAATAATTTTTCCATGCTCCAAAACTACAGATATTTTTTTATTAAGAACCGCAAGTGATGCAACACGGCCCAAAAGAACAATTATTTTTGGGTCAACTATCTCTACCTGACGATCAAAGTGTGTTTTTCCATGAGCAATATCTTGTGGTGTAGGAGTAATGTAGTCAGGCAAATATTTAACCGGACTTGTGATAAATACCTCTTCTTCAGTAAGACCAACATCTGCAATCATTTTGCGAAGTAGTTTTCCGGATCTACCAATAAAAGGCCTACCGGTTTCCGCTTCATTTCTGCCCGGTGCCTCACCAACAAAAAAAACGTCGGCATTAACATTTCCCTCACCGGGTACTGCTTTACCATGTTTACCAACTTTACATTCATCACAATTCTCAATCTCTTTGGAAATTTTATCTAATTCTGCCTGCTTGTTCATAACTAAAAGCTAACTCCTAAAAACTAAACGCTCCCTTTTATATCTTCGTGGAGTTCTTTTTTAATATCTTCAGCAGCTTTTTTAATCTTCTCTTCAATAAATAATACTTTTTTATTAACAAATCCCCATATTTCTTCACGGTCATCCGATACTAAATGGGAAAGAAATACTTTTTTATCTTCTTCATTTAATTCCGAAAGAATTGCATCCAAAACATTATGATAAATGCTTTCATGTACTAATTGCTTGATCTCTTCTTTCTGAGCATCCGGAAGCTCAAATCCATCAATCTCTGTTTCAAGAGTTTCGATTTCTATAAGATGACTAAAAAAATGTGTATCCATACAAACTATTAGTTTATGTTTTTTGTTACTAGCTATTAGCTAATGACTATTATCTATAGGCATGACTGGACCCAAAGGAATTTTGTCTTCCGGGTCGTCAATAAAAAAGTATAACACAGCTCCTTTATCTCGCCCATCTACTCTTTGAAGATGGCTCATAACTTCGGGTGACCCTCCCAATTGCTTTCCGGTCCAAACAGCGGGTCCTGCATCACCTATAACGACCACAACCGCGCGACCGTTATTAGGATTTACTACAAGCATTTTTTTATATTTGAAAAAATTTATATACTCTTTCTTTTTTTCCAGGAAATTTGGAGCAAGAAATGTTTGGACAGCAATATAATATTTTTCCCGGTCAATATCCTTCTGAGTCATTTCTGATTTTGACTTGGCAAAATATCCAAATCCCCCAAGCCCTGGCGCCATACCTGATGATTTGTATTGATTTGCTTCAAAGTCTGTCTGAAAATGCTCTCCGATAGTATCCCCCGGATACCTTTTCAAATGTTGTTCAAGACCAATATATCCATATGTCCGGTTGAGGCGCAATCCATTTATGTCTGGCAAAACTTTGAATCCATAATAATTCGTTAAAACCTCAGAAATTTTTTCTTCCTGTTGCGGTAATAATTCGCTAACTTCATCAGGTAAGTATTTTTTTACATCACTAACAACAAACATATTTTCAGGAAGATCAATAAACTGTGTATTATTTGTATTATCGGTAGTTTTTGGGAGAAAATTTGATGCAGGTGATGCTATCAATAATAAGCCCCCCATGGCTCCAGCTGCGAGTTGTTTAGTATTATTTTGAGCCCAGTCAAAAGCCTCTTTGTGTTTTGTTACAATCCGCTCTTTAAGACTACGGTTGCGCTCTTCGAGTTTTTTCTTAAGATCCTTGTATTTTATATCGTCACCCATATCATTCTATTTGATTCCAAAACGCATCAGCCCATATAGCGTGGCCTTTATCACTAGGATGGTAAAAATCCCAATCATAATATGTCGTTGCTGTTATGCCAATTTTTGTAGCATCATATAAGGGTACCACATTTACACCTACTACTTGACCGTCAAGTCTTAATTGTAAATTAACATCTTTAATTTTTAAATTCTTCCGATCATCATATGTAGCCGGAAGCTCAGCAATATAACTTACGTGATTTGGTAATTTTTCTAAAATGCTTCTCAGGTCTTTTGAGATTGTTGCTATATCTCGGCCTTGATCAATGTCTTTTTGACCAACGCTAATAGTAACTAAATCCGGTTTGTAGATTTGAAGTTTTGGTAATTGTTCTGCTATAACCTTTTGTATATCGGCATCAAGTGTTGCAAGATTTATTATTTTGACAAGCTTGCCATTTGATTCTTGTAGTCGTTCTTTAATTATTCCGGGATAACTCTTTTTGGGATCAGTACTGCCAATTCCAAGGGCAGTTGAATCTCCCAGTACGACATAAATATAGTCACCACTGTCTATTGCTTGCTGTTGCCAATAATCAGAGTAATTTTTTGCCGTCAGAATGTTTCTTAGATATATTCCACCAAAGATTAATCCCCCAAAAAGAAGCAAAAGAAAAATCGTCCATGCTAATTTCTTTAGCAGTTCCATAAAAATGGCTTTATACAGTAGCGGGGTGTCTTTTTTTCCAGATTACCAGGTAGGCAAATATTCCGGTTGTAATTGCGACAACAAGACCAACAGCCAGGATGATCCACATAACCAGAGAGCCTACACCGGCTTCTTTTGGTGTTACACCAACTGTAATCTCACGATTTGTTCCTGCAATATTCACAACTTGCTTTGAAACAGGATTTTCGCCTTCAAAGACAGTAAGAGCATGAACTCCTTGAGGTACATTTTCAAAAATAGCAGAATAAACAGTTGGATCTTCTTTACTTTGAGTCGGAGTTGATAACATTTCATTTGGCGTACCTGGATCTAGCGTTACTTTCATGTTTGGTTGATTATTTTTACTTACCGTATCAATGTTATAAACAAGAGTGTACAATTTTGTTCCGTTTGCAAGAGTTATTGGAGGTTGTGTTGGTGTAGGTGCTGCAACAGTACTGTTCTGATTAGTGCTTCCCTCGGGCTGATTAAAAACGTAACTACTGTTATTTAAATTTTGTAAAATTTCTGTGGCTCCCTTATATGATTTTATTGATCCATCGGATAAAAATACAAACCCTGTTCCACCACTCGTAGCTTTGAGATTCATAGTGTAAATCGTACAGCTTTCTGTTGATCCACCTAAAATTACTCCTGCAAAAGACAAGGATCCAACAGTTGGGGTATTTACTAAAGCAAGATCACAATTTCCAAGTGTCACGCTGTCAACCGTAAGATTTTGAGAAACTGCAACGTTTGATTTAGCTGCATTAAATTTTGTTCCACCTCCATCAATTTTTATAGCAACGGTAAATGTTTGTCCCTTATCATAAGTACCACTAGCAGGAATTACAGAGATGGATCCGGATGCTGCGTATGAGAAGTTTACTAATAATAATGTTGCAACTATTCCTAAGGTAAAAGAACTCAAAAATCTACGGGTATGTTTCTTAATTTCCATATGCTGAGGCGAGAATCGAAAAGTCAGTAAGATCAATTACGCTGTCGCTATTCATGTCTGACAACACATTATTAAGAGTTCCTGTATTTGCCCAGTCAACTCCAAATATTGAAAGATCTGTAAGATCAATAACATTGTCACCATTGATATCGCCAATTCTATGGAGATTTAATGTAAAGGATTGAGTTGTACTCTTGTTGGATGAAGCGTCTTGACCAAAAACATCAAAGTTGTTTGCACCAAGTACTAGTGAAACTTGTACTTGCCATGTTGTAGCTGACGGATATGAAAGGCCCGCAGTTGAGTTGTTTACAGAAACCGATACTACATTTGCTGTTTTTGTGCCCCATAAAAGAAGTGAGTTTTTATAAGTTTCAGTTGGTTGTGATGCAATAGTTACTCCGACTGTTGGTACAGAAGTTGGTGTAGGTGTAATTACACTTGTTGGTGAAGGTTGAGTAGTTGGTGTTGGAGTTGGTGGAATTGGGGTTGGAGTTGCAGTTGGAGCTGTAGTTGGTGTAGCAGTAGGAGCTGTAGTTGGAGTTGTTGCAGGAGTTGTGGTTGGTGATGTAACAACTGATGTTGGAGTTGGAGTTATTGCTGTTCCGGTAATTGCATATAATCCATTTGTATAATTTTTTAAGACATTTTTATTTGAAATGTTACTAGTAATTGTTGGGTTTTGAAAAATTACATTTGCCGCACCCGGTGCCTTTGCTAAAAAGGTAATCGTAGCAACGAGTAGATTACTACCATTTTGAGGAGTGAAAGCTCCGAAGGCTAGTGAAATCGTCCCATTACCATCATCTGCTTGCTGTGCTTTTACATCAAATACACCATTCGTACTACTTATAGAGCTCACACCCAAAAGACCAATTGGATAAGTTATATCTGTTTGAACACCATTAACTGTTTGGCCATGGGTATCAACTTTAACATCGACATTAAATGTCTGACCGGTTGTCACAGAACTGCTTGATGGAGATAATATAAGATCACTTTGGGCGATAGGATCTGTTGCAGTAGATCCAATTGTAAAGCTTGCATTACCAACAGATGAAAATATTTCAGAATGATCAACGCTAGATTTTACTGAACCGTTGATTATGGTTATAGTTCCTATTCCTGTACCTGTTGCTTGGAGGTTAAGAGTGTAAGCTGTACATCTGGCTGATGACCCATTCAAAATTGCCCCAACAAAAGATGGATGAGCAACAGTTGGCGTCAAACCGGAATTAACATATGTAAAATTACAACCTCCAGTTGCCTGAGGTGTGATTGTCACAGATTGGATAATAAGATTATTTGAAAGTGAAAGATGAGCCTGGGCAGCATTAAAAGTCTGTCCTCCTCCATCAACAACTATATCCACGCTAAATGTTTGACCGGTTATGACAGCACCCGTTGCCGGGGTTGCTTTAATTGTTGCTGTAGGACCTGTTGGAGCGGCATTCTGACGAATATCTTGCTTATGTGAGGTGAGAAGAGATACCACAGGGATTGTCAGAACAAAAAAAGCGAGTAAAACGATAGGAATAAAAAATGGGGACAATGCCAGATTTCTTAATTTATCAGATAAATTCTTATCACGAATCTCGTGAACCATATATATAACGCTATTAAACTTTCAACTGAAAGTCAAGGCTGAAACCTAAAAGACTATCGGGGACTTTTTTATCCATGAATCATTTACCAAGCAATCATTGATAAATTCACATACAGCTATCCTATTTACCGTTTGCCAAATAGGAGGATGTGTCATTCCAATATGTAAAACTTTTTTTGTTCCTTTATTTGAATGTATTGGGGTTCTAACTACTGTCCAGTCGAGAGAACTTTTCTCAATAATTTTTTGCTGTGCGATAGCATCATTCATGCGATAAGGATCAATAATTTTCAGAAAGTTGGATGTTATATCTGCTCTTAGGGATTTATTATCAGATGAAACAATCAAAGCCTCACCGGTAATTGTAATCAAACGATCAATTCCGTTACTTTCCATAAGTGGTATGAGAATTTTCATGACTTTTTCTTGAATTGGAAAACTCGTCCGAAATCCATGACCTAACACAGAAATTACTGCATCTATCCCCTCCAAAGACTTTTGAAGATCCTTTTCGTCAAGAACACTACCTTTTATTATTTTTATGTTACGTAAGCTTGAATCAAATTTTTCCGGATTTCTGACGAGTGCTGTGACATTATGGCTCTTAGAAACGAGAGTTTTAGTAAGGACTTGACCTAAATGACCCGTTGCTCCAAGTATAAGGATGTTTTTTATCATTACCAATTAATTAAACTTTGGGCATTCAACTGAAGTAATTTTCCAGACTCCATCTTTTTTCATTAGATTTGCCCCAAAATTATAGTCCCCACTTCCAGAAAAAAGCAGATGGACCCTGACATTAGCTTGATTTCCTTTGACTAATTCGCTATCTACTTTCAACCCATCATCCGGAAGATCCTGTATGCCACAAAAATATTTAA
>Ga0268298_10006648_pt1 | contig 10438 bp, 10 predicted proteins | sample WWTPWeurt_MetaG_FD_194462 | JGI IMG/M metagenome (GOLD analysis project Ga0268298, IMG submission 194462) | Activated sludge microbial communities from WWTP in Nijmegen, Gelderland, Netherland - WWTP Weurt | ecosystem: Engineered > WWTP > Aerobic digester > Activated sludge | place... | reverse complement strand
CGCCGGGACGGCGTGTATCTGACGGTGATCGGCGACGACACCGCCGAGCTTTTAAACGAGCTTTGGCGGCGTTTCCCTTAATTGACTCGTCGGGTAATTTTGTAGAATCCGTGATCGGTTACTATATCCGACCCCATGATCGACGTTCAAAACCTCGTTAAAGATTACGGACCCACCCGCGCGGTGGCGGGCGTTTCCTTTCGCGTGGAACCCGGGGAAGTGGTGGGCCTGCTGGGCCCCAACGGGGCCGGAAAAAGCACGACGTTGCGGATTTTAACGGGTTACCTTCCCCCCACCGCCGGCCGCGTCGTCCTGGACGGCGTCGACGTCCTGGAAAACCCTCTGGAAGCCCGCCGGCGCATCGGGTATCTTTCCGAAATCAATCCCCTTTACGAATCCCTGGGCGTTTGGGAATGCCTCGAATTGTTCGGCCGCCTGCGGGGCATGGCCCCCGCCCTCCTCGCCAAACGGCGCGGACCCGTGGTGGAGGAATGCGCCTTGACCGACGTCATGCACAAGGACGTGGGGGAGCTGTCGAAAGGTTATCGCCAGCGCCTGGGATTGGCCCTCGCCATCCTTCACGACCCGCAAATCCTCATCCTGGACGAGCCGACCTCGGCCCTGGACCCCAACCAGCAGAAAGACGTGCGGGATCTCATCCTTCGCCTCAAAGAGAAAAAAACCGTCCTCCTCTCCACCCACATTTTGCCGGAAGCCCAACGCATGTGCGACCGCCTGTTGATTATTCACCAGGGGCGGATCGCCGCCCAGGGCACGGTGTCGGACCTTCAGGCGCGCCGGACCGGCGCCGAAACCGTTTATGTCCGCCTGCGAGGTCCCGCCGGCGAGGTCGGCGCCGCCCTGGAGAAACTATCGGGCGTCACCGCCGTTCAGTCCGTGGACGAGGCGGAGCCCGGCGCCACGGGGTATCACGTCACCGCCGCCGAGGACCCCCGGGAAACCCTGGTGCGCCTGGCGGTGGATCGCCGATGGCCTCTCCTGGAACTGCGCCGCCAATCGGAATCCCTGGACGACATATTTGAGCGGTTGACGGGAGAATCCGCGTGAACCTCGGTCGCGCCGGCCTTCTGGCCCGGAAAGAATGGAAGGAATCCTTCAATTCCCCCACGCCTTACATCGCCTTGGGCCTGTTCTTCATCCTGATCGGATGGTTCTGGACGTCGGCCCTTTTCCTGACGGGACAGGCGACGATGGAGGATTTCTTCGGCCCCCTGCCGCTCCTCCTGGGCATCTTTCTTCCCGCGTTCACCATGCGGCTTTTCGCCGAGGAATATAAAACCGGGACCATTGAAAACCTCGCCACCCTGCCGCTGGAGGACATCGACATCGTCCTGGGCAAATTCGCCGCGGCCCTGGCCGTGTGGGGCGTGATGCTGGGGCTCTCGCTCGTGTATCCGGCCCTCCTGCTTTGCCTGGGCTCGCCCGACGGGGGCCAAGCGATGGCCGGCTACCTGGGGGCTTTTCTGCTCGGCGTCTTTTTTTCGGCCCTCGGGTTGCTGGCCTCGGCCCTGACCCGGAGCCAGGTCGTGGCCTTCCTTCTGGGATTCCTCTTTTGTTTCCTGTTTTATCTGGTGGGAAAGGCCGCCCAGTTTGTGCCCGGGGTCCCGGGGGTGTTGCTCGCCTTTTTGGGCGTGGACCGCCACATGGAAGGCTTCTTGAAAGGCGTCGTGGATTCCCGGGACGTCCTGTATTTCCTGTCGGGAACGGCCCTGGCCCTGGCCGGCACCCTGGCCGGGTACAACAGCCGGAGATGGCGATGACGACCCCCGCCGCCGAACGCCGCCGTCGAATGGGCCTTTTGTCCGGCACGGGCCTCGCCGTGGCCCTGGGCCTGTTGACCTTCGTCAATTTGCTGGCCGACCGATTTTTCGTGCGCTTCGACTGGACGAACCACCGCCGTTATTCCCTGTCGCCGGCCACGAAATCGTTGCTGCGGTCCCTCGAAGACCCCGTGATCCTTCGGCTTTATCTGTCGCCCGGACTGCCCCAACCCTACGCGAGTCAGGGACGCTACATTCGGGAATTGCTCCACGAATACCGGACGGCCGGCCACGGGAAAGTCACCCTCGACATCAAATCGCCGGACGAGTCGGACGCCTGGGTCATGGAAACCCGTCGGCTCAACATTCAGCCGGGCCGGTTCACCCAGGTCGCCTCGGACCAGTTCCAGGTCCGCGAAGGGTACATGGGCCTGGCCCTCTTTTACCAGGACAAGCAGGACGTCATTCCTTTCATCAAAGAGACCGACAACTTGGAATACGAGATTTCCAGCCGCGTCCGCCTCATGACGCAGAAATCCAAAAAAACGCTTTTCTTCGTCTCCAACCACCAGGAAGTTTCCCCGGATTTCATCCGCCAGGGACCGGCGGGGCGCCTCTTCGACGAATTCCGGGTGGAGACCCCGTCGTTGAGCACGGCGACCGTGGGGCGCCGCCCCGATGGCCTTTTTCTGCTGGGCCCCCAGCGGTCCCTCTCCCCGGAGGAACTCGACGCCCTGGACCAGGCGCTGGTGGACGGAATCCCCGTGGCGGTGGCCTTGAACCGGCGGGTCATCATGCCCCAAAATTTCCGGTCCATGGCCCAGGTCACGGGCTTGGAACCCTGGTTGGAACATTACGGCGTGAACGTCAGCCGCGAATTCCTCATGGACGAACAATGCCAGAACATCGCCATGCGGTCGGCCGAAACCACCTTTTACGTCAAATACTGGCCCTTTGTCCTCTCCAACGACTTGAATAGGGAGCACTTGGCCACCCGGGACCTGGATGTTCTGGGTTTCCCCTACGCCAACCCGCTGTCGTTCAATTTCAGCGGAGCGTCGACGCTCAAGGGCACCGTGCTCGCCCGCTCCTCCGCAAAAAGCTGGGTTTGGCCCGGCCTCTACAACGTCGACCCCCCCAGCCTGTTCGCTCAATTGAAATCCGAATCCCCCGCGACCTTCGACAAATCCGGGAAACGGGATCAACTGGGCCCCTTTCCCCTGGCCGTGGTGGTGGAAGGCGCCACCACCACTTACCGGACCCCGTCCCGGCCCATCCCGAACCTCCGCCTCGTGGTCCTGGGCACGTCCTTTTTCGCCAATCCCCAGGTGCCGAACCCCGAAGGCAACGCGCTCTCGATTCTGGCGCTGGCCCATTGGATGACCCAGGAAAGCAACTATCTCGCCATTCCGCCGAAAGACTCCCCCTTCCGGCCCCTGCGCCCGGTGTCCAACGGCCTTCGACGAACGGCCAAGGCGGCCGGTTATTTCCTGATCCCGGCATTGATCGTTTTGGCGGGATTCCTTCACTGGCGTCGACGTCAAATCCTTCGGGCGCGCGTCCAGAGGGCCCACGCCCGAACGGAGGCCCCCCGTGCCTAAATGGTTGCGCGGCTCGGCGATCCTCCTGGGCGTTCTCGCCTTGATTTACGCCGTCGCCCAGATCCCCCGACCGGAGGAGAAGTCTCCCCTGCCGGTGGTTCCCGAACGCCTGGAGAAGCTTGCCATTGCCCGGCCGCCCTTTTCCGCCACGTTCGAATACACCAACGACCACTGGCGCCTGCGCCAACCGCTGGATTTCCCCGCCGACGACGGGGCGGTGGCCTCCCTTTTGGCGGGTCTGCGGGGAATGACGGGCGGCGACGTCCTCACCCGGCGCGCGGAAAGCCACGGGCTCTACGACGTGACCGACGCGGCGGGGGTGCGGGTGAGCCTTTGGGCGCCCGGGGCCAAGGAACCCCTCGAATGGATTTTGGGCAAAACAAGCCCCGACGGGAACCACGCCTATCTTCGACTTCCAAAAAGCGACGCGGTTTTTCTCGTGGGCGGATGGACCCGGGAAGGCATCGAACCGAATTTGAACGCCTGGCGGGAGAAACGAATCCTAACGGCTTCTTCGGAGGAGATCGTCGAGGTTAAAGCGGAACCGCGGGGCGGGGCTTTCACGCTGTCCAAAGATTCCGACGGCTGGACGGTCAACGGACGCCCGGCCTTGGCGGAAAAAGTCACCGCGTTCCTGGAAGCCCTCCGGGAATTGACGGCGGACGACTTTATCGATCCTCCGTTGGCCGGCGCCCAATCGCCGCGATCCCCGACGCTCCGGCTCACCGTGCGCTACGCCTCGGGACGGTCCGAAACCCTTCGGGTCGGACCGGAAAACCCCAAAACGAAACGGGCGATCGTCCAACGGGACGGTTGCGAATCCCTCTTTTCCCTCTCCGCGTTCCATTTTTCCCCGGAACGCTTCCAATCCAAAACCTACCTGAAAAAATAAGCCGCCGCTGATTGAAAGCGCCGGCGTCCTTGGGAAATTCGATTCCCGGGGGAGAGGCGTTTTAGAGGGGGGTTTTGATTCCGCAGGCCCGAAGGGCGCACCAGGACCGTCGCGCCTCAAACAGCATGAACAATCCGGCCAAGGCCAAACCCACGGGAAGGGCGCCGGTGCTCCAGGTCCAGGGGCGCGGGAGAAGCGCCGCCGTGATCAACGCCATCGACAAAAAAATCCACCCCCCCCGGGCCCGGGCCCGCCGTCCCTTTTCATCGATGTTGGGGGTCAACATGGGCGAGTGCCTCCGGAAGAATTCTGGCCGAGGTCAGCCAAGTTTTTGCGACTTGGGAACCGTTTGGCCGGCCATCTGCGCCAATATTTCCCGAAAGCCTTCCACGGCGTCCTCGAATTCCTCGGGTTTGACCTTGGGCGCGGCCGGGGGCGGGGCCTTGACCGGCGCCGGGGTCGCCGGGGCGACGGGCGGGGCCGAGGGAACGGGCGGCGGGGTTTTTCCCGCCGTTTCCGTCGGAGAGGGCCAGACCCGGGCGGCGGGAGCGACCGACGCGGCCGCGGCGACCGCCGCCGGCGGGGCGGCTCTGGGCCGGGTCAATTGAATGGCCATTTCGCCCAAGCTCGTCGCCAATTCCGTCAATTCGTTTTTTCCGGGGAAACGCCAGGGCACGTTTCGTTCCCCCTGGGCGACCCGGTCCGCCCAGGATTTCATCAAATGGATGGGCTGGATCACGGACCGGTAGAAAGACACCAGAAACACCAGGCCAAAAAACACCACCAAACCCATCCCGGCCAAGAGGGACCAGTGATTCCGTCGAAGCTCGGCGGTCATGTCCTGCTCGGATTGGAGGGCGGAGGCCTCGGTTCGATTTTTAATATCGGCGATGGCCTTGAGGGCGCCGGCGCTGGCGGGGACGAATTCCGATTCCACCAGCGACATGGCTTCCGTCCGTCGTCCTTTGTCCATGGCCGTTTCAACTTTTTCCGCCGGCCCGGACAGGGCGTCGAAGGCCGCGGAAACGGCCGGAAGATCGGCGTCGTTGGTTTCCCGATGGGCGGCGGATTTTCGCCAGAGCGCCAGCCGCTGAAGCACCTGGGTTCCGGCTTGCTGGAACTGGAGTTTTTCCGCTTCGTCGTTCAGCAAAACGTAGTTTTGAAGGGCGCGCACCCGGCGGGTGGCGAAATAATCGATGTCGGCCACGGCGGCCCGCGTCCGGGCGGCCCGACGGCTGTCGTCAAAGGCCCTTTCCTCTTTTTGAATGTTCAAGTAGCACCAGGCCCCCACGCCGGAGGAAACGGCCAGGAAGAACAGGGACGACAAGGTGATTTTGGTGCGGATCTTCATGGGGCGAAAACTATTTTCCGCCTTTCAGCTTGGCGAGCTCCTTCTGGGCTTCCGAGAGGTCGATGCCGGCTCGGGTGTACTTTTTAATCATCCGCTCCAACAGGGAGATTTGCTCCTGGGCGTCGGCGCCCTGGGCGGCGTTTTTCCGGTAGAAATCCAGCGTGAGGCGGTAATCCGTCGACACCTGGGCCAATTCGGTTTTCACCCGCTCCATTTCCTTGTCCGCCCGGGACAGGTCGATGCCCTTGTCCCGGTAGGCCGCCGTCAAGGCGTTCAATTTCTCCAGACGGGTCGTCAAGGTCGCCCCCCGCTCCACGTGAACCTGGTAGCCGCGGTAAGCGGCGTCGAAAGCGGCGGCGTATTCCCGCAGGGCCTTTTCCCGGGCCAACCGGGCCCGTTCCTCGGGCGTCAACACCCGGTTGGCGGGGGCGGGAGCGGGTTTTTTCGATTCGGCTTCTTTTTTGAGTCGATCGATTTCCGCCGTGTATTCCTGAAGCAACCGGTTGCGCTCGTCCTTGACGAAGGCGGACTCCGCCTCGGCCAACCGCAGGGCTTCCTCCGCCCGGGCCGTGGCGTCCCGTTCCTCGACGATAAGCGCCAACAACTCGTCCTCGGCCGGAGCCCGGCCGAATTTGTAGGACAACCCGATGTTGTGGGTGTTGCCCGTCTGATCCAAGGCCCCCAAGGGCACCGTGAAGACGTAATCCAACACGACGCCGTTCACCTCGTACCCGGCGCCCAAGGTCACTTGCCGGTAGTCCCGCCCGCCGAAACCGGCCCCGCCCCGAAGACTCAGCGTGCCGTAACGGCGGAAGAGCCACCCGCGCTCCACCCCCAATTGAAGGCGATTGTCCGGCCGGCTGTTCAAGAAGGTCCGCCGGGTCACGTCCGCGCTCACCGTCATGAATTTGGGCTGGAACGCCACGCCCATCCGGGTGATGAGCGGCAATTTTTCGTCGTTGGCGAGGCCCAGGTCGGGCCGGTTTAGATTCGCCAAGGCCAGACCCAGCCGCCACTGGGGAAAAAGCCGGTACAACGCGCCCACGTCCAGGCCCACGGCGGTGGCCCCGTGACCGCCTTGAAACACCGGGTCGATGGCCCCCGTCCGGTTGCCGGGGTTGTTGCCCGAAAAGGCGTTCAGCGTGTCGGCCGTATCGCCGAACACCCGCTGAAGGGACTTGAGCCCGAGGCCCAGAGACAGACGGTCGGCCAGGAAGGAACGGCCGTAGGCCAGGGCCAATTGACGCTCCTTGTACAGGGAGTCCACGCGGAATTCCGTGTAACCGAGACCGACGCCGCCCCACCGCCCGTCGAAGGGAAGGGGACTGGCGCCGCCCAGAAAGGTGAGCGCCGTTCGGGTTTGGTCCGAGAGATTGGGGAACAGCCGGGCGTAATAGGCCGTCAGTTCCGGCCGCGGAAGGAGGCCCAAGCCGGCGGGGTTGTAATACACGCTGTGCACGTCGTCGGCCACGGCGGTGAAGGCTCCCGAGAGGGCCGCCGGGCGGGCGCCGACGGAAAACTCGTCGAAAGCCCGCAGGGGCGACGCCGTCAATCCGAGGACCAGTCCCAGGCGCAGCGCCCGGGTCGCGCGCGAAACGAAGGTTGAATTCATTGGACCACCACCACGACGCCGCTGATCAATTGGCCGTCTCCTTGGATTTCAAACACGTAGGGACCCGAGGGGACCACCCGCCCGGACCGGTCCCGTCCGTCCCACATCAAACTTTCCGGGGTGGGACCGAGGGCCCCGGCGGGCGCCAGGTCCGACACTTCGCCCCCGGACACGTCCAACACCCGGCCGGTCACGTCGGAGAGGGTGGGGTTGCTGAGGGAAAAATAGACCACGTCGTTGATGCCGTCGCCGTTCGGGGAAAAAAGTCGGGGAATGACGCCGTTCGTGTCCAAGGTGAGCGCGCGCAGCGGCAACCCGGCCAGGGCCATGGCCCCCGCCAAGGCCGCGCGGCGTCCCAACCGTCGGTGAATCCTCATCGTTGTCTCTCCGGGTGCGGGCTCATTGCGCCACCACAACGGTGCCCGAGAAGGTCCGTCCTTCGCCTTCGATCTTATAAATGTATACCCCCGCGGGAACGATATGTCCAGTCTTATCCCGTCCGTCCCAGGCCAGAGCGTCCGGCGTGGGCGCTCCGACCCCGGCCGCTTGGAGGTCGGCCACCCAGCCGCCGGAGAGGTCCAAAATTTTGCCGGTGAAGGACGACCCCTTGGGATTGTCCAAGGCGAAGAACACCCGGTCGTTCACCTCGTCCCCGTTGGGCGAGAAGACCCGGGGGAACACGGCGGCCCGATCCAGGGACAAGCCGTCGGCCTTTTGATAGAAGCGGACCTGGTAAATGCCGGGCAGGCCCGTGTCGAACCGCACGGTGCGCAACGTCTCGTCCACGTCCGCCGGATCGACGCTCAATTTGATCCAGGCCGAACCGTTCCACCACAGAACGCCGATGTTGGAGGCGTTGGCCCCCGCGTTGGCGGCGTATTGCAACGTCACGTTCATGTTGGGCCGGGACAGGGCGAAATCCGCGTTGGCGGCGGCTCCCGGCCCGCTGAAAGTCAAATTGTAGGTTCCCAGGGTACGGGCCGTGTCCCGGTTGTAGGCCGGCTGGCTGTTGACGCTCATACCGATCAGAAGGTCGCCGCCCGCCTTCACCTCGGGGATCAACCCTTCCGGCACGTAGGCCCGGGTCAAGGAACCATCGGTGGATTTGCCCACCAGGCCCAGAATGGCCGTCGGCGTCACGTGGAGGAAGTTGGAATCGATGAGCGGCGATCGATTGCCCGAATTGTCCACCGCCCGCACCACGTAGAACACATCGTTGAGCGGGTCCGGCGCGAAGGAGAATCCACCGCCGATCCCGGGGGTGGACACCACGAGGCCGAAGGACCCGAAGAGGTCCGTCGAACTGTAGATTTCGTAGCCCACAATGTCCGTGGCCGGACTGCCGTCGGTGTTGACGGTGGTCGAGGACCAGGTCAGGGTGTAGACGCCCGCGTTGTTGACGAGGGCCACGCCCGACACGGGCGCGGGAATTTGGATGTCCGTGGGCCCGGTCAGCACGGTGGCCTGAGGGGCCGTCGTGTCGATCGGCGACAGGTTCCCCGAGGGGTCCAGGGAACGAATCCCGAAATAATACCGGGTGGTGGGCGCGAGGTTCACCACCATGATCTCACCGTTCCCGGGGGTTTGGGGCACCGGCGGGAAGGGGGCGGTGGAGGCCAGGCTCCACCAAAGGGCGGAATTTCCGCCCAGGCTCGCGATGGAGAAGGTGGCGTATTTAACCACGTAGGACTGAACGGCTTCGCCGTTCAGTCCCCCAGCGTCCTCGTCGGGCGCGGTCCAGGCGAGCACCGCTTGACCCGGGGTCACGGTCGACGAGGCACTGACGTCGGCGATGGCCGCGGGCGGGTCGGCGTCCACGATGGACACGGTGAACGACAGCGAGTCCGTGGGGGCCGCTCCCAGGGGGAGGCCTCCAAAGACCAAGAGCCCCTGCAACAGGGTTCCCCACAGGAACCCCGGCAGAAGCCGCCGGAAGATCGTTCGACCGTTTTTCGAGCTCAAGAGTCGCTCAACTCCTTATCTTTCTATTCCTCTATTAGGGCGTTCCCCCGGGGGGTTGGCCTTCGCCCCACCGGTTCGATCCCCCATGAAATGAAAGGCTCATCGAAATCCCCTCATTCCGTGGTCACGTAGACCCGGGTGTAATATTGAAGCGGGATCCCCAGGTCGGCCAATTCCGCCGTGATGAGGAATTGGAACTTTTGCCCCCGGTTTTCCGGCGCGTCCGGAATGTTCAGGAAAAGCTTCACCGGTTTGACCTGGTTGGGCTTCACCTTGACCACCGCGGGTTTCATGGACAGCCATTCGGGATGGGGTGGATCGGTCCATCCCGGTTCGCGCAAACTGGCGATGACGCGGTTGCTGGCAAATTTCAGCTTGACCGGATCGTCGCCGCGGTTCGTGATTTTGAGCGTCCCCCCCAAGGCGTCCAGGGCGATGCTTTTGCCCAGCGGGACCTTGTCCAGACGCAAGGTCGGCGTCATGTCCAGGTCCAACTTGCCCACCGCCACGCGGTTTTTCTCCTTGGCCAGGGCGCCGGGTCCCATGGAACCGACCGAGAACCGGATGTAATGGTTCACGGCCAGGGCCAATTGCCCGGTGCCGAGACTGCGCGCGTGGAGGTTGATTTGGTAGTGCTTGCCGACCAGGGCCGGGTCGTTGGGAACGGACAGGATGACTTCGGCCGTTCCGATGTCGCCGGCCCCCAATCGGAACCGATTGGGCACCACCTGAACCCACTCTTTTTTCGGAGCGGGCTCGTAGCCTTCCTTGGGGTCGATGTGTTGCGGGCCCGGGAGCTCCACGTCCACCACCACGTCCACGGGAAAGTCGGACTGGTTGATGACGACGTACGGCATGCCCTTGGCCTGGCGGAGGTTCAGGACCATCCCGGGGCTCACGTTTTCCAGGACGATGTCCGGGAAACGGACCCCCAACGACAGCTTGGCCCACAGGGGGACGGCGATCACCGCCAACCCCGCCAGGGCGCTCCACCGCGTTCGACGCTTCAAACCGCTTGCCATGTCGTTCTCCGTTTTTTGTCGTTGTCCATCGTGTTGTCGGTCAACGGACCGCAACGCGCCGATACCTTCCGGCCGTTGCCGCCGTCTTTTTTATTGGGCCTCCAATTCGACCGTGAAGGACCGCTGGGTGCTGACGCTCGAGGAGGTCGGCATGTCCAGGTTGAACCACAGGCCCCGCGTCGAACCCGCCAGGACGTTCACGCCGCTTTGCGTGCCC
>Ga0268298_10006647_pt1 | contig 10438 bp, 3 predicted proteins | sample WWTPWeurt_MetaG_FD_194462 | JGI IMG/M metagenome (GOLD analysis project Ga0268298, IMG submission 194462) | Activated sludge microbial communities from WWTP in Nijmegen, Gelderland, Netherland - WWTP Weurt | ecosystem: Engineered > WWTP > Aerobic digester > Activated sludge | place: Netherlands... | reverse complement strand
ATCCGCGCCCTGGCCGCCGTAGAGCACGTCGTTGCCGGCCCCGCCCTCCAGCGTGTCGTCGCCGGCTTGTCCGCTCAGCAAATCGCCGCCCGCGTGGCCCCGGAGCACATCGGCGCCGTCTTCGCCGATCAGATTCACGCTGGGCAACGTGGCCAGCAGGTCGGCGGTGGTCAGCGTGGTGCCATCGGCAAAGCGGAAAGACTGCACCTTGTCCAGTTCGCCGTTCCGGATCGACAGCCGGTCCCCATTCCCAAAATCCAGATCGAGGTAGAGCACGCCGTCGTCGCCGAGGCTTTGCGCCACGGTCAGTGCGGAATACGACACCGCCGCGCCGAATTCGACGGCGTTGGTGCCTTGCGCGTCGATGATCGTGTCACGCCCGAAACCGGCGTCGAAGCGGTAGCTGTCGTTGCCGGCGCCGCCGATCAGCAGGTCATCCCCGGCGTTGCCGGTGACGCGGTCGTCGACGTTGGTGCCGTCGAGGGTATCGGCCTGATCGGTACCCACAATGTCAAAGCCCATGGCCATCAGGGCGTCGTAGCTGAGCGTGCTGCCGTCGTCAAATTCAATATGGTCGAAGGCCTTCCAATCCATCACATTGGCCGGATCGAAGGTCGAGAACAGCATTGCATCGGCGGCGTCGCTGCCGACCTGGAGCCGGAGTTCGCCTTGCGGCCCGAGGCCGAGTGCGAGATCGTCGGCCGTCACCCCGGAGAGCCTGAGCACGTTGCCGGCATTGGCGCTCAGGGATGTCTGCACCTGGTCCGTGCCGTCGCCGACGCTGTAGTGAATGGTGTTGCCCGTGCCATACACCCGAAGCGTGTCGCTGCCATGTCCGCCGGAGACGATGGCATTGCCGCTGGCGCTGTAGAGGCTGTCGTCCGTGTTGCCGCCGGACAGGTGCAACTGGTTGTCTGCATCCAGGCCGGCGTACAGGCCGCTGCCGAATTCGCCGATGAACTGGGTGTAGCTAAGATTCCTCGCCGTGTCGCCAGCGCCGACTTCTACGTGCTCGATCGATCCGGACAAGCCGTCGGCGATGGTGACGCGGTCCGCCTGTCCTGAGCCTGTCGAAGGGCCGTAATGGATGCTCAGGGAATTGCCGGCTTCCGCGACCAGGGTCAGGCTGGCGGGCAGGACGTCGGCGGCAAACCGGATCGTGTCGTCGCCGCCGTCGTCGAGTATGGTCTCGATCAGCGGGTTGCCGTCGCCATCCAGCCCGACCGCGCCGTCGCCCGCCTTCAGCAGATAGGCGTCGTCGCCCAGTCCGCCGGCCAGGCCGTCGGTGCCCGTGCCGCCGGTGATGATGTCGTCGCCGTCCAGCGCCCAGATCAGGTCGTTGCCGGCTTTACCGTCGATGCGGTCGGCGACGCCGGTGCCGACGATGGTGTCGTCGCCGTCCGTGCCGTCGAGGTCGAAGCCTCTTGCAAGGAGTTCGCTCCAGGAGAGGTTGCTGCCATCGGCGAACTGGAAGGACTCGACGCTGGCGTTCGATAGCGGATCGGCGGCGTCGAAGTTGTCGATATGAAGCTCGGCGCCGTTGCCGAAGTCGAGCAGCAGCGAGCCCTTGCGCAGTTTGATCTGGCCGGGGACGACACCGTCGCCAATGAACACGATGCTGTCGCGGTCGGCATCGACGATGCGGTCCTTGCCGTCGGCACTGACGAAGTAGGTGTCGCGGCCGGCGCCGCCATTCAGCGTGTCGTTGCCGCTGCCGCCGATCAGGATGTCGGCCATGTCGCTGCCGATGATCTCGTCCTGCCCCGCGCCGCCGTCAAGCCAGTCGCCCCCGGTGGGGTCCCCTGCCCCGGCATTGAGATAGTCGTTGCCCTCGCCCCCGAGCAGGACATCCTTGCCGTTTCCGCCAAAGAGGTTGTCGTCGCCGATCCCGCCGTCGAGCAGGTCATTGCCACCCAGGCCGGCGAGCATGTCGTCACCCGCGCCGCCGTAGAGGGCGTCGTCGTCGCCCACGGCCGGGTCGTAGGTGTAAGCGATGTCATTGACGGTATAGGTGGTCTTGGTGAAGCTGAAGTCCCAGGTGTCGGCCGGATCGCCGACGATGCCGTCGCCCCACAGCATGTCGTTGCCGCGGCCGCCGATCAGCAAATCGCGGCCCTGCCCGCCCACCAGAAAATCCTGCGCGGCGCTGCCGACGAGGATGTCGTCGTTGTCCTGGCCGTTGAGAAAGTCGCCCCGGCCTGCTTGGGCGCTTCCCGTTTCACCCGCGGTCATGGCATCGACCAGGGGAGTGGCGGTGGCCGGGGGCGTCTCTGCCCACAGGGTATCGTTGCCACTGCCGCCGACGAGGATGTCGGAGCCGGCGAGACCGCGCAGCGTATCGTCCGTCGCTCGTCCATGGAGGCGGTCATTGCGGCCGGGGGCTTCGGTGGTGGTGACCTGGACGTTGCCGTCGGCGTCGTGGCCGATCTGGTCGCCGTCGGTGTTCGGGTCGGTATCCATGGGTTTGAGGTCGCCGCGCAGGTGGATGCCGCCGGGGGCGGTTTCGAGGCGATGGATGCCGTAGTGGCCGTCGTTGAATTCGGTGCCGAGGTCGAGGCTGCCGCCGCCGGCGATGGCGAGTATCCAGCGGCCATCGGTCTGGGCCAGGGTGAGTTTGCCGTCGGGTGTCTTCCAGACATCGCCGTCTTTGATCAGCAGCTTGACGCCCGATCCGTTGATGAGGATGCGGCCTTGCTGGTCGGCGTCGATGAGTACATCGGCGCCGTCGTTGGTCGCCCCGAACACGCTCGAACTGGAGCCGAAGAGGCCCAGTGTACTGGTCCAGACGTAGCTGTCGTAGCCGCTACCGCCGTTGAGGATGTCGTTGTCCGCACCGCCGATCAGGATGTCGTGGTCGCGCCCGCCTTCGAGCAGGTCATCGCCGCCCTTGCCTTGCAGGACGTCGTTGCCGGTCATGCCGTAGAGCCGGTCGGCATGGGCGCCGCCGCCGAGGATGTCGGCGCCGCCGGTCCTGGCGTTGTCGGCGTCGGTGCCGAAGACGATCTGCCGGCGCAGGTCTTCGGTCGGGGTGTTGGTGGTGCGATCGACGTGGATCACCCGACCGGTGGCGTGATCGATGTAGCTCGTATTGTGGGCGAGGCTGGTGTCGACGTAAATGTTGCTGCCGTCGGCGAGGTTGGTCTGGATGACTTTGGCCAGCATGGTGGCGCGGTCTTCGATCCAGTTTGCGGAAAGATCGCCCTCGCCGCTGGACTCATTGACGAGATCGAGCTTGAAGCGACTGTAGTCGGCGCCGAGGAGAACAAACGGGTTGAGTTCCTTGAGGGCATAGCGGGTGGCGACCATGTCGGGGTCGAGGGCGACCGCATTGAGTTCGGCGGATGTCCAGTTGGTGAGCGAGACGAGGGAAAGACTCGGTTTCGACGCCACGGCCTTCTCAAGTTCAAGCAGAATGCCAAAGAACTCATTGCGGGCCGCGAAGTCACCGCCTTCGACGGTATTGGGCGGCTCAGTCCTCGATAGCGTCACCTTGCGACCGAGAATGACATCCGCCAGTTTTTCCGCCAACAATTCGTAGGTTTCGCCGGCATTGGCCGTGGTTGCGGCAAGAATCTGTCTGGCGCCATCCAGCGTCAGGGATGAATGCAATTTGGACAGCAGGGATTGCAGTCCCAAGGCTTCGGTCAAATGACCGATGTCGTGGGTGACTTTTTCGGTGGTGATGTAGGTTTCCGGACTGAACGGCGTGCCCGTGACGTCGCCGGACACGCCGTCGAAGTCATCGCCGGGAATGGCGTCTTCGCTTTCGATGGTGGTGATGTATCCGGATGCGGCGGCTATCGACAGCGGAAACTCGCCGAATTGCCGAAACATGTTGAGAATGCCGTCTGCCCCGAGCGCCTGCCCTGCGCTTGTAGGCGGGTTGTAGCCGGGCGCATTGAACGTGTAGGCGTTCCTGACGAGATCGGGGAACAGTGCGACGGCCATTGCGGCCACATGGCCGCCAAGGCTGTGGCCGGTGACGTTGATTTGTTCGCCGGCTTGGATCAGTCCGCGCCCTATGCCGTCATGGTGCGCCACAAGGCGGAAGATCTTCGTCCCATATTCAATGTAGGTGCCCGCAGCCAGTGGTGGTGCAGTCAGCACGGAGTCCTCCACCACATCCAGTTGTATGACACCACTTGCTCCGTCGGGTGCCCGCAATAGCTGGATGTGGTTGTACAGGGAAACCATCTGCTTCAGCGCTGCGCCAAGACGTCCAATCTCAATTACATCGGATCTGTAGAGGTCGGCATAGGTTTGCCCCGGTTGTCCCGGTTCGGTGCCGGCGATGGCGAGCACTTTTCCGAATTCGGGATTCGACAACAGCATCCCCGCATAGCCGCTGGCTGGGTCGCTGTGGCCGCTTGCCGCGCTGGTTTTGTAGTAGGGGTCGAGGAGGGTCCAGGTGGTGGCGGGGGTGGAGTAGTCGTTACTCACGCCGAAGAGTTGATCGGCGAGTTGCTTGGGTAGGCGCTGGGGATCGCCGGTTACTGCCTCATCGGCCGCAGTCCCTCCCTGCATGGCTGTGGCCCGATCATAGCCGCTCAGATCGATGTAGGCCGCTTGGGCAAGCTTGGCATAGGTGTAGTAGGTGTCGAGAATCGTCATGATGGATGTCCTTATCGATCAATCTTGAGTTTCGAAGGAAGAATCTGTTGCACTAAATCAAAATAGGGAAGTTTCTTGACCGAGCAGCCCGGCAACCCCTGCCCGAACCAGCCGAGCAGAACGATCCTGTCGACCCAGCCATGGCGCGGCCCCAGCGTTAACCATTCGCCCAGCACTTCGCCGCTCTGGCGATGTAGAACTTGAATACGCGCAATGCTGCCGACGCGCAGTCCGGGAAGAGCAGACGGGTGATCGTTGACAATTTCGTATTCCGCTTCGGGCTGATCGCGTACAGTGGTCACCACGCTGCCATCCGGCATGCGTTCGAGGTGCGCGAACTTGCCCTGAGCGGTTCGAGCCTCAAGAAAGCGGTATGGATAGTATTCATGGTCCTTCCCAAGCATGTCTTTGCTTACCATGCTGCCGATATACCCCTCGACCGCCACCTGCCGATACACATGCAGCCCGGCCCGCTCACACGCTTCCCGCATGCCGAGCGAGTTGATGGTGACATCGCCCAAGGGAATGGCGTAGGCCGCTAATACGGCGGCGATGAAGGCGGCGGGCTTGCGCCAGCCGGCGAGGTTTTTTGCGCGGAGGATTTTCCAGAGCGCCCAGAGCACCAAGGGAAGATAAAAAAGTCCAAGCAAGCCCAGGGCAAGGTCGCTGATGTAGAGCTTCAGGCCAAATAGCGTCATTCCGCTGTCCTCCACATTCCATTACATGCCGTCCCGCCAGCGCCGACTTTTGCGATTCGTCCTACCCTTCCCCTCAAACCGCCGTCCCACCAACGCCGACTTTTTTCCTGAACCGAAGAACCCCAGGTCAAGGGTTCTTCACAACCCAGAGTGCTGCCGTCCCCCAAGAGGACTGCCGGCGTGCCGTCGGCGAACTGGAAGGCTTCGAAGCTGGGGTTGAGCAGTGGATTGGCGTGGTCGAAGTTGTCGATATGAAGCTCGGCGCCGTTGCCGAAGTCGAGCAGCAGCGAGCCCTTGCGCAGTTTGATCTGGCCGGGGACGACACCGTCGCCAATGAACACGATGCTGTCGCGGTCGGCATCGACGATGCGGTCCTTGCCGTCGGCACTGACGAAGTAGGTGTCGCGGCCGGCACCGCCGACGATGGTGTCGTTGCCGGTGCCACCGATGAGGATGTCGTCGCCGGCCATGCCCCAGATGCGGTCGGCGCCGTCGCCGCCGTCGATCCAGTCAGCGCCTTGGAGGTTTGCCGGGAGGTTGGCGTTGTCGCCGTTGATGACGTCGGCGCCGCTGCCGCCGAGGATCACGTCGTTGCCGGCGTCGCCGAAGAGGACGTCGTCATCGCTGCCGCCGTCGACCATGTCGTCGCCGGCGCCGGCGAAGGCCCAGTCGGCGCCCTTGCCACCGTGCAGCACGTCGGCACCGCCGAGGGTGTCGCTGCCTGTCGTGGCGCCCTGGTCGATCTGGTAGTGGTAGATGCTGCCGGTCTCGACGCTGCGGGTAACGCTCCAGTCGGTACTGGCCTGCTGGAGGGCGGCGTCGCCCAGCAGGAGGTCGTCGCCGGCGCCGCCGATGAGGAGGTCGTGGTCGGTGCCGCCAGTGAGCAGGTCTTGCGCGGCACTGCCGATGAGGATGTCGTCATTCCCGCCGCCATCGGCCCAGTCGCCACGCGTGGTTTGGCTGGCGTCGGTTTCGCCGTTGGCGAGTGCCGTGGCGAGCGGCGATGCGTCGGCCAGAGCGGTCTCGGCCCAGACGGTGTCGTTGCCGTCCTGGCCGCCGAGGATGTCGCTGCCGCTGCCGCCTTCGACCAGATCGCTGCCGCCGCCGGCTTCGATGACGTCGTTGCCGGCAAGGGCGCGGATGGTGTCGGCGCTGGCGGTGCCATGGAGCGTGTCGATGCGGCCGGGAGCGGCGATGGCGGCATTGACGACGACGTTGCCATCGGCGTCGTATTGCAGGTCGCCGTTGCCGTCGAGGATAGGGTCGAGGTCGCCTTTGATGAGGGTGCCGCCGGTGGTCGCTTCAACGAGATCGATGCCGAAGCTGTCTGGATTGAAGCTCTCGCCAAGATCAATGGTGGCACCATCTTCGAGCGTGAGCGTCCAGGGACTGTTGTGCGAGAGGGTGATCGTGTGCTGGCCTTCCGTCCGGGTCCAGGTGTCCTGGCCGGTCTTGACGAAGGCACCGGTGGCGTAAAGCTGGAAGCTGTCGCTGGCACCAGTGGCGCTGCTGATGATCAAGAAGCCGCCGTCGGAGTCGATGATGCGGTCATTGCCGTCGCCAAGCTTGTAGAGGTAGACATCGCGCCCCGTCCCGCCCATCAAAATGTCGTCGCCCTTGCCGCCGCGCAGGTAGTCGATGCCGCCCTCGCCGATCAGGATGTCGTTCGAGGCAATTTCGTTGCCTTGGCTGTTGTAGGTCGTGGCGTTGAGGTAGCCCCTGTGTTCATTATCGACCGGAACAGCGCTGCCGGTCATGGGATCGACGGCACGGTCGCGACTGGGGTCGAGGTAGATGTTGGTGGCGAGGTAGTCGGCGGGGTTGAAGCCCGACAACTCCGGGATCATGGCAAACAGCCGCTGCTTCGCCGGATCGAAGGCTTCGATCGCAAACTCCGCATGGCCGCGCGGAAGGAAGCCAAGAATTCCAACGTAATCGGCCCCGTTTGCAGCATCCAGCCCGAGCCGGCCGTTGGCATCCCGAGTGGTTCCGGCAACCGTGCCCACGGTATCGGTCCAGTAGCCGTGACGCTTCTCATAGTCGACGATCTTGGTGCGGTGCAGTTGCAGCATCCGGTAGGCCTGTTTCACCTCCTCGTCGGAAGGATTGCTCGGATCGGCGTACAGACTAAACAGGGAAGACTCGAAGTACCGGCGTTTGGCGAAGCCAGGCAGGTTGTCGGGGTTCGATCCATAGCGAATCTGGAACCATGCTTCCGCGCGGTCGCCGTCGATCAGGGCTTGCTGAAGCGAGGGACTGATCAAATTGCCTTTGTCGTTCTTACCCAGCATCCCGTTGTAGGCCAGCGAAAGCAGCGCAAGGTATTCGCGGTTGGAGGCTGGTTTGTTCGCAGCGGATACGTTGGCGACAAAGGTTGCGACGGTCCCCGTATATCTCGGCAGGATGTCATCGAAAGTCTGCCGAATCTGGGCGTCGCTGGTGGCAGTGACGTTGCTATAGGCAAAGTTTGCCCCGGCACTAACTTCGTGAAGCGCGTTGCTTATCGCTTGGAGCGCAGCAGCGTCGGTACTGAAGCTTCTGGGCTTGCCATTCAAGGTAACAGCGGCGGCGATCTTGGTTGTTGCTTGAGTAATCAGATTTTCAGCAAGCCCCATATTGCGCAGAATCGCCGGCAGATTGTCCTTAGAGATCAAGAACCCCGCGCCGATGGTGGCGTAGCCCTTGCCATCTGTGTAGACGGTCTGGTGCAGTACGCCGCCTTTCTCTTCAAGCCAGCGGATGACTCGATACAGCGTATTGCCAAAATCCTGAATGGCATTGCTATAGGTGATGGCCACGGAATTTCCTTTCGATGAATGACTTTGTTGGATTGGCGCAAGCGACTATTTAGCCAGGCGCTTAGAGGCAGGTTTGTACTTTCCTTCCGGCACCCAGTCGACGATGCAAACATCGACGCCGGGATTGAATTCAGTGCTGTTGTGCATCGGTGACAGGCTGCGTACCACCACGCCGCGCGTGGCTCCGATGTCGGGCATGGGGCCTTGCCAGGGAAGCGAGATACCAACATCCGCGCCGGACGAACGTCGCGCCCAGCTGAGCAAATAGCGGTTGCCAGTCTTGCTGTCTTGCATGATGTCTCCCGCGTTGCCGGACATGCGATTGAACCGCCCTGCCGTCTTTGGATTTCTTGCCTCGATGACGTAAAACTCGCCCTTGTCGTAGTCGCATTGATAGATCGCCCCGTTGTCGGAGTAATGGCTTCCGCTCCATCCCGGTTCCAGTCGCAGGATCGTCTCCGGCTCGCCGTCGGCGTTGATATCCAGACGAGTAGTCCACATGCGAGCCTTGCCCTGAGTGCGCAGTTGCTCGGTATTCCTGACCCATGTTGCCCAGCGCTTTTCGGCAATCGACTTGTTGTAATCGAACATAGACGCGTCGGCATCGTCAGCCCATGCCCATGACCTGATCGCTTTTTCCGCGAGCGACAGATCGAACGGAATTTCCTGCCACTGATAAGGCCGGCTGAACTCGGGGAACTTATCCGACAAGCGCGGATGGCAGGTGTCGAAGTCGAGTTTGCGAAAGCGGTTCAGGTTGTCCTTGAAGCGTTTGCAGACTTCGTCGCCATACACCGCACGCTGCAGGATGTATTCACCCTTGAAGCCGTAATCCGGCTTGTCGGTAGCCTGTGCAGTGCCAATGCAATACGACGTGCCAATCATCGCCAACCAATAGCGGTAGGTTCCAGTTTTCATGCCGTCCTCCTCCATGCCGTATCGTTAGCCGCTCGCTCGCCGTACCGCCAGCGCCGACTTTCTCGCATATCCTCGCCATCCCCCGTTTGCACCTCGAAGGCAAAATCCAGCGTCGCCTGCGACGAGAAAATCGTCGTACCCTCGACAAGTTGGGATACTGAAGAGGCGCTATAGCTGCCCGACCCATCCGCCGCCATTCGATAGCCCTGCCCGTGCAGGTAGGTAGCCAGGGCGCCCTGGACCGAATCGCGATACTCGGCGTATACGTCCGCCACCGACTGCGATATCTGCCCGGCTGCGATGATGAAGTCCGCCATGGCGACAGGTGCGCCGTCCGCCGTGGCGACCTGCCAGTTGGTTCCGGCAGCGGCATCGGCGTAATACCCGGCGATGGACAGTGCGTCGGCGCCGTTGTCCAGCGTCAGCACCAGGTCGTCGCCCACGCGCGCGGTATGCAGGCTCCGTGCGGTGACGCCCGCGCCCAGTTGCAGCACGGACTGCTCGCCGCTCGCTTCGATCACCCGGTCCTGGCCCGATCCGGGTCCGAACAGGTAAGTGTCGACGCCCGCACCGCCGGCAAGCTGGTCGTCCCCGGCTTCGCCCGCCAGCCAGTCACGGCCCGCGCCGCCTTGCAGCACATCCGCGCCCTGGCCGCCGTAGAGCACGTCGTTGCCGGCCCCGCCCTCCAGCGTGTCGTCGCCGGCTTGTCCGCTCAGCAAATCGCCGCCCGCGTGGCCCTGGAGCACATCGGCTTCGTCTTCGCCGATCAGATTCACGCTGGGCAGCGTGGCCAGCAGGTCGGCGGTGCTCAACACCGTGCCATCGGCGAAGCGGAAAGACTGCACCTTGTCCAGTTCGCCGTTCTGGATCGACAGCCGGTCCCCATTCCCAAAATCCAGATCGAGGTAGAGCACGCCGTCGTCGCCGAGGCTTTGCGCTACGGCCAGTGCGGAATGCGACACCGCCGCGCCGAATTCGACCGCATTGGTGCCTTGCGCATCGATGATCGTGTCACGCCCGAAACCGGCGTCGAAGCGATAGCTGTCGTTGCCCGCGCCGGCCTGCAGCAGGTCATCGCCGGCGCCGCCGGTGATGCGGTCGGCGACGTTGGTGCCGTCGAGGGTATCGGCCTGATCGGTACCCACAATGTCGAAGCCTTTGGCCATCAGGGCGTCGTAGCTGAGCGTGCTGCCGTCGTCAAATTCAATATGGTCGAAGGCCTTCCAGGCCATCACATTGGCCGGATCGAAGGTCGAGAACAGCATTGCATCGGCGGCGTCGCTGCCCACCTGGAGCCGGAGTTCGCCTTGCGGCCCAAGGCCGAGTGCGAGGTCGGCGGCCGTCACCCCGGAGAGCCTGAGCACGTTGCCGGCATTGGCGCTCAGGGATGTCTGCACCTGGTCCGTGCCGTCG
>Ga0268298_10006645_pt1 | contig 10440 bp, 9 predicted proteins | sample WWTPWeurt_MetaG_FD_194462 | JGI IMG/M metagenome (GOLD analysis project Ga0268298, IMG submission 194462) | Activated sludge microbial communities from WWTP in Nijmegen, Gelderland, Netherland - WWTP Weurt | ecosystem: Engineered > WWTP > Aerobic digester > Activated sludge | place: Netherlands... | reverse complement strand
CGTCGATGGCCCCCGCGAAAGCCCGGGTGTCCACGCCGATCAGGTCCCGAAGGGACAAATACATCGGGTCCAGGGCAAAGGAGCTTTTGGCGCTGTAGGGCGCGAAGTCGTAGCCGACGTCGTTCAACGGGAGCAGTTGCAGAAGGCTCTGGCCGGTGAGCACGCACCAATCGATCAACAAACCAAGGTCCGGGATTTCGCCGATGCCGACGCTTCGGGAGGAATGCAGGGAGAATAGCGGGGCGCAGACCCCGGCCCGCCGGCGGGCCCCCAACGCGGCCCATTGGCGGGCCGCGGGACCGCGGGAAAAGTCGGAATAATCGAACGTGTTCACGCGACGCTCTCGGGAACGGGCGCCGGACGTCCGGGGCGGAGCGCCGTTTCGGCCGCGGATTCCCCCGAGGCCACGGCGTCCGGAAGCCCGATGCCGCCGTAGGAATTGCCCGCCAGGGTCAGCCCCGGGTGGAACCTCTTCAGACGGTCGAAAATGGCGGCCACCCGTTCCAGGTGGCCCAGGCCGTATTGGGGCATGGCCGCGGGATACCGTCGAAGGTGCGCGAAGAGAGGTTCCCCCTCGGCGCCCAGATAATCCCGCAGGTCCCCGCGGACCCGGTTCAAAAGTTCCGCGTCGGACAGCCGGAGCGCTTCTCCGCCGACGAAAGCCCGAAAGAGAACCCGGTCCCGGGGGGCGCGCCCGTCGAATTTGACGTGGCAAAAAGTGCACCCGGTGACCGCCCGCCCTTCGAGACCGGGAACCACGAAACCGAAGCCGTCCAAAGCGTGACGGACGTTCGACCGGGGGTAGGCGAGGTTGACGGTGGCCACGTCGCCGAAGGGAATGCCCTCGAGGAGCGTCGCCAAGACCGGATCCACCGGGCGAAGCAGTCGCGCGGCCACCGGCGCCGACACGGCGAGGCACACCGCCGGGGTCTCGAGGCGTTCCCCGGAGGCGAGCGTCAGGCGCCACCCCCCCCCGATTTTGTCGACGGACCGGACCTCGGCGCTGGTGCGGAGGGCGGTGGGCGGTAGCTCGGCGCGAAGGGCGTCCACGAACGTATCGAGGCCGTCCCGAAAAGTGGCGAAAAGCCCGTAACGGGGGCCGCTCGTCCCCCGGGCGGGCACGGCGCCTTTCCCCGCGGATTTTTTCCACCGGGCGCGCAGAAGGGAGCGAATCACTCCGCCCCGAGCCTCCATCTCCAGAAACCGGGGAAAGGTGGCTCGAAGGCTCAGTTTTTCAGGATCGGCGGAGTAGATGCCGGCGACCATGGGTTGCGCCAACCGTTCGAGGACTTCCCGGCCGAAACGCCGACGCACGAAAGAGGCGAGGGATTCGTCCCCGGGGGAACGGCGCGGCGGGATCACGAGTTCCAGCGCCGCGCGGAATTTTCCCCACAGCGTGAGCAACGGCGTACGGATCAACGGCCGAAGGCGGGAGGGGGCCAGCAAATAGAAACCCTCCGGCGTGGAATGCAGGCGTCCGCGGAGAGCGACGAAACTTTTTTGAAAGGACGGGTTGGTGCCGATGATTTGGCCCGACAAGCCCAGGCGTTCCGCCAGATTCAACAGGGCGGGTTTCTCGGTGATAAAACTGTCGGGCCCGCTCTCCCACAAAAACCCGTCGCTCCGGCCCGTTTCGATGACGCCCCCCGCCCGGGGGCGCGATTCGAGGACGGCCAGGTCCAGGGGCTCGCCGCGGCGCGCGGAAAGTTCGACGGCGCGGTGCGCCGCGGACAATCCCGCGGCGCCTCCGCCGACCACCACGAAACGTCGGGACGGTCCGGGCCCGGCGGGGCGATTCGCGACGATTCGCAGGCGTTCTTGAACCAGCGCGGATAGCAAGGCGACGAAGCGCGGGTGGTCCCCGACGGTTTTCGCGCGAAGGTAGTCCCACCCGTGGGCGTGTCCGGTTTCCCGGGCCCGAACATCCAAATCAAAAAGCACTTCGACGTGGTCCATCAAAAATCCGATGGGGATAACCACCGCCCGACGCCCCGCGCCGGGGTTCCGGGCGAGGGCATCGGAAATGTCGGGATCGAGCCAGGGATCTTCGGGGCGCCCGCTGCGGCTTTGGTACACCAGTCGAAAATCGGACACGCCAAATCGGGCGGCGACGGCCTCCGCCAAGGCCTTCAATTGGCCGGAATACCCCGAGGCGGCGTCCCAGGGGGTGGGGATGGAATGGGCGGTGAACCACCACCGATCGTTTCCGGGGGGTTTTGGGGCGGCGCGAAGGGCTTCGGCCACCCGGTCGGCCACCGCGTCCCGGAACGCCGGGTGGGCATGCCACGGCTGGACGAAATGAAGTCGCATCGGCCTCCGCCGGGCGGCGCGGTGGGCCTCCGCCGTGGATTTCAAATAATAGTTCCAGCTGGGAATGGACCGGAAAGCGGCCAAGGGAACCGCCACCAAGTCGGTGACGCCGTCGTCCGCGGCGTTTTTCAACGCGGCGGCCAGGGTCGGGGACCAGTTGCGCATGCCCGTGTAAACCGGGAGATCGACGCCGTCCGATTGCAGGCGCGCCGACAGGGCGCGGGACAAATCGCCCACCAACTCGTTATAGGGCGACCGCCCGCCGATGCGTTCGTATTGTTTGACCACTTCGTCCACCCGGTGGGGTGGAACGGGACGGCCCCGGAGGACGTTGGAGAGAAAGGGGCGAATGTCTTCCGCGCGGGTGGGGCCGCCGAACCCGACCAGCAAAACGCCGGGTTTCATGGCCGCCGGCGGCCGAGGCGTTTGACCGTCTTGACGAGGTGAACGACGTTCCGAAAAGGGGTGCCGGGCAATATGCCGTGGCCGAGGTTCGCGATGAAGCCCGGGCGTCGCCCGGCGTCGGACAGCCATCGTCGGACTTCCCGATCGATGGCGGCGGGGGGCGAAAAGAGAAGGGCCGGATCGAGGTTGCCCATGAGCGGGACGTCGCCCAGCCGGCGCCGGGCCTCCCGGAACGTGACGCGCCAATCGATGCCGATGACGCTCCCCCCCGCTTCTTTCAGGAGTTCCAGAAGGGTCCCCGTTTGCGTCCCAAAATGAATGGTCGGCACGCCCCGGCGCACGCCGCGAAACACGGAGCGGCTGTGGGGCAAAACGAAGGTTTTGTAGTCGCTGGGGGAAAGCACCCCCACCCAACTGTCAAAAAGTTGGACGCCCTGAACGCCGGCGTCGATTTGGGCGTTGAGTAGGTCGGTCACCACCGCGGCAATTTTTTCCATCAATCGGTGCCAGGCCCGGGGCCGGGTGTTCATGAATGTTTTGGTGTGGACGTAGTTTCGGGTTCCCCCGCCTTCGATCATGTAGGACGCCAGGGTGAAGGGCGCCCCGGCGAATCCCAGCAAGGGAATGTCCGCCGGGAGGGCGGCGCGGGTCCGGCGGACCGATTCCGCCACGAACCCCAGGGACGCCTCGACGTTCACCGGGCGCAGGCGATCGACCTGGGCGGGCGATCGAAGCGGCGGGGCCAAACGGGGTCCGTCCCCCTCGGCGTATTCCAGGGACAACCCCATCGGTTCCACCGGGAGGAGGAGGTCGGAAAAGAGAATGGCCGCGTCCACGCCCAGCTGCTGCACGGCGTCCACGGTCACTCGGGCCACGAGATCGGGGTTTTTGCATAGCTCGAGCATGGAGACCCGGGACCGAATGGCCCGGTAGGTCGATTGATAGCGTCCGGCCTGCCGCATCAGCCAAACGGGCGGACGTTCGGTCGACAATCCCCGGCAGGCGCGCAGGAGAAGGCTGTTTTCCAAAAGGGGGTTTGTCCCCGTCGGCGCTTTCACCATTCCCCCAGGGCCTCCACCAAGACCGCGCGCAGGGCGGCGGGCGACACGGGTTTGAGCAGGACGCCGAAGGCGCCCAGCGCCTTGGCTTCCGTCTCGTGCAGTTTGGCGTCGGCGGATAGGAAGACGACGGGAATGTCCCGGGTGGCGGGGTCGCTTTTGAGCCGTTTGATCACCTCGAGGCCGGTCATGTCGGGCAGCCGGTGATCCACGGTGATCGCGTCGGGTTTCTCCGCGACGGCTTTGGCCAGACCGTCTCCACCGTTTTCGGCCGGCAGCGGGGCGCAGTCAATGATTTCGCAATAATCGAGCATGAGTTCCATCAGGGCCGGATCGTCCTCAATGACCAAAAGCCTTTTTTTTGTATCGCCCATGGGGCCTCCTAGGAACCGCCGCCGAAAAAGGACGGATGGGTCAGGGCCAGTCCGTCGCGGAGAACGGCCGCCAAAACGACCGCCGCCGCCAGCCACACCAACGTAAAGAGGGGATCGGCCCGCCGTTTGACCAGCCCCCGCCAGAGCGAGAGCACGGCGAGCACGGTCAGAATCCAGAACCCCAAAAATTGGTGATGGGTTCCCTCCAGGGTGTCCCCGGCCGGCGACCAAAGAAAAAAACCGCTCGCGACGGCCATGGCAATTCCCCCCGTGCCGACCCAGAGCAACCAGCTGGCCGACGGATAAAGCCAGCGCCGGTGACGGGGCCAAACGTAATGGGCGATTTCCATGGCCAGCGCGGCCGTCAAAAAGCCGGGGGGCAGGGCGCCCAGGATCCAATGCAAGAGAGGCACGGAGATCACAGAGAGAAATTATGCCAGTTTTAACGCCGGTCGGCCCGGGCGGCCGATCTTATAGGCGTTTTCGGGATTTTAAACTTTTCTCGATTTCCTGAAGCTTTTGAAGGGCCAGGTCCGCGTAGCTTCGGTCCCGCGCGTTGTCCAGAATGTCGAGAAAAATTTCCGCGGCGCGGCGGTCGTTGCCTTGTTTACGGTACATGTTGGCCAGGATGTTTTTCAGCATCGTGGGGCAATCGGGATCCTTAATGCTTTCCTCGAGCCAGGGAATCACCTTGTTGATTTCGTCGGATTGCCGGTAGGCGAGGGCCCCGAGGTAGAGGGAATACCGCGGAAACCCGGGGTCCCGCAGGGACGCCCGATGGAGCACTTCGATGGCTTCGTCCACCCGGTTCAGATTGAATCCCAGGGCGCTTCCCGTGAACAGGACCGCGTAGTGAAAATAGGGATCCAGCGAACCCACCCGCAGGCCGAACGCCATAAGGTCGGGAAAATCGACCATTTTCGTCGATCCCACCGCGTCGCCTTCCCGGCCCAGATGGAGGTGCCCGGCGTGTTCGGCGGGGCTCTCCCCGGCGTGGCGATCGTGTTTCTCCCGAAGGTCGGCCCCGCCGTAGTAAAGGAGCAGTTGAATGAAAGCCAGGTCGGCGCCGAGTCGACGGGCGCCGCTCAAGACGAAGGCGGTGTCTTGCAGGACGAATTCGTCCAAGACCGGATGGTCAAAGGGCGGGAATCCCCCCCGTCCGGTCGGCGCCCCATTGGCCGCGACGAGCAACGCCACGGCGACGGCCCCGGCCCAAAGGCTTGAGCGGGTTTCCGACGACTGGAAGCGGCTCATTAGAATTCTTTGCGGGCGAAGAGAGCGATGGACAGCGACAACGCGGCGCCGGTGTAAAGCAGTGCGTAAAGGGCGGCGGGAAGGATTTGCGTCAACGGGAACCCGGGAATTTCCAGATGGTCGCGAAGATTGAGCATCGTGAGATTGGGCAGAATCCACAACAGGCCCTTCACCAGGGCCATCGCCACCGGTTGACCCGATTTTTTGGCCAGGAAGCGGATCTCCTCCCCGAAATGGCCCAGGACCCAGAAGAAGAGCGAAAACACCGTGGCGGTCGGGGCGGACGTGAACAGAAGCGAGCACAGGAGGGCCAACGCGGTCATGATCATGACTTTTAGGCCCATGGCCGGCAAAGCGGCGAAGGTCAAGGGGTCCGCTTTCCAACCCTTGAATAACAGGAGCGCGAAATGCATGACTTCCATCAGGGCCATGCCCGTCCACACGGCGAGAACGAGGCCGAGAAAACGGCCGAGAATGTAGGTGGCGCGCGGTTGGGGGCGCGTGAGGATCAAGTAAATGGTTTTCGATTCCATTTCTTCCAGGACGAGGGTCACCGCGCCGAAAAGCGCCATGGCCAACCCGAAAAATTCCGTCGTGGCGAATCCCAGATCCAATATGACCCGGATTTCCTGATCCGCCGCGACGGCGCCGAAAAGCACCGACGCCCCGACCATGAGGACGCCGAACAGGATGATCACCAGGTACAGGCGGTTTCGCAATTGCTGGGTCAGCGTGTAACGCGCGATGGAGAAGATGGAAGTCATTAGCGGACGTGAGCGTGGTCGGGGGAGACCGTTTGAACGAACACCTCTTCCAAACGGCCCGGTTCCGCGGCCCATTCCTTCTGCTCCACCACGCGAACGAGCCGACCTTGGACCAGGATGCCGACCCGGTGGCACAATTTTTCAACTTCGGAAATGCTGTGGGACGAAAAGAAGATCGTTTTGCCTTTTTGATTCAACCCCTGAATGATTTCCCGCATTTCGCGGAGCCCCAGGGGATCCAAGCCGGTCACGGGCTCGTCGTAAATCAAAATTTTGGGGTCGTGCAGAAAAGATTGCGCCAAGCCGATGCGCTGCAACATGCCTTTGGAATATTCCCGCATGGCGCGCCGGGCGTGGTCTTTCATGCGCACGACGTCCAAGGCGGCGTCGACCCGTTGGCGGAGGGCCTCGCCCGTGAGGCCGGAAAGCTGGCCGTAGAACGTGAGAACTTCCCGACCGGAAAGGTATTTGTAGAAATAGGGGATTTCGGGCAGGTAGCCGATGGCGGCCTTGGCCGCCCGGGACCCGGCGGGGGCGCCGAGCACATCGATTCGGCCGCTGGTGGGAAACAACAGGCCGAGCAGGAGCTTGATGGTGGTGGTTTTTCCGGACCCGTTCAATCCAAGGAGGCCGAAGACTTCGCCGTCCCGGACGGCGAGGTTGATTTTTTCCACGCCGCGCGTGGTTTTCGTCCGTCCCAGGTGGGAACGGCGGTAGATCTTCGTGAGGTCGGTGACCGCGAGGGCCGGAGTGTCTGCCGTCATGGGGCGTTCAAAAATCGAACGCTATAACTGTACCATTTTGACCGACAAGATGGGCGCGAAGGCCTTGACCTTGGCGAGAACCTCGGCGGGCACCGGGCTGTCCACGCTCCAAAGCGAGACCGCCACGCCGCCCGGGCGGTTGCGGGCGATGTCCATGCCCGCGATGTTGATCCCCGCGGCGGAGAGCACCGTTCCCGTGTGCCCCACGACCCCGGGCCGGTCCTCGTTGGTCATGACCAAAAGGTATTTGTGCGGCGTCACGTCCACCGCGAGGCCGTCGATGCGGACAAAGCGCGTGTCGCCGCGGCCGTACACCGTGCCCGCCAGTTGGTGGGACCCCTCGGGGGTTTCGGCCTCCATCTCGAGGAGGGAGGCGTAGTCCTTGGCTTCGGGTTGAACCTGCTCCTGGACCCGCAGACCGCGTTGTTGGGCGAGCAAGAGGGCGTTGACCGGCGTGGCTTTTTCCCCCAAGGCCGCGAGGAATCCGGCGACGGCGGTGGCGGTGTAAAGCGAGGGATTGACCCGGGCCAGCTCCCCGGAATAGCGGAGGGTGAGCGAGGTGGCCGCCGCCCCGGCGAATTGGGCGAGGAAGGCCCCCTGCTTGTGAGCCAGGCCGATAAAGGACAGCAATTGGTTTTGGCCCGCCACGTCCAAGGGCGGAAGGTTGACGGCCTGTTTGGCGAATCCGTTTTCAAAAAATTCCACCAGGGACTGGGACAGTTCCACCGCCACCTTGACCTGGGCCTCTTCGGTCGAGGCGCCCAGGTGGGGCGTCACGATGATCTCGGGCCGCTTCAACAGGGGCGACTGCGGGTCCAACGGTTCCTTCTCGAAGACGTCCAGGGCCGCGCCCTTGACGTGGCCGTTTTCAACGAATTCCAGCAGCGCCTTTTCGTCGATGATGCCGCCCCGGGCGCAGTTGATGACCCGAACCCCTTTTTTGGTTTTGGCGAAGGTGTCTCGGTTCAGCAGGCCGCGGGTTTGGTCCGACAAGGGCACGTGCACGGTGATGAAATCCGATTGGGCCAACAATTCGTCCAGGGACACGAAGGCGATCCCCGCGCGCCGGCACCAGGACTCGTCGCCCATGGGATCGAAAGCGATGACGCGCATGGAGAGGCCGATGGCCCGGGTCGCCACTTCGCGCCCGATGCGGCCCAACCCCACGACGCCCAGGGTTTTGCCCGTGATCTCGGTTCCGACGAACTTGGAGCGTTCCCATTTTCCGGCGCGGGTGGAGGCGTCGGCCCGGGGGATGTTTCGCGCCATGGCGAACAAAAGCGCGAGGGTTTGTTCCGCGGCGGAGATCGTGTTCCCCCCCGGCACGTTCGCCACGACGATGCCTTGGCGGGACGCGGCCCCGAGGTCGATGTTGTCCACCCCGGTGCCCGCCCGGCCGATGAATCGGAGGCCGGCGGCCGCGCCGATGACCTCGGCGTTGACCTTCGTTTCAGACCGGACCAGCAAGGCGTCGCATCCGGACACCTCGCGCAGCAAGTCCGCGCCTTTCAGGCCGGTTTTGACCTGAACGGAGAAACCGGGATTTTGTTGAAGCGGGGCGAGCCCCTCTTCCGAAATGGCATCGGCGACAAGAACGCGAATGTTCATGGGAGTCCCTTCACGACGGAATCGAGATCGGTCCTTCGCGATTAGGCGAGGGCCAGCGCTTCCTGGGCCACCTGCACGGCTTTGCCCGGGGTGACGGTGTGGCCGAATTTTTTCAAGGCCCATTCCAAGGCGGTCAGCCCGATGATCAGGTCGAAATGGTCCATGTAACCCATGTGGGCCAGGCGCACGATCTTTCCGGCCAATTGTTCCTGGCCGCCGGCCACGGAGACCCCGTGTTCGTCCCGGAGCCAATTGATGAGCTTCTTGCCGTCCACCGCGGCGGGAAGTTTCGCGGAGGTGAGGACGGCGCAAGGGCGGTCGGCCAGAAGCTCCAACCCCAGGGCCTGCATGCCGGCCCGGGCCATCGTGGCCAGCCGACGGTGGCGCGCCCACACGTTTTCGATCCCGTCCTTTTTGATCATCTCCAAGGCGGTCACCAGGCTCGCCACCAACGTCACCGCCGGCGTCCAAGGCGTTTCCTTGTCGCCCACGGATTTTTTGATTTGCTTGTAATCGAAGTAGAACTTCGGGTTCCGGGATTTCTCCACGACCGGCCACGCGCGGGGGCCGACGGCCGCGAAGGCCAAGCCGGGGGCCACCATCAGGCCTTTTTGGGAGCCCGTCACGACGACGTCCAATTTCCAATCGTCCATGCGCAGTTCTTCGCCGCCCAGCCCCGAAATGGCGTCCACGACCGAGATCGCCCCGGTTTCGGAGATCATTTGGCCGAGGGTCTTCAAATCGTTCACCACGCCGGTCGAGGTTTCGGTGTGTTGCATGAAGACCGCTTTGGCGTCGGGGTTGGCGCGCAGGGCTTCCTGGGCTTTCTGCGGGTCGATGGCTTTTCCCCATTCCTGTCGCACCGCCACGACCTTGGTGCCGAAGGCTTCGTTGATCTTCACCCAACGCTCGCCGAAGGATCCGGAGGTCAAGACAATCACTTTGTCGCCCGGGGAGGTCAGGTTGGCCACCGCGGACTCCATGGCGCCCGTGCCGGAGCCGGTGATCATGAGAACGTCGTGGGCCGTCTGGTAAACGTATTTCATGCCCAAAATGGCCTTTTCGAAGAGGGCCCCGAATTCGTTGGTTCGGTGGTGCAAAACCGGCAGAGCGCTTTGGGCGGCGACTTCGGGCGGAACGGGCGTCGGGCCCGGGGTGATGAGATAGTATTTTTTCATGGACGATCCTCCAGGTTTAGAAAATCAGGCAGTTTTCTTAATGCTCTCGTAAACGCGAATCGGGTCCTTCTTCTTCGCCACCACGTCCCCGTCGATCACGACCCGCTGAAGGCCCGACTGCTCGGGCAGCTCGTACATCGTGCTCAACAGGATTTCTTCCAGAATCGAGCGCAAGCCCCGGGCCCCGGAGCCCCGTTTGATGGCCAGGCGCGCGATGGCTTTGAGGCTGTCTTCGTTGAAGGAGAGCTCCACGCCTTCCAGGGAGAACATTTTTTGGTATTGCTTGACGAGCGCGTTTTTGGGGCGGGTGAGCACCTCCACCAAGGCGGCTTCGTCCAGATTTTCCAGGTTCGCCAGCACCGGCAAGCGACCCACCAGTTCGGGAATCAGGCCGTATTGAATTAAGTCTTCGGGTTGGACGTGCTTCAAAATGTCGCCCATGTCCTCCCGTTTTTTGGGTTTGGGATCGACGCCGAACCCCATGCCGAATTTGCCGAGGCGCTGTTCGATGACTTTTTCCAGCCCCTCAAAGGCCCCGCCGCAAATGAAAAGAATGTTGGTCGTGTTGACCTGGATGTATTCCTGTTGGGGGTGCTTGCGGCCGCCCTGGGGCGGCACCGCGGCCACGGTCCCTTCCAGGATTTTCAGGAGCGCCTGCTGGACCCCTTCCCCGGACACGTCCCGGGTGATGGAGGGCGAATCGGCCTTGCGGGAGGTTTTGTCGA
>Ga0268298_10006644_pt1 | contig 10442 bp, 6 predicted proteins | sample WWTPWeurt_MetaG_FD_194462 | JGI IMG/M metagenome (GOLD analysis project Ga0268298, IMG submission 194462) | Activated sludge microbial communities from WWTP in Nijmegen, Gelderland, Netherland - WWTP Weurt | ecosystem: Engineered > WWTP > Aerobic digester > Activated sludge | place: Netherlands... | reverse complement strand
CTGCGACCGCAGCTCCGCCACCACCACGCCCAGGCCCTTCTTGTCGATCGTGCGCATCGCGCGGGTCGACAGCTTGAGCGTGATCCAGCGCTTCTCGTCCTCGAGCCAGAACCGCTTGGTAACCAGGTTCACCTCGAAGCGCCGCTTGGTGTGGCGGTTCGAGTGGCTGACGTTGTGACCGACGAGCGGCTTCTTCCCAGTGACTTCACAGACGCGCGACATGGCGAACTCCAGCGGCCGTTTCGGCTGCGGACCGGGGCAGGCGCTCCGGTCCGTTTCGGGTGGGGGCCCCGGCGGATGCCGGGGGAGGGGCCATGCGAGCCCCTCCTTGAGGAACCACGGAGGACCAGGCCCTCCGCGGAACGTCAGATCTTCGATTCCTTGAACTCGACGTGCTTGCGCACGACCGGGTCGTACTTCTTGAAGACCAGCTTGTCGGGCGTGCGCTTGCGGTTCTTCGACGTGGTGTAGAAGTAACCGGTGTCCGCAGTAGACACGAGCCGGATCAGCTCGCGGCCGCCTTTGCCTTTCTTCGCCATGACAGATGCTCCGCAGTCGTGAGAGTCGGTCCGGCGGGGTTGCCGGACGGGTTCGCGCTTATGGCACAGGGCCCGGGGCTTTTCAAGCCCCCGTGCCGTCCCCGGGCTTGCCGCCGCTGCTGGCGGGCCGGGTCGGCGGCGCCACGCCGGGCCGGGTCGGGGTCGGGTCCTGCCGCAGGTCGATCGGCACCCCGGGCACCGTCGAGGTGCGGCGGCGGGCCCGGCGCTCGTCGATGCCCATCGCCACGACGGTGATGTCGTCGGACAGGCCGCCCGCGCCGACGTGGCTGTCGACGTCCTGGAGGATCGCCTTCACCACGTCCTCGGCCGCGCCGCGGGCCGTGCGCAGGCGGCGCGACAAGCGCATCATCCCGTACTCGTTGCCCCGGGGATCGCGCGCCTCGAGGATGCCGTCGGTCACCAGCACCAGCATGTCGCCGGCGTGGAGCTGCACCCGGGCCTCGCCGACCTCGAGATCGGTCACCACGCCGATCGGGGCGATGTGTGCGCGGTCGGCCTGCAGCGGGAACACCCGCTCGCCGCGCCGGAGCAGCGGCACGCAGTGGCCGGCGTTGGTGAACACCAGCGTCCGGGTCTCGAGCTCGTAGATGGCGTAGACCAGCGTGGCGAACATGCCGTCGTCGCCGAGCTTGACCATCTCCTCGTTGACCCGGCGCAAGAGCCGCGCCGGCGTGCGCGCCAGGCCGGCCCGGCTGCGCAGCTCGCTCGACAGCCGCGCCATGTACAAGGCCGCGCTGATCGCCTTGCCGGCGACGTCGCCGATGCCGACGCCGAGGTGGCCCTCGTCGTGCCAGATGAAGTCGTAGAAGTCGCCGCCGATCTGGTAGGCCGGCTCGTAGTGCACCGCGAAGTCCAGGCCGACCACCTGGGGCACCACCGCCGGCAGGAGCGACCGCTGGATCTGCCGCGCCACCCGCAGGTCGCGCTCGAGGCGGTCCTTCTGCGCGAGCTGCACTGCCACCCGCGCCGCGTGGATCGCCAGCGCGGTCTGGTAGGCCACGGTCTGCAACAGATCGACGTCCTCCTGCCGGAACCCGGCGGCCTTGCCCTCGACGTAGATCACGCCGTAGTGCGCCGACTGCGCCGACAGCGGCGCGCCCATCCGGGTGCCCGCGAACTCGCCGCCCGCCGCCGGCGCCGAGTCGCCGAGCAGCACGCCGCGGCGATCCTGCACGACGTGGGTGATGATCGTGCCGGGCACGCGCAGGCCGCCGCCGAAGCCGACCTTGCGCGACTTGTGGTGCTTGACCTGCAGCTCGCCGGTGCGCTCCTCCTCGACCAGCACGCCGACGGTCTCGGCGTCGGGGAACATGTCGAGCAGCGGGTCGAGCACCGCCTCGAGCAGCAGATCGGGGTCGGGCGTCTTGGCCGCCGCGTCGAGGATCGCGGTCAGCGCGGTCAGCTTGCGCTCGAGCAGCCGCAGGTTGCGCAGCTCGGTCGACGAGGTCAGCACGCCGGTCGAGCGGACCAGGCTGTGGCTGCCCGACTCCTCGCGGCTGCGCACCACCGCGCCGTGGGCGTCGACGATCGTCAGCCGCGCGTCGCCGCCCGGCGTGTGCAGCACCTGCTCGTCGGGGCTCTCGACGCGGATCCGGTTCGAGGCGATCGCGATCTCGTCGCCGTGGCGGATCGGCTGGGCGCCGGCGATGCGCGCGCCGTTGACCCAGGTGCCGTTGTTCGAGCCGAGGTCCTCGACCTCCCACTTGCCGGCGCTGGCGCGCAGCCGCGCGTGCTGCCGCGACACCCGCATGTCGGGTACGAAGATCTGGCAGTCCGAGCGCCGGCCGATCACGTACTCGCCATCGCTCAGCGCGTAGCGGCGCCCGGTGTTGGGGCCGGCGATGAAGACGAGCGCGGTCACGGAACCGCATAGATACACCACCACACATGCGCGCGCGAAGCGCTGGCGTGGCGATCGCGTGGCGGCGGCGATCGTCCCGCCCGAGCGCACCCGGGAGGCTCAGTAAAAGCGTCGAGATCGCAGGGGAATCGCCGGATACCCCGGGTCGCCTTGACCCCGGCGTGGCCCCCGGGTACGAAGCCCCGGTGAACGCACTTGGCAACTTCATCGGTGGCGTGTTCGTTCCCCCCAGCGGCGCCACCCTGCGCTCGCACAACCCGGCCGCCGACGGCGCGGTCGTGTTCGAGACCGCCGGCGACGAGCGCGCGGTCGCCGCCGCCTGTGACGCCGCCGCCGCCGCCGCGGTCGGGTGGGGGCGCCTCACCCTGGCCGATCGCGCCGCCGCGCTCGGCCGCTGGAAGGACGCCATCGCCGCGCGCAAGGCCGACCTGGTCGAGGCGATCGTGCTGGAGACCGGCAAGATCCGCAGCGAGGCCGAGCAGGAGATCGCCACCGTGCTGGCGCGGTTCGACGTGGCCCGGCAGCTCGCCACCGCCGACCTGCGCGAGGGCCCGATCGCCGGCTCGGCCCACGAGCAGCTGCGCTACCACCCGCTCGGCGTGGTCGCGGTGATCGGCCCGTACAACTACCCGATCCACCTGTGCCACGCCCACGTCGTGCCGGCGCTGCTCACCGGCAACGCGGTGGTGGTCAAGCCCTCGGACATCACGCCGCTGGCCGGCCAGCGCTACGCCGAGACCGCCGCCGCTGCCGGCCTGCCGCCGGGCGTGTTCAACCTGGTCATCGGCACCGGCGCGATCGGCGCGGCGCTGGTCGCCGACCGCCGGGTCAAGGGCTTGTGCTTCACCGGCAGCTACGCGGTCGGCCGGCGCATCCAGGAGGCGGCGCTCGATCGCCCCGAGCTCTTGGTCGCGCTCGAGATGGGCGGCAAGAACACCGCGGTGGTCTTGCCCGACGCCAGCATCCGCCAGGCCGCCCACGAGATCCTGGTCGGCGGCTACCTGTCGGCGGGGCAGCGCTGCACCGCCACCGATCGCGTGCTGGTGCATCGCGCGGTCGCGGCGCCGCTCCTCGACGCCCTCAAGAAGGCGGCGCCGACGCTCCGGTTCGGCCACCCCGACGACGCCGGCAGCTTCGCCGGCCCGCTGGCCACCGCCGCCGGCCGCGATCGCTTCGAGCGCGCCCTGGCCGCCGCGGTCGCCGCCGGCGCCGAGCCGGTGATCGCCGGCGAGCGCCGGGACGGCGGCTTCTACCGCACGGCGTCCTTGCACGTGCTGCCCGCCGGCGCCCACGACGCGCCCGGCTACACCGACGTCGAGCTGTTCGGCCCCGACCTCGGCGTCGAGCTGATCGACAGCGTCGACGAGGCGATCGCGGTGATCAACGCCTCGCCGTACGGCTTCGCCAACGCGGTCTTCACCAACGACAGCGCCGCCTTCGAGCGCATCTACCGCGAGACCACCTCGGGCATCCTCAACCGCAACCGCTCGACCAACCTGGCCAGCCCGCGGCTGCCGTTCGGCGGCGCCGGCAAGAGCGGCAACTACCGCCCGGCCGGCTCGACCGCCCACCGCAACGTGGTCGTGCCGGTCGCGGTGCAAGACAACGTCATCGGCACGATCGCCACCCACCCGATGCTGGCCGATCACCTGCCGGCGCCCGACCTCGATCGGCTCGAGGTGCAGCACGACGCCGAGGACGCGGTCGAGGCGGCGCGCAACCTGATCGACGATCCGCGGCCGATGAGCCTGCGCCGGCCCAAGGGCGGCGTCATGCCCGACAGCGATCGCTGGCTGATCCGCCTGTACGCCGGCGATCGCGTCGTGCGCGAGAAGAAGCCGGCGGTGTTCGATCACCTGCGCTCGGCCGGCCCCTGGTACGTGTCGATCGACGCGCACCCGCTGTGCGTGCTCGACTCGATGGCGCAGACCGCGACGGTGTGCGGCGGCTTCGCCGAGGATCCGGTGGTGCAGGCGCTGGTCGAGGGCGAGTTCGGCGACACGCTGACGGTCAACGAGGACACCGCGGTCGGCGAGACCTGGGCCGCCGCCGAGTACGCGGCGACCTTGCGCCACCTGGTGCCGGGGCTGCCCCACGTGACGTTCGTGGCGTCGGGCGCCGAGGCCAACGAGAAGGCGTTCGCGCTGTGCCGCGTCCACAGCAAGAAGCCGACCGCGACCAAGATCCTCGCGTTCGACGGCAGCTTCCACGGCCGCGCGATGCTGTCGATCCACGCCACCCACAGCCCGGCCAAGCGCGCGCCGTTCGAGCTGCCGGGCTACGAGGCGACCTTCGCGCCGTTCCCGGTGTGGACCACGCCGGGCGACGAGCCGGCCGCGCCGTCGGGGTTCTACGCCGCGTGCGCCGCCGGCCAGCTCGACGAGCTGGTCGAGCGGTTCGGCGACGCCAAGGAAGATCCGCTGCTCGCCGCCGAGGTCAAGAGCCTGGCCGCGGTCCACGCGGCGCTCGGCGGCGGCCAGCACTTCTGCGTCACCGTCGAGCCGATGCAGTCCGAGGGCGGCGATCGCTACGCCACCGAGCGGTTCTTCCGCGCGCTGCGCCTGCTCACCCGCTACCACGACCTGCCGCTGATCTTCGACGAGGTGCAGTGCGGCTTCGGGCTGGGCGGCCCGTTCGCGTGGCACACCAAGTTCCGGCTGCTGACCAGCCGCGGCCAGCCCGACTACCCCGACGCGGTGTGCTTCGCCAAGCGCGCCCAGGTCGGCGTCGTGATGTCGCGGTTCGAGGATCCCGAGCCGGCCAGCGCGCACAACGCGTCCTTGGTGCGCGGGCGGATCCACGCCGAGATGATGTCGACGTCGCACGCCGCGACCCGCATCGAGAAGCTGGTCAAGCCGCGGCTCGAGGCGATCGCCAAGGCGTTCCCGCACCTGGTCAGCGCGCCGCGGGTGTGCGGCTACGCGTTCGCGTTCGATCTGCCGACGCCGGCCCACCTCGACGCGTTCATCGGCCAGCGGTTCTGGCGCGGCGCGATCGTGTTCGCCGCCGGCACCAAGACCGCGCGCTACCGGCTGGCCGACACCTTCGGCGCGCGCGAGATCGAGCTGTTGTTCGACGCCGTGCGCCGGTCGCTGTCGTGGATCGACGCGCACCCCGGCAAGAAGCCGCCGGAGTGGGAGGACATCGCCGAGCCCGCCGAGGCGACGGCGCCGGCGCTGCCGGCCGACGTGACGTTCCGGCTGGTGCCGAGCGCCGACGCGATGGCGCTCCTGCCGGCGATCCTCGACATCGAGTACCAGGTCTACGAGCCGGCCCGGCGCACGCCGCCCGCCGAGATCAAGGCCGCGCTCGACGACGCCGAGGGCTCGTTCGTGGTCGCCGAGAAGCGCGACGGCGACGCGACCCAGCTGGTCGGCTTCGCGATCGGCGCGCCGCTCGAGGCCAGCCACGACGTCGAGGGCCCGGATCGCGATCCGATGCTGGGCAAGCACGACACGATGTACTCGGTGTCGGTCACCGTCGCCCCGGGCTACCAGGGCACCGGCATCGGCCGGCGGCTCAAGGAGCTGCAGCTGCGCGACGCCGCGAGCCGCAAGCGCGCCGACGGCAGCGCGCGCTACGCCCACGTCACCGGGCGCAACCGCGTCGGCCGCACCGCGCAGATGACCCACCTGAACCGGGTCTTCGGCGCGCACGTCGTCGCGGTCCTGACCGGCCAGTACGAGGACCCGGAGGGGCAGGCGATCTACTACCGCATCCCGCTGGGCGCGATCGCGCCGTCGGCCGATCGCACCGCCGCGGTGGTGGCGGACAAGCGCGCGCGCTGGGGCGGGGAGCGGGGCGCCGCGGCGCCGGCCGCGCTCGACGCCGCCAGCGGCCTGACCAAGGTGCTGGCGACGCCGCCGGCGAGCCTGCGCGCCGCCGAGCGCAGCGGCCTCCTGTACGGGCCCGCGGTCAACAAGATCACGCTCATGAACTACGTCACGCCCGGCATGGTGCGGGCGCTCGAGTGGATCGGCGCGCTGGCGCCGGACCTGCCGCACATCTACGTGACGTCGTCGCGCGACGAGACCGTCGACAAGGCGCTGCGGCTGCTCCGCACCGCGCGCAAGCAGGCCGCCGTCGCGATCGGCCTCGACGGCGGCTACCTCGGCCACACCGTCGCGTCGTGCCGCTCGCTGTCGGATCCCGAGGTCCACCGCGGCGGCCCGGCGCACTTCGCGTGGCCGCGGGTGCCGCACCCGGCCAAGGCCGGCACCGCGGCGTCGCTGGCGGCGATCCGCGCGGCGATCGCGGCCGCCGGCGCCGACAAGGTCTTCGCGATCGTCTACGAGCGGGTCGGCGAGCGCACCGGCTGGGTGGTCCCGGCCGACTTCCTCGACGGCCTCGCGGCGATCCGCGCCGAGACCGGCGTGCCGCTGGTCGCGGTCGAGCACACCACCGCGATGTACCGCTCGGGGCTCGGCGCGTTCGCGTTCCCCGCCGGCCCGCGGCCCGACGTGCTGGCGTGGTGGGGCGGCGGCCAGACCGGCTACCTCCACGTCGCCAGCAAGTGGTTCAACGCGGCGCCGCTGGCGCTGGTGTCGACCTGGGACGGCGACGAGCTGTCGCTGGTGCGCAACCACCACCAGCTGCGCGCCGCGCGTGGGCTCGACGTCGCCGGCGCATCGGCCGCGCTCGATCGCGCGCTGGCCGTCGGCGCGGTGCCCCACGCCGGCCTCGGCCTGTACCGGGTGCTCGACGCCGGCGCCGCCGCCGACGCGCTGCACGCCCACGTCGCCGCGCGCGGCGTGACGCTGCGCAAGTTCCCGGGCGGCCGGCTCGGCGTCGTGCCGGCGCTCGATCAGGCGGCGCAGGTCGCCGAGCGCCTGGGCGCGGCGCTGGCCGCGTGGCGCTGACGAGCGTGGTGGGCGGCTGATCCAGCGTCGGGGCCGCGACCCATCGGACCGCCCCGGCGTTCATGGCGCTGGCCCCGGGACGTCATCGACGTCGATGAGGCCGCCGCCGCGCCGCCAGCCGACCGACAGCAGCCAGGTGTGTGGATCGGCGGTCGGGCGGCCGGCGCGCGTGAGCGCTCGCAGCCACGGCGCGTCGGCGCGCAGCGCGGTCTTCCAGCCGTCGAACCACAGCGCGCTGGAGTACGGATCGACCCAGCCGCGCGCCATCACCGCGCCCCGCGCCGCGCCGTGATGCCGGGCGTTCAGCAGCACGTAGCGGATGGCGTTGCGCACCTCGGTCGGCGTGCGCAGCGGCCGCGCGTGGTAGCGCTGCGCGAATAGCTTGCCGCGGCGCCCGAGCAGCACGTTGAGCCGGCGCGCCAGCCGGATCGTCAGCCCCTGCATGCCGCGCGCGAGCGCCACCGCGCCGGCCGCCTCGACGACGAAGTGCAGGTGGTCGCCCAGCACGCTGAAGTGCACGACGCGGAAGTCGCCGCGGTGCCCGCCCGCCGCGATCGCTGCGCGTACGACCCGCGCCACCGCCTCCCGCCGGAACGACGGCAGCCCGCCGCGCACCTTGAGCGTGACGTGCAGCGGCACCGACGCCGGGAACCGCACGCGCGGCCGATGCGAGCACGCGCCCGGCCGCCGCTTGCGCCCCGCGCCCGGTCGCCATCCCCCGCGCCCGCGCGGCCGGCGCGCGTCGTCTAGCGACAGCTGGGTCATTCGCCGACGGTGGGGACGCGCCATGATGATTATGGCACTAATAGCATCTGCAGCCGAGGCGTCAACCGTGGCACGGTGATTGCGCCATTGCCTGGGCGCGGGCCGCGCCTCAGCGGTGCCGCGCGGGGAGCGCGGCGCCTTTCGGGCTCCGCGCGCGGCGTCGCTCGTAGGCACCGATCAAGGACGCGAGCCGCCGGCCCTGTGCCGCGTCGAGGTCGCCGCTCGTCGTGAGGAGCACGATCGCATCGACGGCGAACTCGTGCTCGGCGCGGTTCGCGATGGCGCCCCGGGCGAGGATCGCGCGCGCGGTGGCGGCCATCGCCCGGTTCGCGCGCGGCGCGCGTCGGGCGAAGGGCAACCCGGCGGCGGCGACGCGCATCCAGAACGTGCGGGTGTCGGCGTCGTGCTCGCGACGCCAGAACTCCAGCTGGACCTCCACCAGGTAGTCGAGCTCGTCGCGGTTCCGCACGTCGCCGAGGCGGATGCGCTCGACGGCCCACTTGTCCTGCGCGCGCCACGCCGCGCGATCGTCGTCGTCGAACCCCGGGCTGCGTTGCGTGATCTGCAGCGCGATCGCGATCGCGTGCAGCAACGCGTCGATGCGCGCGAGCAACGCCGTGCTCAAGGCCGGCGGCGGGGCGCGGTGCTCGGTGGGATCGACCGCGAGGTACGCGAACTCCCCCCGCCATGGATCGCCGAGCGCCCGATTGAGCGTGGTGACCCGGCGCCGGATCGAGCGCCGCAGCCGCGCGCGCTCGGCCGCGTCTGGCGAGCGCCGCGTCGTCGATGGTGACCGCGCCGGGCTCATCGCCGGCGACGGTACCACCGCCCCACCCCCGCGCGCGTCGGTGTGACCGGTCGCGCACCCGCCGCGCCGGCGAGGCGACGCCGTCGGCCACCATGGTAGGCCGACGCGGGCAAGCGGCGCGCGCCTGGCTCCGAGGAGCGGACCCCGGTGGTCGATCCCGCGGCGGGGCCGACCGGCGCGGCGCTGCTGCTGGTCGCCGATCTCGAAGCGGTCGACGCGCAGGCCCAGCGTCGCCTTGCGCACGATCCGGAAGCCGAACCCGGCGCTGATGCCGGCCGCGCTCGACAAGCTCGCCCGCGCGTACATCCGCCCCACCGGGCCGCCGGCGCGCGGGTCCATGTACATCAGCGCCGTGCTCACGCCGAGCCCGCCGCCTGGGCGCTGTCGTAGGACAGGCCCGCGCCGAGGAAGGCGGTGTGGCCGATCGACGGCGCGGGGTCGGCGGCGGCAGGGCGCGCGCGCAGCGCGCCGTGCGTCGCAAGCGTCAGGATCGCGAGCCGCGTGAAGAACCTCATGCCGATCACAAGTGGACGCCGCGGCTGGTTCGTCAGGACGCGCCATTGCCTCGCGGTAACCGGGCGAGATCGTTGAGCTGGACAGAATTTGTGCGGCGCCCGAGACAGGTCCGCCGATCCGTGCGAGTCCTGCGATCGAGGCCATGGTGAACCGATGAGAGTTCTCGAACTTCCCGCAGGCGGCACCACCCGCGAGTGGGGCCGCGTCCACGGCGAGTCGTACCGCGGCGAGGTCAAGGCGCTGTCCGCGATCCGGACGTACCTGTGCACCCGCGTCGGCGGGTTCGCCGACCGGCCGGCGGTGCTGGCGGCGGCCGAGGCCCACCTGCCGGTCCTGGCCCGCTACCACGCCGGGCTGTACGAGGAGCTGCTCGGCATCGCCGAGGGCGCCGACGTCACGCCGGCGGAGATCGTCGTGGCCAACCACTACACCGACCTGCGCGACCTGTCGCCGGACCACGGCAAGTGGCAGCCGGCGCCGGAGGCGGGCGAGGGCGGCTGTTCGGTGATCTGGGCCGAGACCCCGACCGGGCGCATCCTGGCCCAGACCTGGGACATGCACGCCACGGCGATCCCGTACGTGATGATGCTGCACGTGCCGGAGTCGGCCGACGGCCCCGAGGCGTGGCTCTTGACGCTGACCGGCTGCCTGGGCCTGGCCGGCGCCAACCGCCTCGGCGTCGCCATCGGCATCAACAACCTGTACTCGAACGACGCCACCGTCGGCGCGGTGTGGCCGGCGGTGGTCCGCCGCGCGCTGCACCAGCGCACCGCCGCCGCCGCGCAGCGCCACGTGCTCGGCGCGCCGATCGGCTCGGGCCACCACTACTTCGTGGCCGATCGCGACGACGCGTTCGCGATCGAGACCTCGGGCGTCTTGCGCAAGACGATGTTCACGTCGTCGCCGGAGCGGCCGGCGCCGAGCTACTGCCACACCAACCACTGCCTCGACGCCGACGTCGCGGCGGTGTCGTCGATCTCGCCGACCTCGACCACCCGCGAGCGCTACGCGTGGCTGACCGCCTCGGTCGCGGCCCGGCCGATCGCCGATCTCGACGACGTCTGGGTGCGGAT
>Ga0268298_10006643_pt1 | contig 10442 bp, 8 predicted proteins | sample WWTPWeurt_MetaG_FD_194462 | JGI IMG/M metagenome (GOLD analysis project Ga0268298, IMG submission 194462) | Activated sludge microbial communities from WWTP in Nijmegen, Gelderland, Netherland - WWTP Weurt | ecosystem: Engineered > WWTP > Aerobic digester > Activated sludge | place: Netherlands... | reverse complement strand
GAAATCTCGGTCTCATCACCGGCGTGTCGCTCTTGGGCGGCGTCTTCGCCTTGGCCACCAGGGATGCGGCTCCACCCAGCCCGGACACCGTGGCTTTGGCCACCCGCATGACCTTTTCGGCCGCGACCGTGTTCATCGTAGTCGCTCTCGTTCTCAGCCTCCGCGCCCACCGCCCATGCTCCAAAAAACTGGCTGTCGGCACGACGGCCGTGCAGTCCGCACTATGATTGCGTATTCCCGCGAGAAGCTGCTAGTAGCACAGCGCCAACCGGGTATTCATCGCACCTGATTCCGCCAAAATCGCCGGCTCCACCTCCGAACCCCAAATCCCATGCGCCGTTCATTGAAAATCGCCCGGAACGTCATCCTCACCCTTCTTGTGGTGATCGCGGCCGGCATCGCGGCATTGCTCGTGCTGCGCACGATCCGCCAGCACGCGAATGAAAAGACGTTCGCAATCACCTCGTCCGGCGGCATCGACGAAGCCGGCTACGTCGAGATTGGCGGCATCAAACAGTGGATCCAGGTCCGTGGCCAGGACCGGAACAACCCGGTGTTGCTCTGCGTCCATGGCGGGCCGGGCGGAACATGGCTGCCGGTGACGCGCCTGTTCGCCGCGTGGGAAAAGGACTTCACCGTCGTGCTGTGGGATGAGCGGGGCGCCGGCAAGACTCTGGCGGCCACCGGACCCGGGATCGCGGGGACCATGAACATCGAGCGCATGGCGCAGGATGGCATCGAGGTGGCCGAGCACCTCCGCCAACGGCTCGGCCAGGAAAAGATCATCCTCCTCGGGCACTCCTTCGGCTCCATCCTCGGGACGAGAATGGTGAAAAGTCGACCGGAACTCTTCCACGCTTTTGTCGGCACCGGGCAGGCGAGCGATCTGCCCCGCAGCGTGGCGCTGGAGTATGCACGCCTGGTTGAACTGGCCAAGGCGCACGGTGACGCCCGGAGCCAACGTGAGCTGGCGGCCATCGGCCCGCCGCCCTTTTCCAGCCGGCAGCAGGCCAATGGCTTTTTCCAGTGCGCCCAGCGTTACCAGGCGCGGGCTGACTCGACCGCCATGGCGGAACTGCAGCACAGCTTCCTGTCGCCTCCGCCCAACTACACGCTAAACGACGAGTGGAACCGCATGCGGGGATTCATGGCGGTGCCCACCTGGTCCCTCTATCAGAATATCCTGAGCACAAATTTGGCGACCCTTGGCTTCGATTTCCAAGTTCCGGTCTTCCTGTTCCAAGGCACTGACGACCATGTGACGCCCCTGACGCTGGCGGAGGAGTATTACAACTCGATCAAAGCGCCACACAAGGAGCTGGTGCGTATCGAGGGCGGCGGTCATTTCGCCGCCTGGAGTCACTCCACCCAATTCCACGTCGAGTTGGTGCGGCGCGTCCGCCCCTACGCCATGCAGTCCAGCCGTCCGCTCTGAGCGCGCGACCAGCCACAGTCGGGCCATGGCCCAGTGTCATGCCTCCATAGTGGCCACACTTTCCCGGAGGAAATCGCCGCCTTTTGCCTCCTGCGCCGATGCGTTGAACGTGAAATTTGAACCCATGGACGAATAGTTGTTCCGATTGTCCGGTATCGCGGTCTCTATTCGTTGTTATCTTTATGAAGAAACGCAAAGCCCCCAAGAATCTGATCTGCATCTGGTATGAGAAGGACGCCCTCAAGGCGGCGAAGTTCTACGCTTCGCTCTTTCCGGACTCCAAGGTCACGGCCGTCCACAAGGCCCCGAGTGATTTCCCGTCAGGCAAGAAGGGACAGGTGCTGACCGTCGAATTCACCGTCCTGGGCATCCCGTGCATCGGCCTCAACGGCGGGCCGGCGTTCAAGCAGACCGAGGCCTTCTCCTTCCAAGTCGCCACCGACACCCAGCAGCAAACCGACCGCTACTGGAACGCCATCATCAAGCACGGCGGCAAACCGAGCTACTGCGGCTGGTGCAAGGACAAGTGGGGCGTGAACTGGCAGATCACCCCGCGCGCCCTGACCGACGCCATGGCCGCCGGCGGCAAGACCGCCCAACGCGCCTTCGCGGCCATGATGGAAATGGACAAGATCGACATCGCGAAGATCAAGGCTGCGGTCGCCGGGCGATAGGCGATAGGCGGGAGGCGATAGGCCGCCTCCCGCGCAAGCTCCTTCCGTGTGTTCGGTGTGTTCCGTGGTTAATTCTCCGCGCCCTCGCGCCTTTGCGTGGAGCCTTTCGTGTCTCAGTGGTTATTTCACCGGCATCTTACCAAAAATCCGTTGCCGGCCGCGCCGCGCAAATTAGACAGGTGACAAGCCCCACCCCCATGAACCTTCGGCGCTTTCCCTGCCTCGCCCTCGCGGCCGTGTTCATCCTGCTTTCCGCCGCCTGCAGCAAGTCGCCCGAGCAGGTGAAGGCCGCGCAGGCCGCCGAGATCGCGCGCACCACCGGCTCCCTGCTCGTGAAGTCCAACCTCGCGTCGGCCGCGATCAAGGTGACGGGTGCCGACGGCGCCGCGCACGAGGGCGAGGCCGGCCAGCCGTTCGCCAGCCTGCTGCCGGGCAAATACGCCGTCACCGCCACGCTGGAAGGCTGGCCCGAAGCCAAGGCCGAGGCGACCGTGCAAACCGGACAGGCCACCACCGTCGAACTCAATTTCCCGAGCGGCTCGCTCAAGCTCGACACCGTCCCGAGCGGCGCGCTCGTGAAGCTGGGCAAGGCCTTGCTCGGCAAGACACCGCAGACCATCCCGCAGTTGCCCGCCGGCGAAACCGCCCTCTCCCTCGAATACCCGTCCTGGCCGCCGGTCGCCCACACCGTCACCATCATCGCGGGCCAGGAAGCCTCCGCCACCGTGCGCCTGCCCCATGGCCGCCTGGTCGTGGACAGCTTCCCCGCCGGTGCCACCGTCGTCTGGCAGGGCAAGGCCTACAACAAGACCCCGCTCTTCTTCGACCCCATCGCGGCCGGCACGCACAAGCTCACGCTGCAGGCCCGGGATTTTCCGCCCATGGAGGTCTCCGCCACGGTCACCGACGGCGCGGAGACTAAGGTCCGCCCCGTCCTCGGCACGGCCTTCCCGCTGCTCGATCCCGCCGAGCTCCTGCGCGCGGTGTGGCTGCCCGACGATTCGCCCGTGCCGCGCGCCACCACCGGCATCTACCGTCCGAAGAACGATGTCGTCAAAAACCTCCAGCGCGAGCGCCTCTACAACGGCTGGCTGCGGAAGATTTACCGTTTCGCCGGCCCGGTCAAAAGCTACGACGCCGCCACCGGCCGCGTGGAGTTCGCCGAGCAGCGGAGTGAGCTGGCCCGCTATCGCCTGGTGGCCCAGGTCAGCCCCGGCACGCCTTCCCCCCTGCCGGAGCAGAAGGACCCGAAGGACAAGACGCCCGTCGTGCGCGCGCTCTACGGCCGGCTCACCGCCGTCGAGGAACCCGCCTGGCCGTCCCGCGTCATCACCCTCGAGCTGACCGACGCCGAATTCCTGCCCGAGGCGACGCCGTGACGCCGGGCTGACCACCTGAGTCCTCCCGCGCCGACGTTTACCCGGGCTCTTCCGCCTGATTTGGTTGGAATCCCGGCGCGGTCTGGCTTCTCTTACCCCCATGATCCCCCGTCATCTCCGCTCCGCGTTGTTCCTCATTGCCGGGTCGGTCCTCGCGACCGGCCTGTTTGCCCAAGCCCCCGCCATCGCGTTCCCCGCCGCTAGCCCCGCGGGCTCGATCAAGCAGAAGGTCGGCGTCGCCGACCTCGAGGTGTCCTACAACCGCCCCAGCGCCCGGGGCCGCACCGTCTTCGGCGGCCTCGTGCCCTACGACGCCATCTGGCGCACCGGCGCCGACACCGCCACCCGCCTGAAACTCTCCACCCCAGCCAAGCTCAACGGCACCGCCATCCCCGCCGGCACCTACGAACTCTTCACCATTCCCGGCAAGGCCGAGTGGACCGTCATCCTCCAAGCCGCGAAGGAGCGCCCGCAGTGGGGTTCCTACGCCTACGACCAGAAGAACGACACGGCCCGCTTCACCGCCAAGCCCGTCGCTCTCGCCGCGCCGGTCGAGTCGCTCACCTTCGAGGTCGCCGATCTCACCGCCGGCTCCGCCACGCTCGCCCTCGCCTGGGAGAAGACCCGCGTGCCCATCACCGTCGAGATCGACAACGCCGGGGCGCTCGTCCCGCAGATCGAGGCGGTCATGGCCTCCGCCGCCGAGAAAAAGCCCTACTTCGAGTCCGCCATGTTCTACTACGCGAACAATCTCGATCTCGACAAGGCCCTCGCCTGGATGGATGCCGGCCTCGCCACCCAGCCCAAGGCCTACTGGATGATCTACCGCAAGGGCCTCCTGCTCGCCAAAAAGGGCGACAAGGCGGGCGCTATCGCCGCCGCCAAGCTATCCATGGAACTCGCCGCGCAGGAAACCCGCGGCGCCGAGCTGAAGCAGGAATACACCCGCCTCAACCAGGCCCTGATCGACAGCCTGAAGTAAGCCGCCGGCTGTTCCGAAACCTTGCCGCGGGGACGCCGTCTCACCGACGGCGCCCCCGCGCGCCTTTCATCCCTCGTTCATCCGGCCCCAAATCCCGAGACCCCATGAAGCTCGTCCCCCTTGCCTGCACCCTGCTCGCCGCCCTCGCGGGCACTGCCACAATCAGCGCGCAACCCACGCCGGCCACGGCCACGTCCTCCGTGCAAGCCCCCGCGCCGCGCCAGCGCACCAGTCCGCACGACACCATCAGCGCGCGCATCGACACCGGCCGCATCACCGTCGTTTACGGCCGCCCCTACTCCAAAAATTCCAAGACCGGCGAGCTCCGCAAGGTCTGGGGCGCACTCATCCCGGCCGGCAAGCCCTGGCGCACCGGCGCCGACGAGGCCACGCTCTTCATCACCCAGCTCCCCCTCGATCTCGCCGGCACGCACCTGCCCGCCGGCGCCTACACCCTCTACACCCTGCTCGCCGAGGACGGCTCCGCCCAGCTCCTCATCAACAAGCGGCTCGGCCAGTGGGGCGCCGATCCCTACGACGCCACCCAGGAGTTCGCGAGAGTCCCGCTCACCAAGGAACCCCTCGAGCCCCAGCTCGACCAGTTCACCATGGCCCTCGAGCGCAACCCGGCCGGCGGCGGCACCCTCCGCCTGAAGTGGGAAACCACGCAATACCCCGTGCCCTTCACCGTCAAAAAATAACGCGCCCACCCATGGCTTTCACCTTCTGGCCCCGCGCGCTTCTCCTGCTCGCTGCTGCCGCCACCGCCGCCCCCGCCGCCTTCACCCCCCTCGCTCCCGCCGAGATCCGGCAGGAGCTCCGCAGCCTCGCCACCACCGGCACCGTCCTGCACATCGGTGCGCACCCCGACGACGAAAACACCGAACTCATCACCTGGCTCTCCCTCGGCCGCGGCTACCGCGCCGCCTACCTCTCGCTAACCCGCGGCGACGGCGGGCAGAACGAGCTCGGCAAGGACTTCGATGAAAAACTCGGCGTCCTCCGCACCCAGGAACTCCTCGCCGCCCGCCACCTCGACCATGGCCGCCAGTTCTTCACCCGCGCCATTGACTTCGGCTACTCCAAGACGCCCGAGGAGACGTTGAAGTTCTGGGATCGCGACGCCGTGCTCGGCGACGTGGTGCGCGTCATCCGCCAGTTCCGGCCCGATGTCATCGTCACCCGCTTCCCCATCCCGCCCGGCAGCGGCGGACATGGCCACCACACGGCGTCGGCCATCCTCGCCGTCGAGGCTTTCAAGCTCGCCGGCGACCCCAAAGCCTATCCCGAACAGCTCGCACAGGGACTGACCGTCTGGCAGCCGAAGCGCGTGCTTTGGAATTCCTTCCGCTTCGGCTCCGCCGGTCCGGGCCCGCTCAACGGCCCGGTCTTCAAGCAGGACATCGGCGGCACGGACCCCGTCAGCGGCCAGGAATTCGGCACCATCGCCGCCCGCAGCCGCTCCATGCACCAGACGCAAGGCCTCGCCGGCGCCGCCAGCCGCGCCCGCACCGGCCCCAATGAGCAGAGTTTCATGCTCCTGGCCGGTGACGCGGCGACCAGCGACCTGATGGATGGCGTGGACACCACCTGGGCGCGTTATTCCGGCGGCGCGGAAATCGGTGAACTCGCCGCCACCGCGATCGCGCAGTTCAACTCCGACGATCCCGCCGCCTCCGTGCCGGCCCTGCTCGCGCTCCGCCCCAAGCTCGCCGCCCTCCCGGCCGATCCGCTCGTCACCGACAAGCTCGCCCAACTCGACCGCATCATCCTCTCCTGCCTCGGTCTCAAGGTCGAAACCACCGTGTCCCGGGCCGAGATCGTCCCCGGCGAGACGGTCCAGATTCGTTACGCGATCAGCCTCACCGCTCGCAACATTCCGGTCCGCTACGCATTCACCCGCAGCCCGGCCTTGAAAGGCTCGGTCGAGCTCGCCCGCGAGCTCGTCGCCGGCCAGGCGCTCGAGGACAACCTGAACGGCGTGCTCCTCACCAACGCGCCGCTCACGCAGCCCTACTGGCTGCGCGCCGACGGCGCGGCGGGCATCGCCCGGGTGGATGATGCCACCCTGATCGGCCGACCGGTAAATCCGCCCGCCGTGCCGCTGACCCACGCCTTCATCATCGGCGGCCAGACCCTCCTCCTGCCCGACGAACCCGTCCCGCAAACCCCGGACGCGGGCCGCCAGCATCTCGATGTCATCCCGCCCGTCTCGCTCGCGCTGAACTCGGAGATCTACCTGGTCGAACCCGGCGCAACCAAGACCGCGACCATCGAGATCACGGCCGCGCGCGCCGGCAGCCAAGGCGTGCTCCGCCTCGATGTGCCCGCCGGCTGGAAGGTCAGCCCCGCCGCACAGGACTTCCGCCTCGCCGCCGCTGGAGATAAAACCACTCTCACTTTCACTGTCACTTCTCCCTCCTCGGGCGGCAGCGGACACCTCCGCGCCGTGGCCACCGTCGGTGGCCAAGACTATTCCAACCAGCGCGAGGAACTGCGCTACGCCCACCTCCCGGTCCAGTTGCTCCAGCCCCCGGCGCGTGCCCGCCTCGCCAGCTTCCCGCTGGCCACCAAGGGCCGCACCGTCGGCTACCTGCCGGGTGCCGGCGACAGCGTCGCCGAGTGCATCGAGCAGATGGGTTATGTCGTCCACCGCCTCACCGGCGCCGACCTCACGCCCGAAAAACTCCGGGGCCTCGACGCCGTCGTCATCGGCGTGCGCGCCTTCAACGAGCGCACCGACCTGAAGGACGCCTTCCCCGGCCTGCTCGCCTGGGTCGAGCAGGGCGGCACCGTCATCGCGCAATACAACCGCCCCAACGGCCTGCTCGCCACGACGCTCGGACCCTACGCCCTCTCCATCGAGGGCCCGGCCCCGGCGCTGCGCGTCACCGACGAGACCGCGCCCGTCACTCTGCTCGCGCCCGATCACGCGGCGCTCAACACGCCGAACCAGATCCGCGCCGCCGACTTTGACGGCTGGGTGCAGGAGCGCGGCGCGTATTTCCCCAGCAAATGGGACGAGGCGCACTATGCCGCCCTCCTCGGCATGAGCGACCCGGGCGAAGCCGCGCTGCGGAGCAGCCTCCTCGTCGCGCGCCACGGCAAGGGACACTACGTTTACACCGGCCTCGGCTTTTTCCGCCAGTTGCCCGCCGGCGTCCCCGGTGCCTACCGGCTCTTCGCGAATCTCGTCTCCCTTGGAAAATGAACAACCGTCCTGATTCTCTTTCCGTCATTGCGAGAAGTGCAGCGACGAAGCAATCCATGCGTCGGGCAGCTGGATCGCCACGGCCGGCTGCGCCGTCCTCGCGATGACAAAAAAAGAAAATAACGACGATTCCCCCGGCGTGCCCGGCTTCCGCACCTGGCGCGGCGTCTATCTGTTTGTCTTCGGCTGTTTTCTCCTGGTGGTCCTCGCGCTGACGCTGTTCGCGCGTCTCTACGCATGAACGCCCTCGACTGGATCGTGCTCCTCGGGACGATCATCGGCATCGCCGCCTACGGCACGTGGCGCACGCGCCACACCGACAACCTCAACACCTACCTGAAGGGCAACCACTCGACCAAATGGGGCACCATCGGCCTCTCGGTCATGGCCACCCAGGCGAGCACCATCACCTACCTCTCGCTGCCCGGCCAGGCCTACGAGAACGGCATCGCCTTCATCCAGAATTATTTTGGCCTGCCGCTCGCGCTGATTTTGGTGTGCGCCGTCTTCCTGCCCATCTACCGCAAGCTCGGCGTTTACACCGCCTACGAATACCTCGGGCAGCGTTTCGACACGAAGACGCGGCTGCTCGGCGCGGGCCTCTTCCTGCTCCAGCGCGGCATCCAGGCCGGCGTCACGATCTACGCGCCGGCCATCATCCTCTCGACGGCCTTCGGCTGGCGGCTCGACCTGACCATCATCTTCACCGGCCTCGTGGCCATCGTTTACACCGTCACCGGCGGCAGCGCGGCGGTGAACCTCACGCAGAAATGGCAGATGGCCGTCATCTGGGCCGGCATGCTCACGGCCTTCGTCATCCTGCTGCTGAAACTGCCCGCCAATGCCACGCACATCGCCGGCGCCATGGGCAAGCTGCACGCCGTGGACTTCACGCCCGACCCGCAGCTGCGCTACACCTTCTGGAGCGGGCTGCTGGGCGGCTTCTTCCTCTCGCTCTCCTATTTCGGCACCGACCAGTCGCAGGTGCAGCGCTACATCGGCGGCGCCGCCCTCCGCGAAGGGCGCCTGGGCCTGATGTTCAACGCCCTCTTCAAGATCCCGATGCAATTCTTCATCGTGATGCTCGGCGCACTGCTTTTCGTCTTCTACCAGTTCCAACCGGACACCCCGCTGGTGTTCAACCAGTCCGCGTGGCAGCGGCAGGTGCAGGGCCCGGCCGGCGCGGAGTTCCGCGCCCTGGAGGAACAGCACGCCGTTCTCCACGCTGCCAAGCAGGAGAAGATCCGCGCCTGGGTCGCCGCCCAGTCCGGCGGCGATATCACCGCCGAGGCCGCCGCCCGCACCGAGCTTGCGGCCGCGCAAAAGGCCTCCGACACCCTGCGCAAGCAGGCGCGCGACACGCTCTATGCCGCCGCCCCCGAGGCGAAGAAGACCCGCGATTCCGACTACGTCTTCATCACCTTCATCCTCACGCAGCTCCCGCACGGCGTCGTGGGCCTGCTCGTGGCCGTGATGTTCGCCTCGGCCCTGTCCTCGAAGGCCGGCGAGCTCAACGCCCTCGGCACCACCAGCACCATTGACCTGTGGCGCGCCTTCCGCCCGCTGGCGGCGCACGACGAGGCGCGCAATGTCCGCAACGCAAAATGGTTCACCGCGTTCTGGGGTCTCTTCGCCGTCGGCTTCGCGCTCTATGTGAGCTTCGCCGAGAACCTCATCGAGGCGCTGAACATCATCGCGTCCGTCTTCTACCCGCCGCTGCTCGGCGTCTTTCTCGTCGCCTTCTTCTTCAAAAAAGTCGGCGGCACGGCGGTCTTCTGGGCGGCCCTCGCCACCCAGCTGCTCCTGCTCGGGCTGTTCTTCTACGGCAAGGACACCGTCGCCTACCTCTGGCTCAACCCGATCGGCTGCGCCGCCTGCGTCGGCTTCGCCCTGCTGTTCCAAACTTTTTTGCCCGCGAATCACACGAACGAACGCGAATAGATCAAAGCCTTGTCATTCTGAGCGCAGCGAAGAATCCAGCCGGACGCCCGCCAGCGCATGTAATTCTGGATTCTTCACTGCGTTCAGAATGACAGCATAACAACCGCCCCCTCACTCTCACTTTCACCCTCACTTTGGCCTCCGCCCCCGTCATCTGTTTCGGCCAGCAGCCCTGCGGATTCTTCCCGCGCCGCTTCCTTCAGGCCAAGTTCGTGACCGCCCGCCGCCTCCAGGCGGAGATCGGCGGCGAGATCGTGTTCTTCCTCCACGACAGCGACCACGACGCCCGCGAGACCCAGACCATCCTGCGTCACCGTCAGACCGGCGAGCCGCAGGTCTTCAACTTCAGCTTCGTCAGCAAGCTCCAGCGGAAGTTCTCCCCGCTCTTCCTCAAGCGCCTCCCTGCCGACTGGCAGGCCAACACCGCCCGCCAGCTCCCCAACTTCGTCGAGCCCCGCCATGTCGCGCTGTTCAAGCAAATCGCCGCCGCCAACGCCGCCGACTTCTGCCTGGAGATGTATCGCGCCCTGGGCCTGCTCGACGGCATCCGCGTTGTCCGCTCCGGCGACCCCGCCGTGCGCCGCGCCGCGTGCGCCATCACCGACTTCTTCGTGGACGTGCCGCACGAGAGCGAGATCGTCCGCGCGCGGTCCATCAACGGCATCCTGAAACTCCACGAAGGCGGCGACCGCTATCTCGACCTGCCCCCCGCGGCCTTCACCAAGGAACAAGTCAGCCCGACCCGCGATAGCCGGTTGCGTTGGATGCAATCCGTGCTTCACTGCACGCACTATGTCTGCGGCGCCGGCGAACAAGCCTA
>Ga0268298_10006642_pt1 | contig 10444 bp, 10 predicted proteins | sample WWTPWeurt_MetaG_FD_194462 | JGI IMG/M metagenome (GOLD analysis project Ga0268298, IMG submission 194462) | Activated sludge microbial communities from WWTP in Nijmegen, Gelderland, Netherland - WWTP Weurt | ecosystem: Engineered > WWTP > Aerobic digester > Activated sludge | place... | reverse complement strand
AACCGGCCCAGAAGGTCGCGGGGATGGCGATGTACGGGTCCATGGCCTCCTTGTCGAACAGTGCCGCCGCGATCGGCATGGCCAGCGCCAGCGCCAGGATGATGGCCTTGGTCATGTCGCCCTCAGCGGTCATGAACGGTTCGCGGAAAGCGCGGGCGAAACAGAGCCGCGCCCGCTGCATGACGAAGCCGAGGCCGAAGCCGGCCACGATGACGATGGCGCGCGACGCCAGCCTGGCCTCGCCCGAGCTTGCCCAACTCGTCGCCCATCCGCCCATCGCCAACAGCACCGCCGCGCCGAGCCACGGATACCAGGGCAGCAGCGGCGATCCGCCACCGCTGACTTTCGCCGACAAGCCCCAGGTGATGTTGTCCAGCGTCCAGAGCAGCAGCTTGAGGCCGACGACGGCGCCGATCAGCAGGCCGGCCCACATCGCCCAGCCGGCGGGCGACGCATGCACCACCGGCGTAAAGAAGCCGCCCGTGGTGCAGCCGCCGGCCAGCGCGGCGCCGATGCCCATCAGCGTGCCGCCCAGCGCACCCCAGAGGTATTCCAGCCTGGGCGCGCGGTTCAGCGCGAATTGCCGCGACAGCAGCGCCGCCGCGAACGAGCCGAGGATCAGGGCCGCATTCATCAGCGACATGCGATGCGACAGCGGGCTTTCGAGTTCGGGCTTGACGCCGAGCCACGGGCCGAGGCCGATGGCGTTGTTGAACCAGTCGCCCCACAGCTTGAGCCCGCCGAAAATGCCCCAGAACTGGCCGCTGATCATCAGCGCCGCCAGGATGGCGACCATCAGGATCGCCCCGAGATAGGGCGACCACTGCTCGACCAAGACGTCGTGATAATCCTTGCGCAGCCCTTCCAACCAGGCAGGCCGCGCCGCGCCGCCCGCTTCCGCTTTCCCGGCCACGATCAGTTGCAGCCGGAGGGATTGTCCGAATCCTTGGCGCTGTATTGCAGCCAGGCCTGGACGTCCGTGTACAGGTCGGCGTCGTTGGCGTTGAGCAGTTTCTCGGCGGCCTTGTTCTTGCCTTTGATCGTCTCGCGATAGGCCTTGGTGGTGAAGTACTTGACCGACGGATGGCTCTTGCCGGTCTTGTCGTGCTTGTCGGCCTTGATGTAGGCCACCCAGTCGGCCTTCAGCCGCTCGTTGGGGGCAATGGCCTTGCCGATCATTTCCTGATGGCAGGACGTGCAAATCTGCCGGAAATAGAGCCGGCCGCGCTTCAGCTCGCCTTCGTAGGCGAATGCGGATGTGCCGATGGCGAGCAGCGCAACGGCAACGGAAACTCTGGTCATCGACGGCATGTTCATGGCACCCCCCGCTTGGCGAAAAAGCTCTTCACCAGAATATTAGGCGTTACTGATCAATCCCTATTGAGCAAGGTCAATAGGCGCGCGGCTTCATCGGCCGGATCGTTCGGCAGCGTCGCGCAGGAAGGGCTCGTATTGCCGCCAGTCGTGCACCGGCCCGACATGGGCGAAGACGATCAGGCCGCGCTTGTCCAGCACATAGGTGGTCGGAAAGCGGCCGGCGATCTCGCGGTCCCTGACCGTGCGGCCGCCGGCGAGCCGAAAGCCGTCGTCGTCCTCGCCGGTCGATCCCGAGTCATGCAGCGGCAGCGCGATGCCCTGGCGCGCCGCCCACTGGCGGGAAACCTCGAACTTCTCGCGCGCTTGCAGCAGCACGAAAGCGACATCGGCCCGCCCGGCCAGCGCGGCGTGGAGTTTTTGCAATTCGGGCATTTCCTGCCGGCAGGGCGGACACCAGGCGCCCCAGAAATGCAGCAGCACGACCTTGCCCCGCAACGACGACAAGCGGCGTGACCTGCCCTCGGCATCCTTGAAGGCGAGGTCCGGCAGTCGCCGGCCCGACGCACGACCGACTCCGGCGCGCGCGGCGGTCGCGGCATCGGCATACGGGCCCCAGAGTCGCGGCCAGCCGGCGGTGTCGAATACCGTCCGGCCGTCGAGGCCGTGCGTGACGCAGCGCTGCGCGGTCTGCCGGCGGCAGGTGGCCAGCGCCGCCGCCTCGGCCGCCTCGACGGTCGTTTCGCCGCTGCTCCAGCCCCAGGCGCCGCCCGGCGCGATGGCGAAGGCGCGATGCTCGGGCGCTTCCTGATAGGCGCGGTATTCGGCGAGGCCCGCCGCGTCGAGGTGCGGCGGCAGCGCAGGCGCCGCCCACGCCGAAACAACACTGGCGGCCAGCGTCAGCAGCGAAACAAGCCCTATCGTGGCGCGCATGTCGAATGGTCCGCCGTCGTCCGTTTGGACGGGCATTCTATGCCGGCCCATCGCTTATGATGCCGGCACCGCCAACCCGGAACCACCGCAAGGAAAACGCCCATGGACGTGCCGAACAAGACCCCGACGCTGACCCTTGCCGCCATGGGCATCGCGCCCGGCCGGCCGCTGAACGTCAGTGCCGGCGGCATCGAGGAACTGCGCCGCGACATCCAGATGCTGATGGACATCGAGGCCATCAAGCTGGTCAAGCACGCCTACTTCCGTTGCGTCGACACCGCCAATTTCGACGAACTGGCCGACTATTTTCACGACGACGTAACGGTGCATTTCATCGGCGGCACCTATGAGTGGAAGCTGGAAGGCAAGGCCGCCTACCTGGCGGCCGTCCGCGAGAACTTCCATGACCACTGCATCACCCAGCACAACGGCCACCAGCCCGAGATCCGCATGATCAGCGAGACCGAAGCCACCGGCATCTGGTACCTGGCCGACCATGTCTGGCAGTTCGAGCGGCCCTTCCTGACCATCGGCACGGCCTTGTATGTGGACCGTTATCTCAAGGTCGATGGCCGCTGGCAGATCCGCGAGACGCGCTACCGGCGCATCTACGAAATCGGCACCAGGCTCGACAAGGCGCCGAGGCCCTCCGCCCACTATCTGGGCGACTTCGGCACACCCAAGGCGGGCTGAGCCGCCTCAGCCGGCGAAGACGATCTGCCCCTTGGCCGCGTCGACGCGGATGTTGGCCTTGGCTCCGAAGCCTGGTCGTTGTTTTTCCTGTTGAAGGGTGTTACCTTGGTAACACTGAACTTGCGAGGCGTCCATGACCACCACATCCCTGAAGCTTCCCGATGATTTGAAAAAACGCGCGGCCAATGTCGCCGGGCAGTTGGGCATTTCGACTCATGCCTTCATGGTTACCGCCATCGAGCAGGCGGCCCTTGCCGCAGAGCGACGCGCGCGTTTGCTTGCCGAGGCCAAGGTAGCCCGGCATGAAATGATCGAAACCGGCAAGGGTTTCGAGGCCGACGCAGTGCATGCATATCTGGGCGCCAAGGCTGCGGGCAAGCCCGCCAGCAAACCCAAGGCGCGCACATGGCGCGGCTGAGCTACTCGGCCCGCGCCTTTGCCGACCTCGATCGACTGACCGATTTCCTGTTGGATTCCAATCCAGGGGCCGCGGTCGAAACCGTCGATCTGATTTCAGAGGCTGTTTCGATGTTGAAGCGTCACCCGCTGGTCGGACGGCCAGTCGATGAAAACATTCGCGAACTGATTATTTCGCGGGGCAGAACGGGATATGTCGCGCTGTACAGCTACGAACCGGAACACGACGCGGTCCTGATCCTGGCAGTTCGCCACCAGCGCGAGGCCGGATACGATAATTGACCCGGACGATCACAACCTGATGCTGAAAAAGGACCGTACTCGACCCTATCCAAGCCCATCGACGACCGCGAGGGCAACAGCTCCCGCGAAACGTCGTGGAAAGCGCGAAAGTCAGCCGCGGCGGCGCGCCAGCCAGGTGGCAAGATGCGCTTGCACGAGCCGGTAGAGCAGCGTGCGCTCCGGGCGGCGGCGACACGGCGCCGGGAATGGCGCGGCCCCACCTCGCATGGGATCGCCGCGCAGAAGGCGGCGATCCAGACGGAACTCAGGCCTTCGTAAAGACCATCTGCCCCTTCTTCGCCTCGACCTTGACGCTGTCCTTGGCTCCGAACTTGCCTTCGAGAATCTGCTTTGCCAGCGGGTTCTCGATGCGCTCCTGAATCGCCCGCTTCAAGGGCCGCGCGCCGAATACCGGATCGAAACCCGCTTCGGCGATCAGCGCCAGCGCCGCGTCGCTGACTTCCATGGTCATTTCCAGCCGAGCGAGGCGCTTTTCCAGATATTGCAGCTGGATGCGGGCAATGCCGGCGATGTGCTTTTCGTCCAGTGCATGGAACACCACGATCTCGTCGATGCGGTTCACGAACTCCGGCCGGAAATGGGTCTTCACTTCCCCCATCACTGCCATCTTCACCACCTGGTAATCCGAGCCCGCCATCTGCTGGATCATCTGCGAACCCAGGTTGGAGGTCATCACGATCACGGTGTTCTTGAAGTCCACCGTGCGGCCCTGGCCATCGGTCATGCGGCCATCGTCGAGCACCTGCAGCAGGACATTGAAAACGTCCGGGTGGGCCTTCTCCACTTCGTCGAAGAGGATTACCGAGTAGGGCTTGCGCCGCACCTGCTCGGTGAGATAGCCGCCTTCCTCGTAGCCCACGTAGCCGGGTGGCGCGCCGATCAGCCGCGCCACCGAGTGCTTCTCCATGAACTCGCTCATGTCGATGCGGATCAGGTGATCCTCGGCGTCGAACAGGAACTCGGCCAGCGCCTTGCACAGCTCGGTCTTGCCGACGCCGGTGGGGCCCAGGAACAGGAAGGAGCCGTAGGGCCGGCTTTCTTCCGACAATCCCGCGCGCGAGCGGCGGATGGCGTCCGAGACCAGCCGTACCGCCTCGTCCTGGCCGACCACGCGCCGATGCAACTGGTCTTCCATTTTCAGCAGCTTGTCGCGCTCGCCCTGCATCATCTTGCTGACGGGGATGCCCGTGGCGCGTGAAACCACCTCGGCGATCTCTTCGGCGCCGACTTGCGTGCGCAGCAGCTTGTTGAGCGGCGCGCCATCGCCACTGACTTTGCCGGCAGCCGAATCCGCCGCCTTCAACTGCGCTTCGAGCTGCGGCAACCTGCCATATTGCAGTTCGGCCACCTTGTCGAGCTGGCCCTTGCGCTGCAAGTCGGCCATCTGCACGCGCAGCTTGTCGATTTCCTCCTTGATATGCGCCGAGCCCTGCACCTGGGCCTTTTCGGCTTTCCAGATTTCCTCGAGATCGGAGTACTCCTTTTCCAGTCGCTTGATCTCGTCCTCGATCAGGCCGAGGCGCTTTTGCGAAGCCTCGTCCTTTTCCTTCTTCATCGCCTCGCGCTCGATCTTCAACTGGATCAGCCGGCGGTCGAGCTTGTCCATCGACTCCGGCTTGGAATCGATTTCCATCTTGATGCGCGCCGCCGCCTCGTCGATCAGGTCGATGGCCTTGTCGGGCAGGAAGCGGTCGGTGATGTATCGGTGCGACAACTCGGCGGCGGCGACGATGGCTGGGTCGGTGATATCCACGCCGTGGTGCAGCTCGTACTTTTCCTGCAAGCCGCGCAGGATGGCGATGGTCGATTCGACCGAAGGCTCGTCGACCAGCACTTTCTGGAAACGGCGCTCCAGCGCGGCGTCCTTCTCGATGTACTTGCGGTATTCGTCGAGCGTCGTCGCACCGATGCAGTGCAACTCGCCGCGCGCCAGGGCTGGCTTGAGCATGTTGCCGGCATCGATGGCGCCCTCCGCCTTGCCGGCGCCGACCATGGTGTGCAGCTCGTCGATGAAGACGATGATGCGGCCTTCGTCCTGCGCGATCTCCTTGAGCACGGCCTTCAGGCGCTCCTCGAATTCGCCGCGATACTTGGCGCCGGCCAGCAGCGCCGCCATGTCGAGCGACAACACCTTCTTGCCCTTGAGCGTTTCGGGCACCTCGTCATTGACGATGCGCTGCGCCAGCCCTTCGACGATGGCGGTCTTGCCGACGCCCGGCTCGCCGATCAGCACGGGATTGTTCTTGGTACGCCGCTGCAAAATTTGAATGGCGCGGCGGATCTCGTCGTCGCGGCCGATCACCGGGTCGAGCTTGCCGGAGCGGGCACGCTCGGTGAGGTCGAGGCAATATTTCTTCAGTGCCTCGCGCTGTCCCTCCGCTTCCTGGTTCTGCACGTTCTGGCCACCGCGCACCGCCTCGACGGCTTGCTCCAGTGCCGGCCGGGCCAGGCCATGCTCCTTCAGCAGCTTGCCCGTCTCGCCCTTGTCGGCCGCCAGGGCCAGCAGGAACATTTCCGAGGCGATGAACTGGTCGCCGCGCTTTTGCGCTTCCTTGTCGGTGACGTTGAGCAGGTTGGACAGGTCGCGGCCGATCGACACTTCGCCGCCATGGCCTTCCACCTTGGGCAGGCGGTCGATGGCGGCGTCGAGCGCGCGCTTCAGCGGCGCCACGTTCACGCCGGCGCGGGCCAGCAGCGAGGCAGTACCGCCATCGTCCTGATTCAGGAGCGCCAGCAGAAGATGCTGCGGCTCGATGATCTGGTTGTCGTGGCCGACCGCCAGACTCTGGGCATCGCTCAGGGCCTGCTGGAACTTGGTGGTGAATTTGTCGAAGCGCATGGTCGTCCCCTCAAGGTCGCATATCTCACTAATCGCCATGTGGGGATTCCCGGCCTTATTTCAACCGCGCATAATGCCGCCATGAGTGCGAAGATCATGTCGGCCCGCGAGGCTGTGGCGCGGATCAGGGATGGCGACACCGTCGGCACCACGGGCTTCGTCGGCATCGGCTTTGCCGAAAACCTGGCCGTGGCGCTGGAACAGCGCTTCCTCGAAACCGGCGCGCCGCGACGGCTGACTTTGGTCTACGCGGCCGGCCAGGGCGACGGCAAGACCCGCGGCCTCAACCATCTCGGCCATGAAGGTCTGGTCGCCCGCGTCATCGGCGGCCATTGGGGGCTGGTGCCGACGCTGCAACGGCTGGCCGTCGACAACAGGATCGAGGCCTGGAACCTGCCGCAAGGCGTGATCAGCCACATGTTCCGCGACATCGCCGCCGGCAAGCCGGGAACCTTGACCCGCATCGGCCTGGGCACCTTCGTCGACCCGCGCCACGGTGGCGGCAGGCTCAACGAGCGCACCACCGGCGACATCGTCCGGCTCATGCCCATCGACGGCGAGGACTATCTTTTCTACAAGGGCTTCCCCATCCACGTGGCGCTGATCCGCGGCACCACCGCCGACCTCGACGGCAACATCACCATGGAGAAGGAGGCGCTGACGCTGGAAGCACAGGCGCTGGCCATGGCCGCGCACAATTCCGGCGGCATCGTCATCGCCCAGGTCGAGCGCATCGCCGAACGCCACAGCCTGCATCCGCGCCTGGTGCAGATTCCCGGCATCCTGGTCGACTGCGTGGTCGTCGCCGAAAAGCCGGAGTACCACGACCAGACCTTCGCCGAACACTACAACCCGGCATTCTCGGGCGAGATCCGGGTGCCGATGTCGGCGGTGCCGCCGATGGCCATGAGCGAGCGCAAGATCATCGCCCGCCGCGCGGCCCTGGAGCTAACCGCCGGCGCGGTGGTGAATCTTGGCATCGGCATGCCGGAAGGCGTGGCGGCGGTCGCCGCCGAGGAAGCCGTCATCGACCGGCTCACCCTGACCGCCGAACCCGGCGTGGTCGGCGGCATTCCCGCCGGCGGCCTCAACTTCGGCGCCGCCGTCAATACCCAGGCCGTCATCGACCAGCCCAGCCAGTTCGATTTCTACGACGGCGGCGGGTTGGACATCGCCTTCCTCGGTCTCGCCCAGGCCGACCGGCAGGGCAATCTCAACGTCTCGAAATTCGGCCCGCGGCTGGCTGGCGCCGGCGGCTTCATCAACATCTCGCAGTCGGCGCGCAAGGTGGTGTTCGTCGGCACCTTCACGGCCGGTCATCTCGATCTCGCCATCGATAACGGCGCGCTGCGCATCGTCCGCGAAGGCAAGTCGCGCAAGTTCGTGCGGGAAGTCGAGCACCGCACCTTCAGCGGCCCCGTGGCCGCGGCGGCCGGCAAGACCGTACTCTACGTCACCGAGCGCTGTGTGTTCAGGCTCGGCGCGGACGGTCTCGAACTGATCGAAATCTCGCCGGGCATCGACCTCCAGCGCGACATCCTGGAGCACATGGATTTCGTGCCCATCATGCGCGACCAAGTAAAGTTCATGGACGCCAGGATCTTCGGCGACGGTCCGATGGGACTGCGCGCCGACCTGGATGCCAATTGATTCAGGTCAGGGAAGCGTAAGACAGCCCTGATAACATAAAGCTGTTCAAATTCAATGGAGAAGGAGATGAGCATGGCGACCAAACATGAATTCGGCGAAATCCAGCGCAAGAACATGGAAGCGGCGATGCGTCTCGCCCAGCTTTCCATCGAGAACTCGCAGCGCATCATGGCGCTGCAGTCGGCGCTGGCGCGCGAGCTGTTCCAGGAAAGCGTGGAACAGGCGCGAGCACAAACCGGCTCCGCCGATCCACAGGAGATCATGAAACTGCGCGCCCGCTATGCGCAGGACACCACCCAGAAAATGATCGCCGCCGCGCAACAAGTGGCCGAGATCGGCAACAGCGCGCGCATGGAATTCTCGCGTCTGCTGACCGAGCAGTTGGCCGCGGGTAGCCAGGACATGGTCGACGCCTTCCAGTCTTTCTTCAAGGCGCTGCCGGTGCAGAACACCAGCATCATGGAAACCATGCAGCAGGCGATGAGCAACGCCAACAGCGCCTTCGACCAGATGAGCAAGGCCTCGCGCGCCGCTTTCGACAATCTCAACGAGATGGCGAAGAAGTCATCGCCGCGCGCGAAGAAATAAATCGGCCGCGGGACGGCGGCGTGGCCGGCTAAGCGCCGCGCCAGCGGGCGAGCGCCGCGTCGTCCGACTCGCGGGCATCCACCCAGCGGCCGCCCGAGGCGGTGTCTTCCCGCTTCCAGAATGGCGCCTGCGTTTTCAGGTAATCCATGATGAATTCGCAAGCGGCGAAGGCGTTGTGGCGGTGGGTCGACGAGACGGCGACGAAGACGATGCGCTCGCCCGGCAGCAGCCGGCCGACCCGGTGGATGACGCGCACCCCCAGCAAGGCCCAGCGTCGCCGCGCCTCGGCGACGATTTCCGCGAGGGCCTTCTCGGTCATGCCGGGGTAATGTTCGAGCGTCATGGCGAGAATCTCGCCGCCCCTGACCATGCCCACGAAGCTGGCGACCGCACCGGCGTTGTCTGTTCCCGCGCCCAGCGCCTCGATCTCGGCGCCGACAGCGAAATCGGCTTCCTGAACGGACACCGTCATGTCAGCCTCCCGTCACCGGCGGGAAGAAAGCCACCTCGTCGCCATCCCGCACCGCCGCGTCGAACCCGGCCATGGCGTGATTGACCGCGCAACGCAAATTCCTGGTCCGCGCCAGTTGCGCCCACGGTTCGCCGCGCGCCGCCACGTGGTCGCGCAGCGCCGCGACGCTGGCCACGCCGGCCGGCAACCGGATTTCCTCGCCCGAGGTGGCGAGTGCCTCGCGCAGGCCGGCAAAGTAGAGCACTTTCACCATCATGGCATCTCCGCGAAAGCGAGGTAACGCAGCGTGTCGCCGGGGCTGACTTTCATCCCGGCGGCGATGTCGGCCAGGCCGTCGGCCCACACACACGAGGTCAGCACGCCCGAGCTTTGGTTGGCATAACGCTCCAGGCGGCCGTCCGCGCCGATGCGCACGCGCAGGAACTCGCGGCGGTTACCGGGCTTCGCCCACTCGAAACCGGCAATCATCGTCCGCCCTTGCGGCAGCAACTCGCGCGCACCCTGGCATTTGCGGATGAACGGCCGCACCAGCAGGCTGAAGGTGACGAAGGCCGAGACGGGATTGCCGGGCAGGCCGACGAAATCCGCCTGACCGACCCTGCCGAAGGCCAGTGGCTTGCCCGGCTTGACGGCGATGCTCCACAGCGACAGTTCGCCTTCCGCTTCCAGCGCCGGCTTGACGTGATCCTCCTCGCCGACCGAAACACCGCCCGAGGTAATCACCAGGTCGTGCAGCGCGCCGGCCTTGCGCAGCGCCGCGCGCGTGGCATCGAGACTGTCGGGCAGGTTGCCGAAGTCCTCGACGACGCAGCCCATGCTCTTCAGCAATGCCGTCAATTGGTAGCGATTGGAGTTGTAGATAGCGCCCGGCGGCAACGGCTCGCCGGGCGTCGCCAGTTCGTCGCCGGTGGACAGCACGGCCACCGACAGCCGGCGCAGCACCGGCAACTGCGCCACGCCGACCGAGGCGGCCATGCCGATGGCGGCGGGGGTCAGCATCGTGCCCGCCGCCAGCACCTCGGCATCCTTGCGGATGTCCTCGCCGGCGCGGCGGATATTGTCGTCCCGCGCGGGCACGTGATTGACGATGACCATGCCTTCGGCACCGTGGCCGCCTCGCTCACAGAGTTCCTGCATGACCACGGCATCGGCGCCGGCCGGCACCGGCGCGCCGGTGAAAATCCGCGCCGCCGTGCCCGGCTCCAGCGCATGGCCGACACTGCCAGCGGGAATGC
>Ga0268298_10006641_pt1 | contig 10444 bp, 8 predicted proteins | sample WWTPWeurt_MetaG_FD_194462 | JGI IMG/M metagenome (GOLD analysis project Ga0268298, IMG submission 194462) | Activated sludge microbial communities from WWTP in Nijmegen, Gelderland, Netherland - WWTP Weurt | ecosystem: Engineered > WWTP > Aerobic digester > Activated sludge | place: Netherlands... | reverse complement strand
GACGAACTCGCGTCGGGCGACTGGTGTCTGAACACGCCAAGACAGATCTACGACGAGCAGCAGCAACTGCGATGGAGATGGGACCAGGCTGAGCCCTTTGGCACGAGTCCCTCCAATGAAAACCCCGCGGCCTTGGGCGCGTTCAGCTTCCCGCTCCGGCTCCCCGGGCAGTACGCGGATGCCGAGAGCGGGATCTTCTACAACCACTTCCGCGACTACGATTCAACAATTGGTAGGTACGTGCAAAGCGATCCGATTGGGTTGGATGGCGGACTAAATACGTACGCTTACGCCGCTAGCGCGCCGATGATGAATATCGATCCGCGCGGACTATTTGTTCTCCCCGCAGTGCCGATTGCTGTCAAATTGATAGCGGGCGCAACAGCCATAGCAGGCACGGCAGTAGTTGTGAATGACATCGCAAGCACAGGCAAGGTTGGAGACATCATGCCTGCGCCCGCCAATGATTCATACTGCCCGCCAGAGGATCCGTGCGAAAAGCGCCAGAAGGAACTCCAGCTACGGAAAGAGCAGATACGTTTTGAGGAGCAGCGCGGCTTTACGGAGAATCCAAACTTCAATGCACGCCGCGCTTTCGATGTGCGCGCACGGCTTCACAACCGACAGTGCCCCAAGAATCAGGTGGAGCCTTTCGGCGTTCGTCCTGCGACCGGCAGCTAATGAGGGTATTCGAGCTACCTGAGCTACAGGCTCAAGAGTTTCCCGAGTTGGAATTCTTGATTGGGTTCTTGCACTATAACGGGCTCGGCGTACCTCCTAATCGGGAAGCGGCATTTGCCTCGTTTCTCGCTGCAGCGGAGGCGGGACTTCCAAGCGCGCAGTACGCTGTGGGGCGGATGCTGCACGGGCACAGCCAATCTGCAGCTGCTCAGTGGTACGAAAAGGCGGCCAAGCAGGGGCACCGACTTGCTGCCCAGGGTTTAGCTCACATTCATGAGTCTTGGGCGAGCGAAGGGCGTGGAGACTACTCGACTGTCATCGCATGGTTGACGCGAGCGGCTGAGCTTGGTTGCGCTACCTCTTCGGCGCAGCTGGGTCAGATATTTGACGATGGTATTCACGTGAGCCGTGATCCACAGCGCGCGCTCCTTTGGTTTCAGAAGGCTTGTGCTCAAGGTGAGGCCACCGCGTGCGAGCTCTTGGCGTGCGCATACGAAGACGGCGGTTTGCCTGTAACGATAGATCCTAGTATGGCTGCTGAATTGCGGGCACGTGCAGATGTACTCCGTGCCAAGAGTGCGCGCGATGAATCGGATCGGGTATTGCGCGCCGCGAAATGCGGTGATCGCACCAGCATGGAAATGGTGGTCGAAGGCTTTCGCCGCGGTTACTATGGTTTGCCCGTTGATTTGGAGCGTGCGGCCTCTTGGGAGGACGCGCTTCGAGTTCGTGACTCGGAGCCAGGTACTCGGAGTAATCCAGACCAGAGTGGTGATTCGGATCGGTGACGCAGTGAGGCGTTGTATTCGAGATCGACGCCCGTCATCGCGCGGGCGTTGTCGTTTCTACGAGCCCTTCTTCTCCGGTGGCGTGACGAAACCGATGGGCCGGCGCCTGGGTTCCGGGGCGCGCATGAGGTTGCGGATTGCCTCGAGGATGCCGGCGATGGCCTGGTCGTGGGAGGAGAGCTTGCGTTCGATGCGGGTCTCGAGGTCGCGCAGATGGCGGGCGAGCTCCTTGTGCGTGGCGAGCGCTTCGCGCAGTTCGACGAAGGCGCGCACGACGTAGACCGAGACCTCGACGGCATGGGTGCTGTTGAGGACCGTTGCGGCCATGATCGCGCCGTGCTCGGTGAAGACGAGCGGTGCGGTGCGGCGACCGCCCCAACTTGAGGTCGCAAATTGCGACCTCAAGAGCGCGCGCTCCCCGGCGTTGGGCTCGAAGATGAAGTCCGCGGGAAAGCGCGTGCGGTTGCGCTTGACCTGTTCGTTCAGGCGCTTGGTCGGCACGCCGTAGAGCGCGGCGAGATCGGCATCGAGCAGCACGCGCTGGCCGCGCAGGACGAGGATGCGACTGGAGATCGCGCCGACGGCGAGGCGCGCGGCGGGCTTGCGCGCGGGGCTCACGAGCGCGCGCTCTGGCTGAGCACGCCGTCGAGCATCTGGATGACGAGGCGTTGCTGGGCGCGCGGGAGCTGGGCGATGCGTTCGAGCTGTTTCTGGAACTTGGGGGTGGGGCCGCGCTTGCCGGAGGCGTTGCGAAGGCCGAGGAGCTCGTCGGTGCCGATGCCGAAGAGGCGGGCGAGCTCGGGGAGCAGGGACACGGGCATGCGAGCGCGGCCGACCTCGTAGTGAGCGAAGGTCTGCTGGGGGATGCCCAGTTGCTCGGCGAGGGCTTGCTGGGAGAGGCCCTGTTCGCGGCGCAGCTCGGCGATGCGGGTGCCGAGGGACTTGAGGAAGGCCTGGTCGTTGGCGGGCAAGGCGAGTAGGGGCGCGTGCGGAAGAGATGGCGAGAGCATAAGGGCGGGTCTCTGGTGGGCGAGTTGACAATACTCACGGCGTGAGTAACCTAGCACCGAATTAAAAACCCCGAAACCCCCTTGACAGCTTTTTGGCGAAAGGCCGAATTCCGATGGCGCGCATCCCCGAGGCGGAAATCGAGCGGCTAAAGCGCGAGGTGTCGCTGGAGCGGCTGGTCGAGGCCTCGGGGATCGCGCTCACGCGCGCGGGGGCCAACCGCGTGGGGCGCTGCCCCTTCCACGAGGACAGGACCCCGTCGCTCGTAGTGACTCCCGCAAAGAACCTCTGGCACTGCCTGGGCGCGTGCGGCGTCGGCGGCGGGCCGATCGACTGGGTGATGAGGACGCAGGGCGTGTCCTTCCGGCACGCGGTGGAGATCCTGCGCGACGGCGCCCCCGCTTCTTCCTTAGCGGCCGGCCGGATCGTTCGCCAGTCGACGGTGCCAAAGCTTGCCGCACCCGTGGCGTTCGACGCCGGGGACGCGGAGCTGCTTCGCCAGGTGGTGGACTACTACCACGAGACCTTGAAGCGAACGCCCGCCGCGCTCGAGTATCTACGCTCGCGGGGGCTCGACGATCCGAAGGCGATCGAGCAGTTCAAGCTCGGCTACGCGGACAGGACGCTGGGGCTTCGATTACCCGAGAGCAACCGCAAGACGGGCGGCGCGATCCGCGGCCGGCTGCAGGCGCTGGGCATCTTGCGAGACACGGGCCACGAGCACTTCAACGGCAGTCTCGTGATCCCGGTGCTCGATGCCGAGGGCACGGTGAAGGAGATCTACGGCAGGAAGATCCGCGACGACCTGCACAAGACGATCCCGCGGCACCTGTACCTGCCCGGCGAACATGCGGGCGTGTGGAACGAGGCGATGCTCGCCGAGACGAAGGAGGTGATTCTCTGCGAGGCGCTGCTCGATGCGCTCACCTTCTGGTGCGCGGGGTATCGCAACGTCACCGCCGCCTACGGCACGAACGGGTTTACCCCCGATCACCTGGCGGCGATGAAGAGGCACGGCACCGAGCGCGTGCTGATCGCCTACGACCGGGACGACGCCGGCGACAAAGCGGCAGACGTGCTCGCCGAGCGGCTGATGGCCGAGGGAATCGAAGCTTGGCGCATCCAGTTCCCGAAGGGGATGGACGCGAACGACTATGCGTTAAAAGTGCAGCCGGCGGCGAAGAGCCTGGGGCTTGCGATCAGGAAGGCGCTCTGGCTCGGCAAGGGAGCGCCGCGGCCGGTGTCGACTGCATTGGAGATCACGGTCTGTGATCTCCAATCACCGGCCGCTGCGATCGAGGCGGTGGCGGCTGCAGAGCAACTCGCGCCCACGAGCGCGCCCGCGCCTTCTTCTTTAGCTGCTGAATTAGCGGCTAAGGAAGACGCTGCGGCGCTTCTCGCCTCGCCCGTGCCGGCGGCGCCGGGGCCGGAGCCTGCGGCCGAGGTCACCGAGTCGGAGGCGACGTTTACCTTCGGCCAGAACGGATCGGGGCGCCGCTACCGCGTGCGGGGTCTTGCGAAGAACCTCGGCTACGAGGTGATGAAGGTGAACGTGCTGGTGGCCGCTGGCGAGCGCTTCTACGTCGACACGCTCGACCTGTACGCGGCGAAGCAGCGGGCGTCCTACGTGACGCAGGCGGCGGTGGAGCTTGCGGTGATCGAGGATGTGATCAAAGCGGATCTGGGCCGCGTGCTCCTGAAACTCGAAGCGCTGCAGGAAGCGAATATCCGCCGCGTGCTCGAACCCAAGCCGGTCGCGGCGGTGACGATGGCCGCGGCCGAGCGCGAAGCGGCGATGACGCTTCTCACCGCGCCGGACCTGGTGGCGCGCATCCTCGAGGACCTGGAATCCTGCGGGCTCGTAGGCGAGCGAACGAACAAGCTCGTGGCCTACCTCGCCGCGACGTCTCGCAAGCTCGACGCGCCCCTGGCCGTGCTCGTGCAGTCGAGTTCCGCGGCCGGCAAGAGTTCGCTGATGGACGCGGTGCTCGCGCTGATGCCGGCGGAAGAACGGATCAAGTACAGCGCGGTGACCGGGCAGTCCTTGTTCTACATGGGCGAGACCAATCTGAAACACAAGATCCTCGCGATCGTGGAGGAGGAAGGCGCAAGCCGCGCGAGCTATGCGCTGAAGCTGCTTCAGTCCGAAGGGGAACTCACGATCGCGAGCACCGGCAAGGACGCCGAGACGGGGAACCTGGTGACGCAGGAGTACCGGGTGGAGGGGCCGGTGATGATGTTCCTGACGACCACGGCGCTGGACATCGACCCGGAACTGCAGAACCGCTGTCTCGTACTCTCGGTAGACGAGAGCCGCGAGCAGACGCGCTCGATTCACGAGCTGCAGCGGCGAAAGCGCACGCTCGAGGGGCTGGTGGCCCGATCGAGGAGAAACGACCTCCTTGCGTTACACGCGAACGCGCAGCGCCTCATTCGGCCCCTGGGGGTGCTGAACCCCTACGCGGGGCGCCTCACCTTCCCGGACACCGCCACGCGCCTTCGGCGGGATCACGAGAAGTACCTGACCTTGATCGACACGATCGCGCTCTTGCACCAGATGAGCCGCGAGGTGAAGACCGCGCGCCAGGGCGCGAAGACGATCGAGTACGTGGAGGTGACGGCCGAGGACATCGCACTCGCCAACAGCCTCGCGCACGAGGTGCTCGGCCGGAGCCTTGACGAGTTGCCGCCGCAGACGCGAAAGCTGCTGATCGCGCTCGATGCCTTCGTTGCCGCGCGTGCGAAGGAACGCGCGCTGCGCCGCGCCGAGGTGCGCTTTAGCCGGCGCGAGCTTCGCGAGGCGATCGGCTGGGGCGATACGCAGTTGAAGCTGCACCTTGGGCGCCTGGCCGATCTGGAATACCTGGTCGTGCATCGCGAGGGGCGGGGCTTCCTCTACGAGCTTGCGTACGACGGCGCGGGCAAGGACGGCACGGCGTTCGTGCCCGGGTTGATCGATCCGCTGGCGCTTGGCTACGTGTACGACGCCGAGCGGTCGGGTCTGCAGAGTCATCGGTCGGGCCCGAACGAGCCCCGGTCGGGGCTGGGTCGGGGTGCGGTCGGCCCGCGGTCGGGGGGTGGTCGGGGTCGAGAAATCGCGCCAAGTGCTGGCGCGCAAAGCGATTCCGACGAGTCGGCGGCTAAAGACGTCAAAACGCGCCTCTCCGGCCCGCGCGAGGACGGACTGAACGTACCCGTACCCTTAGCCGCCGCTCGTGCGTAGGAACGCGAAGACGGTTGCGTACCGCAAGCGCCGGCTGCCCGCGCGCGAGCGCGTGGCCGATGCGAGCGCGGCGAACCCGATGCAGGCGCACGTGGCGGCGTACCTCGAGCACTGGCGCACGATGGGCTATCGGGAGGCAGGGGTGCTGGTGCGCCAGAAGGCGCTGAAGCGCTTCCTTGCGTGGGCGGACGAGCGCGGCATCCGGTCGGTCACGGACGTGACGCTACCGATCCTGGAGCGCTACCAGAGGTACCTCTTTCACGTGCGCAAGGCCGATGGCGCCCCGCTCGCCTTCACCACGCAGCAGCTCCTGCTCGTGCCCTTGAAGGGCTGGTTCAAGTGGCTAACCAGATCCCGCTACATCCTCACCAACCCCGCCTCCGAACTGACGCTGCCGCGTAAGCCCATGCGCCTGCCCGCGCACGTGCTCTCGGTGGCCGACGTCGAGCACGTACTGAACCAAGCCGATGCGACGAAGGCCTGGGGGATCCGCGATCGGGCGATCATGGAAGTGCTCTACTCCACGGGCATGAGGCGAAGCGAGCTTGCGGCGCTTGCCGTCTTCGACTGGGATCGATCGCGCGGCGCGATCACGGTGCGCCAGGGCAAGGGCGGCCGAGACAGAGTCGTGCCGATCGGCGAGCGCGCGGCGGCATGGCTCGCAAAATACGTGGACGAGGTGCGCTCCTCTCTTAGCCGCGAGCCCGACGACGGCATCTTGTTCCTCACCGACTACGGCGAGCCCTTCGAGAAGAACCGGCTCGGCGATCTCGTGCGTCGATACCTCGACTGGGCAGGGATCAAAGTCCCCGGCTCGTGCCACCTGCTGCGGCACGCGTGTGCCACGCACATGCTGGAGAACGGCGCCGACATCCGCTTCATACAGGCGCTCCTCGGCCACGCGGACCTCTCATCGACCCAGATCTACACGCAGGTGTCGATCGTGAAGCTGAAGGAGATCCACGCGGCGACGCACCCGGCGCGGATCGAACGCGCGAGCAAGGGGCTTCCAAGCGCGTAGATTCGCGCTCCGGAATCGGCGGGTCCGACGCTGCGGCGATGCGGCGCAACTACCGGGTGACGATGTAGACCGCGGCGCCGATGGCGAGCGCGACGACGAGCAGCGCGACGATGCGCGGCTCGAGCGCGCCGATGGCTTCGATGAGCTTGATGACGTTGTTCATGACGATACCGCTCCCGCAAAATGGATCGATGACGCCCGGCGCGAGTGCCGGGCGTCGCAGAACGTGCGAGCGGGCCGATTCACCCTGGGGATTGCCTCGCGTGTTCGCATGCTGAAATCAGGATCCACAAACACCTCCCGAGAAAATCGGTCCCTTCAATAACCGGCCTACTAACAATCCAACAGAGCGCCCCGATCAAGCGTACGGACGCCCCCGATGCGCGCTCCGAGAGCCTAGAACGATGCATGCGCGGCGTTCACCCGGAAGCGCTCCCGGGTTGACTCTGGGCTTCGGTGCAGAGTAGCGGCCTGCCGCTCGGTGTCGATGGGATGAATGTGGGAGGAATGTCGTACGAAGATCCCATCGACAGCGGCGTGCGGATCGGGTACGGACCCGGACCGCCCCGTCACGGCGCGTGCAAGGGCTTCGCGTGCCTCTACGCGCACGCGCCGCGCCGGGGCTGCGCCGGTGCAGGCCCGGGGCTCTGCGCGTTCTGTGGGCGCTTGGTGCAGGCCGCAGCGGGCATCGAGCCCGCCGCGGCCTGGCCGGCGGCCGGGGTAAGTGCGCGGCAAGCCGCGCACTCAACATAACCGCGCGTTGGCCGAGCCTTGCGCATTCGCGCCAAGCGCTCGGTGCGCAAGGCCAAGCTCGGCAGCGAGGCCGCCAAGGGCGTGCGGCCTCGCTACCGAGTCGGCCAACGGTCGGTTATGTCTGGCGCCCCGGCCGCCGGCACGCGCACACCATGCTCGCGCATCGTGTGCGCGCAAAGCGAGTCGGCGCGGCCAAGGCTTCGCCTTCGCCGCGAGGCGAGAAGCAGAACCCACGTCCCCCGCCCGCCCCGCTCGGCGCGCACGGTGGCGCGCCGAGCTCCCGTCCGCCCCCGCAGGCGGGGGCTCCCCGTACTTCCTTAGCTGCGCAGCTAAAGCACCGCCCACGTTGCAGCGGGAGGCGAGGCGCAGCGCGCGAGCGCTGCGCTGAGCGGGGCGGGCGGGCAACGTGGCTCTTGCCGGCGCGGCGACGGCGCGAGCCGTGGCCGCGCTGACTTGCCCTTGAGCGCACACGGTGCGGCACGCACGGTGTGCACGCGCGCCGGACCGGGGCGCCAGACATAACCGCGCCTTGCATGCACCGCACGGCGTGCGGGAAGCGGCCGCGCGGGAGCAAGTCACTTGCGAGCGCGGCCGCTGCGGGCAAGGACCGGTTATGTTGAACCGGCGCGGCACGCGCCGGTTTACCCCGGGCCGGCGCCGGCGCGCTGCGGGCTCGATGCCCGCGGCGTGCCGTGAGAAGCGCTCGCGGAACGCGCGGCGATGGAACCTGCGACGGCGCAGCCCTGGCGCGGCGCGTGCGCGAAGTGCGCCAAACGAAGCCGAGCACGCGCCGTGACAGGGCGGTCCGGGTGCGTGCGGCGCTCGGCATGCTGCGAGCGCCGATCAGGGCAGCGGTCAGCGGCGACCGGAGCCAGTTGATACTCGTTCATCCTCGCATTGGCTGCGTACTGGGTTGCGCTGATCCTACTTTACCGGTCGCCGCCGACCGCACCGTTCGGTCGGCCGTGTCCCATGCTCCCGGTCAGCCGTGTCCGATGCAAATCCTTGTTGCCCACGCTCACCGCGCGTATCGTGGATCCATCGAACGCAACCGACGCAGGTGCCATCATGGCAGACAAGCAAGCGATGCAAGCGGCGACCGTGATCCCGCTGCACAAGAAGAGCGACGACGCAAAGGCGTCGGAGAAAAAGTGGGGTAGCGCCGTGATGAAGCTCGGGTTCTCCCTGCTTCCGTCGCTCATCTTCCGTGCCCAGGCGCGCCTCGGGCTAAGCCCGACGCACCTTGCCGTGCTGCTGCAGATCGCCGATTACTGGTGGGAGCACGAGAGGAAGCCCTATCCCGGAACCAGCGCGCTCGGCGAGCGTCTGAGCCTGAGCCCGCGCCAGGTGAGGCGCCACATCGCCGATCTGGAGAAGGCCGGCCTCGTGAAGCGCATCGAGCGCAGGGCCGCACACCGCGGCAAGCTCACCAACTTCTACGACCTGAGCGGCCTGGTCGAGAAGCTCAAGAAGCTCGAGCCGGAGTTCCGCGAGGTGCAGGAGATGAAGCGCAAGGTCGCCCGTCGCGGCGGCCTCGCACGGCAGAAGAACCAGACGGAAAAGAAAACCTGAGCATCAACAGCACGACGGCGTAGCTCAGTCGGACAGAGCGCCCCGCTTACGACGTACATCGGACTCGCAATTCGATTGTATGGGCGGGGAGGTCGCAGGTTCAAGTCCTGTCGCCGTCTCCAGATCGCGCAGCGCACGCGCTCATGTGCGTGATCGCACAATGAAGTCTTGCGCTCGCGCGTATCCGAGGCTGAAAATGCGCCTCTAGGAAAAAATTGCATCCCGAGGGGTCGGATCATCGCCTTAGCTGCTGCAACTGTTGATCGCGTCAGGGAAAACGTCTTCACCTACGACGAACTCGCGTCGGGCGACTGGTGTCTGAACACGCCAAGACTCATCGCCGACGACACGCAGACCACGGTCTGGCGATGGGACAACACCGAGCCCTTCGGGGCGGGTGCTTGCAACCCGGACCCCGATGGCGACAACGTCGAGTTCGAGTTCAACCTGCGCTTCCCGGGACAGTACTTCGATCGGGAGACGAACCAGCACTACAACTACTTCCGCGATTACGATCCAGCGATCGGCAGGTACGTTCAGAGCGATCCGATTGGATTGCTCGGCGGTCTTAGCACATACCTATACGGGAAAGGCGCTCCGTTGCGCTTCACCGATCCACGAGGTACGTCGTCGACGGTCATTCCTCTAGCCATACTTGCAACAATTGGCGTGGCTATTTCAGTGTCGCCACAAGGCAGACAAGCCGCACAGCAGGCTGCGAGATCACTTTCCGTGATCGCGAGTAGTGCCATGAACATGAGTTGTCGTGCTCTGTGTCACCTCAGATTTGAAGCGTCAGAGGTGGTTTGTTGGGCACAATATGGCGATGCGCGATTGGAAGAGTATCTAGCTTGTAGGCAAGCAGCACTTGCGGTGCTCAAGGCATGCCTTTCGTCCTGTGATGTATGTCCGAATTAGCGACATGGCTAAGCGTCCCACCATTCGAATCCAGATTGATACAGAAACTAAATCGCTCGAATTTTTTCTGGGTGATGACGATCATGCAGTAGGAACGTGGAATCTCGACGAGTACTCAGAACTTGATGCTGGAGAACTTGAGCGCCGCCTTGGATATGCAATTCTCTCGTTGGGTTCGATCTGCAGCGGCAAAGTGATCGGCAATAGGCAATATCTGGTTGAGCGAGACCAGCGCACCGTTCTCGCCATTCAGAGGCTCAAAGCTCGGCTTGCCAATGGCGACAAGGCAGCAATTGTCGACTTGGTGTTGGAACACGTGGTAGCCGCGAGAAGAAATCGTGATTTGTCGCTGATCGTAGATGCAGAAGCAGTTCTTCGGGCCGAAGTTAGTTCAGCGAATAGTTTTGCGATTGAGTATCTTCGGACGCAGTGGCCTCAGGAGAAAAAATCCGCGATTGAATCGGTCGACTCTTCGCAGAA
>Ga0268298_10006640_pt1 | contig 10444 bp, 10 predicted proteins | sample WWTPWeurt_MetaG_FD_194462 | JGI IMG/M metagenome (GOLD analysis project Ga0268298, IMG submission 194462) | Activated sludge microbial communities from WWTP in Nijmegen, Gelderland, Netherland - WWTP Weurt | ecosystem: Engineered > WWTP > Aerobic digester > Activated sludge | place... | reverse complement strand
CAATTGGAAGGGATCAATTTCATGCCGGAATCGAAAAAAATGATCTATGTTGTTTCAGGGTTGCCCCGTTCGGGAACGTCCATGATGATGAAAATGCTGGAGGCGGGCGGCTTGACCATTCTTACCGATAATATCCGCACCGCAGATGATGACAACCTGCAGGGGTATTATGAGTTGGAACGTGTCAAGGCAATGAAGGAAGGGGATACAGCCTGGGTGGAAGAAGCGCAAGGCAAGGTGATAAAAGTGATCTCCGCGCTGTTGGAACATTTGCCCAATGCCTACCAGTACAAGGTCATCTTTATGGAGCGGGAGATGATGGAGATCCTGGCTTCTCAGCGAAAGATGCTGGAACGCCGCGGCAAACCTGGGAATCCCGCCGAAGATGGAAAGTTTGCTGAATTATATGGAAAACATTTGGAGAAGGTAAAAAATTGGTTTAGCGCTCAGAGTAATATGGATGTTCTTTATATCCGCTACAATGAAATGGTCAAATCCCCTGAAGAGTATGCTGAAAAGGTCTCAATTTTTCTTGATACCCCTTTGAATGTACAAGCCATGAGTGTGGTTCCTCAAGAACAGTTTTACCGACAGCGAAAAAGCGGCTAAAAAGAAAATAGCGAGGATATCCTCGCTATTTTCTTTTACGTAAGATAGGGGGCATTCACATCCTTCAACTTTTTCTTTACAATGTTTAGTAATTCCGAGGCTGTTTCAGGTTTGGATTGGGTCAACTCATTCATTTCTTCCGGGTCGGCCTCAATGTCGAATAACTGGAATTTATCCTGCTCATTGATTTCGTTATACCCAAGGTAATAAATCAGCTTGTAGTTATTGCGGATGTGCGCGACAGTTACTTCCGTGAGCGGGTAAGTCGGCTCGTTGAACTTTGCCTGCACAACGAAGATGCGATCCTGCTCGTTCGGGTTTTGGGCATCTGCATAGGGTGGCAGGATGGCGCCCTCCGCCCAATCAGGGATGGGGTGGCCGGTAACGTGGAGCAGGGTAGGCAACAGGTCGATCGCGCTGGTATGCTCGTATACATCCCTGCCGGTTTTCACGCCGGGTTCAAAGATCAACAACGGCACGCGGATGATCGGTTGGTAAAGAGCCGGGGTTGAATGCATCCAGATGCCGCGCTCAAATAGTTCCCCATGGTCGGACGTAAAGACAACCCAGGTGTCTTCAAGAACGCCAGAGGACTCTAACGCCTCGAACAGACGCCCGAATTCATGATCCACATTCAGAACGAATTCATCGTAAAAAGAACGGGAGTTGGCCAGAAACTCCGGAGATTTTTGGCTTGAAAATAAATCGTCCGGTTTGACCAACGGATTGAAGGTGTCACCTGCAAATGCACCGGCAAATTCTTCTCGAGGTTTGTATGGATAATGCGGCGGGAGGAAATGCAGGTAGCCAAAGAACGGCTCGGGCAGGTCGGCAATGCTGCCTCGGAAATAATCGATGCCCTGATCAAGAATATAATAATTATCGTTGTTAACGTTGGGGAGACCGTATGGATAGAGGCTGGCGGCATCACCAACTTTTGCGTCACGATATTTTTGGTAGAGGTCCGCAAGAAAGAGAGAATAAGAAAAACCTTCAGTCTTTTTAACCGCTCGTGACCAGGCTACGGTGGAAGTATCCTCGTCGTTTTGGAAAAGGGTCCGTATGATCCCATCATCGAACAGGAAAAGTTTTTGTTGTGGGACATAGTCGTTAATGCTTTTTGCGAACTGGTCTAAGAGCGTGTTAACCAGGGTATTGTGCGAGTATGAAAAACGATGGTAATCGTCAAAAGCGTGGAAAATGTTCTTGTTTGCCATATCCGGCTTGACGGTTCCGCCGAGGCGGATAGCGCGGTGCGTCCAGGGCAGGGTGCCAGTAAGGATCGATGCAGTGCCGGGCGTGGTGAAATTCCCGCCGGAAAAGTGGTTATGAAAGACCGTCGCACGTTTGGCGAGGCGCTTCAGATTGGGTGTGGTTTCCCGTTCGTATCCATAAAGGGAGATATGATAGGCAGAGAAGGCGTCGAAGACGATGACAAGCACATTTTTTTTATTGCCCTCCTGTTTTGCACGGCTTTCAAGATTTTGAACGCTTGGCGGTAGCAGAACGCCTAAAGACGCCAGGCCGGCCATTTTTAGAAAATCCCGGCGGTTGATCTTTTTGCTCATGGACACCTCAGAGGTTGCGGACGATGATGATGATCAACGCAATCACATCGAAGAATAGATACAGTCCCATCAGTGTGGATAGGCGTTCGAATCCATTTTGGAGGGCCTGTTCAATCTTGTTCGACCGCAAAATAAAAAATGTCGGGAGCAAGAAGGAAAGTCCAACTAGGAATAGCATCACTGCATAGAGGGCGACCAAGGGTCTGCTGATGCCGGTAAAAAATTCAACAACCAGAGAGGAAGGGGATGCTCCGCGCAGGAAATAGGCTTGATTTATCATGGACCAGAACGGCAGGATGATGAAGAGGGTGCCCATCAAAGTGATGCGTTTTTTTTCATCCCATTTGCCCGATACCAGCGATCCCAAGACTGCGGCCGCTAAAAAGACCGCAAGGCTTTCTATAAAAGCGAAGATCAAGCCGTAAGAGAGTACGCCGATCGCATCCCAAAAGTTCGTTCTGGCTGTGATCCAATCGAGGTCGCGCAGGCCGAGAAAAAAAGCCCAAAGGTGAATGGGCAGGGCGCATACCAGAAATAAATTCCACAATCCCTGCTTCGAATAGAATTTCTTAGAGATAGCCAAGGTCTTTTAACCTCTTCTCAATTTCATCCTGGTCTTCGTCGCTATAGACGGGTGGAGGGGCGTCGGCCTGGGTCTTGAGGTCTTTTCCAATGCTCATGGCTGGAATATCGCGATAAGAGGGGGCGGGCCAGTTTCCAAGACCTTCGTTCGAGAAGATCACGCCGGGGACGACCCGGGAATCAAAGCAGTGGTCGGCTTCCCAATGTTCCACATTCTTTTCGATGGCTTCGCTTCGCCACTGACCGAGGCCGGTCTCTGCCGAACCGCGGTAAGGTGGGCGATAGCCGACAAAGATATCGGGGCCATAGGCTGCAAGCGGGCCCTGGAAAACCTCAGTGCGGATCAAGGCGGATTGAACCACCTGCCCGCCATCCGGGCCATGCCACTGAAGCAAGTCTTCTTTGATCTTGTTTAAGAGATTTGTGGCATCATATTCGTTGACAATGCCTTTGCCTTCGCGACCTGCCACGTTTAAGTAGAGGCTGTTCAAACCGAGGGCGTAGGCTTGAGTCTGGGACCAGTCGACCAATTTGAAGTCGGAGGCTGAAGCGGAGGTGGTTTTGAGGTATCCACGTTCCACCAGCCAGCGGTTCAAATGGACCTTGTAATCGAAGCGTCCAAAGCCATGATCGGAAACGATCAGGATGCGCGTCTTCTTTTTGCTGGAGGCTCTTTCCATGATGCGCCCCACACGCCTGTCGAGCTGGATATACCACGCTTCGATGACATCTTCGCGGCCCTTGAAGAACATATGTTGGACACGGTCAAGGCTGTCGAAGACACAGGCTAGCAGGCCCTCATCGAACGAATCAAGCGAATGGTTGAGGACGCGCTCGCGCTCGTCATCGATCATATCGCACAGTTTCAGGAACTGGTCGTCGCTGATCAGGTTTTCGTTAAGCGCTGTGGTGTCTTGAGGCCAGCCTAATGTAAGGAACGGGCCATTGTTTTTCCACTGTTCTTGAATGAAGTTTTTTGGCGTGGCGTATGGCCAGGGTGAGGCGAGCGGGTGAAGTTGCAGAGGCAGGAAGTAAATGGAAACCGGGTTTGTGTTCGTCAGGATGGCGCGGCTGATAGCCTTGATGGTCATACCAAAACCAACGGAGAAGGGAAATTCTACGATCTCTCCCCAACCCCCCAGGCTGAGGGCGACCTTTTGTTTTCCAACCTGCAGCGTGGCGCCTGCGTCGTTGATTTCCAATCCAAAATCGATGTTGATCGTCCCGTTCTTTTTGGCGGGGCCTTCGAGCGTACCCGCATATTTGGATGATCCCTTTTTTATCAGCGACCGAGCCGCGGTTTTGCGCTCTGGATCAGCGGGAAGGGATTCGACGGAGAAATACGTACCAACTCCGAGGCGGCCTAGAATATCTGGTGTGCCCAAGCCGGGAATGGTCTGGACCGGCGATGCAAGTTTGGCGGGGAAGGTAGCCGGCCACCACATGGAAGTGGCCGGAAGACCATCTTCTACTGTCTGGTCGAAGATCGTAGGCGCGGAATAAGGCGGGACAAATTGCAAGCCAAGCAAATTCTTCTGTGTGGGCAGCAGTGATACTTGCAGGCTGTAATTGGCCGGGTTGCGATGGACAAAATCGAACATGCCGTGTCCCCCAGGGTTCATGCCTGTGGCAATGCTGGTCCACGAGACTTCACTTTGTGGAGGGTCCGATACACGGAAACGCGAATAGCCTCCTGCAAGCAGGAGGCCACTCAAATGTGGGGTCTTGCCTTGTGAATGTAATTTTTCGAATATGGCTGGATCGAATGCGTCCAGACCGATGATCAGGGTTCGCATGGGCGGATCAGTGGCTTATTGGTTTGAATCGTTTTTTTCTTCGGTGGTTTGGTCGCCTTCCTGTTCCTTGCGCATATTGCGGCGGAATTTGGCGATCATCATCTTGATGCGTCCGGAAAACATGAGCACAGTGCCTGAGATCACACCGAACAGCACTGCGAGAATTTGAAAAAGCATTCCACCAGAACCGGGGTCAATATACATACTTTCCTCTTTTCTTTACTTATCTTTTATTCGGGTCGGTATTATAACAAATATCGGCTTGCGCCCATTCGATGCCAATGAGTATCTTTATCCGGGGCGATAGGGCGCATTGACCTCATTCAGTTTTATTTTTAGCAGGTTGAGCAAGTCTGACGCAGTTTCCCTTTTTATAACGGCTAGATCGTTGAATTCTTCGGGGTCGGACTTGAGATCGAATAATTGATAGAGTTCCCCGGCGCTGCCTAACTGCTCATAGCCCAGGTAGTAGATCAATTTGTAGTTATCTATCACCTGGCTTACGCTTACTTCCGTCAAAGGAAGTTCAATATTATTTCGGCGGGCTTGAACGGTATAAACATGGTTTGACCGCTCAGGAGCCCCTGTACTATAGGGCGGCAGAATATTTCCTTCCGACCATGCTGGGATTTCATGACCTGTCAGATATAAAAGCGTGGTCATCAGGTCGACCGCGCTGGTCGCGGTATGCACTTCTGAACCCGTACTTTTTCCGGGCTCAAAGATCATCAATGGTACATGAACGATCGGTTGGTAAAGCGTCGGAGTGACGTGACCCGAAATGCCCCGTTCCTGCATCTCGCCGTGATCGGATGTCAGGACCACCCAGGTATTATCAAGGATCCCGGAAGATTCGAGCGTGTCGAACAGCCGTCCGAATTCGCTATCCACATTCAGGATGAATTCATCATAATACGACCTGGCTCTGGATAAGGTATCATATGAATTGCCCTCGGAGAACACACCCTCAGGCTTATCCAATGGCTTGAAAGCATCTTTTGTGAAGATGTTGTTGAACTCGATACGCGGTTTGTATGGGAAATGAGGTGGGTGATAATGAATATAGGCAAAGAAAGGTTGCGGGAATTCCGTCACCTGGTCTCTAAGCCAGTCGATGCCTTCTTCGAGGGCATAATAATTTCCGCCAACTGTATTCGGCATCCCATTGGGATAAAGATCCTTATAACTGGCTAATTGCAATTCCTTGTACTGCTCGTACAGGTAATTTAACAACAGAGAATATGAATATCCGTATTCGCTGCGTTTGATCTCCCTTGTCCAGCTGACCGTGGCGATATCTTCATCTTTTGAGAACAGGTCACGGATCAAACCGTCGTCGCTGACGAAAAGTTTCTCCATGGGGACGTATTCGTCCATGTCCATTTGGAACTGTATCAACAAGGTATTGGCGAGCGGATTGTGGGTGTACCCAACCCGATGATAATCTTTGAAGGCATGGAAGACGCTTTTATTCGAGTAATCCTCGATCACTCGCGTGCCGAAGCGAAACGCCCGATGCGACCAGGGGTGGGACATGGTCAGCAGGGAGGCAGTGCCCGGGGTTGTGTAATTTCCGCCTGAAAAGTGATTGTAAAAAACAGTTGCTCTTTTCGCCAATCTGGATAAATTGGGTGTCGTCTCCCGGCCATAGCCGTACATGCTGATATCATGTGCCGAGAATGAATCAAAAAGTACAACAAGCACATTCTTTCGTTCGCCTTGCAGATGTGAATTCACTCCCAGTTTCTTGATCAGCGGAGGAGCGATAAAACCCAGCGGAGCGAGCCCTGCGAGTTTCAAAAAATCGCGACGACTCAGGTTTTGTCTCATATATGTGGGACCTCAGAAATTTTAGGGGGCATTTTCAATGGAAGTTGCGTTCAGTAAGGTGCCCATTATAACAGAGGCTTATTTTAGGCCTTATTTGGAACAAGACTCGTCTTGACCCACCTGCGTACGGAATTAATAAGGAATATCGTCGTGCAATTTGGGATTTCGTTCAGTGTGATGACTCGTTCATTGATCACGCCACCTTCAAGTAGTTCTGCTCGGAAGGTCCCGGCTAACAGGCCGCATTCGATTGGAGGGGTATACAGATGACCATTCATTTCCGCAACCAAATTGCCGATGGTAAATTCGGTCAGTTCGTTGCGCTCATTGAAAAGCAACACATCATCGAATCCTCTGATCATGGATTTTTCATAAATCTCTCGTTGGGTGGTTTTGTGAAAAAGGAACCGGTTGCCTGAATGGACGGGTTCTTTTGCTAAACATACCCGGAAGATTTTATTCAAGGGTTGAACATCTTTTGTTTCAGCAGAAATATTTCCCTGACGGTCCACCCAAATCTTTACGCGTTTCGGGGAAGTCGCTTCAGCAACAGTTTCGGCAAGGATTTCCCTTATCGCTTCCTCTTGTTTGGGAAAGCCGAAGTATTCAGATGAGTCGGATAACCGTGCGATGTGACGTTCAGGCAGAAAATAACCTTCCTGCGGAGTCCAAAGCAGGGTTTCGAAAAGAGAAAAATCTTCCTGCGGCGGGTCGGTCAGGATGCGGGCCTTGAGCAAGGCTTCGCTATATTCGTCTGTGGATGTAGAATCCCAGACAATGCCGCCGCCAACCCCATATTCGGCCGCCTTGTTTTCCTTATCCACCAGTGCGGTGCGGATGGCGACATTAAAGCGTGCCTTGCGATCCGGTGCGATGGTGCCGATGCTGCCTGTATAGATCTTGCGTGGGCCGTTTTCCAAATCCGCAATGATCTTCATGGTACTGACCTTTGGCGCGCCGGTGATGGATGCGCAGGGAAAAAGCGCAGTGAAAATTTCAGTGACGGAAGCGCTTGTCTTCGCCTGTACTGTGGAAGTCATCTGAAAAAGGGTCGGGTATTTCTCTACCGTAAATAAGCCTGGCACATGCACGCTGCCTATTTGGGCGATGCGGCCGATGTCGTTACGGATCATGTCCACGATCATCACGTTCTCTGCGCGGTTCTTGGTGGAAGCATGCAGCCAGTTTGAGTTTGCCTTATCTTCCGCTGATGTGCGCCCACGTCTGACAGTCCCTTTCATAGGACGGCCGGTGATGATCTCGCCGTCGAGGTCGAAGAACAATTCATGCGATGCGGAGCAGATGGCCCAAGCGCCAATGTCTATAAACGCGGCGTATTTGTTCTGGCTTCGGGCGAGGTGAAGGAACAGGGTCCACGGATCCGCTTCAAAGTCCATTTTGAGGCGCATGGTGTAGTTGACCTGATACGTCTGCCCTTGAGCGATCCGATCTTTGATGGTTTGGATCGCTGCATTGTATGATTCCTTTTCGACATCCGGCTGCCAGCGAAGGTTTGGAAGAGGGCTGGATTCTTTGTACTCTTCAAGATCTTTGATGACTTGCGGCGCTTCATACAACCCGAACCAAAGCAGCGGGAACCCTGGGGAGGGGACAACCCGTAGCGACGCATCGAAAGCAGGGGCCGATTCGTAACTTAAGAATCCGGCGGCGTGCCAGCCTTTTTCATTGACGAGATTTTCCACCCCACTCAAACTCTTGCGGACCTCTACGGTCTTTTCGGTCGTGATCACGTGGCGCGGATTGGTAAAATGCAGCCAGGTATCATCTTGTCTTAAAATCACATCACTGCTCAAGGAAACCTCACATGAAAAAACTCCTCGATATTGTACCGCGCTGGCTTCCTGCGCTTATTCTCATGGTTGTGATCTTTGCTTTTTCCTCCCGCTCCAGCAATGAACTGCCGGACTTTCAAAGTTGGGACCGGCTTGTCAAAAAGGGTGCGCATGCCTTTGGATATGGTCTGCTTGCACTCTCGTATTTGCGTGCCCTGCCCAAGCGGAATTACCCCCTAGCCTGGCTGCTGGCGATTCTATACTCCGCTACCGATGAATTCCACCAATCTTTTGTGCCAGGCCGGCATCCCTCGGCAGTGGATGTGATGCTATTCGATAACCTCGGTGCAGTAACCGCTCTGTTGATCAATTATTGGTGGGTAAAACCGCGGCAATTGGAGAAATAAAACCGGCGCGGCAACTTGCCGCACCGATAACTGGGATTGTTTACAGATAGCCATCTAATGCCCTTACTCAAATTCGATCTCGATCTCCTCGTCATCCTGCCAGTCTTCGCTGCGCTCGAACTCAATGTCGCCAAAGAGGGTTTCCTGTTTTGCGGTGACCCGGTAGCGTTTGACTAGTTCCAGCAGCGCAAGGAAGGTTACTACGATCTCTACTCGTGTGGCCTTGTCAGTGATCAGCCCGCTGAATGTCATGCGCTGGATGTTCTTCAAAGTGCGCGTGATGAAGTCGATCTTCTCGCGAATGGTCACTTTGGGGGCGCTGATGACCGTCCCCAGCGCTTTCTTATCCTTGCCTTTGGAAAATGCCGAGTTCGCCGCGTTGAGCAGACCCTCAAGGGTCAGGTTGGAAAGATCGAGTTTTGGTTCCACTTTCGGCGGTGGTGCGACGCGTAGGAATGTCCGCAGGTTATTTGCCTGTCGTTCTTCCATCCAGGCTGCGATCTCCTTGTAACGCTTGTACAGTTTTAATTGTTCCACCAGCGCAATGCCCGGGTCTTCTTCGCCGGGCTCACGTTCCGGCGGGCGCGGCAGTAGCGCCTCCGATTTGATCTGCACCAGTTTGGCAGCGATCACAAGGAACGAAGAAATTTCGTCGGGGCGTTGTTGCTCCACATTGCGCAAGTGATCAAGGTATTGGTCCGTCACGGCGCCAAGCGAGACCGTCGTAATATCCAGTTCAGCGTGCTCGATCAGGTTCAGTAACAGGTCAAGCGGACCCTCGTACACAGGGGTCTGTACTTTGTATCCGCCGAGTTGGTTTCCAAGAAATCCGTCCATAAGCCCGCGAATTATATCGCATCCTTATGCCAATGCGAAATTGCTTCGAGCGTTCGCCTGTGTCATGACATAAAGGTATAATCCTGCCCATGTCAAAATTAACTCACCTTGACGAGCACGGCCGCGCCAGAATGGTGGACGTCAGCCACAAGCCGGATACGACCCGTACCGCCATCGCTCGTGGCGAAGTGCATATGACAAAGGCGACCCTGGACCTGATCCGCGCCGGGCAGATCAAAAAAGGGGATGTGCTGACCGTGGCGCAAATTGCGGGCATCACCGCCTCCAAACGGACCTCAGACCTGATCCCGTTATGTCATCCTCTGCCACTCTCGAAAGTGGATATTGACCTCGAACTGGTTGATACGCTCCCTGGTGTGGTCATCACCGCCACCGCCAAAGTGACCGGCAAGACCGGTGTGGAAATGGAAGCGCTGACAGCAGTTTCCATCGCTGCGCTCACGGTCTACGATATGGCCAAGGCTGCCGAGAAGACCATGCGTATTCAAAATATCCGTCTGGTTGAGAAACACGGTGGCATGAGCGGCGATGTAGTGAATGAGTAAAAATTATTTACAGGTAACGCATGAATTACTCTCCCATTAACTTGCAGGATAAACTTTCGAAGTTCTCCGAGCATTGGTCTCCCAGGATCATTGCCCAACTCAATGACTATCATCTCAAACTTGCCAAGGTGCAGGGTGAATTTGTATGGCATGACCACCCTGAAACCGATGAAGTGTTCGTGGTTGTCAGCGGCCATCTTGATATTCTTTTTCGAGATGGAAAGGTCTCTTTGAACGAAGGTGAAATGTTTGTGGTGCCCAAGGGGGTGGAACACAAGCCCGTGGCAGAGGATGAGTGCCATATTCTGTTGATAGAACCTGCAGGGACGGTCAATACCGGGAATGTGGAAGATCGCCTGACTGCACCAAATGATGTTTGGATTTAATAGGTTTTAGAATGAATCACATTAAATTATTACTCTTTGCTACCATTCGTGACCGCGCCGGGACCAGGTC
>Ga0268298_10006639_pt1 | contig 10445 bp, 8 predicted proteins | sample WWTPWeurt_MetaG_FD_194462 | JGI IMG/M metagenome (GOLD analysis project Ga0268298, IMG submission 194462) | Activated sludge microbial communities from WWTP in Nijmegen, Gelderland, Netherland - WWTP Weurt | ecosystem: Engineered > WWTP > Aerobic digester > Activated sludge | place: Netherlands... | reverse complement strand
TCTCCTCGCCCGCACCCTCAAGATATGCAGCGGAAAAAACAATGAAGATCCGCTTGACCAGGCGATGGACACGATCTTACATGGAGAAACAATCAGCCTTGATCTTGGAAAAATGAACGGCAGCTGGTTCACGATTGATGCAGGCACCGGCCCTATTGCAGATGCAATCACTAAGCCTGTGAAGGAACACAAGACAAAGTTTCGATTGCTCGCCTACGGCTGGCCTCTGCTAAAGAGTGTTACGCATCGCCCTCTCAGATATGAATTGACCATTGATGACAATGAAAAACTGAACGTTGAAGCATCCGGCATTTTCATAACCAACAGCTCAGAGATGGGTATCGGTGCAGAGGGTATCGAGCATCTGTCGGACGGAGTGCTCGATTTGCTGGTCATGAATCCACGCTCCATCGTTGATTACTACCGGCTTCTGGCACGTTTCTTCAGATGGTTCATACTCAACCAGGACTCCGGACACGTTCCTTACCTTCTGCGTAAAGTCAAGAAAGTGCACATTGAGTTGATACCAAAACAAGTCAGCCGCTCGCCGCTTCATAGATTTGCTCGCAAGACGCGCGACTTTTTGTCCGGCAAGACTCATATACCAAAGATTAGATTTGAAGCGGAAACAATGATAGACGGTGAGCCCTGCGGCACAACGCCATGCACAGTTGAAATCGTCCCTGCCGCGGTTCTGGTGCGCGTGCCAAGAGCTGGCCGGCTTAAAACCGTGGAATAATACGGCAACATGCAGACGGCAAGTAAAGCGGAGCAATACATTGAAGTTCGCAAAATTCAAAGAGAAAATTAAGTCTGGAAAGACTCAAATCGGCACCATCGTTTCCCTGTCACCGCCTGCGGTGGCGGAATGTCTGTCCAATCTGGGCTATGATTGGCTCTGGATTGATTTGGAACACGCTCCCCTTTCGCTTGAACAAGTCCAGGCAATTCTCACAGCCAAAGTCTCTGAATGCGCTGGTCTCGTCCGGGTGCCAGTCAACTCGGACGAGTGGATAAAGAGAGTTCTCGATATTGGAGCCGACGGAATCATAGTCCCGCACGTAAGCACCAGAGAGGATGCTTTACGCGCGGTCAAATCGGCAAAGTATCCTCCCGCTGGCGAGAGAAGCTTCGGAGCCGGTCGCGCGCACACGTACGGACTAGCGGCCAGCCACCATAAGGAAGCCAACGAAATTACATGCGTGGTAGTACAGATAGAAGATCAGAATGCCGTTGAAAACATCGATGAAATCATATCGGTTGAAGGCATCGACGGCATCATTATTGGACCATACGACCTTTCAGGCAGTTTCGGAAAGCTAGGCGATGTTGGTGATTCCGAAGTTCAGGGTGCAATCAAATCTGTTCTATCCGCCTGTCAGAAAAGAAAAGTAGCGGCAGGCATATTCGCACTTTTGCCGGAGCAAGCCAAAGCTTATATCGACTTGGGATTCACGCTTGTTGCAGTGGGTGTAGACCTGCACACGATGTGGACTTCGGCCAAACAAAAGCTTGACGGCATACGCCCATCTACCAGCCAGACTTAGGGTGTGATATGAAAAACGAAAAAGAAAGAAAGTTGGCGGCGGACAAGCAAGACGATTTGCTGAAAATTCTTCAGGCGCGTTTTGATAAAAACATGAGACGTCATAAAGATATCGACTGGCAACAGGTGCAAACCAGATTGAAGAGCAACCCCTCCAAACTCTGGTCGCTCAGCGAGATGGATAGAACAGGCGGCGAACCTGACGTCGTCGGACTCGATAAGAAAACCGGCGAGGTCATATTCTTCGATTGCTCTGCCGAAACGCCGAAGGAGCGCAGAAGTTTGTGCTTCGATCGCGAGGCTTTGGATTCCAGAAAAGAGCATAAGCCATCGAATAGCGCATTAGATATGGCTGACGCAATGGGTATCAAAATTCTTTCGGAAGCAGAATATCGAGAACTTCAAACACTTGGGAAATTTGATTTGAAAACTTCCAGCTGGGTCGAGACGCCAGAATCCATTAGAAAGCTTGGCGGCGCGCTCTTCTGCGACCGCCGTTATGACACAGTTTTTCTGTATCACAACGGAGCCTCCTCTTACTATGCAGTAAGGGGTTTTCGCGGGTCACTAAGAGTATAAAAATGGAGAAACGCCCCTGGGTCACCCAGAGGCGTTTCCATTTTGCCCTCACACGATTGCGTTTCTCGTGGCGTGCAAGTCGTTCGCTTCTTAAGCGGCGCTGACCTCGACGTCGACGATATCGTCATCATTGTGTCTGGCGCCGGCGTTGCCGGAAGCTCCTCCGTTCTGCCAGGCTCCAGGTCCGGCTCCTTGCGAAGCACCTTGAGCGGCAGCAGATTGAGCAGCGGCTGCGTCTTGCTGCAGTATCACGAACGCACCGCGGAGCTCATCCATGGTTGATTTGAGAGAAGCCGTTTGCGCCTTTTCCTCAATCTTCTTGCGCAGCTCGTCAATCAGCATTTTAGCTCTCGCTTTATTCTGCTCTTTGACGGCAGGGCCCATTTCATTCAACTGACGCTCGATCATGTAGCACATCTGGTCTGCTTCATTACGAGTGTCTGCAGCTTCTTTGAGCTCGCGATCTTTCTCGGCGTGCTCAGAAGCCTCTCTGACCAGGCGATCGATGTCATCTTTGCTCAGATTTGTGCTGGCGGTGATAGTGATCTTCTGCTCTTTGTTGGTTGCCTGATCCTTGGCGGTAACACTGACGATGCCGTTGGCATCAATGTCGAACGAGACTTCGATTTTTGGCAATCCACGAGGTGCCGGAGCAATTCCATCGAGACGGAAATTGCCTAACATCTTGTTGTCGCGTGCCATTGGACGCTCACCCTGGAATACACAGACATCTACTCCCGGCTGATTATCGTCGGCGGTTGAGAACACTTGCGATTTGTGCGTCGGAATAGTTGTATTGCGCTCCACTAGCTTGGTGAAAACGCCTCCCATAGTTTCGATGCCCAGGGACAGAGGCGTGACGTCCAGAAGAACGACGTCTTTAACCTCGCCGGCTAGAACACCGGACTGAATGGCAGCTCCGATAGCCACTACCTCATCAGGGTTGACGCCCTGATTAGGCTCTTTGCCGGTCAATGTTTTGACAAGCTCTTGCACAGCAGGTATGCGAGTCGAACCGCCAACCAGAACAATCTCATCAATGTCGGAAGCCTTCAGCCCTGCATCGAGAATTGCTTGCTCTACCGGCTTGCGGCAGCGCTCGACAAGACTGCGGGTCAATTCATTGAATTTCGCCCGCGAAAGTCTCATATCCAGGTGCTTGGGACCGGTTTCGTTAGCAGTTACAAACGGCAGCGAAAGCGTTGTTTCGGTAACAGACGAGAGTTCAATCTTGGCTTTTTCAGATGCTTCAATCAGTCTCTGCAGCGCTTGCTTATCCTTGCGGAGATCGACGCCCTCGAGTTTCTTGAACTCATCAGCTGCCCAATCAACTATAGCGTGGTCGAAGTCATCACCACCTAAATGCGTGTCGCCGGATGTAGATTTCACTTCGAAAACACCGTCTCCGACTTCCAGAATAGATACGTCGAATGTTCCACCGCCAAGGTCGAAGACAAGGACGGTTTCGTTGTTTTTCTTATCTATGCCGTAGGCAAGTGCGGCAGCCGTAGGCTCGTTAATGATTCTCAGAACATCAAGACCAGCGATCGCGCCAGCATTTTTCGTCGACTGTCTTTGGGAGTCATTAAAATATGCAGGTACAGTTATTACTGCACTTGTCACTTTCTCACCGAGATATTTCTCAGCGTCCTCTTTCAATTTGCGAAGAACCATCGCTGAGATTTCTTCGGGAGTATATTCCTTGTCTTGAATAACAACTTTGCTGCCATTCTCGGCGCCGGGTTTCAGCCTGTACGAAACAATATTTCTTTCTGCTTCAACTTCGTCAAATCGACGACCGATGAACCGCTTAATAGAATAGATAGTGTTCTGCGGGTTGACCACGGCCTGCCGTCTGGCTAGCTGCCCAACCAACCGCTCGCCTGTCTTCGTGAAAGCGACAACTGACGGCGTCGTACGTGAGCCTTCCGCATTGGCAATAACGGTCGGCTGGCCGCCCTCCATCACGGCGACAACAGAGTTTGTCGTGCCCAAATCGATACCAACAGTTTTACTCATATTTGTTTCCTCTTTTGTCTTAAACAGAGACCAAAAGATGCCCTCCAGAAAGGCGTACGAACGCCAATCGGAGCGGTTGAATAAATCGGTCCTACCTTCGTTTTAACCAATGGATGGCAAATGTTGTCTAAACAACAAAATTTCTTTATTTTTTGCCTGCCGACCGCCGCGAAGAGTCATCTGGCGGCACTTTCCAGCATTAATCCGTTCTTTAAGGTTTTCCGCATCGACGCAGCTACTGAAATTTGGCCCGGCGTGCTTGCAACTCAGCCTGCCTTTCTTCAGCTTCTTTCTTGAGAGATACAATCTCAGCCTCGAGCTTTTCCGCTTCATCGTCACGCTTCATAGCCCGCAGCAGCTGGGCATATTTCTCCTTTATATCGGCCCTTTGTGCGCAGTAGTCACCGGTTGAGCCGCCATACTCCTTAAGCCATGCCGAGGAAGATTCCTCTTCTGCCTGCAAGGCTCTTTGAAATTTCTCTTCTGACTCCGCGAATCTTCCGACATCCCGCAAAAAACACGCATAAGAAGTGAGGGCGGGATACAACGAACCACCGCCCAATAACGGCTGGGCTTCTACAAGCTCTGAAGCCAGGAATAAAGCCTCTTTTAGCAAGGATTCGGCGGCGTCGTTATCGCCCTGCAACTGCTTAACTTTTGCCAGAGAGCACATCGTACTGAGCTTGGTCATTGAACCGGTCAGATCGTCTTTCTCGTTAATTGACAATGCCTCTCGATACTTCGCCTCGGCAGTGGCGAGGTCGCCGCTATTTTCTGCAACCTGCGCTTCCAGGGTCAGCCGCGTACTTTTCATCGTCGCTTCCATGCTGCTTTGCAGACCGGAAAACAACTCTCCCAGCCCCGGAAGCGTTCCTTCAAGCTGCGCCAGCATTTCGTCCATACCATCCAGACCCATGCCAAAATCGGTATCAAGAGAAGCCAGGCGCTTTTCCGGATCAGTCTCGAGTTTCTTTTCATTTTTGAAAATGTTTTTCAAGCTCTCGTGCGACTTATCCATCATCGCCTGCATCTCTGCGGTCATACCGAATTTACTGCATTCGTGTGCCATTGAATTATAAAGTTCATACTTAGGATCATCTTTCTTCTGAAGATAATGACTAGCGAGCTTCGAGAGAACATTCGAACGCTCCTGCATCATGGCGTCATTTCCTTCGGTTCTGCGAAGCGCATGCTCTAACACGATGAGAGATTCGTCAGAGCGATCCTCATTTTTCCTATCGAGAGCCGCACCCAAGTCAGCGAGGTCATTGATGGTTATGTGCTCGGGAGTAAAATAGCTACTTAACTTCAAGTCGATCATCCGCCTTGTAAAACGGGCCATGGGCAGCTCGCTTTCGCCACAAGAGATGCTCAAAGCTTGTCGGTCGACATCTTTTTGGGTAATCGAATTGACCTCTAGAATTTCCGCAGGTATCGCTTCTTCTTGATTTATAAAACGCCAGCCTGCCTCATACAAGATTACTTCTCGAAGGAGAATAGGATCAACCGGCTTATACCACGAGTGCTCAACTGCCTTTGGCTTGCATTCAAGGGTTCCACCGCAAAAACGACACTCGTCATCCCCGATGATGAACTCCTGGCAGTAAATACATTGATGCCCCTTTTCCATCTCGCTCTGCCGCAGCTCAAACTCAGCGAGAACTTCTTGCGGTGTAATTTCGAGAAGCTTCATTTGCGGTTGGTCGCAAACGTCGACAATTGATTCACCTTTCGAATGAAGCGCTAATAGCAGATCCATAAGAAGCGCATACACATTAGAGTCCGGCGCCTCGTGAACACAAAGACTCTCGCCGCCCGGATGCCTGCGCATCTCTTCCATGGACTCTCCTACTTGAACGGCAGGCTTTTCAGAAGCGGCCATCTCGATCCTGTGCAGAAACTCAGGAGGCAGTTTCGCTTTGACTTCTGAAAAATTGGGCAGCCACTCACTGATACTTCGAACAATGACGAACGGCGGAATAGATACTCGCTGCATTAACCGATTCGATAGTGGTTTATGGCAGAAACGGCAGTATGTTGCACTTTCTCTTATGTTACCTGCACACTGTGGACACCACTTATATTCAGTCTCAGCAAATTTGTGCATTTCTCACCCTAGGATTTGTTCTCTTTACCCAAGGACTCCTAATAGACAGATTTACCCACAACAGTATTGGATTTAGCTGTAAAAAGCTGAAATAAAGCTGAAACTCGCCGCCCTAGTCCCCATTCGCATTTGCAACTTGCAAATTGCGCAATTGGCGGACGCGTCTTATTTCGATCAAAACATCGGAGGCTGAAGCGAATCTTTGCGAGATCTCAGCGGCTGTGCATCTCGCCAAAAAAGGATTGAGGTTGGTAGGCAAGCCTGAGTCTTCGCTTACCTGAGACTCCTCGAGCGGGGTCGGATCCTTTCCAGTCAAAAGGAAATAGCAAGTGCCACCAAGAGAATAGATATCGCTCTGCGGCACAGACTTGCCTCGCAACTGTTCTGGTGGCATGTATGATTGCTTGCCTACCATTGTGCCGGTGGCAGTTCCGACAAAAGCATTCGCTGCGCCGAAGTCGATTAAGACCAATTGCCCATCCACGCGCAAAACTAAATTGTCGGGTGTTAAATCCCTGTGGATTACAGGCGGATCCTGTGAATGCAGATAAACCAAAATCTCACAGATTTGCTCAGCCCAGTTGAGAACAAAGTCTTCAGGCTGAGGCCCCCTCTCTTTGACAAATCTTCTCAGGTCGAGCCCATCGATATATTCCAGTACCTCATAGTGGTGTTCGTTTTCAACAAAATGATCAAACACTTTCGCGATATGCGGGTGATCTAATTTGCTCAACAGAAGAGCTTCTCGATTGAAGAGTTCTACTGCTTTCAACCTCAATGCTTCAGGTGAATTCTTCGGAATAACAGCCTCTTTGACAATTATCTGTTCGCCGCTCGAAGTCTGCGCAGAGTAAATTGCAGCAGACCCGCCGCAAGCGACAAGCTCACTGATCTTGATGGAGCCATTTCTCAACTGGTCTCCTTGAGTCAATGGAACAAAGAGTGTAGGCGAATAACGAGTGGAAAATTCTTCGTTCCATAGATTGGTAAAACTTTGAAAGTTGATGTGCTTGATTCCCGATACAGTAGGAAATTCAAGCGCCACCTTTTCCAACGGCGGCTCTATCACCGCATGTGATGCGTTGGTGACAATCGCGTAGACAAGCTTTTTCAAATCAAGTTGGTCGAGTTCTTTCAACTTTATGTGAATATCGACAGTACTGGAAGCATCGGATGCGCCAGGGTCCTCGAAGCCTAAAACAATCTGGTCGGCGGTATGCAGCGATGAGTCGCTCCTGGAAAAAACAACTCTCACAAGTTGAGACCAACTCCAGCTCAAGCGACCGGGAGCAGCAAACAAATACATCGCCGGCAGCGTAATACCCCACTGGCGAAGAATGAATTCCTTCTTCCAGGACATGTAAAGAAGACCGAAATAAACAGTGAATAAAGCCGAACTGAGAAGACATCCTGCGACACCTATAAAAGTCACAGGCTCGCCGGAAAGCATGGCGCCGAAATTCACACAGAAATACCAGCCTGCAAACGGCAGAGCAGGCCAGGTAAACTTCATGACGAATTCGCTCACCTTCTCGAATTGAGTCTTCAATGAGATGAGGTGTACGCCCCCCCGCTCCGGAGTCAGATGAGGCAAGCTTTCGACGATGTCGTGCTTTTTAGATTCGCTCAAGTTCCGCCCTCATCTGCTTCAAGTCTGCTAGTCGCTCCTCGCGCTTCAATTTCGTTGCATCGGCAACAATCCTGTTCATTGCAGGACCAACCGTACTTCGGAGTGCAGCCGGATGAGATTCGCTTATCGGCTCGGGATCAACACCGGTGAGCATAAAATGAAGAGTACAACCGAGGGCATAAATATCCGTCTCGCTCACCAGCAATCCCTTGAATTGTTCGGGCGACATATACGCATGTTTTCCGACAACTGTATTCGTTTTGTTTCGAGTCAATTCCTGTGATGCATCGAAATCCATGATCTTCACATTGCCGTCTTTCTCAACCATTACGTTATCCGGCGTTACGTCGCCATGAATAATCGCCGGATTGAGCTCATGCAGGTAAGTGAGAGCATCACAAACAGCTATGGCAACATTCGCAGCACTCGCGTCATCGAGCGGCCCGGAATCTTCGACCAATTGCCTGAGGGTAAGACCGTCAATAAATTCAATGGCAAAGTATCCTCGCATGTCTTCGATGAAGAAGTCATATAGCCGAACAATACGGGGATGAGATATGCGCCTGAGAATAGCAACTTCTTTTACGAGAGCATCGGTTGCTTTCTGCAGACCTCTGTCATTGTTAGGCAGGATAAATTCCTTGATCACCACATGCGGTGGCACATTAGGCATCTCCGCTCCCGGAACAACCGATGCGTAATATGCTGTTCCTTGCCCTCCACCACTTAAAACACGCTCAATCCTGTAACTGTTGCTGAGAATTGTTCCTTCCGGAAGGGTTTGATCCTGACGAAGTCGCCGTTCGCTCTTTGCCGAGCTCATGTCCTTGAGCCAGAGTTCGGTGTATGTTGCAATTGACTCCGACTTAGTCAATTTGGCATCACCGACAATTTCGGCACGCGGCGCCCATGTGCGCACGCATGAAACGAGCGTTGTCGAGTCCATTGTTTCGCGAATGTCATCCCAGAGAATTAACACATCCGTCCAGTCCTTGAATTTGAAATAGACATAGTTAGGAAAAATGCTAAACCGCCGCTGGCGAATCTCGACCTTGGTGAGCCAATCCCAGGGCATAATCGCATTGATGCGTCTGTCTCGTATATCAAGACCTTTTGCCTTGAGGTCAAGACTGGACCTCATTATGGACGAGTCATTTTCCATTGCGTTGTTAAAAATCAGAAAAGACACGAGACCCAAAATTTGCCAAACGACTTCGACCTTGGCAATTGCAGAAAAGGCCAGCCAGGCTAAAATAACGCCTCCAAAGATGGTCAAATACCGCAGCCCGGCAGTCTCAGCACAAGCCATTCGGCGAGGAACGAGGACCGGATACTTGTCGACTTTAACGACTGAATGCTTGTCGGCTTTGGCGAGATCGGAATTCATCTATTCTGCTTTCGGTTCGATGACACAAACGTGTCGTTTCTGCAGTAGTGCCGGGTTACCGTGGTCGTAGCCAAGTTGCAAATCTTCGCATCTTGAAAGATTGTAGACGATAATCAAGCCTGGATATCGAAAGCGTAGGCAATTCAGAAAAGCGGAATAGTTGGTCAAGATTTAAAAGCGCAGTCCAATACCGGAAGTGAATGCCGAGTACGCGAGAATAGCAAGCACGAACAACTCTATAGTCGCGGTCAAAATGACTGAAAATATCGTGCCAAGGCTAAACAATACTGGTCCCACATGCGCAGCTTTGTCCTTCCAAATAGCTCGCGCAATGATTTCGGCAGGTGCACCGAGGCAAAAGCAAACGTTGGCGCACATTGCATAGAAAAATGCAGCTATAACTGCAGGAAACGCGAGCCCTAATAATGAAAAGATAAGAAGAGAAGGCAATCCGGTCAATCCAACAACAAGATTGTATACAGACCTTCTTTGCTCCCACCATAAGAGTAAGGAGAATAAAGAACGCTGTCCCTGCGGAACATCGACAACTTTGCGATAAAGACTGGAGCGATTGAAAGACCCGCCGCCACTGTCAAACGTATGAATTAGAGCTTGCAGTTGTTCTGGCGTAGACTCTTCTAAAACCCGAAAGAACTCGTCGGACGATAGTTCGTGCATTATCCTCCGGGCGTCTGGACGGGTATTGGTTGCCTGCTGCTTTTGACCGTTGCAATAGCCAACGTCTGCCCCGTCCGCTTGCCGAGACTTGGCATTGGACGCAGTAGACAAAGGGTCATTTGCCACAAGCTTTACCTTGTGGGCGTCAACAACCGTTTCCCGCTCGCCAGGATTATCAATCGCCACAAAATTTTCCTCTGCTCCCGTTTTAACACATAGGGCAGAAGCTGTCATATAGGCAAAACCCTAAGTTTTAAAACCCCGAATTGCGACGAGAGCCACTGGTTCCACCTCTGCTGCGAAAGTGGCGGGCATTGTCTGTGCCGAGGAATCCTCCAAAATTAGATGTATTGCTGTCCCAGCCATATGGCTTGCTTGTCTTGCCGGAATTCTTTCTCGTTTTGTTGGTCTTGCTAGATGTCTTGCTGTTCCACTCGTGAACTGAAGCTTCTTTGGCATCCCAAACCTCTTTAGGAGCCGTCACCGCCACACCATGATC
>Ga0268298_10006638_pt1 | contig 10446 bp, 9 predicted proteins | sample WWTPWeurt_MetaG_FD_194462 | JGI IMG/M metagenome (GOLD analysis project Ga0268298, IMG submission 194462) | Activated sludge microbial communities from WWTP in Nijmegen, Gelderland, Netherland - WWTP Weurt | ecosystem: Engineered > WWTP > Aerobic digester > Activated sludge | place: Netherlands... | reverse complement strand
GTGGGATCCAGCGCAGGCGGTCCGGGGCGCCGGTCGTGTGTGTGCCGTCGTGCGCCGGCTTCCTGATGCATCCGTTTCAACTGCTCGCCCTGGGGGAGTGCCTTGGAAGCTCTGAAATCGTTCGCCGCCGCAACCCTGCGCCTGGTCTTGGGGGCCCTCGTGGCCAGTGCGTTGGCCGCCTGTGCCGTCGGCACCAGCCATCCGCCGGCGCCGGCCCAGGTCAGTGCCCAGGAGTACAGCTACGTCATCGGCCCCGGCGACATGCTCACCATCACGGTGTGGCGCAACCCCGACCTGTCCACCTCTGTGCCTGTGCGGCCCGATGGCAAGGTCACCGCGCCCCTGGTCGAAGAACTCAATGCCCAGGGCAAGACCTCGATCGAATTGGCCCGCGAGATCGAGAAGGTGCTCGGCAAGTATGTGCGCGACCCGGTGGTCACGGTCAGCGTCACCAGCTTCGTCGGCCCCTACAGCGAGCAGATCCGTGTGGTGGGCGAGGCGGCCAAGCCCCAGGCCCTGCCGTTCAAGCAGAAGATGAGCCTGCTCGACGTGATGATCGCCGTGGGCGGCCTGACCGACTTTGCCGCCGGCAACCGGGCCACCATCGTGCGCACCGTGGAAGGCAACAAGGTCTATTCGGTGCGCCTGCAGGACCTTCTCAAGCGGGGCGACGTGTCGGCCAATGTCGAAATGCGGCCGGGCGACATCCTCATCATCCCCCAGAGCATGTTCTGACCTGCGGCGGGATGTCGCGTTGAGTTCGGGATCTGAGCCCAGGCACGCATGGAAGAGTTGATCGGGCAAGTCATCGGCGTGGTCCGCCAGATGTGGCGGTTCCGCTGGTATGGACTCATCGCCGCCTGGGCGGTGGGGTTGCTGGGGTCCGTGGGCATCCTGCTGATTCCCAACAAGTACGAAGCCAGCGCCCGCATCTACGTCGACACCCAGTCGATCCTGAAGCCGCTCATGGCGGGAATGACCGTGCAGCCCAACGTCGAGCAGCAGGTCAACATGCTGAGCCGTACGCTGATCAGCCGGCCCAACATCGAGAAGCTCGTGCGCATGGCCGATCTCGACCTGAAGAGCACCAGCAAGACCAGCGCCGACGAGTTGATCGATCGCCTGACGGCGGCGATCGAGGTGCGCAGCACCGCGAAGGACAATCTCTACTCGCTGGCCTACAAGGACAACGACAAGGAGAAGGCCAAGCGCGTGGTGCAGTCGCTGGTCTCGATCTTCGTCGAGTCCAGCCTCGGTGCGAGCCGGCGGGACACCGACTCGGCCAAGGCCTTCATCAACGAGCAGATCAAGTCGTACGAGACCAAGCTCGAGGATGCCGAGCGCAAGGTGAAGGAATTCAAGCTGCGCAACATCGAGATGCAGTCCCCCGACGGAAAGGATGCGTCGAGCAAGCTGGTGGAGGTCAGTGCCCTGCTCGAGCAGGCCAAGCTTCAACTGCGCGAGGCCGAGAATGCCCGTGACGCAGCACGGGCGCAGATGAACGCCGAGAAATCCCCCCAGGCTGGAGGTGCCACCGCCAGCCTGCTGCAGGAGTCGGCGGTCTCCATCGCGACGCCCGAGATCGACTCGCGGCTGGAGGCCATGCGCCGCAATCTCGACCAGTTGCTCCAGCGCTACACCGAACAGCACCCGGATGTCGTCTCGACCCGCCAGTTGATCAAGTCGCTCGAGGACCAGCGGCGCAAGGAAGTGGCCGAGGCCCGCAAGGCGGCCCTGAGCGTGCCCCAGGTCAGCGGCGGCCAGAACAACAGCCTGGCCTACCAGGAACTCAGCCGTGCACTGGCCAATGCCGAAGTGCAGATCGCCTCCTTGAAGGCGCGGGTGGCCGAGTACTCTTCGCGTTATGCGCAAGCCAAGACGATGATCAAGACGTCGCCGCAGATCGAGGCCGAAGCGGCCCAGCTCAATCGCGACTACGTGATCATCAAGAAGAACTACGAAGACCTGGTGGCACGGCGCCAGTCGGCCATGATGTCGGGCGAGTTGGACGTGGCCTCGGGCATCGCAGACTTCCGTCTGATCGATCCGCCTCGCGTCGCCCCGCAGCCCGTGTCGCCGAACCGGCCGATGCTGATGGCCGGCGCCCACCTGGGCGCGCTGATGATCGGCCTGATGGTGGCCTTCGCCGCGACCCAGCTTCGCCCGGTGTTCACCACGGCCAGCGACCTGCGCGAGAAGTCGGGGCTTCCGGTGCTGGGCGTGGTGTCGATGATCGTGGCCGACGAACAGGCCCGCAAGGAGCGGGTCAACCTGTACCGCTTCCTCGGTGGTCTCGGTGCGCTGGTCCTGCTGTTCTTCTCGGTGTACGGGGTGATGTTCTTCATGGCGAGCCGGGCATGACGACGTTGAACTCAGCGATGACCTGCGCGAGGCAGTCGAAATGAGCAGCTTGATCGAACAGGCCGCGCAGCGGCTCGCCCAGATCCGACAGGCGGGCATCGAGATCCCGGGGATGGACGCGCCGCCGCCTGCCGCACAGCCCACGCCTGCCCCCCTCCCTCAAGAGGCAGCAGCCCCGCCTGCTGATCTGCTGTTTGCCCCGGCCGAGCGTTCCGAGCCGATCCCTGCGAGCACGGCTCCCCCCGATCCCGTCGTGTCGTCCCGGCGCGTCGACCTCGACCTCGAGCGCCTGGCCAGTGTCGGATTGGTCTCGCCCCTGGCCCCCAAGGCCCAGATCGCCGAGGAATTCCGCGTCATCAAGCGACCGCTGATCAACAACGCCATCGGCAAGAGCGCGCTGCCCATCGCCAAGGGCAACCTGATCATGGTCACCAGCGCCCTCCCCGGCGAGGGCAAGACCTTCAACGCCATCAGCCTGGCCATGAGCTTTGCCGCGGAGCTGGACCACACGGTGATGCTGGTGGACGCCGACGTGGCGCGCCCCTCCGTCTTCAGGATGCTCGGGCTCGAGCAGGGGCCCGGCTTGCTCGACCTGCTCGAAGGTCGGGTCGAGATGTCGAACGTCCTGCTGCGGACCAACGTCGAGAAGCTCACCTTGTTGCCCAGCGGCACGCCGCATCCCCGTGCCACCGAGCTGCTGGCCAGCGACGCGATGAGTGCCCTCCTGGCGGACATGGCCACGCGGTACGCCGATCGGATCATCATCTTCGATTCACCCCCGTTGCTGCTGACGACCGAGTCTCGGGTGCTGGCCACGCACATGGGTCAGATCGTCATGGTGGTGCATGCCGACAGCACGCTTCAGGCTGAAGTTCAGCAGGCCCTCTCGACCATCGAAAGCTGCCCGGTCAAACTGATGGTGCTGAACAAGGCACGATCGGTGTCCCAAGGCGGGCACGGCTACGGCTATGGCTACCACTACGGTTACGGGCATGCGGCCACCGCCAAGCCCGAGACGCCCTGATCATCGCGAGCCCTTCATGATGCGCTCACCAACGCCTCACCCAACCCACCGGCAGACGGTGTGGCGGTGCACGGCCGTGCTCGGCCTGCTTCCGGCCCTGGCCCTGGCACAGAGCGGACAGGGGGGAGCGCTGTCGGTGAACTCGTCCTTGAGCGCGACACAGACGATCACCGACAACTCGACGCTGTCCTCCCACGACAAGGTCGCCGATGCGATCACCCAGCTGACCGCGAGCCTGCGCCTGAGTTCCAGGACGGGGCGCATCCAGGGCGCTCTCGACTACACGCTGAACGGCTACATCTACGGCCGCTCCGGTTCGTCCAACAACCTGCAGAACTCCCTGGGCGCGAACTTCGTCGCGGACGTGATCGACAACTGGTTCTCGATCACGGGCTCGGCCCAGATCGCGCAGCAGTCGGTGTCCGCCTTCGGCACCCAGTCGATCGATCCAGGCCTGGCTGGCAAGAACGGCAACCGGACCGAAGTCCGCACGGCCCAGCTGTCCCCTGCCGTGCGGGGGCGATTCGGCGATCTGGCCGCGTACTCGGCCCAGGTCACCACGGGGGTGACGCGGTCCGGGGCGGCCGACGCCCGCGGCGACAGTGATTTCAACTCCACCGGGCTGACGCTCGGCTCCCTGCCGGGGGATCGTGTGAGCTGGTCGGCGTCGGCCAACCACGCCCACACCGACTACGGCGGTGGGCTGACCACCAACTTCGACGCCATCCGGCTCACGAGCGGGTACGGCCTGGGCAACGATCTGCGTTTCTCGGGCTCCGTCGGGCGCGAGTGGACCGACATGATCGGAGGCCGCCGAACCGCCACCGCGACCTGGGGGCTCGGTGCCAACTGGTCACCTGGCCCGCGAACACGCGTGTCGGCACAGTTCGACCATCGATTCTTTGGCAACGGCTACTCGTTGTCGCTCGAGCATCGGCTCGCGCGCTCCATGCTGCGCATCTCCAGTTCGCGCGACGTGTCCGACCCTTCCGCCGGGGCGGCCAGCCGTCCGCTGGGGACGGCATACGACCTCTTCTACAGCCAGTTCGCCAGCGTCGAGCCGGATCCGGCCAAACGCGACCAGTTGGTGCGCAGCTTCCTTCAAGGACAGGGCATCAGCCCAGGTGCCGCACTCTATCCCGGCCTGTTGGCGTCTCGCCCCATGCTGCAGCGGATGACCGAGGTGGCGTATGCCCTGGAAGGCGTGCGCAGTTCACTCACCCTGTCGGCCGGACTGACCACCAGTGGCAGCCTGGATCCTGCGACCACGGCGGCCGATGACCTCGCCGAGGCAGACTCGATCCGCCAGCGGCGCCTGTCGATGACCCTGGGCCACCGGCTGACGCCCACCACAGGATTGAGCCTGGAGCTGTCGAGGCTGTCCAATGCAGGCAGCGCTTCGAGCCAGTCCAACACCTTGCGCAGCGCCCGATTGAGCCTGACCACGACGCTGGGGCAGCGAAGCTCGGCGTCGCTGACGGCGCGTCATGTGGTCTTCGACAGCAGTACGGCTCCCTACACTGAAAACGCGCTCATCGCCACCTTCGGACTTCGGTTCTGACGCACCATGTACGAAGCGTTCTACGGGCTGTCGAGCAAGCCTTTCCAGCTCAACCCCGATCCCAACTTCTACTTCGGCAGCAAGCAGCACCGCCGTGCCAAGGCGTACCTGGATTACGGCGTCTCGCGCAACGAGGGCTTCATCGTCATCACCGGCGAGGTGGGTGCCGGCAAGACCACGCTGCTGCGGGCACTGATCGACGGGCTGCACGGCACCAACGTCGTCGTCGGCCACCTGGTCACCACGCAACTCGGTGCCGAGGACACGCTGCGCATGGTGGGGGCCGCGTTCGGCTTCCGGGTCAAGGATGTGCCGAAGTCCGAGCTGCTGATCACGCTCGAGGCGTTCCTGATCAGCCAGACCAGCAAGGGCAAGCGCTGCCTGCTGATCATCGACGAGGCGCAGAACCTCACGCCGCGCGCCGTCGAAGAGCTGCGCATGCTGTCGAACTTCCAGTTCGGCAACCAGGCCCTCCTGCAGAGCTTCCTGGTCGGCCAGCCCGAGTTTCGCGAGATCCTCCAGCGGCCCGAAATGGAGCAGTTCCGCCAGCGTGTCGCGGCCACCTGCCACATCGGCCCGCTGGATGCGGAAGAGACCCAGCGCTACATCGAGCACCGCCTCAAGTGCGCCGGTTCCACGGGCAAGCCCAGCTTCGAGGCCGCGGCCTTCGAGGCCATCCACAAGTACACCGGTGGCATCCCCCGGCGAATCAACTCGCTGTGCGACCGGCTGCTGCTGCTGGGGTTCCTGGCCGGCAAGACGCACTTGGCCCTGGCCGATGTCAATGAAGTCATCAAGGAGTTCTCCGAAGAGTCGGCGGTCTCCACGAAGACGGTGCGCGCCATCACCGGGCGTGCGCCTGCACTGGCCGCCGACGAGCAGGCCGCCGGCGTGGCGCTCGAGGCCGACGCGCAGGGGCAGCAGTTGGATGAGCAACTGCTCAATGCCGACCCGGCCGCCATGGACGCGGCCTCGCGCCAGCTGGCCAACCTGACTGCCGAGACCCGTGCAGACCAGCTGCAGCGCCTGGAACGAAGCATGCTGCGGCTCGAACGCACCAACCTGCAGATCCTCACCCTGCTTCAGAAGCTGCTGACCCCGGCACGCAAGCCGGGCGGCCCAGAGAACACTCCATGACCGATTCGACGTCGATCCGGCACCCAGGCCCCGTGATGTGCGTGGTGGGTGCCCGGCCCAACTTCATGAAGATGGCGCCCATCCTGCGCGCGCTGGCTGGACACGACCCGGCGATCCCCGCGTTGCTGGTGCACACCGGGCAGCACTACGACCAGGGCATGAGCCAGCAGTTGTTCGACGACCTCGGCCTGCCGCGGGCCGACATCAACCTGGAGGTGGGCTCGGGCTCGCATGCGGTGCAGACGGCCGAGGTGATGAAGCGCTTCGAGCCGGCGCTGGACGAGCACCGGCCGAGCTGCGTGGTGGTGGTGGGCGACGTGAACTCCACGCTGGCCTGCACGCTGGTGGCGGTGAAGAAGGCCGTGCCGGTGGCGCATGTCGAGGCCGGGCTGCGCAGCTGGGATCGCCGCATGCCCGAAGAGATCAACCGGGTGCTGACCGACCAGGTCGCCGACCGCCTGTACACCACCGAGCGATCCGCCGCCGACAACCTGCTGCGCGAAGGCGTGGATGCGTCGCGCATCTGCTTTGCCGGCAACGTGATGATCGACTCGCTGCTGTCCAACCGCCCCAAGGCCCGCAGTGCCGCCGATACCCTGCGCGCACATGGTCTCGATCCCGCGGTGCTCGCTCATCCGCTGGGTTATGGGGTGGTGACCCTGCACCGCCCCTCCAATGTCGACGATGCCGGCATCCTCGCCGGGTTGCTCGACGTGCTGCGCCAGGTGTCCGGGCGCCTGCCGCTGGTGTTCGCGCTGCACCCGCGCACCCGCTCGAACATCGAGCGCTTCGGCCTGGCCGGGCGCATCGATCCGGCGCGCATGCTGATGCTGCCGCCCCAGGGCTACCTCGAGATGGTGGGCCTGATGTCCGGTGCCACGCTGGTGCTCACCGATTCGGGCGGTCTGCAGGAAGAGACCACCGCGCTGGGCGTGCCCTGCCTGACCATGCGCGAGAACACCGAGCGGCCGATCACCGTCGAGCAAGGCACCAACACCATGGTGGGCCGCGACACGGCCGCCATCCTGCGCGGGGTCGAGGAGATCCTGGCCGGCCAGGGCAAACGTGGCCGCGTGCCCGAGTTGTGGGACGGCAAGGCGGCCGAGCGCATCGCCGCCGACCTGTGGCAGTGGATTCGTGACGGTGCCCGCTGAGGATCTGCGATGCTGACGCCGCGCGATCCCATCACCAATGCGCTGACGATCGACGTCGAGGACTACTTCCAGGTCTCGGCGATGGCACCGTATGTGGCACGCGCCAGCTGGGACCAGCGCGAGTGCCGGGTCGAGCGCAACGTCGAGCGCATCCTCGCCCTGCTCGAGCGCCATGGCGCGCAGGGCACCTTCTTCACGCTGGGCTGGATCGCCGAGCGCTACCCGGCGCTGGTGCGCCGCATCGTCGACGGTGGCCATGAGCTGGCCAGCCACGGCTACGGGCACGAGCGGGCCTCCGATCTCGATCGCAACGCCTTCCTGGCCGACATCGATCGTGCCAAGAAGCTGCTCGAGGACATCGCCGGCCACGAGGTGCGGGGCTATCGCGCCCCGAGCTTCTCGATCGGCACCGGCAATCTCTGGGCCTTCGATGCGCTGACCGAGGCGGGCTACCGGTACAGCTCGAGCGTCTACCCGATCCGCCACGACCACTACGGCATGCCCGATTCGCCGCGCTTCGCCTACCGCATCAACGAGCATCTGCTCGAGATCCCGGTGACCACGCTGCGCAAGTTCGGCCGCAACCTGCCCTCCAGTGGCGGTGGCTACTTCCGGCTGCTTCCGTACCGGGTGTCGCGCTGGATGCTCGAGCAGGTCAACCGCCAGGACGGCGAGGCGGCGGTGTTCTACTTCCACCCCTGGGAGATCGACGCGGAGCAGCCGCGAATCCCAGGCATCGACCTCAAGACGCGCTTCAGGCACTACCTCAACCTCGATCGAATGACCGGCCGCCTCGACGCCCTGCTGGCCGACTTCCGCTGGGGCCGCATGGATTCGGTCTTTCTTTCCCGGCACGAGACCGCCGGCACCGCGCCGTGACCGCGCCTGCCGTCACGATCCACCGACTCGACCCCGCTGACCGCACCACCGCGCAGCGGTGGGACGAGTTCGTCCTGGCCTGTCCGCAGGCCACGTTCTTCCACCGCAGCGGCTGGCAGCGCGTGGTGCGCGAGGCCTTCCGGCACGACACCTACTTCCTGTTCACCGAGTCGGCGGGGCGCATCGATGGCGTGTTGCCGCTGGCGCAGGTCAAGAGCTGGCTGTTCGGGCATTCGCTGGTCGGCCTGCCCTTCGCCGTGTACGGCGGCGCGGTGGGGTCGCCGGAGGCGATCGCCGCCCTGGAGGCGCACGCCAGGCAGTTGGGCCAGACCCTGGGCGCCGACCACCTGGAACTGCGCAACACCATCCGGCGGCACGACGACTGGCCGATCCAGGACCTGTACGTCACCTTCCGCAAGGCCATCCTGCCCGAGGAAGAGGCCAACATGCTGGCCATCCCCCGCAAGCAGCGGGCCATGGTGCGCAAGGGCATCAAGCTCGGCCTGACCGGCGCGCTGGACCGCGACATCGAGCGCTTCTTCGGCCTGTACGCCGACAACGTGCACCGGCACGGCACACCAGCCCTTTCCAAACGTTACTTCCAGCTGCTGCGAGACGAGTTCGGCAGCGACTGCGAGGTACTGACGGTGTGCGATGCCGGCGGCCAGCCGCTGAGTTCGGTGCTGAGCTTCTACTTCCGCAACGAAGTCCTGCCCTACTACGCCGGCGATGCCGTGGCCGCGCGCGAGACGGCGGCCAACGACTTCAAGTACTGGGAACTGATGCGCCGCGCCTGCGGCCGCGGGCTCGGCGTGTTCGACTATGGCCGCAGCAAGCAGGGCACCGGGTCGTTCGCATTCAAGAAGAACTGGGGCTTCGAGCCCCAGCCCCTGTACTACGAGTACTGCCTCTACAGGCGCGACTCGATCCCGCAGCACAACCCGGCCAATGCCAAGTACCGGCTGCTGATCGAGACCTGGCGCCGCATGCCCATCGGACTGGCCAACTGGCTCGGGCCGAAGGTGGTGCGCAGCCTGGGGTGAGTGCGCGTGGCCAACATCCTGCTGCTGGTGCACCGCCTGCCCTACCCGCCCAACAAGGGCGACAAGGTCCGGTCCTATCACCTGCTGGAGCATCTGGCGGCCCGGCATCGCGTGTTCCTGGGCACCTTCGTCGACGATCCGGATGACCTGCAACACGTGCCGCTGCTGCAGCAACGGTGCGCCGCGGTGCATGCCCAGCGCATGCAGCCCCGGCTGGCGCGAGCCGCCAGCCTGCTGGCCCTGCTCGACGGCCGCTCGCTGACGGAGGAGGTCTACCGCAGCCGGGCCCTGCAGGCCTGGGTCGATCGGGTGCTGCGTGACGAGCACATCGATGCCGTGGTGGTGTTCTCGTCGGCCATGGCCCAGTACGTGCACGGCCGTGCCACGCCGCCGGTGCTGGTGGACTTCGTCGACGTCGACTCGGCCAAATGGACCGAGTACGCAAGCGCCCACGCCTGGCCGATGTCGTGGCTGTATCGCCGCGAAGGGCAGCGGCTGCTGCGTTTCGAGCGCCAGGTGGCCGCAACGGCACGTGCGTCGTTCTTCGTGGCCCCCCGCGAAACCGAGCTGTTCCATCGCCTGGCGCCGGAGGCGGCCGCGCTGCCGGTGGAGACCATCGGCAACGGCGTGGACGCCAACGTCTTCTCGCCGTCGCACGACCTGCCCCGCCCGTTCCCGGCCGGGGAGCAGGCGCTGGTGTTCACCGGCGCCATGGACTACTGGCCCAACATCGATGCGGTGACCTGGTTCGCCAAGGACATCCTTCCCGGCCTGCTGGCCCGGCACGCCGGGCTGAAGTTCTACATCGTCGGGCGCAGCCCCAGCCCGGCGGTGGCCGCGCTGGCCGGCCCGGCCGTGATCGTCACCGGCACGGTGCCCGATGTGCGCCCCTACCTGGCCCATGCCAACGTGGTCGTGGCCCCGCTGCGGCTGGCCCGCGGCATCCAGAACAAGGTGCTCGAGGCCATGGCCATGGCCAGGCCGGTGATCACCACGCCGGCCTGCCTGGAGGCCATCCAGGCCCGATGCGGCACCGAGATCCTCGCGGCGGCCGATCCCGGTGAGTTCACCGCCGGCATAGACCAGTTGCTGGCCGAACCGGCGCGAGCCGAAGCCATCGGGCAGGCCGCCCGCTCGAGGGTGCTGAACACCTACAGCTGGTCGGCGCACCTGTCCCGGCTGGACCATCATCTCGAGGGCCTGGGCGCCTCGACCACCCAGGCGAGCGGCCATGCCCTGGCTTGATCGACGTCTGCCGCAGGCCTGGCGCCTGCCGCTGCTCGCCTG
>Ga0268298_10006636_pt1 | contig 10447 bp, 9 predicted proteins | sample WWTPWeurt_MetaG_FD_194462 | JGI IMG/M metagenome (GOLD analysis project Ga0268298, IMG submission 194462) | Activated sludge microbial communities from WWTP in Nijmegen, Gelderland, Netherland - WWTP Weurt | ecosystem: Engineered > WWTP > Aerobic digester > Activated sludge | place: Netherlands... | reverse complement strand
CGGGGGGGCCGCCAGGTGGTCCTTGAGGTGGTGTCCAATTCATCTAATTATGTCCCCTTTAGTAGGCTCGATGCTATTACTAATCGCTGGATTTCAGAAGTTCCTTCGTAAATCTCAGTGATTTTGGCGTCGCGCATATAGCGTTCCGCCGGGTAATCAGTTACATACCCATATCCACCAAAAATCTGCACGCATTTAACCGTGGAGGACATTGCGACTTCTGCGGCGTAGAGCTTGGCGTGAGCAGCCTCGCGACTAAATTTAATGCCTTTGTCCTGAGCCACTGAGGCATGCCAGGTCAACAGGCGGGCCGCGTCTATTTGAGTTTGCATGTCGGCAATCATATGTTTGATCGCCTGAAACTCAATCACCTTTTTGTTGAAAGCTACACGCTCATGCGCATATTTGATTGCATGGTCCAGGGCTCCCTGGGCAATTCCCACCGCCTGGGCGGCAATGCCGATTCTTCCACCATCCAAAGTTACCATTGCTACTTTGAATCCATCACCGACTTTGCCAAGCATATTGGCTACTGGAACTGGTGTGTCTTCAAAAATAGTCTGACAAGTGGATGAACCTCTGATGCCAAGCTTGTCTTCTAACTTGCCAAAAGTAAATCCGGGGCTGCCTTTTTCAACTAGAAGGGCAACTAAACCTTTGTGTTTAAGAGATTTGTCTGTTTGGGCGATTACCAGATAAACATCGGCTTCGATACCGTTTGTGATCCAGTTTTTGGAACCATTTAAAATGAAATGATCGCCCTTTAGTTCAGCCATACAAGTAGCCGCAGCAGAGTCAGATCCAGAATTTGGTTCTGACAAACAGAAAGCGCCGAGCTTTTCGCCTTTGCACATGGGGACCAGGAATTTTTGTTTTTGTTCTTCGGTGCCAAAAATGTCGATTGGTGCAGCGGTCAGCGAGACGTGCGCAGAGAACAAGACCGAAGTGGTTGGACATGCCTTGGCAAGCTCTTCGACCGCGATTGCATAACAAACGTGGTCAAGACCCGCTCCGCCGTATTTCTCTGAGAAATAAAGCCCTGTCAGGTCTGTAGCGCCAAGAAGTTCCCAGTTTTCACGAGGAAAACGATGATTGCGGTCGATTTCAGCCGCTTTGGATGCGAATTCCTTTTGTGCCAGTTCGCGCACCGTTTCCTGGATAAGCGCTTGTTCTTCAGTCAGCGCAAACCCCATAGGAGTGTCGGTACAAGTGGAAGTTGGAGTATCTGCCAAAGTCAAATTTACCTTCCTTTTGCCTAAATTCTGAAGGCATAATTTTATCACCTTTAAATATCAGGTAAAATGCTTATGGCCGTCGTGAGCACGGCGGTGCAAAACATTTTTAAGGAAGGTTATGGGAGCTGTCAAAGTAATTCTGGTTTCAGACCCGAACGCAACACCCTGGTCTAAAACCGATGAGTTCGAAAATAAGGATATAACAATTATCCAGTGTGACAGCGGCTTTGCGGCAATAGATGAGCTTGCCTCAGGTGGTGCCGACGCGATAATCACTACTTCGTGGTTGCCAGATATGAGTGGTTATCGTCTTTGCAGCTTGATTAAATCAAACGTGCGCTCTATGTCTATGCCGGTCTATATAGTTAAAACCGAAGAGACAAGCGACGAGACTTTCTGGATGAAAGTGGCGCTTGCAGACGACGTGATTCCGATGGAATTCTTGCTTGAAGAAGACGATGCTCTCGAGCATTTGATTGTTCGAGTGCTGGCTAAAGCAGAAGAAGTTGGCTGGCAATCTGAAAAAGCCAAAAATATTTTGTTGCAAGGGGCGAGTTTCGCTTCCGAAAATTACACCGAAAGCTATGGCAAAGTAGTCGATGTATTGATTATCGAACGTCTTGCCAGTCGCTTGACTCGCACATTAATAGGATTAGTACACAATAAAGAAGAGTTTGCTCAGAAGTTTTTCGAGCTTGTAAGTGTGCTTATTGAGCCAGATGTACTCGGATTTGTTTTTGGAAGTGGAGAGACATCTTGGTCATTGGTCGAAGTAAAAGGAGAATTGTCTTCGATTGCATTTAACGGTATAAACGACCTGGTCAAGCGCCGTTTGAATCTGGTGAATGACCTGCGCGTGAGCACCGCCAATAATATCATTGACAAAGGCGGACATCCGCTGAAGCATATGGAGATTCTTCCGATATCAGGAGATAACGGCGCTATTATTATTGGTTTTTATGCCAAGAAAACAATAGATACCAGTGCTCGCAAGTTTTTGAGTCAGATGCAAATTCAATTGCAGCCTCTATTAAACGTTCTTTCTATGCAAGAACAGATAGTGAATTTACGAGTAGAGAACGAGCAGTTGCGCAATCAGCAAGTGATGGCGGCATCAACTGATGCTCTCACCGGGCTGTATAATCTCGAATTCTTCATTGGATTTTTATCGCAACAACTACAGTTCTCTTTCCGTCAGCGTTTGCCTGTGGGACTGGCGATTGTAGATGTGGACCAGTTATCCAAAATAAATGAGAAATTTGGATTTGAAGCCGGTGATTTTGTAATAAAAAAAGTGGCAGAACGATTGACTGCAATTACTCGTGCAAGCGATTTGACTGCTCGCTATAGTGGCGATCAATTCGCAGTTGTTCTACCCAATACTGACCTTGCCGGGACCAATATTTTGGGAGAAAAGGTTCGTCGTTCAGTCGATGAAATTGTTCTTCCTCAATTTAACGGAACGATACCACCTAAGGTGACTGTTTCGATTGGCTGTGCAAATTTCAACATGGATGATTTGAATCCAGAAACCATTATGCGCGATGCCAAACTGGCCCTTGTAAAAGACAAGCAGCGTCTGAATTTTGAAGTATCCTAAACTGATATCGTCGATACTTTTAGCGAGCCTGGTGTTGCTTGGTGTTTCTGTATCTCCAGCGCATGCGGCTTTGGAGCTTCGTTATGATATGGAACTTGCGGCTAAAGGCAAGATTGAGACTTGCGAGAATGTTTTATTGCTTGGCAAAGACGCTATCATCAATTCCAAAAGAGGCAGAAATACATTAATCGATATAGGCAAAAAGCTAACTCATTTAATGGGTCCTGAATTGGGTGAAAAGCAATATTTGCAATATTCTCTTCATTCGCTTGTGGCTATGCAGGCTTCGATGCTTGGGGCGAAAGAAGACGATTTTGCTGCTTCGTCGTATGCCGGATTGAGTCGGCCTAAAACACCTTTCAATCCTGGTATCAAAGTGATTGAAACCCAGAAGGGAATCGAGTTTAAATACAACGAAAAATCTTATGTTTATGTTGAGTTTGGCGAAACCTTTCCAAGCGAGCATGAGCGCATGATTGAAAAGGTTTATATTTTTTCTTACCGCTTGCACCCGTTTGTGCGAAAAGAAATACTTGCTCGCAAAAAATATGTCACTTCACTTGTGATCAACGATTTGAATGGCGAAAATGAATTCAAAACAACTTTAAAATTGAAATCGAAAAATGAAAATGCTGAAGAACCTAGAATTCCTGCCGATTTCCAAAGGGTATTCAATAAGAATTCGCCAATTTATGAATTGCAAAAAACTATCATAGATACGACACCGTTGCCACCACTGCCGGTTAAAAGCGAAATTTTCAAAAAGGCAAGTGATTTGGTTTCAGAAAATAGACCCGCCGATGCATTTTTGACCATGATGGAATATGGTCTTACTACAAGCGATCCTGCTCTAGCAGAAAATAGAATCATCATGGACTCGGTGAGAAAGGATCCCACTGTAATCAAAATTGCCCAAAATATTGTGCCCGAATCTGAAGAGCAAGCGAAAGAAGCTTTGAAAGTGCTTGGCTCAATTGAGCAGGCAAAACTGGAAAAGGGTTACCTCATTGAAATTTTCAAAGCTGATATTGAAGACCAGCTGGGGCAGAATGCGACACCTGAATTCGTCAAGGCCCTGAGCAAAAACCCTTATATAACAGGCGCATACAAAGATCTTGGTGACAATTTTTTTGGACAGGGTGATTTTATCAATGCCTGGAGCTGTTATGAGATGTTCCGGAAGATACACGCCAAACACCTTTTTATCGCCGACATTGACGAATCAGAAAAGGTTTTAGAAAAGACTTTTCCTGATTGCTACAGCCATTAATTAGCAAAGGTAGGGCAAGCAAAATTATTCTGCGCTATATAAAATGAAAAGGGGTTATATGAGGACTTTTTTGTGGCGCTGGCTAAACGAATAGTTTTATTTCTTGTGGTGAATGCACTTGTAGTGTTTACCATATCAATTATTACCTCTACCCTTGGTCTTAATTCGTATTTGCGCGATTATGGTCTGGATCAGGGCAGTCTTATGGTCTTTTGTGCTGTTTGGGGCATGGGTGGAGCCTTTATATCCTTATTATTTTCTCGCGCTATGGCGAAATGGACTATGGGGGTCCAGATAATCGATCCAGCCACTGCAGAACCTGAATTACGTGAATTGGTCCAGGTCGTCTACAGATTATCTAGAGAAGTTGGGCTTCCTCAGATGCCTGAGGTAGGGGTTTATCAGGGGCAAGAACTGAATGCATTTGCCACTGGTCCTACCAAATCTATGGCGCTTGTAGCTGTCTCAACCGGCTTATTGCAGCGAATGAATCGTGATGAAGTCGAGGCAGTACTTGGTCATGAAATATCGCACGTTGCAAATGGCGATATGGTCACGATGACTTTGCTTCAAGGCGTAGTGAACGCATTTGTTATGTTCTTTGCTCGTATTTTGGCTTATGCATTAACAGCTGGTCGACAGAGCGAAGGCGAGCAACGCGGCGTTAATCTGGGGGCTTATTATTTAGTGCAGATGTTGCTTGAAGTTGTTTTTATGCTGCTTGGCTCAATAGTGGTTGCATGGTTTTCACGCCTGCGCGAATTCAGAGCAGATGCTGGCGGTGCAAGACTTTCGGGTACGAGAAACATGGTGAATGCTCTACAAGCACTCAAAACCTATAGCGAAGAGCGCGCTGTACCAGCAAATCTTAAAACGCTTATGATATCGGAAGGGCGCTCGCCTCTAATGAATTTGTTCGCTTCGCATCCGCCTTTGGACGATCGAATCGCTCGTTTGATGAAGGAAGGTCAAAGCTAGTGGAGTCTAGATTGTCACTACCTACGGTGCGTAATTTTCATCAGGTCAACGACTGGTTATACAGGGGTGGTCAGCCAGATGAAAACCAACTCAAGGAGCTATATGATTTCGGTATAAGGGCTGTAATTTCATTTCGCTTTAGAAAATCTATGCACGACTGGGAACGTGAGGTGTGTAAGAAAATTGGTTTGAAATTTTATGCGATGCCACTCAATTACACTACTGTTCCTCGAGCTCCGCACGTAGAAGAGTTTTTTAAGATATTAGACCAGCTTGATAATCGAAATGTTTTTGTCCATTGTTATCATGGTTCGGACCGAACCGGTTTACTTATAGGTATCTACAGAATTGCCCGCGATGGATGGACTTTCAAAGACGCATACAAAGAAATGAAAGATTATGGTTTCCATCGATTTCGAATCAGACCATTCAAGTGGGTCTTAAATCAATACTACAAAAATCATCTTAAACAGACGTACTGAGCGGAATAAAGACATCAACCGCTCCAGGTAAAACTGATACTACTGCCGGTGTTGTTCCAAACTCGTCGCCGTCTATTAATGTAGCTGGCTGATCGTCTTTTTCGATTACTTTCGCCACCGGCTCCTGTGGTAAAGGCAATGCACTCGATAGCAATTGTGGTGTGCTCAGTTCGCTCAAAGCCTCTATTTTTACAGACTTTACTTCGAACGATTTATATGGTGTGGTGTCGGTTTCGGCACCTCCTAAAAACCATGCGCCAAAGCGCATTGCAATACCAACATATTCATCGAGATTTTTAGGATCCAGAATTAGTAAATTCAAGTTGCCATTGCTCAGACTACTTGCGTCGGCGCGCTGTCCAATGCCCATTTCATGAGGGTTGGTAATGAAGATAGCTGATGCATCGCATACAATTTTTTGTCCATCGGCTTCAAGCAAGAATCTATAAGGTCGACCGAACATTGCTTTCATAAGAGGTCTTACATAACTGTACATGCCATGTGAACCTTTTTCCATTTTGCCTGGTTCGGTGACAGCCATTGCCACAGGTCCAACTGCAAAGTCCAGTGCAAACGGCGTTCCGTTAGCCTGTCCCATATCCATCGGGATAGTTCGTTTTGTTTCGATTGCTTTGAGTGCCAGAGCAAGGGCATCTTGTGGATTCTCTGCTTTCAGTCCTAAAGTGTCTGCCAGCAAATTTCCTGTTCCTGCAGCGATTATGCCAACTGGTACCCTTTTGTCTGGAAATCTTAAATTGTGTTTGGCTACACGAGCCAGCACGCGGCCAACAGTGCCGTCGCCGCCCATAGCAATGGCTCTTGTGGCGTTGGACATTTGCTCGTCAGTGACATTCTTGATGTCAGTCAAAATCGATGGCTCGCTTGTAAGCTCGCTCAAACATTTTGTAATGTCGCCCATTTCTTGTGAGCAAGATTCAAACGATCCAGCCTCTTCGTTACAAAACACAAGCGTAGTCAAGATTGCCTCTCCCAGAATATCTGTAGTCTATGTAGCACAGATTTTTGATCAAGGTTCAAGTGCAATTTTGCTTTAATCGAAAGACGGCAGAGAGCGCCCTCTTGCACTTTGTGGTAATTATATCGAGTCCAGATTCCTCACTATTTTTTTTGCATGAGCAGATATTTCGGCGCGCCAATGATCCGGCTTACCCGCCAGATTTTTCATCATCATTGCCATGCGATGGTTAGACTTGAATTTTTTTTCGTTTCGAATCAAAAAATCCCAGTACAGTGTATTAAACGGACATGCTTTGTCTCCTGTTGATTGTTTGGGATCGTAATAACATTTTTTGCAGTAGTCAGACATTTTGTTTATATAGTTCGCCGAAGCTGCGTAAGGCTTTGTGCCTACATAACCACCGTCTGCGTGCAGAGTCATACCAATAACATTTGGCACCATCACCCAGTCGTATCCATCGACAAACATTTGAGTGAACCATTTGTTTGTCGCTTGCGGTGATAATCTAGCTATTAGTGAAAAATTGCCAAGGAGCATCAAGCGAACGATATGGTGTGCATAACCGTTTTCGATAGTGGTTTTGAGGCTATCAGACATGCAACGCATTTTAGTATTGCCGGTCCAGAAAAAGTCGGGTAACTCATGATTAGCGTCAAGTTCGTTCCTTTCTTTGTATTCAGGCATGAGGCGCCAATATACGCGCCAGACGAATTCGCGCCAACCGATGAGTTGACGAATGAAACCTTCGGTTGAGGACAGTTGTGCGCGTCCTTCACGATATTCTTCTTCGGCTTTGCGAGCCAATTCCAACGGGTGAAGCAAGCATGTATTTATATATGGCGATAAAATTGAGTGATTCAAAAAAGGTTTGCCTTCAAGCATTGCGTCTTGATGTGGACCAAACTCATTTAAGCGATTTGCCAAGAAATCTTTGGCAGCAAGAATCGCATCAGCTCTTGTAACTGCATACATAAAATTGTCGGTGCTACCTGGGTGGTCGACAAAGTGTTTGTCCACCATTTTGATCACAGATCGTGTTACTTTGTCTGGTTCAAAGCGAATAATTTCTTTCCATTTGAAATCCCTGTCGGGAGGAAGTCTGTTATTCTTGTCATAGTTCCACGAGCCACCGACAGGTTCTTCCCCCTCCATCAAAAGCCCAGTCTTTCTGCGCATGGAACGATAGAAGTTTTCCATCGTTACTCGTGATTCGGGAGTCTTGTGTAAATCTTCGAATTCTTGTCTGGTAGAAATAAAATTGCAATGTGGGGTGAATTCTACTTCTACTGAGCTTGGCACCAATTCTTGCAATTTTTGGTTTGCGCCAAATTCAGACTGATCCATCAGTATGAGCTTAGATGTTTTGTGTTTAGCAAAATGCTCGCTTACAGCTTTGGAAAAGTCTGGATATTCTTCGTAATAATCGACTTTCCAGCCAGCTTCTTCTAGCTCCAGTCTGAAATGACGCATTATAGAATAAATAAGGACCAGTTTCTTTTTGTGATACTGAATCTGGTTGCCTCGCGCAACTGATTCGATCATCAAAACGACAGATTTAGACTTGTCAGAATCCTTGAGCGCAGTGTTTTTCATACTGCACTGGTCGCCAGTTACCCAGATGGTGGTGTCTGGATGTTTCATTCAGGATAGATCAGTTTACTCAGATTATAGCCGTGTTCTTGAGCGATAGTCTTGACTCTTGCGAATAATTCTGGATCTGCTTTTTTAGTACGAGACAAAAACCAGAGATATTTTTTACTGGGTTCGCCTACCAAGGCAAATTTATAGTTTGGATCGACATAAAGAACCGAATAATTGGCCCACACAAAAGGTAGTTTGCGTAATATTTTAGGGGCGAAAGTAACTTTGAATGTGACGTCAGGCGCATTAGCTTTGCGAGCAGTACCTTTGACTTCCGCTAGTTTGCCTGAATGAGTCATGCAGCTATTTAGAACTTCTATTGAACCGTCTTTAAGTAAAGTGTACTGGGCTGAAACATTGCTTTTGCACTTGCGCTCGAAATAATTATCGAAACGTGCTTGTTCATACCAGGTTCCTAGATATTTGTTTAAGTCGATTTCTTGAACGTCCATATTTGTTTGCTTATATTTTCAACTTGAAGGCATTTCCATAGCCTGTCATTTCAACATAAGCGTCTCCTTTGCATGGTTGGTTTTCATAAGTTCCTAGCACACTACAGGCACCTTCCCAGTAAGTTACCGCGTTACCTTCTTGCCTGGCGAATTCTTGATTATTTATTTTAGGACTGACTTTTAAGTGAACTTTTTGGCTGGGAATTTCAATTTCCCAACCGATTGGATATTCGATTTTTGTGTTGTCACTTTTCCACTTACCAGTCGTTTTGATTTTGTAGTCCGAAAGTTTGAGGTGGGTCAATTTGCCATTCTCAGAGATGAAACTACCTGAAGATGCCTGGTCGTAGCTGCCATCTTCGAGCCTCATTAGATAAAGCATTATTTCCTGGTTATTGTTTAAGTGAATACTAAACCAATCCCATCCGACTTGGTTTTCGTCTAACTGATTAGAGCCGAATTCGTGATCCATCCAGCTTATTCCAGAAACTTTTATTCGCTTTCCTTTTATAGTCACGAATCCATCTGTTTTCAATCGTGTATAAGAATAATAATGCGATGCGTGGTCGCCTTTGGCAGCCTTCCTGCTTACGCCGTTTTCGCCTTGAATCACAAGCGGCTTGAGGGGAATTACTTCAAGTTCCAAACTACAATCGCTCGATTTTGCTTTGAGTGTTTGCTTTTCGTTTGTATCCATAGTCGCTGACCAATTCAAAGTCCATACTTTGAGCTTGTCTTTTGTGCTGCCAGCAAAATCTGGACCTGGCCTTTGCATTCTTGCCTTTGTATAAAATCTTTTGTTTTGTACATCGCTCAAAGCGAAGTGTGCCATGTAAACTTCTGGCATTGACCAGATTGAATTTTCGATAGGTTTTTCCAGATCCAGTGCAGAGCGGAAGAATGTTAGTTCGTATCCATATTGTTTGCCATCTTCGCTTTTCAAATTGCCAGTGTAGTACCACCACTCAGTTTTGAAATTTGTGTGACTGCCGTGGTCTTTAGGAAAAGAGTATTTATAACCTGGGCGAGCCAGCTCGAAATTACGACCTGCAGCCAGCACTTTTGTTTGCAGGGCGAAGATGAAAATCATAAGTATTGCCATTATTTTCATTGATTTCGCACCGCATCTGGTGTTATTGAATTTTTGATTGAAAATGCTGGTAGTAATCCTGAAAGTATCGAGAATAATACAACCAGAACAAAAGATTCGCTAATTGCCATCCATGGAACAGACAGATTTATGGTCCAGCCGAAAGACTGTTTGTTTATTACGTTTATGAGCAATAACGATAAAACGCCACCGACTGCCGTGCCGCTCAGTGCTCCGAGCCCACCAAGAAATGCTGCTTGATACAAAATGATTTTTTTGAGTTGATTCATTGACGCTCCAACAAATCGAAGAATCGCCAGTTCTTGTCGCATTTCCATGGTCATGGCATAGAGTGAATTGGCAACACCAAGAATGGCCACAAGCACAGAAATGGCATGAAGAGCGTGAGTAATTGCAAAAGTGTCATCGAAAACACGCAAAACTTCTTGTCGCAGTTCTTTATTTGTCAGAACGTTTATTCTAGCGCTTGGATCCATGGTGGCAAGAAGGTTACTGCGAACGATATTTGCATCATAACCAGGCTTGCAATAAATGGCACAGCTCGAGTAACCAGATGCAGGGAAGTATTTTTGTTGCAACTGACGCGCCAGGATGACATATCCAAGATCACTTGCGTAGTCGTAGTAAATATTTTGCACTTTGACCTCGAGCACACCTTTGGTAGATGGGATCTCTAAGATATCGCCTTTTTTTACGTTG
>Ga0268298_10006635_pt1 | contig 10447 bp, 12 predicted proteins | sample WWTPWeurt_MetaG_FD_194462 | JGI IMG/M metagenome (GOLD analysis project Ga0268298, IMG submission 194462) | Activated sludge microbial communities from WWTP in Nijmegen, Gelderland, Netherland - WWTP Weurt | ecosystem: Engineered > WWTP > Aerobic digester > Activated sludge | place... | reverse complement strand
AAGCCCTCGGTGAAAAAATTCCCAAGCCAGACCTGCTGGTCTATCTGCAGGCCAGCACCGAAACTCTTATGTCGCGCATCGCGTTCCGTGACCGCCCCTATGAAAGAAAAATGGAACGTGCTTATATTGACGAGCTCAATCATGCCTATGAAGATTTTTTCAACAAGCCGTTTGACCATACGCCTATATTAAAGATCGATTCAAATGAATTGGACATCATTCACAATCCCGAACATCTCAAACGGATCGAGAATCGCATCCGCGAGACCTTGAGCCTGCCCCCGTTCCAAGCGACATTGCTTTAGCTGATAAAGGATAAATACCATGCGCGTAACACGTGAATCACTTCTCCGTATCGCAAAAGAGACTGCACAGGAGCGGGCCTATAATGATCAGGATATTATCGCAGCATACCTTACGGGGTCGCTGCTCAATATTGATCCCATGCTAGGCGGAACAGCCGACATTGATATTGTCTTCGTTTATAAGAATAAGCCTCCAAAGACCCGCGAGTTCGTAAAGCTCACACCCGACTTTCACCTCGACATCAGCCGCCGTACAAAAGATGAATTCAGATCGCCGCGTGAGTTACGCAGTGACCCATGGCTTGGCTATGAAATGTACGATCCCATCCTGTTGTACGAACGGGAAAAATTTTTTGACTTTGTGCAAGCCAGTTTGCGCGCAGGCTTTGATTTTGAACAGCCGCCGCTCATGCTGCAGCGCTGCCGTAAAATGCTTGCGCACGGCCGTCAGATCTGGATGGATCTAACCGATGTAGACTCTGCGGGTCCGAAGGAAGTGCGAAAGTACCTGAAGTCCCTCTTCCACGCGATCAATGCCATCGCGGAGTTAAGCGGTCCGCCCATTTACGAACGCAGATTGCTGCTCGAATTTCCCGCGCGTGCCGATGCTTCCGGAAAACCTGATCTGAGCGCAGCGGCTTTTGGCTTGCTCGGCGCAGGCAATATCAATGCAGAGAAATTAAAAACCTGGCTTCCAGACTGGAAATATGCCTTCAAACTCGCAGGGGAAAATATAAATGTGGATATACGTATCAGCCCTGTCCGCACAAACTATTACGAGAAAGCCATTAATGCGATGCTGGAGGGGGCAATCCCCCTCGCCGCGCTCTGGCCGCTCTTCCACACATGGACACTCGCCGCAGAAGTGTTGGATGGCGACCATCTGAAATTCTGGCAAAACGCCGCAGGCGAATTGGGATTGCTAGGCCCGGGTTTCTCCGACCGTGTTGACGGTCTCGATCATTTCATTGACAATATCGAGATCGCGCTGGATGAAGTTGCCCGCGAAAATGGAGTGGATTCATCCACTGGTCTATAGAACAAAACTTCCGAAGTTTCGAGGCTTCGGAAGTTTTGTAAAGAGAAGGAATATGTCTATTAGTTTGAGAAGCCGCTTCTGGCGTATGGTCTTACGCAGGATGTTTAAGAATCAAAAAACTACGATCGTTGCGCTTCGAGCCAATAGCGCTAATAACTCAAAAATGTTGGGGAAGGTTTCGAAAACCACACAAGTTGAACGGGTTGACATTGATGGGATTCAAGCCGAATGGCTCAAACCTTTGAGCGCAAGCCAGGTTAAGGTGATCTTGTATTTACATGGCGGCGGATATGTCACAGGCTCGATCGAAGATCATCGCATGATGTGCGGTCTGCTGGCAGAGTCCGCGGGCGTGAAGGTCCTTATTCCAGAGTACCGCCTTGCTCCTGAGTATCCTTTTCCAGCCGCATTGGATGACTCGTTGAAAGTTTTTCACTGGCTGTTGGCACACGGTTATTTACCGAAAAATATAGTTATCGCAGGCGATTCTGCAGGCGGAGGATTGAGTTTAGCGGTTGTGCTGGCCTTGAAAGAAAAAAACGCGCCACTCCCCGCAGCAGTCATGTGTCTGTCGCCATGGGCAGATCTGGCGCTGACAGGTCAATCACACACGACCAAGGCAAAAGCCGAAGTTATATTAAGTAAAGACGTTTTGCATGAATGGGCATTATGCTACGCCGACGAATCCAATCGGACTAATCCACTGGTCTCGCCTGTATACGGAGATTTTCAAGGCTTCCCGCCGCTGTTAATCCAGGTTGGCAGCGAGGAGATTTTGCTGGATGATTCAACTCTACTCGCCGAAAAAGCCAGGTCCGCAGGCGTGGATGTGACTCTCAAAATTTGGGATGGCATGTGGCATGTCTGGCAGGCACTTGGAAATTTGCTCCCTGAAAATAAAAAAACATTCGAGGAGATAGGTGAATTTGTAAGCGCCCGCTTCATAAGGGAAAAGTAATGACAGATCAATTTACCCTTGGTGTATTTTCTGTAATACTTGACACCCAACAGCGAATTCTGCTCGCTCATCGCCGTGACATGGATTTTTGGGATTTACCAGGCGGCGGGATGAGCCACGGTGAACTGCCAAACGAAGCCGCAATTCGCGAGGCGAAGGAAGAAACTGGTTTTGATGTGGAAATTGACCGCCTATTGCTCGTGTACGCCAAACCTGCTCCGTGGGATAGCGACCTTGGATTTGTTTTCCTTGGTCATGTCACTGGCGGGAAGGCTGAAACAAGCGACGAGTCAGATGATGTTCGCTTCTTTGACGTCGATGAATTGCCGGAGAACATTAGTCCGCGTAAGCGATATGTAATTCTTGCCGCCTTGCAAAACTTATCCGAGACGGCATTTGTCCGCGTTAATCTGCCCCATGCAAAAGAGTGGGTCACAAACAATCAATGAAATCATCCAACCTTCCATTTATCCTGCAAGCCCTGCTTGCCGCAATATTCTTCGGGGCGAGTGCGCCTATTGCGAAATTATTACTGGGTGATAATATTGCGCCGATCTTCCTTGCGGCATTTCTATATCTTGGGAGCGGGACTGGGATCTCTCTTGTTAAATTGAGTCAGCGGATACGATCAAAGGAAGTTGAAGCGGGCATCAAATCACCAGATATCAAATGGCTGGCAGGCGCGATCATCTCCGGCGGAATCCTTGCCCCGATCATTTTGATGATCAGTTTACAGAATACATCCGCCTCCACGGCTTCGCTGTTATTGAATTTTGAAGGTGTGGGGACAACTGTAATTGCTTTATTGTTTTTCAAGGAAGCCATCAGCCGCCGCGCGTGGACAGCGATCATCGTGATCACTCTGGCAAGTATTTTTCTCTCTACCAATTTCAGCAGCGGATTTGGACTCTCGCTCGGTGCGTTGGGAATTGCCCTCGCGTGTGTGCTGTGGGGATTGGATAATAACTTCACGCGCAATATCTCAGGAAAAGATCCGCTTGCCATTGTGGCGTGGAAGGGATTGGTCGCGGGTACATTCTCCTTCTTCCTTGCATTTTTCCTTGGCAATCAACTGCCATCGCTGACAATTATCCTCAGTACATTGGTCTTGGGATTTGTCAGCTACGGATTGAGCACCATGCTGTTCATCCGTTCCATGCGCGGACTGGGCGCGGCACGTACCAGCGCGTTGTATGGCACGGCTCCGCTGGCGGGTGTACTGTTGTCCATTATTATCTTTGGGGAATTACCATCGTTCATGTTTATCATTGCCGCGATCTTAATGATCGGCGGCGCATTGCTGCTTATCAATGAAGAACATGAACATTCGCACGTGCATACAGTTTTATTTCATGAACACAGTCACGGCCACGATGACCCTACGCATGGACATGACGACACAAAGGGAGTTCACTCACATGAGCATGAACATCCCGCCGAAGAGCATGAGCACGATCACATGCCCGATATTCATCACAGGCATGGGCATGAGGAAGAAGAGTAGAAAATGTCGTTTGAAACAGAACCAACTTCGCCCGTCGAATGAGACGAGCAGGAAAATAACAGGCGTAGAAAAATGTGATTAAACGGGATTCGTCCTCAGCGTGCAATCAAAGTCCCGATTTTCAAAATTTTATTACCGTCATTGCGAGGAGCTTGCTTCGTCGCAATGACGGAAGCCAAACAAAGGAGACTAAACAATGCCAACTCAATCTTCATCACCCCACCTGCCTTTCGGCGAAAATAAAAATGCCGATTGGTACGGTAAGGACATTCTGTCCGTCAAGCAGTTCAGCCGCGACGATCTGGAGTATGTGTTCGGCGTGGCGCACGAGATGCGCGGCATGGTCGAGCGCGTCGGGACATTTGATTTACTGAAAGGAAAAATTTTGGCAAATCTTTTTTATGAACCATCAACGAGAACGTCATCGTCCTTTACTGCGGCGATGGAACGGCTCGGCGGGTCGGTCATCCCGATCAGCGAAGTGAAGTATTCATCGGTGTCGAAGGGCGAGAGCTTGCCTGATACCATCCGCACGCTCGAATGTTACGCGGATGTGATCGTTCTGCGCCACCCTGAAACGGGTTCGGCGGCGATCGCGGCGAAGGCGGCGCGCAAGCCTGTCATCAATGCGGGCGATGGCGTGGGCGAACATCCGACTCAGGCTTTGCTGGATACGTTCACCATCATGGAGGAGATCGGGCGGCTCGACAACCTGACCGTGACCATGCTCGGCGATCTGAAATATGGCCGCACCGTTCATTCGCTGGCGCGCCTGCTTTCGAACTTCAGCAATATCAAATTGAATTATGTCTCACCTGATATTTTGAAGATGCCAAAAGAAGTGATGGAAGAGGTGGCGGCCAAGAATGTTCCGCAGGCTGAATACTCATCACTTGAAAAAGTGTTGCCCGAAACAGATATTTTGTATGTCACACGGGTGCAGAAGGAAAGATTTGAAGACCCCGCTGATTATGAAAAAGTAAAAGGCGCGTATGTGATCGACCCCGAAGTGATGAAAGCCGCGAAGAAGGAAATGGCGGTCATGCATCCGCTGCCACGCGTGGGAGAGATCTCGCCAGACTTCGATGATGATCCGCGCGCCGCATATTTCCGCCAGATGGAATATGGTCTGTACGTGAGAATGGCGTTGTTGGCAATGGTGTTGGGGAAGGCGTAGGTCAATAATGAGTAAAGAGTAATAAAGAAACGAGTTGTGAGACATACCTCGCAACTCGTTTCTCATTTCTTGAAACTTCTGGCTTTAATCTTCCGCCGCTCGCGCCATTTCTTCAGGCTCAAAAACCACTTCTTCTTTTCCTGTTAATTTATCATCCACTTTTGCCACGATCAACTTGAGATGGCCGGAATGCGCCACATAATCAAGATCGTCTGCAGGGACCGCTAACACAGGGCAAAGTGTGAAATTCTCGATCCAGGACTCGTACAACTCATTTAAATTCTGCAAATATTCAGGTGCAATTTTGCGCTCGTAATCACGTCCGCGCGAGTTGATTCGATTTAAAAGGGTGGGAACAGATGCGCGCAGATAAATCACAAGATCTGGCGGCGGCAGGAATTGCGCGGCCGTTTCGTACAACTCGCGGTAGGTTTGATAGTCCCGCTCCTGAATATTCCCCTGCCGATACAGATTCTGCGCGAAGATCTCCGCATCTTCGTACACACTGCGGTCCTGGATGACCGAATTGGGATGTTGGGCAAGGCTTAGGTGCGAACGCAAGCGATGGGTAAGGAAGAATATCTGGGAATGGAACGCCCACGCGGACATGTTTTGATAAAAATCCGCAAGATACGGATTCTCTGTGACAGGTTCGTAGAACGGATCCCATCCCATTTCATTGCACAGCATTTTTACAAGTGTGGACTTCCCCACACCGATGTTCCCGGCAACTGCAACAAATTTATTCATAACTCCCTCTCAAGGGGTGAAGGATTTTTCAGGCAGCTTTCATCATACCAAAAAGAAACAGAGTCCACAGAAACTTTAAGAACTCAGTGGACTCTGTAATATTACTTTTATACAATTACGAGACAGCGCGCCTCTTTCGAAGGAACCTCCTTGTTGGCGGCTGGGGATTGCTGATCCGCAACGCCCTCGCAAAGGCTAAGTTTTACGGAATTTCTCCAGCCAGTTCCTTGTCTATGATCTGCTGAAAATTGGAAAGCGGCTGCGCGCCCACGATGGCAAGCCCGTTGATGAAAAATGTCGGGGTGGACTGCACACCGAGGTCAAGCGCAAACTGCATATCTTCCTGAATGAAAGCATCGTGGCTGCCGCCGGACAAACAGGTTGTAAAGGTATCAACATCCAAACCAAGATCGGTCGCGTATTTAACGTATGTCGCCTCATCCAATGTTTCGCTGCTGAATAATTTTTCGTGGAAATCCCAATAGGCATTCTGGTCATTGGCACACATGGAAGCGACCGCGGCGGGCATGGCATTCGGATGAATGGATGTCAGCGGCAGGTTGCGATATACAAAGCGGATCTGCCCGGGGTAGGCATCCAGCAGAGATTGATAGGTCTCATCGTGAAATTTACGGCAGAAGGGGCATTGGAAATCACTGAATTCAACAAGAACGATCTTCGCGTCTTCCGGGCCGAGGCTTGGATATCCGTCAATAGGGATATCATAACGGCGATATTGCGGCTGCTGAGTGACAGGCGCTTCCGCCACCTGACCTGATGGCTGCTGCGCGGCCGCAGCGGGAGCGGCGACCGTAACGACGGTGTCTCGTCCCCAGGCAACATAGCCCACCAAAACTCCCACCGCAAATGCAAGTACAACTAGTATCGAGTAAAAATGACTGCGCTTAAAAGTGACAGTTTCTTCGGGGGATTCGATCGCTTCCACTTCAATGATCTCTTCTTCGATGATCGGAGCGGATTTTTTTGTCCTGGGTTTTCTTACAACTGGGGTTGGGGAGGTATTGTTATCCATAATTGGGATTATAGCCTTTCTAAAGGTAATTTGGAAATATCATTCTGCGTCGTTTTTTCAAAACCTGCGTATATCAGTCATGGAGGCTCTCATGACAACTGAAACGAAATCACACATCCCCTGGTATTTATGGCCATTCGCGGCGCTTTGGAAATTGCTCGCAGTTATTGTGGAAATGACCGGCCGCTTTGTGGCGATGGTGCTTGGCATTGTCTTTATCGTGGTCGGCATCCTGGTCAGTTTAACTATAATCGGCGCGATCGTCGGGATTCCGCTGGCGGTCATTGGATTATTGCTTCTTCTGCGTGGAATATTTTAAGTAACAGCATCATCCGCAGATTTCACCAATGACGCGGATGATGCTTTACGGTGTATCCACCTTCGGCAGCCGACTCCTTTTTTGCAGCAAAGCCAGCACGCGGGTAGAGAAAGAAGCGAGCGACCGTCGAACAGGCGGAATCCGAAAGATCAGAATAATCGCAATGATGGTGCCATAGAGTAGCGGCTTGATAATCTCGCCTTGCAATGAAAGAATATCGCCTTTTTTGCTCCACACGTAATGAAGCACTACGATTGGGGCGATCAAGTAAATAAGCTGATGCAGGCGTTTCCAATTTTTGCCGAGACGTTTTTTCCAAATATCGAATGACGTCATCGCAAGCGGCGCCATTAATATAAACGCGATCACACCAACGATGAGGCGTGGCTTTTGGAATAATTCCTGAATCAAACGACTCCACGCAAGACCGTAATCAAGATCCATAAAAATGATCACATGAATGGTCGCGTACATGAACGCATATAACCCAAGAGCACGGCGCCGTTTAATCGGCTCGCTCCATTTGAAGATGGTGTTAATGGGCGTGCACAAGAGCGACAGGACAAGCAATGTGATCGCATGGCGGCCCGTGCGCTGTTCAATGTCTTGAATGGGATTGGGGGAAAGGCCGCCTGTTAATGAATCGAATATAAGTAATAGCAGCCCAGACCAGGCATAAATATGCATGGTGATCTGTAATGGCGTGTAGGGGAGTCTTTTCATCAGGCGCTTTTTAAGAATTCCGAAGTCTTTAAAACTTAGGGATTCTTTTTTAATAATTTGATGTCAAATCCAGGTCAACATACAGCCCAGCGACCTGCTCACCATAACCATTAAACAGCAGGCTGGGTCTGCGATTCAGCTCGCCGATGCGGCGTTCAGATGCCTGCGACCAGCGCGGATGATCCACATCCGGGTTCACATTTGCATAAAAACCATATTCATTCGGGGCAATGTCATTCCACAAGGTGGCAGGTTGTTCGGCAACCAGTTCGATCTTCACAATGGATTTAATAGACTTAAAACCATATTTCCACGGCACGACCAACCGCAATGGCGCGCCATTTTGCGGCACATTAGGCTCACCATACAATCCAGTGGCAAGGAGCGTAAGGTCGTTCATTGCCTCGTCAAGGCGCAGCCCTTCTTGATACGGCCACTCATAGAATGGACTTTTTTGTCCGGGCATCTCTTCGGGGCGATAAATGGTTTCAAAGCGTACATACTTCGCGTCTGAAGTCGGCTCGACCGCTTTCAACAAACTCGCCAGCGTAAACCCTTCCCACGGAATGACCATGCTCCACGCTTCCACGCAGCGCAAACGATAGATGCGTTCCTCCTGTGTGAAATCTTTCAGCAGATCCTCAATGCCGAATGTTTTGGGTTTGTTGACCAAGCCGCCCACCTCCACTGTCCACGGAGTGGTGGTAAAGCTCCTCGCCTCTTTTGACACTTGCTGTTTATCGGTTGTGAATTCGTAATAGTTGTTATAGCTGGTGATATCTCCATAACTGTTGACTGGATCACCAAGTTCATCGGTCGCATTTGAAACAGGAACCGGTTTAGTATTCCCAGGCAGGTCCGCTGCGGATGGAGCGCAGGCGGTCAAAAGCGCTGCGCCTGTGGCTAGCCCTGCGGCTTTCATAAAATCCCGCCTTGAAAGATACACATGTCTGGGTGTGATCTCGGAAGAACGGATGGGAACGGACTTATATGGATCGGTCATGATAATAATCTCCTGAAGATGATAAATGCTGAGTATTGTCTGTATGATGTCCCCATTCTAAATAAACTTCCTTGCTGGAAGATGATAGTTTGCTTAAGAAATGGATTCAAACGTCTCTTCAAATTTTCAAGCAGGAAAGTTTACGCGTTGACAGGCTCGCCAGCCATTGCAGCGCGGAATTCATTCTCACCAGTGGGTTAAGAATAAAGGCCCTTTGCTATTCTCGAAGAGCCTCCAGGGTCAACAAAGGATGAACTTACTCAGTGAAAGAGTCAATGGCTGCCTGTGCGGTTTCGTAATTTGGAATGCTTTGCAAAAAGCCGGTGATCCCAAGCACATGATAAACCTGCGGGGGCGCTTTACACAATTTGACACATGCCACATTGGAAGGTACCGCTCCTGCTGTATAAAGTTTATACACTTTTTGCATGGCGCGCATACCGGCACTCGTGAGGGTATCCACTTCGGCCAGGTCAAGAAGAACGAAACGGGAGCCTTCATCGTATGCAGCCTTGGCGGCTGCCAGAAGCGCATCTTCGCCCTGGGCATCGAGCCAGCCGCGCAAGTGAAACACAGTGACCGGCACATTTCCCAGCACTTGTTCTTTTGTGATTTTTAATGTCATGTCCATGACTCCTCCGAGGATGACTGATATTTTTTGATTCAAAGCGAAAACGTTTCGCCTCGCGTGTAATGGTTTATCTTTCCGTTACGATATAGTGTGGCAGCCCCGGCTCCGTAGATCTGCCATGTTCCATCGGCGTTGTTGATCATCCCTGTCTGTTCATCAATTCCGATCAATGTCGCGCCACACACCATTTTTTCGAGATGGCCCGTCCAGGCTTTTCCAAAACTATTATGATGCGGGATGACACAGGCATTTGGAATCAAGTTCAATCCGCGCAACAACCTTCTTTCAAACGGGTCGTAATAGTGTTCACATAACACCATTGCGCCGGCGCTGCTGCCTGCAAGGACAGCGCCTTGGTTGTAAGCGTCCAACGCAGCCTGCCAGGCCAGGCTGTGAGCAAGCGTATCGGCCAGATGGCGGGGAAAACCACCCAACATATAGATCAGGCTTGCGGTGCGAATGGACACGGCCAGTGATTCATCGTTTGCAGAGTCCGAGTCGATCACATCCACACTAAAAACGTTTTTTGCTCCAAGGCTTTGGAACCAGCGGATGCCATTCTTCCCGGCGTGCTTGTCATTTTTATCCGGCGCAGCAGCTGTGGGGAGGATGCAAATGGGGACTTCTATTCCGCCCGCAAGGTCAATTGCGCGCAAGTCGGGGTCAGACATACGCCCGCCGAATTCCAAGCCGCCTTCCAGCAAAAGATATCCCATAGCAAATGACTTAACCTGATCGTTCTCTGAATGAATGCAAACCTGCAAGTCTGCCTGACCGGGATTCTGAGGGTATTGAAACTACATTAACAAAAAAACGCGCCAGTATTTTTAACTGTACGCGCATATATATTTTTTCAGTCAAGCTGATTTTGCGGTGTCTGCATTTTTTTCATTTCAACATACCTTATAAATATTATTAAAATCAACCATAAGTGGTCGCATTATACATCAAATAAAGAATCCCACGCTTGCGCGCAGGATTCTTTGGAGCCGCAAAAAACTACTC
>Ga0268298_10006634_pt1 | contig 10450 bp, 7 predicted proteins | sample WWTPWeurt_MetaG_FD_194462 | JGI IMG/M metagenome (GOLD analysis project Ga0268298, IMG submission 194462) | Activated sludge microbial communities from WWTP in Nijmegen, Gelderland, Netherland - WWTP Weurt | ecosystem: Engineered > WWTP > Aerobic digester > Activated sludge | place: Netherlands... | reverse complement strand
CGTGAGCATCTCGTAGAGCGTCACGCCGAGTGACCACACGTCCGTGCGAGCGTCGACCTCCGCCGTGGACCGGATCTGCTCGGGCGAGACGTAAGGCGCTGTCCCGAAGAACCCCTCGGTGGGGGGAGCCGCCGCGTCCGTGGAGTCCTGGGAGACTGGCACTTTGGCGATGCCGAAGTCGAGCACCTTGACGCACGACTGCCCGTCTTCTTGCGTGACGAACAGATTGGCTGGCTTGATGTCGCGGTGCACGATCCCGGCGGCGTGGGCCTCGGCGAGCGCGTCGCACGCCTGCAAAATGTGCCGTACCGCCTCTTCGATCGGCATGTACCGCCGCTCCCGGAGCACCTTCGCGAGGTCGCTGCCCTGGAAGAGCTCCATCACCATGTAGGGCGCCCCCGACGAGAGGACGCCAAAGTCGGTGACCTTCGCGGCGTGCCGGCTCTTGAGCCCGGCCGCGGCCCGCGCCTCCCGGAGGAACCGGCGTTGCTCATCCCCCACTTCGAGCTGGCCCGGGCGCAGGACCTTGATAGCGTGGTGCGTCTTGAGGTGCGTATGCACGGCGACGAGGACGGTGCCCATCCCCCCGCGGCCCAGCTCGCGCTCCACTCGATACTTGCCGTCGATCACGCCGCCTGTCCCCATGGGTGAGAGCGAATCGCCGCGGGGCTCGTCGCGTCCTTGGGTCTCTGTCTCCGGCTCGATCGCCATCGTGGGCGGGGAGAATCGCCCAAGCTCCCCCCCGCCGCAAGAGGCTCCTGTGCGCTACGGCGCGGGGACGATGTCAACGGCGGCGCTGAGGTGCATCTCGAAGCCGGCGATGAAGGCGTCCTCGACGAGCGAGAGGCCGGCCACGCCCACCGTCGCGTCGCCGTGTCCGGCCTTGGGCGCCGCGTTGAATCCCCAATAAACGAGGGCGCCTGCGCCGTAGCCATCGCCCAGCGTGCCCGCCGCCGGGCCGGTCCCCGAGACGAGCGCGTTGCAGCTCGCGGGGTTGGTGTAGACTTGCCGCCACACGGGCGGGCTCTCGGGGTGATCGTCGTCGATGAGCGTGATCCCGACCCATTGATTTCCGAACCAATCGAGACCGGAGAGCGGGGTGAGCACGATCCGGTCCGGCATCCTCTCGAGGCTCCCGTCGATGCGCGCGCGGAGGTCGTCATAGGCGTCCTCGACACCCACCTTCCAGCTCGCCTTCTGCGCGGAGGTCAGGAACGCGAGGCCGTCCACGGCGGCCTGCGCGGCCACGACGTCGTTGTCGAACAAGCCCTCAGGAACATGGCAGTCCTCGTCGAGGGGCACGCTCGGCGACTGAAAGGATGCGCCGAACGACTGGGCCGGAGGGGGCAGCGCGACCCCGAAGGAGCCGCCCACATTGGCGCTCTTGCACTGGACGACGTAGTGGCCCGAGCAGGAGCCGGCGGCGCGCGCCGAGCCCTCGCCGAGAGCGAGGTAGCCACAGGCGATGAGGGACGTCGAGAGGATCGAGAAGAGGGCTTTTCGAGACATGGTGTTTCCCTTTCGAGTGAATGGTCATGAGCCCCCCGCCCGCGCCCAGCGGAGCCGCCTTTGAGGCGGCGGCGACGCGGTCGAACAGGCACCATCGCAACGGGCGTGCCGGCGCGCGGCGAGCCCCTTTGCGCCGCCGGATCCGCCGCGTCGCAGGGGAAGTCGTGGTGCGACGCCCGGGACCTTTTCCCGCGACTCTTTCGAGCGTCCTCGACCGGTGTCAGGCGCCGGTGGACAGTGTCAGGCGGCGCTTGACGTCACCTCCAAAACGCACGCACCATGGCGCCCAGGCGCATGGCGGACCGCGATTTGACATGGACGATCACGCACAGGTCTCCTCACGTCGCCCGGGTCCCTGACCTCGTCGTCCGCGCGCGCACAGCGGCGGGGGTGTCGGTCGAGGCGCCCCTCGGCGTCCACGCCCTCGTGATCGGCAAGGGCGAGGACTGCGACATCGTCCTCGACGACCCCAAGATCTCGCGTCGCCATTGCGAGCTCCGGCTCACCGAGGGCGGCGTCGTGCTCCGCGATCTCGGCAGCAAGAACGGGACGTTCGCGGGGGTCGTGGAGGTGCGAGAGGCCGTCCTCGCCCCCGGCACGGCGGTCACCGCAGGCGCTTCGGAGATCTCGGTGGTCACCGCGGGCGAGCCGACGACCGTCGCTCTCTCCGTCGAGGCTCGCTTCGGGGCGGCGCTGGGCGGCTCGCTCGTGATGCGGGAGCTCTTCGAGCGCCTCCGGCGGGCTGCGCCGACGGACGCGACGGTGCTCCTGCTCGGCGAGTCTGGCACTGGCAAGGAGCTCTTGGCCCGGGGGCTCCACGAGCACAGCGCGAGGAGGACAGGCCCCTTCGTGATCGTGGACTGCGCGGCTGTCGAGAAGAGCTTCCTCGCGGACGAGCTGTTTGGCCACGAGAGAGGCGCGTTCACCGGCGCGGACAAGGCACGACGAGGTCTCCTGGCCGAGGCCGACGGAGGCACGCTGTTCATCGATGAAGTCGGAGAGCTCCCCCTCGACTTGCAGGTCAAGCTCCTTCGTGCCCTCGAGGACAGGACCTACCAGCCGCTCGGCGGCGCGGCTCGGCGCCCCTTCGACGCGCGGATCGTCGCCGCCACCCATCGCAACCTGCGGGCCCGCGCGAAGAGCGGAGAGCTCCGCGAGGACCTCTATTATCGGCTCGCCGAGCTCGAGGTCCGCGTCCCGCCCCTCCGCGATCGCCGCGAGGACATCCCCCTTCTTTTGCGAGAGATGCTGTCTCGCAGGACGGGGGGGAGGGCGCCGGAGATCGGCAGTGACATGCTGGCTGTCCTGCACGCCCACGACTGGCCCGGCAACGTCCGCGAGCTGCGCAACATCGCCGCACGACTGGCCCTCTTCCCGGAGCTGCCGCTCGATCTTTCGGCCTCTGGCGAGGGGGGAGACGCGGCGGAGCCCAGCTCGCCAATCTCCCCCCACGATCTCGGCCTCTTGGAGCTCAGCCTTCACGACGCCCGCAAGTCAGCGATCGCCTCGTTTGAGCGCAGATACATCGAGGCAGCGCTCGCCCGCGCGGGCGGGAACGTGACGCAGGCGGCCAAGAGGATGGATATCTCGCGCCAGCGCCTGCACGAGATGATGGATCAGCACGGACTGCGGCGCCGCCACGGGACGTGACCTCCTGCGAATCACGCGACCCTGCCCCACGAGAAGGGCGTGTGATGAGATGGGGAGAGGCGGGAGCTTGGCTATCGACGCTCCCGCCGCAGCTCGCTTGACCTGAGCATCCCCCGCTCCACGACCCAGATCCCGTGGTATCGTGCCGCGCCATGCTGTGCACAGAAGCCACCTCGGCCTCCTCGCGCGACACGTTTCGACCCCACGCCCTGGATGGAGCGGTGCTGTGGTTTCAGCCGCGGACCGGGCTCAACGTGCGCTGGAGCGGGCCGGAGACGCGCCGTGTCGCGCGGAGAGCCCCGCGCGTCGTGCTCTTCGGGATCACGAACAGGTGCAACCTCGCGTGCTCGTTCTGCTCGCGCGACAGGGCCGCGAGGAGCGATTGGACCGCAGAGAGCGCCTTCGATGTGCTCGCCGGGCTCGCGCGCCGCGGGACCCTGGAGGTCGCCTTCGGAGGGGGCGAGCCGCTCGCTTTTCCAGGCTTCGTCGAGCTCGTGGAGCGCCTTGGCACGGAGACGGCGCTGGCGCTCCACTTCACCACGAACGGCACGCTCCTCGACCAGGCGCGCGTCGACGCATTGAGACCGCACGTCGGCGAGATCCGCGTCTCGGTGTACGAAGACACTCCCTGGGAAGACCGGCTGGAGATGCTCGCCGCCGCCGGCGTGACGTTCGGGGTGAACCTCCTCGCCTCGCCGGATCGACTGGAGACGCTGCCCTCCCTGCTCAAACGGCTCGCGGAGATGGGCTGTCGCGACGTGGCCGTCCTCCGGTACGTGGGCGCCGACAAGGGCGCTCATCTGACCCTCGAGCACGAGCGGCGACTGGCCGGCATCCTGATGGACAGCCCCGTTCGTGTGCGGCTGGCGGTCTGTTTTGGTGACAGGCTGCATCCTTTGCCGCGCCTCTTCGAGGGCCCCGGCGGGGACTGCGGCGCCGGGCTCGACTTCGTCACGATCACCTCGGATCGGAGGCTCAAGGCGTGTTCCTTCCAGTCCTCGGGCGCGCCCGTTCACACGGCGGAGGACGTGCTCGATGCGTGGACGCGGGAGCGCGCCCGCCTCCTCCGGCCGGCCGATCTGCCCGGGTGCGAGCGCCGTCTGGGCCTCTGCACTTCAATGAAAGAGGGCCTCTCCGACGGTGTCCGCATCTGGAGGGGGTTCTCCGGTAACAACAGCGGGGATTGCGTGCTCGTGGGGCGCTTCGAGGAGGTCGACGACGCCCGGCGCTACTTCGAGGATCTCCTGCCGGGCTTTCGGGGCTCCCACCCCTTCTCGGACGACTGGCGGGCGCTGCTCACGCGCGAGGGCATCCGACTGGAGGAGGGGGAGGAGGGAGAGCAAGGCCCGGAGTCCATGGCTCGCGTCGGCCGAACGGTGATGTTGCACACCGACATGACGCTCGAAGACGACTTCCCTTCGCTCCGCGCGCTCCTGTGGAGGCGCGGTGGACGTTCTGTCTACACCGCTGTTCACGAGCACGCCCGCGTCGAGCTCGTGGTCGGGATGCGGTTTGAGAACAGCGAGGCCCTCGAGGCCGCGGAGGTGGCCCTCGCCGTCGACGACATCGCTGTCCTCGAGCGGAGGGCCCTCGATCTGTACGGCTCTGTCCCGCTCCACGGGCCCGGCGTCCCCGTGGCGCCGGAGGGCCTCGGCTTCGTTCACGACCGCATCGCGCAGCTCGAGGCCGTCGCGCGGGCGCACAGGGCTGCCTTCGCCGCGGAGCTCGCGCCGGTGCCGGAGGACACCCCCTGGCCCCGAACCCTGGCCGCCCGCCCCGCCAAGCCTGGGCGAGAGAGGCTGTGGGTGAGCTTTCGCACAGAGGACAAGGCCCTCGCCCTGGCTTCATCCCTCGACGGGAGAGCCGTCGTCGGGAGTCGATGGCTCGTCGTCGAGGCCGCGCGCATCCCGCCGCGCTACGGCTTCGTCGTCCAGCGCGCCGGGGGAGCGGCCGAGTGGATGGGGGGCGGGCCCGTGGATCTCTCGGCTTACTTCTCCGTGCCGCGCCGCTCGCGTCCGCTCGACATCGCTCCTCAAGATCTCGCGTCCGGGCTCCGGCCCTACCTCCTGCCTGGGGACGAGCTGCAGACAAGCACGCAACGGCACCACCCGCGCGCCGACGTCCGCACCGACGATCCAGGCCGGGCGCTGCGGGCGTTCGTGGACTTCGCGCGATCGCGGAGCGTCGATGTCTGGATCGACGCCTCTCCGCACGACCGCCTCGTGGAGGTCGTCGAGCGCCTGCGCCAAGACCTGGGCCTCGAGAGGTAGTCGCGCGCCGACCGCAAGGGATGGCGGCCGCCCGCAACCCCCGGCGCTGCCCCCGCGACCCTGCGGCGCCCCCCACGCCCGTCAAACAGGGGATCTCCTTGGAATTGCGCCGTTCGGCGCGCGGCACGGCCGCTGCAATGGGGCCCCCCACCCCGACGCGAGCACCGTTGCCTCGCGCCGCGGCCCACTTCGCACCCACCTCCCAGAGGAGAGATCCCAATGAGCTTGTTCATTCAATCGCTGGTGGCCCTCGCGGCCTCGGTCTCGGCGGCTCCGGCCACTGCCCCTGACGCCGCGCCGGAGCCCGCCGCCATCGTCGCCGAGGCGCAAGGAGACATCGAGTTTGCGCCCAACCTGCTCGCGAAGCTCGACAGCGTGACCCCGCGCTCCGAGGTGAACCGCGGCCCGATCTGGGGCCAGACTTGGCCGCAGACGCTCTGGGCCCAGATCCAGCCGAAGGCGGTCGACGCGCCGGACGACGCGCCGCAGATGTCCGCCAGCGAGGCCTTCCGGCAGATCGACGACTGACGCTCTCGGAGGAGGGCGGGGCCGCGGAGCGCCAAAGCCGCGGCCTCGCTCTCCCCCACGTGCCCCGCCCCGAAGTCCCTGTCGTCCCGAGGTCGCTCATGCGCGCACAATACGTGGTCAAGGTCACCAAGCACTGCAACCTGCGGTGCTCTTATTGCTACGAGTATCCGGAGCTCGGCAATCCAGATCGGATGTCGATCGAGCAGCTCTCGGCGATGTTCAAGCACATCGCGGAGCACCACCGGAAGCGCCCCGAGACCTCGAGCGTCCTCTTCATCTGGCACGGCGGCGAGCCGCTGCTCCCGGAGCCCGCCTACTGGCGCGCGATCTTCGCGGAGCAAAAGAAGCACTTCGCGGGGATGAAGGTCGTCAATGACGTGCAGACGAACCTGATGCTGCTCGACGACGATCGGATCGATCTCATCCGCAACGGCTTCAACGGCATCGGCGTGTCGATCGACGTCTTCGGCGATCTGCGGCTCAACATCGCCGGACGACCGAGCCAGAAGCGGGTGCTCGCGAACATGGATCGCCTTCAAGAGGCGGGGATCTCGTTCGGCTGCATCACTGTCTTGACGCGCAAGAACCTCCACCGCGTGGACAGGATCTTTCGGTTCTACGAGTCGCTCGGCCGCACGTTCCGGCTCTTGCCGCTGTTTCAAGGGGCCTTCGACGATCAGCACGCGGGCTACGAGGTCACGGCCGAGGAGGTGCTCGGCGCGCTGTGCAGGGTGGCCGATCTGTGGCTCGAGAGCCCGACGAAGATCCGCATCGGGCCGATCACGGAGCAGCTCACGAACCTGATGTACAAGCAGTATCCAGACTACAAGCCGGCCTATTACGATCGCCGGAGCTTCGAGGAGGTCGCCATCGTCAACACCAACGGGGACCTGTACTCTCAGGCGGACGCGTACACGCCTGGACGGGCCTGGGGCAACATCTTCCGCTCCTCGCTCGATGAGATCCTGAGCACGGACTCCCACGCTCGCTCGGTCCTGGACGCCGAGTCACGGATGGCGGGCGTCTGCCTGAAGTGCGAGTATTTCGGCGCGTGCACGGGGTTCCCCGTGGCGGAGGACCAGAGGCGATATCCGGACACCGTGCGCGACGGCAAGGCCGCGTGCGTCGTCGAGCGCGGGCTGTTCATGCACCTCGAGAGGCGCCTCCGCGAGGCGGAGAAGAGGCACGGATCCGCTGTCTGGGAGAAGATCGAGGAGGTGACGAAGGAGGGGACCTCCGAGGCGCCCCCGATCGGCTGGGAGGACATCCGCGCCGCCTGAAAGGATACATCATGTCTTCCTCTGACTCGCTCGAGGTGCGGATCGGCCCGAGCATCGATCTTCACGGCGGGATCCACGGGCCCTTGCTCTCCTCGCCTCCGCCGGGCGTCTCGTACACCCGCAGCGACGCGGAGCACGTGTTCCTGTTCCCGGAGGGCTCCGGCTATCCGGACGTCTTCGAGGCTCCGCACTTCGGAGAGCTCGTGTCGATGCCCGGGGAGGGCCCGCTCGTCCACTCGGCGAGGTGGCCTGTGCTCGGGGCCCGCGCGTGGGTCGCGGACATGGATGACTTCGGGTATCCAGTCCTGGGCGGACGCACGCTCTTCAATGAGCAGCTCTGGCCCTGGTTCCGCCGCGAGATCCAGCGCCCCGGCGGGCCTCTCCCCGGCGACCCGCTCCGGATCCGCATGACGAGCATGCTGCGCGCCTATGCTCACCCGAGCTGCCGCGCCGTCCTCTTCGGGACGAAGGTGGGCCTCGCGCACGCGCAGAAGATCATTTCGGACCTGGAGGCCGGGGCGGACGGAGAGGCCTTCTTGCGAAAATCGCAGGTCCTCGGCCCGGCCATCCAGCCCTCGCCCCGGGACCGCGTGCTCGCCAAATGGGAGGAGAAGACGGGCACCAACGTGCTCTTCTGCGGGATCGGGTGGGAGCTGAAGAATGGCCCCCTCGCGATCCGCGTGATGGCGAAGATGGCCGTGAAGCACCCGAGGTCGCGCTTCCTCTACGTCGGAGATCCGCCGCCGGAGGCCCGGGGCGAGGAGCGTCAAAGGGCGCTCCCGCCCAACCTGCGGATCGTCGGGAAGGCGCCGCCCGAGCACGTGAAGACCCTGTTCGAGGGCGCGCACATCCTGTTTCATCCGTCGCGCTCCGAGAGCTTCGGGATGGTGCTCCTGGAGGCCGCCGCCGCCGGGCTCGCGATCGTCTGCGGGCGGGGCCGCGGGATGAACCACCTCGAGGAGATCGTCGATGATCACGGTGCATTCACGGTGGATCGGGACATGGTGCCGGAGCGGGACGAGGAGTCGTGCTTCGCGACGTTGCTCGACGCCCTGCTCACCGAGCGCGCGCTCGCGAGGGCCAAGGGCCTGTGGAACCAGGCGCACGTGGAGGGCTCGCTGCTCTCGTCGGTGAACAGGAACGCGGCGCTCGCCGAGGTGTATCACCGCGCCGTGGGCTCCGCCGCCGAGGAGGGCTTGCGCGAGCGCGATCTCATGAACGATCGACCGATGGAGCTCTTGCGACGGACCAGCGGCCAGGTGCGGGAGGCGGAGCGCGATCTCCGGGCTCGCTCGTCCACCGAGGCGTTCGGCTTCCTCATCAACGTCAAGACGTCGCCGCGGAGCTGACGGCGCTTGACCTCGGGGCCGAAGTGCGGCTTTCTGCGGGGGATGGAAAAGACCTACCAGATGCTCTGGGACTGCACCTATTGCGGGCAGAAGAAGCTCCTGGGCCTGTCCCACCGCTTCTGCCCCAACTGCGGGGCTCCCCAGAACGCGGCGCTCCGCTATTATCCGTCGGACGCCGAGAAGGTCGCGGTCGAAGACCACCAGTATTCGGGTGCGGACCTCCGCTGCCCCGCGTGCGCCAACTTCGTGAGCCGCCGGGCGAACAACTGCGGCAACTGCGGGGGCTCGATGCAGGGCGGCAAGGAGGTCGCCACGCGGGAGGCCCAGGTCGCGGCGCAGGGCGCCCATTTTCAGGGGGAGACAGCCAACGACGCCCGGAGGGTCTTCGGAGCCCCGGGGACGCCGCCCGCGCCGCCGCAGGGGGCTCCGATGGCCCCTGCCAAGCGCTCGTCCGCGGGCTGCGTGATCGGGATCCTCGTGGCGGTGATCTTCGGGATGGGGATGATCGGGATCTTTTGCTGGAAGAAGAGCGGCTCGTTCGAGGTCACGGGCCAGTCGTGGGAGCGGCGCATCGCCGTCGAGACGTTTGGCCCTGTGCGCAGCTCCGCGTGGTGCGACGAGGTGCCTTCCGGCGCCAACGTGCTTGATCGAACCAAGGAGAAGCGCAGCACGCGCAAGGTGCAAGACGGGCAGGAGTGCCACAATGTCCGCAAGGACATGGGCGACGGCACCTTCAAAGAGAAGCAAGAGTGCCAGCCGAAATACAAGGACGAGCCTGTCTACGGGGATCGCTGCACCTACGAGCAGAACCAGTGGAAGAAGACGCGAGAGGCCGAGTCAAAGGGGGAGTCTGCGAGCCCCGCTCCGAGCTGGCCCAGCGCCGGGATCGCGCGGCCGGGATCGTGCGTGGGGTGCGAGCGCGAAGGGGCGCGCGACGAGACGTATACTGTGCGTCTTCAGGACGCGAAGGGCAAGGATGCGGGGACGTGCACGTTCCCGCAGAGCAAGTGGGAGAGCTTCACGCCGGGCTCGCGGTGGGAAGGGCTCCAGTCGGTGGTGACGGGCTCGGCCGACTGTGGATCACTGAAGCAGAAGTGAGGGTCAGCCGGGCGTGAGGGCGGGGGGTGGCGGCGGGAGCTCGGCGGCCGCGGGGGCGGCGCTCCGGCCGTAAGGGAAGGCCCAGCCAAGGACGAGCGCCGCCACGAAGACGAGCACCATGAAGTGGTCCTGCTTCTTGGCATACTTGATGTTGACGACGAACCCGATCGCCGCGAGCGCGAAGTAGGAGCCGAACAGCGCGAAGGGGAACTGGGAGATAGGGGCCTGGACGAAGTTCTTGAGCACCAGCGAGAGACCAAGGAACGCGGCCGAGACCTTCGTGGCCACGTCCATGTAGTTCCAGACCTTCCAGTAAGTGTATTCGGTGCGGATGACCCGCCTGAACTTGAGCGTGTACAGGAAGGGGTAGATGGGCTGGTAGAACGACATGACCAGGCAGAACTCCTGCATGAACCGGATCATGGGCTCGGGGACGTTGGCGTAGCCGCGGCAGTAGATGAGGACGTAGTTGAGGCTGACGAAGAGCCACTTGAGCGCGCAGAACCCGAAGGACTGGTAGGTGCTCGACGAGGCCTGCCACTTCTTGATCTGGGCGAGCTCCTCCTTGGTCGTCTTCTCGTCGCGGAGCATCTCCTTGATCTGCTTTTCATTGTAGGCGTCCGAGGTCACGTCGCGCGCCCCGCCCCTGTGCTCTGGCCGGAACCTGCGGTAGAGGATCTGGGGGACGACGACGCCGAGGACGAAGTCGAAATAGGGGTTGCAGAGGAAGCGCGGGTAGCCGTCGATCGTCCGGCAGACGATGAAG
>Ga0268298_10006631_pt1 | contig 10454 bp, 12 predicted proteins | sample WWTPWeurt_MetaG_FD_194462 | JGI IMG/M metagenome (GOLD analysis project Ga0268298, IMG submission 194462) | Activated sludge microbial communities from WWTP in Nijmegen, Gelderland, Netherland - WWTP Weurt | ecosystem: Engineered > WWTP > Aerobic digester > Activated sludge | place... | reverse complement strand
TTTAACTTGAAGCTTAAGTCCTTCGCGGCGCGATGGCAGAGTGGTTATGCAGCGGCCTGCAAAGCCGTGTACCTCGGTTCGATTCCGGGTCGCGCCTCCAGTGTTTCGTCCGTTTCGAGCATCTCTCGGGCCCGGATGGTGAAATTGGTAGACACAAGGGACTTAAAATCCCTCGGCGCAAGCCATACCGGTTCGATTCCGGTTCCGGGCACCAGCCACTCAAACTCGTGATAGTCCTCAATCTTCTCTGCGATCAGGGACACCGCTTCGAAGGCTGGTTTGCTTCGGGCGAGGCGTTCCGCGATCAAAGCCAGCGCCGGCTGGTGCATTGTCCGCAGTGTCAGACCTCGGGCATCAGCCAGTTGCCATCTGCGCCGCATGTCAAGCGGGCGGCGACGGAAGTCGCGATCCCGGAAAAGGCGTCAATGCCGGTGCTGGCACCGGCCATGGTGCAGCTGCATGAAGCCCTGATCAGCATGGCGCGAAAAGCCGAAAACGTCGGCGAGCGATTTCCCGAGGAAGCGCGCCGCATCCATTACGACGAAGCACCGGCGCGCAGCATCCGCGGCGTTGCAACGCAGGACGAAACGCGCGACCTCCTGGAAGAGGGCATTGCGGTGCTGCCGGCGCCCGTGCCGCCGGAAGACGAGTTGCACTGACCCGGGCTACGACTTTGCCAGTTTGTGCAACTGGTAGAGCTTGTCGAGCGCCTCGCGCGGGCTCAGTTCGTCGCAATTCACATCCCGCAGGGCATCGAGCGCCGGATGCGGCGGCTCGGGCAGGGCCGGGGCACTGGCGAACAGGTCAGGCTGGTTAAGCGAGCCGACTTCCCGGTTTTCGAGCAAGGTCAGACGGCGTCGCGCTTCGCGCACCACGGCCGGCGGCATGCCGGCCAGCGCGGCCACCTGCACGCCATAACTTTGCGACGCCGGTCCTTCCTCCACGGCATGCAGGAAGACGATCCTGTGGCCATGCTCGACGGCGTCGAGATGGACGTTGGCGCAGACCGGGTAGTCCTGCGCCAGTCGCGTCAACTCGAAATAATGCGTCGAGAACAGCGTCCAGGCACGGTTCTTCTCGATCAGGTGGCGGGCGATGGCGAAGGCCAGCGCGACGCCGTCGAAGGTCGATGTGCCGCGGCCGATCTCGTCCATCAGCACCAGTGATTTTTCCGTCGCGCCGTTGAGGATGGCGGCGGCTTCGGTCATCTCGACCATGAAGGTCGAGCGTCCCGAGGCGAGGTCGTCCGAGGCGCCGATGCGGGTGTAGATCGCATCGATCGGTCCCAGCCGGCAGCGCGCCGCAGGGACGAAGCTGCCGCAGTGGGCAAGCAGGACGATCAGCGCGGCCTGGCGCATGTAGGTCGATTTGCCGCCCATGTTGGGGCCGGTGATCAACAGCATGCGACGTGCGGACGAAAGTCGTGTGTCATTGGCGATAAAGCTGTCGATCTGCCTTTCCACCACCGGATGCCGTCCGCCTTCTATCTCGATGGCTGCCTCGTCACAGAATTCCGGCTGGCGGTAGTCGTGGCGCACGGCGGCCGTGGCAAAGGCGGCAAGGCCGTCAAGTTCGGCGATGGCGCGGGCGATGCGCTGCAGAACCGGGATGTGGATCGCCAGCGCGCCGAGCAGTTCGTCCCACAACTGTTTTTCCAGCGCCAGGGCGCGTTCGTTGGCGGAGAGCGCCTTGTCTTCGAAGCTTTTGAGTTCCGGCGTGATGTAGCGCTCGGCGTTCTTCAGGGTCTGCCGGCGGCGGTAGTCGTCGGGAATCTTTTCGACGTTGGCGTGGGTGACCTCGATGTAAAAACCATGCACCTTGTTGAACTCGACCTTGAGATTGGCGATCCCGCTGCGGGTCCGTTCGCGCGCTTCGAGCTCGACGAGGAAGGCGCCGCAGTTGTGCTGGATCGCGCGCAGTTCGTCGAGATCGGCGTTGTAGCCCGGGGCGATGACGCCGCCTTCGCGTATCAGCGCGGCCGGCTCTGCCGCGACGGCCCCGGTCAGCAGGCCGACGCAGGCTTGCGGCGTTGTCAGCGCGGCGACGAGCTCGGCGAGTCGCGGCGCCGTGTCGCCAGCGCCGACTTTTCCGCGGATGTCATCGAGGCGCGCCAGGCTGTCGCGCAGCGAAGAAAGGTCGCGCGGCCGGGCGCTCTTCAGGGCGATGCGCGCCGTGATGCGGTCGATGTCGGCGAAGCCGCTTAGCGCCTTGGCCAGTGCAGCGAACGGGCCGTTACCGGCATCGCCGATCAGTGCGGCGACGGCCTCGTGCCGCGCGCTGGGAATATCGCGCTCGGTCAGCGGGTGGTGCAGGCAGTGGCGCAGCCAGCGCGAACCCATGCTGGTGGCGCAGGTGTCGAGCAGCGAGAGCAGGGTAGGGGCGGACTCGCCGCGCAGGGTCTCGGAAATTTCCAGGTTGCGTCGCGTCGCGGCGTCGAGGCGCAGGTAGCTGCCTTCGTGCTCTACGGTCAGTTGCGTGACGTGGGCCAGCGCCTGCAACTGCGTGGCCTGGGCATAGCGGTAGAGCGCGCCCGCGGCGGCCAGCGCGAGTTCCTCGTCATGGACGCCGAAACCGGCCAGGTCGCGGGAACCGAAATGCTCGGCCAGCGCATTTGACGCCGCGCGCGCGTCGAAATGCCAGTCGGGCAGGTGCCGGGCGAAGGCGCGGTGATCCGGCACGACGCCGCGCAGTGCATCGGGCAGCAGCAGTTCCGCCGGGCGCAGGCGTTCGAAGTGGGCGGGCAGGGCGTCGAGCGCGGTTTCCAGCAGGCGCAGGTCGCCGTTGGCGAGGTTGAGCCAGGCCAGCCCGGCGCGCTGGCGGTCGATCGTCAGCGCCAGCAGCAGCCTGTCGTCGCGATCGTCGAGCAGGTTGGCGTCGGTCAGCGTGCCCGGCGTGACGATGCGCGTCACCGCTCGTTCCACCGGGCCCTTGGCCAGCGACGGGTCGCCGATCTGCTCGCAGATGGACACCGAGACGCCGAGCTTGACCAGCTTCGCCAGGTAGCCGTCGGCGGCATGGTAGGGAATCCCGGCCATCGGGATCGGCTTGCCGGCCGACTGGCCGCGCGCGGTCAGCGTAATGTCGAGCAGGCGCGCCGCCTGCTCGGCATCCTCGTAGAACAGCTCGTAGAAATCCCCCATGCGGAAGAACAGCAGCTTGTCGGCATGCTCGGCCTTGGCGCGCAGCCATTGCTGCATTACGGGGGTGTGCGCCGCCAGTTCGGTGGCCTTCAAGACAGCCGACATCGTCAGGGTTTCTGCAACCACTGTTCGGGCGTGAACACGTCCGCTATGCCACGGGCGCGTTCGAGCATTTCGGCGTCGAGGGTAATCAGCGGTTCACTGCAGGTGGCCGCCAGGGCGACGTAGACGGCATCCGCGCCGCGCAGTCGCAATTTAGCGGCGAGGCGCATGGATTCGTTGGCCAGAGCAGCGTCCAGCGGCACACCGCGCGCCCAAACCTGCGCGGTGACCAATCCGGCCGTCTTCAGGCCCAACTCGGTGTCCCCCGTACGGCGGGACACTGCTCCTGCAATTTCTGCCCAGACCAGCAGGGGAAGGGTGGCAATCTGCCGCTCTTTGACGACACGGTGCATGAAGGCGAGGCTGACATCATGGTGCGCGTCCTCCATGAGGACGCTGGCGACCCATACCGATGCGTCGATGATCATGCGCCGAGATCACGGCGTTGCTCGCGTATGGCGGCGACGGCATCCTGCGGTCCCTGCCAATGAGCAGAAATATCCGACGCCAGACTATTCAATTCCTGGATGAATGCATCGGCCTCCTGTTCCCGAGCCTGACCTGGCGACGGCGCCGTCGCGCCAGCGCCGACTTCCCGACGCAGGAGGTTTGTCAACCAGTCCTTCATGCTCAGGCCCTGCAGGGCCGCAACGGCCTTGGCCCGGCGGAACAGGTCATCGGGCATTTCGATGGTGGTTTTCATTTGACGGCCTCCGTGAATATGGGATTACGGAATTTATGGTATTCCCATACCCGAAATAATTCAATCTCGAGTACCCGGATTCCGGATCACGGCGGCCATCAAGGCGGCCGACACCGGACTCGGGTTATGCCCTGAGTTTTGCAGTCAGATGCGGGGCGATGAGTTGCAGCAACTGCGAAAATATCTTCGGGTTGCCGCCGATGATGTTGCCGGTTTTCATGTAGTTGGCTTCGCCCGACAGGTCGCCGACCAGGCCGCCGGCTTCGGTGATCAGCAGGCTGCCGGCCGCCATGTCCCACGGCGAGAGGCCGAGTTCCCAGAAGCCGTCCATGCGCCCGCAGGCGACCCAGGCCAGGTCGAGGGAGGCGGCGCCGGGGCGGCGCATGCCGGCGGTGCGCTGGGCGACATCGCGGAAGATCGCCAGGTAGGTGTCGATGTGGTCGAACATGCGATAGGGGAAGCCGGTGCCGATCAGGGCTTCGTCGAGGCGGAAGCGCTTGGCGACGCGGATCCGCTTTTCGTTGACGAAGGCGCCGCCGCCCTTGCTGGCGGTGAAGATTTCATTGCGGTTGGGGTCGTAGACCACGGCCTGCGTCATCACGCCCTTGTGCGCCAGGCCGATGGAAATGGCATATTGCGGCACGCCGTGGATGAAGTTGGTGGTGCCGTCGAGCGGATCGATGATCCACTGGTATTCGTTGTCGGCGCTGGTGCCGGCCAGCCCCGACTCCTCTGCTAGAATTCCATGGGTCGGATACGCCTCGCGTAACACATCCAGAATGGCGGCTTCGGCGGCGCGATCGACCTCCGTTACGTAATCGCTTTGCTGTTTGACGTCGATCCTGAGTTTGTCGACATCCATGCTGGCTCGGTTGATGATCTGGCCGGCGCGACGCGCGGCTTTTACGGCGATGTTCAGCGTTGGATGCATGGATTTTGCGGCAGGGAAGTCAAAGAGGGGCGCCATCAGCGCGCGAAGGCCGCAATTCTATCCCACCGGGGGATACCGTTTCTGTCGCAAGCTCCAGAAACATAATATGAATATCACCGCATCAGCCGTGCCCACCGCCCTCGATCGCATCCGCGTCGTCCTCTCGCATCCCAGCCATCCGGGCAACATCGGCGCGGCGGCGCGGGCCATGAAGGCGATGGGCCTGTCGCGGCTGGTGCTGGTCAATCCGAAAGTCTTTCCCGATGCCCAGGCCGATGCCATGGCGGCGGGCGCCACCGACCTGCTGGTGCAGGCGGAGGTGGTGGATACGCTGGCACATGCATTGAGCGGCACCGTGCTGGCCGTGGCGATGACCGCGCGCCGCCGGGAACTCGCGGTGCCGGCGCTGTGGGCGCGCGATGCGGCGGCGGAACTGATTGCAATGGCTGGCAGCGGAGATGTCGCGCTGGTGTTCGGCAACGAAACTTCGGGGCTTTCCAACGATGAACTGGCCATGTGCCGGCGCTGGTCGATGATTCCGGTGAACCCGGAATTCAGTTCGTTGAATCTTGCCGCCGCCGTGCAGGTGATGTGCTACGAGCTGCGCCTCGCGGCGCTCGACCCTGGTGCGCCGCCGGCCATTTCGGGTGCCGGCGAGATTGCCAGCCATGACGAGGTGGAAGGCTTGATTGCGCACATCGAACGTGCCGCGCTGTCCAGCGAGTTCCTCGATCCGGCCAGCCCGAAGCGCCTGATTCCGCGTTTGCGGCGCATGTTCGCCCGTGCCGTGCCGGAAAAAAAGGAAATCGATATCCTGCGCGGCCTCCTCGCGGCATTGGAAAAGCCTCTTGCGCCCAGAAATGCAAATAAAACTTGACCAAGGCGCTGGGGATTTCTACCATTTCAGCAAGTTCTAATAAAAGATTACTCCATGTTCGCTCATCTGCGTGAAGACATTGCCTGCGTTTTTGAACGCGATCCCGCCGCCCGTTCCACCTGGGAGGTGCTGACCTGCTATCCGGGCTTTCACGCCCTGACGCTGCACCGGTTGTCGCACTGGCTGTGGAGTGCCCGCCTGCGCTGGCTGGCGCGGTTTATTTCGCATTTCACGCGCTGGGTCACGGGCATCGAGATCCATCCGGGGGCGACCATCGGCCGTCGCGTGTTCATAGACCACGGCATGGGTGTGGTCATAGGCGAGACGGCGGTGATCGAGGACGAATGTACGCTGTATCACGGCGTGACCCTGGGCGGCACTTCCTGGAGCAAGGGCAAGCGCCATCCCACCCTGCAACGAGGCGTGGTGATCGGCGCTGGCGCCAAGGTGCTGGGGCCGATTACCCTGGGGCCCGGCGCCAAGGTGGGATCGAACGCCGTGGTGGTGCGTGACGTTCCGCCGGCAGGCACCGCAGTCGGAATTCCGGCGCGCATCATCGAAGATCGCAGCGAGATCGACCGCGAGGTCAAGGCCGGTCAGATGGGCTTCTCGGCCTATGCCGTGACCCGCGCCGAGGACGATCCGCTCGCCCTGGCGATCCACGGCCTGCTCGACCACGCGGTTGAAACCGATCGGCGCATCGACGCCCTGCTGAAAACCATGGAACGTTGCGGGGTATCGCTTGACGACGATGTCGCCACCGCCGACAAGTTCGACCCGAATTATTTGTCGAAGATAGTTGACTAAAACACTCGGGATACCATATAGTCGATGGAAATGCTCAGGTATTATCCTGAAGCGTTTCCCGAACGTAACCACCCGATGGAGATTTTTCATGAGACTGACGACCAAAGGCCGTTTTGCCGTGACCGCGATGATCGACCTTGCCCTGCGCCAGCACGCCGGCCCGGTCACCCTGGCCGGCATCAGCGAACGCCAGAAGATTTCGCTTTCCTACCTTGAGCAACTGTTCGGCAAGTTGCGCCGGCGCCAGCTGGTGACCAGCGTGCGCGGTCCGGGCGGCGGCTACAACCTGGCCAAGCCGCTGGAGGCGGTGTCGGTTTCCGACATCATCCATGCGGTGGATGAGACGCTCGACGCGACCAATTGCGGTGGCATGGGCAATTGCTCCGAGGACCAGAAACCCTGCATGACCCACGAGTTGTGGACCAACCTCAACGAAAAGATGTTCGAGTACCTCAATTCGGTCAGCCTGGCAGAACTGGTTGCCCAGCAAAGGGAACGTGCCGGTGTCGCCGCCGTGAATAACGGGGAGCGGCCGCTGCGCCGCTTGCGCCGCACGACCGAGGAACTCGCCGTCGCCTGAGTGTCCGCCGTAATGTTCGCTCCCGTCTACTTCGACCACAACGCCACCACGCCGCTCAATCCGCGCGTGCTGGACGGCATGCTGCCCTACTTGCGCGGGCAGTTCGGCAACGCCTCCAGCCGTCACGAATACGGCCGCGCGGCGCGGCGCGCGATCGACGAGGCGCGGCAGCGCGTGGCCTATGCCGTCGGCGCCCATCCGACCGAAGTGGTATTCACCAGCGGCGGTTCGGAAGCCAACAACCTGTTCCTCAAGGGTGCGGCGGCCTGCCTGTCGCCGGGTACGGTAGCGATTTCCGCCATCGAGCACCCCTGCGTGCGTGAGCCGGCAAAAGCCTTGCAGCGTCCCGGCTGGAAGCTGCGCGAGATCGCCGTCGATGAAAATTGCCGTGTCGCCGGCGCCGACTTTCTGGCCGCGCTCGAGGAACAGCCGTCCCTGGTGTCGGTCATGCTGGCCAACAATGAGACCGGTGCCGTGCAGGACGTGGCGGTGCTCGCGGCGCAGGCCAAATCGGCGCGCGCGTGGTTCCATACCGATGCCGTTCAGGCCTTCGGCAAGCGACGCATCGATTTCCGCGCCCTCAACGAGGCAGGCGTGCATGCCTTGACCCTGTCCGCGCACAAGCTGGGAGGGCCTAAGGGCGCCGGTGCGCTGGTGCTCGACAAGCGGGTGGAACTGCAGCCCCTGATCGCCGGCGGCGGGCATGAACGCGGGCTGCGCTCGGGCACCGAAAACGTTGCGGCGATTGTCGGTTTCGGCCTTGCAGCCGAGTTGGCAAGTTCGCAGCTCGACACCCGTGCCAGCCAGTTTGAAGCCTTGCGTGCCGAGCTCGAAGCGGGCCTGGTGGAGCAGGGGGCAACGGTTTTCGCCAGCGCCGCGGAACGCCTGCCGAACACTACTTACTTTGCCTTCGCCGGCATCGACGGCGAAACCCTGGTCGGCAAGCTGGACCGCGCCGGTTTTGCCGTGGCTGCCGGTGCGGCCTGTTCCAGCGCCAACCCCGAACCGTCGCGGGTGCTGCTGGCGATGGGTATTCCATCCTCGCTGGCGCGCGGCGCCGTACGGGTCAGTTTTGGCGACGGCAATGGCGTGGCACAGGTTCGCGATTTTCTGGCCGCATTGAACACTACAATCCTGCAACTCAAGGGTCTCAGGGCCCTCACTAGCTGAACTGGAGAAATTGGTAATGAAACTGCCGGTATACCTGGACTATTCCGCAACCACCCCGGTCGATCCGCGCGTCGCCGCGAAGATGATTCCCTGGCTGACCGAGCACTTCGGCAACCCGGCCTCGCGCTCCCACGTCTATGGCTGGGAAGCCGAGAAGGCAGTGGAAGAGGCGCGCGAAGAAGTAGCCGCGCTGGTCGGTGCCGATTCCAAGGAAATCATCTGGACCTCGGGCGCGACCGAATCCAACAACCTGGCGATCAAGGGCGCCGCACATTTCTACGCCGGGACCAAGGGCAAGCACATCATCACCGTGGCCACCGAGCACAAGGCGGTACTGGACACGGTAAAGGAACTCGAGCGCCAGGGCTTTGAAGCGACTTACCTGGTGCCGCAGGAAAACGGCCTGATCACCGTCGAGCAGTTCAAGGCCGCGTTGCGGCCCGACACCGTGGTGGCATCCGTGATGGCCGTGAACAACGAAATCGGCGTGATCCAGCCGCTGGCCGAGATCGGCGAGATATGCCGCGACAAGGGCGTGATGTTCCATGTCGATGCGGCGCAGGCCACGGGCAAGATGCCGATCGATCTCTCCAAACTGAAGGTCGACCTGATGTCCTTCTGCGCGCACAAGACCTACGGCCCCAAGGGCATTGGCGCGCTCTACGTCAGGCGCAAACCGCGTGTCCGGCTCGAAGCCCAGATGCACGGCGGCGGCCACGAGCGCGGCATGCGCTCGGGCACGCTGGCGACGCACCAGATTATCGGAATGGGCGAGTGTTTCCGCCTCGCGCGCGAGGAAATGGCCGTCGAGAACGAGCGTATCCGCATGTTGCGCGACCGGCTGCTGAAGGGCCTGATGGACATCGAGGAAACCTACGTCAACGGCGACATCGAGCAACGCGTACCGCACAACCTGAACGTCAGCTTCAACTTCGTCGAAGGCGAGTCACTGATCATGGCGATCAAGGACATCGCGGTGTCTTCCGGTTCGGCCTGTACCTCGGCCAGCCTGGAACCTTCCTACGTGCTGCGCTCGCTGGGCCGCTCGGACGAACTGGCGCACAGCTCGATCCGTTTTACCCTGGGCCGTTTCACCACGCAGGAGGAAATCGATTTCACCATCAAGCTGCTGCACGACAAGCTGGGCAAGCTGCGCGAACTGTCGCCGCTGTGGGAAATGTACAAGGACGGTGTTGATCTGAATTCAGTGCAATGGGCTGCGCATTAAAGGAGCATCAAAATGGCATACAGTGAAAAGGTTCTGGACCACTACGAAAATCCCCGCAACGTCGGCTCCTTCGCCAAGAACGACGACAGCGTCGCCACCGGCATGGTCGGTGCTCCGGCCTGCGGCGACGTCATGAAGCTGCAGATCAAGGTCGGCAAGGACGGCGTGATCGAGGACGCCAAGTTCAAGACCTACGGCTGCGGCTCGGCGATCGCCTCGTCGTCGCTGGTGACCGAATGGGTCAAGGGCAAGACGCTGGATCAGGCGCTGGAGATCAAGAACACCCAGATCGCCGAAGAACTGGCGCTGCCGCCGGTCAAGATACATTGTTCGATCCTTGCCGAGGACGCGATCAAGGCCGCCGTGGCCGACTACAAGAAGAAGCAGGGAGCGTGAGATGAGTGCCTGCACCACGCCTACCACCGATACCGCCGTCATGCCGGAAACCCCGCCGGCGGGCTGGCAGGGCAGCGAGAGCGCCAGCCCGGTGACACTCAGCGCGCGCGCCGCGGACCACATCGCCAGGTACATCGCCAAGCGCGGCAAGGGCATCGGCATCCGCCTCGGCGTGCGCACCTCGGGCTGCTCGGGCATGGCCTACAAGCTGGAGTTCGCCGATGCCGCCAACCCCGAGGACATCGAGTTCCTCAGCCACGGCGTCAAGGTGCTGGTTGACCCCAAGAGCCTGCCCTATCTGGCCGGCACCGAGCTCGACTATGCCCGCGAAGGCCTCAACGAGGGCTTCAAGTTCAATAACCCGAACGTCAAGGATGCCTGCGGTTGCGGCGAATCCTTTACGACCTGATGCCCCGCAACTGAAGCCTCGATGACCACGTTCGACCTGAATTTCGCTGCCGATCATTTCACGCTGTTCGGCCTGCCGCAAGCACAGGCGCTCGACCAGGAAAGCCTCGAC
>Ga0268298_10006629_pt1 | contig 10457 bp, 9 predicted proteins | sample WWTPWeurt_MetaG_FD_194462 | JGI IMG/M metagenome (GOLD analysis project Ga0268298, IMG submission 194462) | Activated sludge microbial communities from WWTP in Nijmegen, Gelderland, Netherland - WWTP Weurt | ecosystem: Engineered > WWTP > Aerobic digester > Activated sludge | place: Netherlands... | reverse complement strand
AGCGGCATGATCATGCCGAGCGTGAGGACCAAGGCCGCGCTCAAGACCACGATGCTCGCCGCCCCGAAGGAGGCGCCCACCCCCAGGATGAACGCTTGTCTCCCCGCTTGGCTGGCGGTCGCGGTCATCTCCGCCGCGGCCAGCTCCAGTTGCTGACGGAGCAGGGTGCCGGTCTCCACCGCCACTCGCCCGAACAGATCGCCTACGTTGGCCTCTTCCAGGTGGGGCCGTGACTCCAGCGCGGTCACCGGCGCCCCATCGCAGGCGTCGGGCTCGGGTACGAGGGCCGCGTCGGAGCTGCGCTGGCTGCGGAGGAGCTCTTGAGGAAGCGCGAGCCCACTAGGCCGAGCAGGAAGGCGCCGCTGAGGAAGATCAACGGCTCACGCTTGGCGAAGCTCTCGGCCGAGCTCAGCACGTCCTTCAGCTCCGCGCGGCGAAGGAAGGTGGAGGCGCGATCGATCTGATCAGCCGCCATGTCGACATAGGGTGAGGCCATGTTGTTCTCGAGCTCCTTGCTGGTCTTGCGCAGGGCCCGGGCCACGTCGGCCAGGTCCTTGGCGCTGCGGCTGGCCTGGTTGTGGACGGTGGCTTTCATCGCACCTTCCGCAGAGTCGGCCATCCGCCCGGAGGCGCGGGCGCTGAAGCTGCGCGCGTCATCGCCGAGCGCACGTGCTGGGCGACCCGAGGGCGTCGGAGGGGCAGTCGGAGGTAGCGGGCTTGGGGAGGTGTCTTTGGTGATTTCGCTCATCGTGAGCGTCCTCTTCTGCCAGCGCCGTGCCAGCGAGGAGGTGGCGGCGGGCGCGAACGCTCCGTTCGGCGCCACGAGAGAAGCAATCAGTATGAGAGCACCGAGAATCACAATGACGTCCTCCACTGGTTCCCTCGGAGGCGAAGTTACCGGCACTCCTGGAACCGTGGTTTCTTGCATATTCCGCCGAGCAATTTTCGCGTTAGCTCGCTCGACGCGGAGCCGGTGCGTATCCGTCGATACGTGAGGCGGAGCGGCCCGTTAGGGCCACCGAAGGTGTCGAGCGAGATCACGCGAAAAGGGCCGGCGAAATATGCGAGGAACTTCGGTTTCAGGGGACTAGGTCGACCAGGCCCCGGAGCGCTCCGGCCGGGCGGCCCGGTAGATGCTATGGCCCTCTCGAAGCTCGGCCCTCGCGACATCGCCCCGATCGCCACCCGCGCGCTGGCGAACTTCATCGACGACAACGCCCTAGGGCTGGCCGCTGGCGTGGCCTTCTACGCCGCCTTGTCGCTGGCCCCCTTGCTGCTCCTCACCCTCTCCGTCACCGCGCTGCTCGGACCCGGGCTCCAGATACACCTGGTAGCCGAGCTGACCCGCCTCCTCGGGGCTCAGGTCGGGAGCGCGGTGCAGGGGCTGATCGCCGGAGCGGAGGCCTCGCCTACAGTGGGCCTCTTCTCGAGCGTGGTCGGCGTCGGGACCGTCTTGGTGTCAGCGACGGGCGCCTTCGCCGAGCTCCAGAGCGCGATGAACCGCATCTGGGATGTCGAGCCGAAGCCTCATCAGGGACTCCGGCTCGTGCTCCGCGTGCGCCTGCTGTCGCTCGGAGTGGTGGTGTCCCTCGGCTTCTTGCTGGTCGTATCGATGACCGCGTCGGCAGCGCTCAGCACCTTCGTGGGAGCGCTGGATGACGGCTCGGGGCGATCCTTTTGGGTGATCGGCGAGCTGTGTCTCTCGCTCCTGGTGTTCGCCGCGATGTTCGCGCTGATGTTCAAGGTGCTGCCGGACGTCACGGTGCAGTGGCGCGACGTCGTCGCCGGCGCGCTGGTGACCGCCGCGTTGTTCGTGGTGGGGAAGGTGCTGATCGGCCTCTACATCGGCCATAGCGCGCTGGCGTCCTCCTATGGCGCGGCCGGCTCGCTCGTGGCGATCTTGGTGTGGGCTTACTACTCGGCGGTGATCGTGTTCCTGGGAGCCGAGATCACCCAAGTGTGGGCGGCGCGGCGGGGCGCGGCGATCGAGCCGAGCGCGCGGGCGCGGCGAGTGGCGCATCATCCGGGGGCGGGGAAGCTCCAGCGCTGATCGGTTTGCCTCGCTCGGCAAATCTCGCGTAGAACGACCCATGCTGTCGACGCTGCTCCTCCTCATCGCGGCCGCTCCCTCGGGGTGGGCCGAGATCCTCGAGACCCGCGTGAACGGCGAGGGGCTGGTCGACTATCGCGCGATCGCCGCGCACGACCTGGCCAAGCTCGATGCGTATTTGGAGACCGTGGCCAAGCGCGAGATCCCGAGCGAGCCCGCGGAGGCCCTGGGGATCCTGGCCGATGCCTATAACGCGCTGGTCGTCCGCGCCGTGATCCGCGAGCGCTTGCCCCGCTCCGTCCTCGACGTCAAAGGCTTCTTCTCCGATCGAAAGCACCGCGCCTTTGGCCGGGAGCTCACGCTCGACCAGCTCGAAAAGGAGCTGATCGCGCCCCGCGGAAGTCCGCTCCATCACTTCCTCCTGGTGTGCGGCGCCGTCGGTTGCCCCGTCCTCGAGCGGCGCCCCTTCGCGGGGGATGACGCCAAGGCCCGGGCCGAGGCGGCGGCGCGCCGCTACTTGCGCACGCCACGCGGCGCCGTGTTGGCGGGCGGAACGCTGAAGCTGTCGAAGATCTTCGACTGGTACGCCAAGGACTTTGGCGGCCCCGCGGGGGTTCGCGCCTTCGTCGCGGCCCGGCTCCCGGGCGCCCTACCGGAGCAGCTCGACTTCCTCGACTACAACTGGACCCTCAACAACACGAACTGAGATCGCGGCGACATCTGTCGTCTACCGGGCCGGCCTCAAGAGGCTATGGCCCAGGCATGCGAATCAAGCTCCTCCTCCTCCTGGTCACCCTCACTACGGGCTGTCGTTCGACGATCTCGGTGCGTGAGCTTCAGCTCTCCCCACCGACGCTGATGGTCGCGCAGAAGAGCCCGCTGCCGCTGTCCTTGATCGTCGACGGTCAGAAGGTCCCGGCGACCTTGTCGGTGCTGGTCGCGAACGAGGATCGCGGGGGAAAGCTCGGCGACACGCAGGTCTTCGTGGAGCGTGATCTCAAGCGGGCCTTCGAGAACTACTTCTCCTGGGTGGAGGCGGTGCCCCTCGGGAAGAAGAGCGATAAGGCGGGCCTCGAGGTCGACGTGCGGATCGATCGCGTGGAGATCGTCGTCGTCGGCGGCGGCATGGGCTTCGCGGAGATGACCTGGTCCCTTGGCATGCGTCAGACCGGGAGCAACGAGTACCTGTTCTCCTACGCCGGCAAGTCCAAGAGCGAGCCCACCCAGAACCCCGACTTCGCGCTCCGGAGCGCGCTCGAGAACGCGATCGCCGATCTGTTCCACGCCTATACCGAGAAGGACGTGCACGCGACCGTGCTGAAGCTCGGCGTGCCGGGTTGATGCGCGTGCGAGCCGGGATCTTGCTCAGCGCCTGGGCGGTGATGGCCTGCGCCGAGGGACGAACGACCGTGCGGGAGGAGCCGGGGATCGCGCGCTTTCGGGTGGAGACGGTTCCGCCGCGGGCTGACGCGAAGGTCTACGTGAACCGGAGCTCTTATGGCGCGGTCCCGGCCGTGGTCGAGCTGCCCTACCGCCACTTGGAGGAGCGGGTCGTATCCGGCCATCCGAACTTTGGGTGGGCGGCCTTGCTTACCGGGATCGGCTCGGGCGTCGCGACGGCCGTCGGCGTGGGGGCCATCGAGTCGGACACCCACCTCGAGCAGGTGCTGATCGGCTCGACCGTGGGGTCCCTGGCGGTCGGCCTGGTCATCCTGGGGATCACGCAGCTGTCGGCGGTGCACGCAGAGACGCAGGCGCGCATGGATCCCGCGGCGATGATCGTCGATCTCTCGCTGCCGGGAGAGGGGGTCGTGGAGGTCGAGATCCGAAGCGATGGGGCCCATGAGGACCCGGTGCCCTACGATCAGCTCCGCGCGCTCCGCTACGACATCGCGCAGGATCAGTGGTCCGCCGCGAACCTACCCGCGGCGCTGAAGTTGGTGCCGCGGACGAGGGCGCAGCGCGGCGCGCCGCAGCCGGGTCCCGCACCGCTGGAGGTGCGCTCGATCCTGGCCCGCGGACCTTGAGAGTCGACAGCGAGCGGGCACTCATCCTAAAGGAGTGCCCATGCGACTGAACCCCCTCGTCCTGGGCGCCGCCGCCCCAATCCTCCTCGCGCTCAGCGCCGAGGCCCAAAACGTGGTCCCGACCGATCTCACGCTCTCGGTGTTTCAGGGCGGGTTCAACACCCCCACCGCCGCGGAGTTTCTGCCCGACGGCCGGATGATCGTGACCGAGCAGCGCGGGCGCTTTCGCGTTCGCCCCGCAGCGGGCGGGGCGCTGATCAACGCCGGTCAGGTGCCGGTGATCACCAACATCAACGAGCAAGGTCTGCTCGGCGTCGCGGTCGACCCTCAGTTCGCGACGTCGAACCGCATCTACTTCTACTATTCGGAGGCGGGCAGCCCGACCAGCGATCGGCACCACGTCGCGTGGGCCACCCTCGATCCGGTGACCAGCATCCTCGACACCGCGAACCTCCACATCATCGTTCGCGGGCTGTTTGGCCCCGCGAACCACGACGGCGGGGGGATCAAGTTCGGGCCGGACGGGTATCTCTACATCGGCGTGGGCGACACGGGTTGCAACTGCAGTTGCGCGCCGGGTACCGCCACCAACTACTTCGGCACCAACCTCTCGGTGGCCAACGGCAAGATCTTGAGGGTCGACCGCGACGGCAACGTGCCTTCCACGAACCCGCTGACGGGCGCGGGGCTGATGGTCCCGGGCGGCGGCGCGGTGCCTCGTCCCTGTGGCAGTGGGCCGAACGTGCAGCCGAGCGCCGGGATGCCGGCCGCTCCGCGCACGGAGATCTACAACTGGGGCTTTCGTAACCCCTGGCGCTTCTCTTGGGACGAGCAGACTGGGTTCTTGTGGATCGGCGATGTGGGCGAGGTGACCTACGAAGAGATCACGGTCTCTACCGGCGCGGGCCAACACCACGGCTGGCCCTTCCGCGAGGGCGCGCATGGCGATGCCCCGACGACCTGCCCCGGATCGACCGGCATCGCGGGCGTCCCGGCGACCATGGAGAACTGCGTGGATCCGGTCTTCGAGTACTCGCACAACGGCGGCGCGGCGAGCGTGACCGGCGGCGTGTTCTCCAACCACTGCTCCTGGCCCGCCCCCTACAACGGGCGCTACTGGTTCGCCGACTACGACATGCAGTTCGAGCGTGTCTGGACCCTCACGCCCGATCCGGCCACGGGGCGCCGGCAGATCGTGGCCGGCTCGCGCCAGGAGATCCTCAACAACGCCGGCGGCGTGGTGCACTTCTTCAACGGCCCTGACGGCGCCGTCTACATGGTCTCCATCAATGCCAACGAGATCTGGCGCATCGCGCCGACCAGCCCGGTGGCCTGCACGCCGGACGCTGGTTTCGCGCCGGACGCCGAGCCGACGGATCTAGGAGTGGTTCCGGCGGACAGCGGAGTCGCTGCGATGGACTCCGGAGTCGCGCCCGTCGACACCGGAGTCAGCCCCAGCGACTCTGGTGTGGCGCCGGCCGACACCGGCATCGCACCCAGCGACAGCGGTGTGAGCCCGGGCCAGGACGCCGCCGCAGTCGTCGACTCAGGCGTGACCCCAGGCGACGCGGGGACCGCGGGTGACGCGGGGACCGTCGATATGGGCAAGAGCGGCTGCGGCTGCTCCGCGACCGATCCCCGCGCCGCGCTGGGCGGCCTGGCCTTGGCCGCTTTGGTGCTCGTTCTGCGGCGCCGGCGCTGAGCGATGGGCCTGATCCCCCGATACGTCCCGATCTAGGAATTCTTGGCCCGCCGGGCTAAACCGTCGGGATGCTCCGCGCCCGGTTCCTCGCCCTCGCGCTCTCCGTCGCCTCCGCGCCAGCCGCCTTCGGGCAGACCTTGGTGCCAGGCGATCTCACCTTCTCGGTCTTCCAAGGTGGGTTGAACAGCCCGACGGCCGCCGAGTTCTTGCCCGACGGCCGCGTCGTCATCATCCAGCTCGGTGGCGGGATCCGGGTCCGGCCCGCCGCGGGCGGCGCCTTGATCAACGCGGGTACGATCCCGGTCGTCACCTCCATCGGCGAGCAAGGGCTCCTCGGCCTGGCGGTCGACCCTCAGTTTGCGACCTCCAATCGCCTGTACTTCTACTATTCCGAGCCCGGTTCTCCCGAGAACAACCGACACCGCGTGGGCTGGACCACGATCAACCCGACCACCAGCGTCGTCGACACGGCCAACCTCCAGGTGATCGTGCAAGACCTCTATGGTCCTGCCAACCACAACGGCGGCGGCATCAAGTTCGGGCCCGATGGGTATCTGTACATTGGTGTTGGTGACACCGGGTGCAACTGCGGCTGCGCTCCCGGTACTGGCGACAACTACTTCCCGACCTGCCTCAGCAACGGCAACGGCAAGATCTTGAGGGTCGATCGCGACGGTGGCATCCCTCCTACGAACCCATTGGTGGGCGCTGGCCTGGTCCCGGCTTGCGGCCCCGCTCCTCGCCCCTGCGGCACCGGCCCGCAGCAGCTCCCCGACACCGGCAACCTGATCGCCGCGCGCACCCAGATCTACAACTGGGGCTTCCGCAATCCTTGGCGCTTCTCCTGGGACGAGCAGACCGGCTACCTGTGGATCGGCGATGTCGGCGAGGTGACCTACGAAGAGATCACCGTCTCCACCGGCCGCGGACAACACCACGGCTGGCCCTTCCGCGAGGGCGTGCACGGCGATCCGCTCACCGCTTGTCCGGCCTCCACGGGCCTAGCGACGGTGCCGGAGACCCAGCAAAACTGCGTCGATCCGGTGTTCGAGTACGCGCACAACGGCGGCGGCGCCAGCGTGACGGGCGGCGTCTTCTCCAATCACTGCGGCTGGCCCTCGACCTACGCTGGCCGCTACTGGTTCGCCGACTATGACGCCCAATTCATGCAGGTTTGGACGCTGACCCCGGACCCGACCACCACCCGAACGACGATCATCCCCAACTCGCGGGCCTCGATCCTGACCAGCGCCGGCGGCGTCGTGCACTTCTTCAACGGCCCGAGCGCCGCGATCTACATGGTGTCCATCAATGCGGGCGAGATCTGGCGGGTCGCGCCGACGACGCCCGTGGTCTGCTCGCCGGACGGCGGCGTCATCGACAGCGGCTTCATCGACTCGGGCGTCGAGCCGGCCGACGCAGGCTTGGCCGACGCGGGCTTTCCGGACACGGGCGTCGAGCCCCCGGACGCGGGCATCGTGCCGGCCGACGCGGGCTTCGCCGACACCGGCTTCGATGACACCGGCGTCGTGGTCGACGCCGGCACCAGCTCCACCGCCGACGCCGGCCTGGTGACCGACGCCGGCACCAGCTCCACCGCCGACGCCGGGGTGGTGGACGACGCAGGCCTGATCGACGACGCGGGCGCGGTCGCGGACACGGGCGTGGTCGGCAACGACGCGACGACCTTCCCCGACGCCCTGCCGGGCCAAGACGCGGTCGGCTTCCCGGACGCCATTGCGGCCCAAGATGCGACCGCGAACGCGGACGCCGCCGGCGGAGACGGGAGCGGCAGTGGAGTCTCGGCCACCAAGAACCTGGGCGGAGGCTGCGGCTGCGAGACCAGCAACCGCCGAGGCGCAGGCCTCGAGGCCTTCGGGCTCCTGGCCGCGGTAGTCGTGCTACGCCGGCGCCGAAGCCCGCGTTCCTGACGATCCTCCCGGCGCCAAACCCGAAGCTCCCCTAGCGACAAGCCCAAATCGAAGCTCCCCTAGCGACAAGCCCAAATCGAAGCTCCCCTAGCGACAAGCCCAGATCGAAGCTCCCCTAGCGACAAGCCCAAATCGAAGCTCCCCTAGCGACAAGCCCAGATCGAAGCTCCCCCCGCGCGTCCTCGCGCGCAGTGGCTGTCGCGCGAAGCGCGACTGGTGCCACCAAGACAGAATGCCCACGCCACCAAATGGTACAGAGACCCAGATACCCTAGAGGCCTCGATAGACAGCAACAACCTCAGAGGTCCGCGGTAGCGCTGGCCCGCTCTTCGAGCACCCGCTCCACCGTGGCCCGCAGCTTCGCCTCGTCATGGCGGACCAGCTGCGAGTGGTGCCCCACGTCCGCTTCCAAGATCTGCGCTCGAGTGAGCGCGCCGAGCGCGTTTCGGTCCTTGAGGCGCACGGGGAACTGCCCTTTGGCACGGTATTCCAGGACCGCCGCCGGGCTCGGTAGCGTGGTGGAGACCAGCACCTCATCGAGGTGATCGCCCCCGATGTAGCGGATGGTCTCGCGCACATGATCGGCGACGTCGTAGCCGTGGGTCTCGCCAGGCTTGGTCATCAGGTTACAGATGTAGAGGCGATGGGCCTTAGTCTTGGCGATGGCCCGCCCGACGTCTCCCACCGCGAGGCCGGCGACGACGCTGGTGTACAGGTCGCCCGGCCCGATGATCACCAGGTCTGCGGCCAAGATCGACGCATAGACGTCGGGCGCGCAGCGGGTGGCGGGCTCGTGCCACAAGCGGCTCAGCTTGAGCGCAGGATCGCGGTCCGGGCACAGATCGATCTGGCTCTCGCCCCGCACGATCTTGCCGCCCTCGAACTCGGCGCACAGCGTGCTCTCTTGCCCAGTGATGCAGAGAACGAGGCCCTGCACGTTGAGGATATCGCCCAGGGCCTTCACCGCCTGGGGCATGTCGCCGGTGAGATCGGCCAGCGCCGCTAAGATCAGGTTCCCGACGTTGTGCCCGTCGAGCCCGGCCCCGCTCATGAAGCGGTAGCCCATGACGTGGTTCATCAGCTCGGGCGCGTTGGAGAGCGCGACCAAGCTTCGCCGTACGTCGCCCGGCGGCAAGATCCCGAAGGAGGCCCGCAGCCGCCCCGAGGATCCGCCGTCATCGGCCATGCTCACCACCGAGGTGAGCAGGGTGCTCGGCAACGACTTGAGCGCCGTGAGCACGGCGAAGAGGCCGGTCCCGCCGCCGATACAGACCACGCGATCCTTCTCGCGCAGGAGCGCGTTGAGGCGGAGCACCAGCTCGCGCCGATGCACCGGCCGACTCACGTAGTCCTCGGCGCCGGCCTCCATGACCCGGTCGATCTCGGCTGGATCGCCCAGCGAAGAGAGGACTAGGGCACGCCGCCCGCTCTTCTGGATCAACGCGAGGACGCCGTCGCTGACCCGCCCCTCAGGGTGGTGCGCATCGGCATCGACCAGGCAGCAGCTGTCCTTGCTTTCGAGGGCCTGGGCCAGCCCGGCCTCGGTTTCGGCGAGGGTGCAGCTTGGACCGAGGCTCTGGATCAACTCTCCGAGCTCATCGATCGAGGATGGGCGACCAAAGACCACGACGGTTCTGGGCCAAAGCACGCAGCGCGCAGCATAGCAGCGGGTCGACTTGGGAAGGACCGCCGGTCCAGAGTTTCGGCCGCGTAACGGGTGGAGGCGGGGGGCTCGGAGCTGGGTCTGGCCTGCCGCTTGCTCGGTGTTTGTGGGGAGGTGAGCGATGTCGATCGGACGTGGGCAAGTGCTCCTGCTTTTCGGCCTTAGCCTGGCGCTCTATGCCTGCGCGGCGGGCACCAACCCCGCGGTGAACATGGCCGACCCTGCCGGCTTGGTCGCGGGTTTTTGGCGAGGCGTTTGGCACGGGCTGATCGTGCCGATCAGTTTTGTGGTGTCGCTGTTCAGCGACCAGGTGCAGATCTACGAGGTCCACAACAACGGGGCCTGGTACAACTTCGGCTTCTTGATCGGCGTGCACACCATCTTCGCGGGCCAGGAGACGCGACGTCGGGTGGTCAAACCCAAGCCTGGAGTCTGAGGACCGTCCCGGCCAGCCCGCTCCTCACGTGGGCAGTGCCGCGCATCTGGCCGACTCAGCCCTTGTTTGGGCGCTGGTGGCCGAAAGTCGTTGCGAGGCCCCCTCACGATTGACAGAGGCCCGGTCGCCAAAGGATGACGGAGCACAGCCGAATCCTTGGCGCAGTGCCGAGCGGGCGGCCCACAACGCGTAGAGCGGCGATGGCCAGGTGCCATCGTCATCGAAGAACACGGCGGCGAGGTGCCGCCGGAGATGGAGACACAATGGGCAGCATGAACAAAGCGATCCTGATGGGGAACCTGGGAGCCGATCCCGAGGTTCGCTACACGGCAGGTGGCGGCGCGGTCGCGAACTTCCGCATCGCGACCACCGAGGTTTGGAACGACCGCCAGTCCGGAGAGCGCCAGGAGCGCACCGAGTGGCACCGCATCGTGGTGTGGGGCAAACAGGCCGAGCACTGCGGCGAGTACCTGCGCAAAGGCCGTTCTGTCCTCGTCGAGGGACGCATTCAGACGCGCGAGTGGACCGATCAGCAGGGCGTCAAGAAGTACACCACGGAGATCGTCGCGGACCGCGTGACCTTCGTCGGCGGCGGTCGCGGTGAAGGCGGCGGCGGTGGCGGTGGCGGCTACGAGCCTCGCGGCGGCG
>Ga0268298_10006627_pt1 | contig 10458 bp, 8 predicted proteins | sample WWTPWeurt_MetaG_FD_194462 | JGI IMG/M metagenome (GOLD analysis project Ga0268298, IMG submission 194462) | Activated sludge microbial communities from WWTP in Nijmegen, Gelderland, Netherland - WWTP Weurt | ecosystem: Engineered > WWTP > Aerobic digester > Activated sludge | place: Netherlands... | reverse complement strand
CGGCTGCCACCTTTTCGCGTACACCGAGGCATCGCACCGGTTTCCAGGCGGGCACGCAATCGAGCGGCTGCGCCAAGACCTGCGCGTAGAAGTCTCACGCACCTCACCTGGGTCTATCACACTCAGGATATTCGCATTGGGCATAGGGCATAGCTTTCCGACGGGAGATCTCTTCAGAACCCTGAGGGTGCGTGTCATCGACCCCGGCGGCAAAATAGCAGAAGAATTAGAGCTGCGGCACTATTTTGAGCCCATCGCTGGCGCGGCCAGAAGCAGCACATTGCCCCTGAAGCGCCGCGTGCGCGAAGAGACGCTGCCACCGCCGCAACTCGACTACGTCTCGATGCGCGAATATGCTTTGGCTTGGCCTGCCGCTTCGCGCGAGGTGATTACCGAACTCTACATCGATTACCTGAACCAGATGAACACGATGACAACGCGGCTTTCACCACGCATCACGCGGCCCTTGATCAAGCGCGAGACGCACCGACTGCCCCAGGTTTCGGGGGCAGATGCGAAAGGTTAACCCGGGTCTGCGGGCAGATCGGCGGGTTTTTCAATCTTTTGAAATTTCGCGCCATCGAACTGCATATAAGCCGGAAACTCGCGGTTTTGTGCGCTCAATACAATACTTTTGTTTGATTTGAGCATGGCTGAAAGCGACTGGTTACAGTAGTCGCTTTCTCCCTCAGATGCCTCGTCGCCCATGTGCCGTTCGATGACGAGATATTTTCCCTTGAAATCAACTGACACGCACGATTCACCGCTCGCATCTGAGCGAAAAACCTCAACCAGCCTGCCTTCGTTCAGCCGGCTCACTGAGAGTGTCTTGCCTGCACGTCCGTGATAACTTTCGGCCAGCACTTCGGGAATTCCGTCACCGTCCAAATCGGTGAAATTGAGTTCTCCCCTGCCGAGAGATCCCATGAAGACGTTTTTTCCGTCTTTGCGCTCGACGAGAAGCGAGTCGTGTTCGTTTGTTCCCCAGCACGATATTTTTCCGTTTTCTTCTGAAATACTTGTTGCGTGACCGCGCGCGGTCTGAATAGCGAAGAAGCTGCGCTTTTCGCTTTCACTACCACCCTCGAAAGGCAATACCCGGGTACACTGCAGATTGACGTCTCCCTTAAGGTAGGTGTTCACATCTTTTGCGAGTGCCATATCAATCTTGTGAGGCTTCTTGGTCGAGATCGAGAAGTAGTCACCTGTGAACTTCACGTCTGATTTCGCGATGTAATAATAGCGCTGAATAAAAAATTCAGGTTCTGCCTCAAAACGCACCAGAACTCTGTATCTGTCGGTAGATTTTGTTGTCTCACCATCGATCTGCAAGATCTCACCTTGTTTCAGGTCACTCGATGGCTTATCTGACTGGGCCATGGGAAGAGTACTCAGATTAAAGGTATCGGTGCCAACCGGTGCGCGCAGCGCCTTAGCATTCTTGACTGTCACGGTCGCCCAGCCATGGATAAAACGAAAGCCGACGCCCTGAAGCTCGGCGAGTTCATCGTATAACCCGGCAAGCATGTACCCGCCGAAACAGTAGCCTGTCTGGCCTTGTGCATCAGAAACCAGGTACCATTCGGCCCGACGCTTATCAATTTCTACAGTCGAAGCCGAAACGGCCAGCACCTTCAGCACTTCACCGTTCTTCAGCTGGCGAATCACTGCACCATTTATTGCGGGTGATTTGCGCAGATTCACCGAGGTTGTCGCCATCACACCCGGAACTCCTACTTTTTCAACGGATACGCCTTCGGCATTTTCTGTCGTCACGCGTTCTTCAGTTTTCTTATTGAAAACCAGCAGATTTTCGCGCAACACCTCTTCGCGTTCGCTGATGAAACCTTCGACAGGCACCGCGGCCCCGACGCCTGCATATTTCACCTTGTACCAAAATGCGGTATCAGGCGTCTTAAGGTCGGCGACGCGCGTGGCGTAGATTTCAACCGCACTGCCGATCGGCAGCGCAACGAGCGCTTTGGCACGCGCTTCGGGCGTCGCCTGTATTGCGATGGCGGCTTTCAGCACAAACGCCGAGGCCAGTGGCTCGCTGCCTGTACTCGCCTTCTGGGCTTCACGCCCACCGCTGGGCTTTTTCTTACAGGCGGGCGCGGCTAACGCAAGCGCGAGGCCCAAAATGAGGATATATCTGCTTACTGATTTCATCTGCCCCGTTGCATGGCATGACGCCCTGCGTCAAATGATTTCACGCGCTACCTTCGCGGTAACGGCCTAAGCTTTTGCTTTTTCCTTTTCGTCTTGTTCGGGCCGTCAGAACTGGCAACGCGTCGATGAATTTCGACGCGTTGCCGAGAGGCTGGTCCAGGCAGAATGCAATGCAGAACGAAAATGCGCTTAACGGCTTTGTACGCAGGCGCAAGACCGTTTCTGCAGAGAACATATACCTGTTCAAGACAGAGGTCTTGCGGGCATTGTCCGATGAAACCCGTCAAGGTATCATCGTTCTGCTGGGTAAACACGGCAGTCTGTGCGTGAGCGATCTCGCCGCCTACTTCAACGTAGGCCGGCCAACTGTTTCTCACCACCTGCACGTGTTAAAAGAGGCGAAAGTCGTTCGTGTTGAAAAGCTGGGCAAAGAGATGCACTATTCTCTGAACCTGCGCAATATCAGACGCTCGATTAAGAGCCTCGACAGGGTCTTAGACAGCATAGAAACAAGCCAATGATCCATGCCCCCTTTTGGGGGGCATGGATCATTGGCAAAAAGAAGTCAAAGGAGTAACGGATGAATACACTGGTTTTAATTAAGCAAGTGCCCGACACAGAGGCAAAAATTAACGTCGCCGCAGGGAAAATATCTGAGGCCGGCATTAAGTGGACAATTTCACCATATGATGAAATTGCGCTCGAAGAAGCAATCCGCATGAAAGAAAAATCAGGCGGTACCGTTACCGCGCTCGCGGTGGGCGACGACTCGGTACAGAACGCGCTGCGCTCAGCGTTTGCGATGGGCGCCGATAATGCGATTCACGTTAAGGTCGACGGCTACCAGATGCTCGACAGCTTTGGCATCGCAAAGGCCATCGCATCAGCGATAGAAGGCGCCGATTATAAAGTTATACTTGCCGGCCGCCAGGGTTCAGACTCTGACAATGGTCAGGTGCCGCTCATTCTCGCGACGCTGAAGGGCTGGGGTTGTGTTTCATTCGCCAAAAAAGTCGAAGTCTCAGGCGACAAAGCCGTGATCGAATGCGAAGCCGACGGCGGTGAAGCCGTATATGAATCTTCGCTGCCAGTCGTGATCACTGCAAATGCAGGTCTCAACGAGCCCCGCTACCCGTCACTCAAGGGCATCATGGCCTCTAAGAAGAAGCCAATCGATTCGAAGCCCGTTGACATCGGCGCCGAGACCAAAATCGAAGTGCTCGGTTTCGAACCACCACCGGCGCGCCCGGCCGGCCGCACCATCGACGGCGCCGACGCAGCAGCAAAAGCGAAAGAACTCGTGAAGTCTCTGCGCGAAGAAATTAAAGCGATCTAAGCATCGATTCTAAAAGGAGAATATAATGGCAAAAATACTCGCAGTAGGTGAAATCGCAGGCGGAGTCTTAAGAAAAGCTTCGCGCGAGACGACGAGCGTCGGCAAGAAGCTGGGTTCAGTCTCGACAGTTCTTATTGGTTCAGGCGCAGCAGCTGGGGCAGCAGAAGTTGCCAAGCACGGCGCAGACACTGTGTACGTCGGTGAAATCGCCACGTACAATGGCGAAGCATACGCTAAGGCGATTGCCGATCTCGTGAAGGGCAAAGGTTACGAAGTTGTGATACTTCCCCATTCATGGATAGGCCGCGACATTTCATCGCGCATCGCGACGCTTCTGAATACAGGTGTCATTTCTGACGCGACCGACATCAGCATGGATGGCGACCGCGTAAAAATTCGCAAACCTGTTTATTCGGGCAAAGCGTTCGTATCGCTGATAGTGAAGGCGTCACCGCAGGTTGTGACAATTCGCCCCAACGCACACCCGATCGCCGAAAGCGCGGGCGCAGGCACGGTTGAAAACATCACCGTCGATGCGGGCGCATCGAAGGCGAAGCAGGTGAAGTTTGAAGCGAAGAGCGGTTCACGCGTGTCGCTCACTGAAGCTGATATCGTTGTTTCAGGCGGCCGTGGCATTAAGGGCCCTGAAAACTTTCCTCTTATCGAACAACTGGCTGATATTCTCGGTGCAGGTGTCGGTGCAACCCGCGCCGTGGTCGATGCCGGCTGGTGTGACCACACGCTGCAAATCGGCCAAACCGGTCAGACTGTTTCGCCAAAACTCTACATCGCAGTCGGTATTTCGGGAGCAATTCAGCACATGGCTGGTATGGGCTCATCGAAATACATCGTCGCGATCAACAAAGACGCCGATGCGCCGATTTTCAAGGTTTCGACTTACGGAATCGTCGATGATCTGTTCAACGTGTTACCACCGTTGAAAGAAGAATTGAAGGCGGCACTGGGCAAATAATGAATTCGCACCAACGAGCGCGGGCTCAGCCCGCGATCGTTGGTGCCATATCTCAAGGAGAAAATTATGGCAAAAAAAATGAAGTTTGATCGCGATGGCGATCGTATAGTTATCGCTGGTGCAGTCAGAACTCCGGTGGGCCAGGCTGGCTCAACGCTTTCAGGCATGCATTCGTTCGAACTCGGCTCGCTCGTTGTTGATGAGCTGCTGAAGCGCACTAAACTCGACAAAAGCAAGATCGACGGCGTTGTCGCAGGTGAAATCGGTCAGTCATCAAAGGCGCCGAACGCAGCGCGTGTTATCTCGGTGAAAAACGATCTGCCGCTTAACGCGAGCGCGATAACGGTAGCCAACAACTGCGTATCTGGTTACGAAGCGGTATTTGAAGCTGCTCGCCGCCTGATCACAGGTGAAAACGATCTGATGGTTGTCATTGGCGAAGAGTCGATGTCTAACTTTCCTATCTACCTCGATGGTGCGAAACAAAACTCGAAAACTGCTAACGTCGATAAGCTCAAAGCGAACTGGGCAGACGTACCCAACATGCCCGACATCAAGCTGATCGATGGCGTTGCAGAGGGCCTCAACGACCCCATACGCGACGCGATGATGTTTGCGACGGCAGAAATCGTGGCACAGAAACTCGGGCTCACGCGTGAAGACCTCGACAAATATGCCCACGGGTCATACAAGAAGGCGTTTGACGCATTAACTGCCGGTACATACGATAAATATCTGTTGCCGGTAAAATATGGTGAAAAACCCGAAGAAGTACTAAGCAAAGATGAATTCGTCATGGGCAAAACCGGCTTTATTGAGAAGCCCGAGCGCTTTGCCAAGTCACCAGTGATTTATGAAAAAATGCCTGGCGGCCTCAAGGGCCTCTACGATCGTTTCGAAAAATGGATCGGCAAGAAATACGAAGAAACCGCAAAGCCTGTGGTAACACTCTTCAACGCTTGCCCCCAATCAGACGGAGCCGGCGCGATCATTCTCACGACTGAATCAAAAGCCAAAGAACTCGGCTTACCCGTTCTGGCAAAGATCAAGGGTTGGGGTTATGCGGGCGTTGACCCGGCGGTTATGGGTCTTGGTATCGCCTATGCGATGAAACAAGCGCTCGAAAACACCGGCCTCAACTGGGATGACATCAACAAATACGAGATTCATGAAGCCTTCGCGGCAACCGCACTCGGCTCAATGGTCGTTGCGCGTGACGAGTTCAAAGCTGACCTTGTTGCACGTCTTGAAAAGGGTGACGTTAATCCGAACGGCGGCACACTCGCAATGGGCCACCCGCTCGGAGCTACCGGCATTCGCGTACTGATCAACCAGCTTCTCGACATTGAAGCCGGTGCCAAATACGCAATGGGCTCAATCTGCGCCGGCGGCGGCGTGGGTGGCGCGCTTATCCTCGAGAAAGCGTAAGAGCCAGCCGGTGCCTAAGGAGGCAGCGGCTAGCGCTTTGATTCTGGAAAAAGCTTAAGCCACGGCGACGCCTAAGGGGGCGGCGCCGAGGTGCGCTTATCCTCGAGAAAGCGTAAGAGCTAATTGACCTGCAGCGTAGCTGCAGGTCAATTAGCAATCAAAGCGGCCCCTGGGCCGCTTTTTTATTACCCTCGCCGCGGCAGGCGAATCACCCGGTGGCTGGTAAAGGTGAGGATGCAGCAGCGTGACGAATGTGCATCCTCAATTCGAATTGACGCTTTTTATTTCAGATTTTCGCGCAAGAATGAAAGCATGCTCGCCCACGACGCGAGATCAGCTTTGGCATCATATTTCATGCCGAAGTGTTCTTCATGGCCAATATTTGACTTCAACGTGAAACCATGCGTTGCTTCGGGATAAACCACGAGCTCGTACCTGACTTTGGCTTTGTCAAAAGCCGCCTTTAGCGCCTTCACATCTTTCTCTGGCACAAACTTGTCAGCGCCCCCGTGGTGAATCGACAGTGGAACTTTCACGCTTGCCGCATCAGTTGCCAGAGTCGGAAAAGACAGCGCCGCATGAAATGTGACGACTCCCCTGATATCAGCAGCCATCAGCGCAGCTTCAATTGCGGCCATACCGCCGAAACAATAGCCGACAACCGCGATACGTGTTGCATCAACTTCGGGTCGTGATTTGAGCACATTAAGCGCGGTCTGCACACGCGAACGCAAAAGTTTTCGGTCTTTGCCGTAGGTACCGCTCAGTTCACCGGCTTCTTTATGATCTTTTGCGCGAATGCCTTTGCCATACATGTCCATCGCCAACGCGACGTAGCCGTTTTCGGCGAGCATCTTAGCGCGCATCTGCTCGTATTCATCAAGACCTGTCCAGTCATGAATCAGCAGAACTGCTGCCAGCTTTTTGTCTTTCTTCTTGGGCAGCGCGAGAAAGCCTTCGAAGTCTTTTCCGTCTTGTTGATAGGTGATAGTCTCGGTTATCATGTGCGCAGCCGGCTCATTTTTTGGTGAGCAGGCAACGCTGAACGCGGCCAAAGCCGCAAAACTTATTATTTTTTGCATATGCGCGACAACGGCACGAGCCTTGCGCGCGTCAAATCAATCGCTTACTGTAGCGTGAGTTTTTCGCGACCACGGCCGCGTTTACCCCATTTGCCAGTGAGGGTCGCGCCACCTTTGCTGATCTTAAAGACCACCGGTATTCCCGCGTCTTGTTTACACCCTGTCTCAGTCTCTGTTTGTGGTGGATGTCCGATTTTGAAAGTTTTGGCTTCTCAGAAGCAATCAGCCGCAATGTCACCAGAGCTGGCTTCAAAACGCCCACCCCAATACAAAAAGAAGCGATACCGCATGCCCTGGCTGGCAAAGATATTCTTGGCCTGGCGCAAACCGGCACTGGCAAAACGGCTGCGTTCGTATTGCCGATGCTCGAGCGGCTCGGTGACGGCTCGGCCCGCAAAATTCGCGCGCTCATTGTTGCGCCCACGCGCGAACTCGCAGAGCAGATTCATCAGGTTATCGTAACCCTTAGCAAAGACACGCGTCTGCAATCGATGACGATCTATGGCGGTGCGAGCATGAACCGGCAGCTCGCCGACCTGCGTAAGGGTGTCGACATCGTCGTTGCCTGCCCTGGCCGCCTGCTCGATCACCTGCAGCGAAAATCTGTGACGTTGGATGCTGTCGAGACACTCGTACTCGATGAGGCCGACCAGATGTTTGACATGGGCTTTTTGCCGGCGATTAAGCAGATCGTGGCGAAATTGCCACAGAAGCGGCAGACCATGCTTTTTTCAGCCACGATGCCCGAAGAGATCAGAAAACTGAGTTCGCAGATTCTGCGCGACCCAGTCAAGGTAGAACTGGCGCGCGGCCCCGTGGCGACGATCAGCCATGCACTTTACCCCGTCACGAGTGAACTTAAAACTCCGCTTTTGCTGCACCTGCTGAAAGACGCGGGCGATCAACCAATTCTGGTGTTCACAAAAACAAAGCACAAGGCCACGCGCCTTGCCGATCAGCTCGCCAAAGCCGGGTTTTCAACCGCCTCGCTGCAGGGCAATCTTTCGCAGAACCGGCGCGACAGCGCTCTCGCCGGTTTCAAATCGGGCAAATACCAGATTCTCGTAGCGACCGATATCGCCGCGCGTGGTATCGACGTGAATAATATTTCGCACATCATAAACTATGATATTCCGGCGAGCAGCGAGACGTACATTCATCGCATTGGCCGCACCGCTCGCGCGACCAAGAGCGGCGATGCCTACACATTTATCACCAGCGAAGACAACCGTCAGGTGCGTGAAATTGAAAAGGCGCTCGGTAAGCCCATTGAAAAGCGCACCGTGAAAGACTTTGACTACAAGGGCGCCACGATCGCCGACATTACGGCCAAAATCAACCGACCGCCGCAGCCGGGCGCGGCCCCCAAAGCTGCCGCACCTGCCGGTGAAAAACCAAAGACAGCCGGCAAACCCCGACGCAGACGGTTTCAGGGTTTTGGCAAGAACCGTCGCTGACGCCAGCGGCCGCTGACGCTATGCTTCAGACGTGTCGTTTTGGGGCGAAGCGCAGATAACGTTCAACCAGGCTCAGGTCACGGTCGCTTTCGCGGCGCATCGGCGGCAGAATCGTGTCGGGCACGCGGCTGAACGTGTCTAACGTTCTGACAAAATCGCTGCGCAGATCTGAGATAATGCGACGCGGCAGCGCCAGCGGATTTCCCTTGTAAACGATGCGTAACAGCTTGCGTGCTTCACCCTTGTCGATCAACCCACGGCGCAGCAGATCTTCAGTTGAAGTTGTGAATTCAGTCACGCCAAACTGGTAGTTTCTAATCATGTCAGAAATAACGCGAAACAGACCCGCGCGGTTGATCGCAGACATTTTGTAGAGAATAACGCCCGTCTGAAAATAATTTTGTGTAGGCACTACCCTGTCAGAGAGAGTGGTATGAAAGTGTGCCGGCGTCTTTTGCTCGAGATGAATAAATATGCGCTTAACCGCATCGCGTGGCTTGTAGCCGCTGTCTTTCAGGCGTTTGAGATTTTCAGCGATGAGGTCGCGTTCGTCGGGGGCGACGTTCCATTTCTTCAGAATGGTGAGCACTTCATAGTCGTCGAGCGCCCCGGCAACAATATCGGCGTAAAGCGCATAGATGGTCGCGTCGTATTCAGAATCATCGCCAAACAGCAGTTCTTCTGCCTTGAGCGGAAATACGCTGCGCGCGTAAATCAACGCCGCGAGTTTGAAGCCAATTTTATCGATAATCTTTTTAAACTGAAACTTCTTCACGGCTGACCGCCAGTTCTTGAATAGAATGCCGTCAAAACCCACCCCGTCGAGCCTCAATTTTTCTGAAACGACCTTGTGCATACCTTCGGGAGAACCCGAAATAAAATAAATCGGTACGGGCGGGGCCGAGCCCCCCGGGCTGCGGCGTAATTCGCGCACGACAGCCGCGACTCCCGGAATGTTCTTTTTTTCTTCGGCCTTTTCGAAAGGAATGCGCACAAGTTTGCGCAGTGATTCAAAACGCGTGTCGAGATATGTCTTGTCGAGATCAAAAGTACACACGTAGCCATCGTATTTCGAGGCGCTGCGGCGGGTGCCGTAGATATTTTCGAGTGATTTCAGCATTAACAAGGCTTCTTGTGGAGCTTTTTACGGGTTATCACCGCTCGAGAGAAAAAATCTGCAAACATGACTGCGCGCATCAGATAAACACGTGAATCAGATGATAGAAGCCGAGCGCAAAAACCGCGCTGATCGGTATGGTAATTATCCATGCCCAGAAGAGTTTTACCGTTATGCCCCAGCGCACGGCGCTGATGCGCTTGGCCAGCCCCACGCCGATAATGCTGCCGGTGATTGTGTGCGTGGTGCTCACAGGTATGCCGAGTGAACCCGTGGCAAAGAGCGTTACGGCCCCTGCAGCTTCTGAGGCCACCCCTTCGAATGCGGTAAGCTTGGTAATTTTCGAGCCCATCGTCTTTACGATTCGCCATCCCCCGAAAAGTGTACCCGAACCAATCGCCACGTAGCACGCCACCACGACCCATTGTGGCAGTTCAGCCAGACTCTTGATATTGCCGTTGACGAGCATAGCCGCGCCGATGATGCCCATCACTTTTTGGGCGTCATTGCCTCCATGCCCCAGCGAAAAAGCGGCAGACGAAATAAGTTGCAGGCGCCTGAACCATTTTTCTGCCTTCTGTGGATGAGCATTCTTGCAGATATGCAGCATAATGATCGAATTAAAGTAAGAAACAACCATACCAATGAACGGCGCGGCCACGATGAAGAGCAGAATGGGCCAGATCTTGGCCATCTTGACGACAGAAAAACCCGCGTGGGCCATGGCGCCGCCGGCGAAGCCGCCGATCAGTGTGTGCGATGAACTCGACGGAATACCAAAGTACCAGGTAATGAGGTTCCACGCGATAGCAGCGAGAAGCCCCGCCATAATGACGTAGAGATTAATTGCGCTTGTGTCGACCGTCTTCGAGACAGTGTCGGCAACGTGAAGGTGA
>Ga0268298_10006626_pt1 | contig 10458 bp, 9 predicted proteins | sample WWTPWeurt_MetaG_FD_194462 | JGI IMG/M metagenome (GOLD analysis project Ga0268298, IMG submission 194462) | Activated sludge microbial communities from WWTP in Nijmegen, Gelderland, Netherland - WWTP Weurt | ecosystem: Engineered > WWTP > Aerobic digester > Activated sludge | place: Netherlands... | reverse complement strand
GCCGAGGTCTTGCCTGGTAGAACTCGAGCCATCCGTGCGCGACGGGCGCCCACGGTCATGCAGCCTCGGACAGCAGCGTGTCCAGAACGTCCTTGAGCACGCACGCGTCGACGGCGATCGCGCGCAGATACCGATCGGTGGTCTCGATGCGTTCGTGACCCATCAACACCTTGACGATAAGAAGCGGATTGATCGCGGCGCCCTCGCTGGCGAGCCGTTCAAGTCGAGCCAGCAACATGCACGCGAAAGTGGCGCGCAGCAGGTGGGTGGTTGCCTTGAACCCGCTGGCCTGGCCGGCCGCGCTGATCACGCGCTGGTAGGCGTTCTTGCCGGCCGGCGAGCCACGGGCGTTGATGAACAGCGCGCTGTGCGCGGCTTCGCGGCCAAGGCGCCGGGCCCGCTGCAGCCAGGCGCGTCGGTGGCCGGAGATGTAGCCCGCGGTCTCGTCGATCAGGCTGGCCGAGGCGATCACATAGCCAGGCTTGCGACCCTTGCGCATCACGTCGATGGTGTGGTGCGACGCCGCGGACGCACGCCGCGCCGAGACATCCTTGACGTCGAGCCGCAGCAGCTCGCTCACGCGCAGCCCGGTGTAGATCTGCCATCGCGCCATCAAGTCATAGGGCGGCTGGAGGGCGGCCAGAAGTTCACGCGCCTGGTCCGACACCAACGGGCGCGGCAGCGGCTCGAATTGACGCAGCACGAAGAGGCTGTGATCGGCAGCGCGCGAGGTCTCGGCGCGAGCCGGGCGCTGCTGCCTTGCCAGCGCGAAGTCGGTCGATCTGCCCGCCAGGGGCGAAGACTCCAGCCACTTGGTGCGGACAGCCCACTCGTAGAAGCGCAGCACGCCCCGCACGCGGTGGTTGATGGTCGTGACCTGGTACGGCCGACCGGTGTGGCCGCTCAGCTGCGAGACCATGCGGTTGCGGTAGGCCACCAGGTCCACCGCGTCGGCGTCGTTCCAGCGGATGCCGTTCTGCTCGAGGGTCTCGAACCAGTCGTCGAGGATCTCGGCGTAGGTCCTGAGCGTGTCGGCGGTGTGGGCCCGTTGCACGAAGTGCTCGTGCAGGAAGGCCACCGCCGGCTCGATGATCTGACAGTCCGCTGTGAAGAGCAGCGGGAAGCCTGCGGGCCTTGGCTCGCGTAAGGCGATGGCATGCGCCTGCGCCGCGATCGGCCGCAGACGATCGATGACCTCAGAGGCGTCGGGAAGTTGGGCCTTACGGATGATCTGGACCATGCTGACCCCCCTCGCCCATCAGGTGCTTGACCGCGTCCACAAACGACAGGCCAAGGACGTACATCGCCAGATCGATGGCACCGCCGCCGCCACGGTGTGTTCGCGTGTCGTACCACTTGGGCCAGGTGGTAAGTAGCTCGAACTCGCCGTGCGTTGTCGATACGTGCCAGCGGCGGCTGTGGTCAGCCTTGAGCGGCACGTAGGTCGGGTCGGCCTTGACGTGGATCGCCAGCAGCGCCAACGCGTCGCCGGCCGCCATCTCACGCAGCCGTGTCAACGTCGCCACGTCGAATGACTTGAGCATCTTCATGGATGCAACTCCAAGCGGCCATGCCGCACCGGCGCCGGGCTACTCGCCTCTGAAAGAGGCTGGGGCTGCTCGGGCATGACCCAGTGTAGGCAGCACTGCAGCGCAGGCATATCGTGTTGACACACGAGAATGCAACCTAACAGCCTGCGGTGTTGAAGGCACCAAACCAGGTGGTGTAGCGCGGCGTGGCCGAGGGCGTGCCGGCCAGGTAGCTGGCCGCGCCCTGGGCGTAGCTGGTGGCCGCCGACACCGCGCTGGCGATGGTGGTCTGCTGCGAGGCCGAGCAGTTGCCGCTGTAGCTCAGGCCGGGGCCGCCCGGCGGGGTGGGATCGACCGGTGCCTTGGCGCTGCGCCCTTCGAGCCAGACATACAACGGCGCGCCCGACGCACCGCCGCCGCCATGCTTGGCAAGGCCCACGTACTCGATGCTGTAGCGCCCGTTCTGCGACAGGTCGTAGCTGCCGGTGAGCTCCACCTGATAGCTCAGCGAGGCACCTGGCTGCAGCAGCACCATCTCGCTGGCCTGGGCCGGCATGCGCTTGACGATGGGGCTGAAATCGCGGATCAGCTTGCCCTCGCGGCGGATCTCGAACAGCTTGGCGTCCGCCTCGGCCGATGGCAACTGGTAGGGCGCCAGGCTGGCCACCTGCCGCGTGTTGTTGGTGATGGTGACGTTCACCACCACGTCCACATCGCCCTGCAGCACCGGGTTGGCCACCGTCAACTGCACATCGAGCTTGGGTGCGGCCACCGCCTGGGATGCCCCCATCACGACGAGGGCCAATGCGGGGATGAGACCTTTGGGGTTCATTGAAGACTCCTTGTGAGCGTCGGAAAGGCGCCATGCTAACGGCAGGCATCAACGGACGATGCAGGGATTTCACGAGGCGCCTGTTCACGCACCCGCCCTCGGTGGCCGGATTGCGGCGCAAACACGGCAAGAATCACCCAAACATGGCCAGCGTGGCAATCGACACCGAAGCTGGCGTGTGAACTGTGCCTGAACCGCTGATAGGATCTCTTCTGTGGTTTGCACGGCTCTGCACCGAGTCGTGCCGGGATCGACATCAGAACTGCGGTACTAGCGTGAAAACACACCACCGATGGCTCCCGCGCCTGGCAGTTCTGATGGCTTTGGTCGCACCAGCCTGGCTTCGAGCGCAGCCGCCTGAGCCACTGAAGCTGCGCGTCGTTGGCGGGCTGGCGGCCCTGAACCAATTCACCCGCAACGAAGCGCCGTTCTGGACGACCCAGCTCAAGCAACTCAGCGGGGGCCGCTACACCGCCGAGATTGTGCCTTTCGACCGCGCGGGCATTCGCGGGCAGGAACTGTTGTCGATGGTGCGCCTGGGCACCGTGCCCTTCGGCACCTTGCTGCTGAGCCAGGCGGCGCCCAAGGACGCCGAACTGGCTGCCCCCGATCTCGCGGGACTGAACCCGGACGCGGCCAGCCTGAAGCGCACGGTGGCGGCCTTCCGGCCACGCCTGGAGACCCTGCTTCGAGAGCGCCACGGCGCAGAGTTGCTGGCCGTGTACGCCTACCCGGCGCAGGTGCTTTTCTGCAGCAAGCCCTTGGCCAGCATGGCGGCCTTGCAGGGGCGCACGGTGCGCACGTCCAGCGCCACCCAGGCGGATTGGGTCGAGGCACAGGGCGGCAAGGCCGTGCAGATCCCTTTCGCGGACATTGTTGCCAATTTGCGCGCAGGCAACGTCGATTGCGCCATCACGGGCACGATGTCTGGCAACACGATCGGGCTGCACCAAGTGACCTCCCAAATCCACACCATGGCCATCACCTGGGGCCTGGCGGCCTTCGTGGCGCATGGCGCCACGTGGCGCGCTCTGCCTGAAGATCTGCGGGCGCTGCTCAAGCGCGAGCTGCCCCGGCTGGAGCGCGACATCTGGGCCGAGTCCGAGCGCGAGACCGACGAAGGCATCGCCTGCAATGTCGGGGACGCCAGCTGCAAGGGCGGCAGCCCGGGCAAGATGACGGCGGTGCGCCCGGGGCCGGCGGACCAGCTGCTGCGCCGCGAGATCCTCAAGACGACGGTGCTGCCACGCTGGCTGCAACGCTGCGGCCCGGCTTGTGGCGAGAGCTGGAACCACTACCTGGCGCCTCTGGTGGGCATCGAAGCCAAGCCCTTGTGATTTGAGATGCGACCGACATCGCTGCGTCGACTTCTCGCCCTGACCTGGACGACGGCGGCCGCGCTCGTCCTGGCGGTGACCGTGGCCACCTTGGTCTTGATCGAGGCCAGCCGCAATGAGGCCTTGCGCAATGCCGACAACCAGGTCAGTCGGCTCGTCGTGGCCGCCGAGACCGACATCAACCGCAATCTGATGTCGGTGGACCTGATCCTGGCGGGGCTTCCAGGCGACTTGAAGCCGGCGCTCAAGGCCGGCGGCCTCGACACCGAGGCGGCGCATCAGATCCTGGGGGCGCTGCAGGATCGCCAGCTGATGTTCGCGGACCTGACGCTGGTCGACGAGTCTGGAAAGTCCGTGACCTCGGCGCTGTCGGCCAGCCCACGCGCCGACTTCGGCACGCCGCCCGAGCTGTTGGCACGTGTGCGCAGCCCGGGCGCGCTGGTCATGCAGGTCAGTGCGCCGTTGATCGGCCGCGCCAGTGGCGAGCGCAGCCTGCTGCTGGCGCGTGCACTGGAGCTGCCGGGGGCGCCACCGATGATCGCCTTGGCCGAGGTGCCGTCTTCTCTGCTGTTGTCGGTGGCTTCGGCGAGCGAGGGAACGTCCGGTGCGGTGCTCACGCTCGAGCGCGACGATGGCTTCGTGCTGGTCAGCCAGCCGCCGAACGATCACCTCACCGGGCGGCGCCTCGAGCGGCCACTGGACACCAGCCAGTCGAACGGCGAATCGCGGGGCCTGGAGGGGCGCTTTGAAGGTGGGCGCGTGCGGCAGGCCTCGCGCCCCACGCTCTACCCGCATCTGCTGATCGCCGCCACCTTGCCCGAGAGCGCGGCGCTGGCCGGCTGGATCGCCCACAGGGCCAGCATCCTCATGGTGGCCGCCGCCTTCATAGCCTTGATCCTGGGCGTGGCCAGCCTGGCGCAGCGGCAGATCAAGGGGCTCGCCCGGGCGCGCAAACTGGCCGCGGAGTCGGCGGCCCTGCTCGATCAGGCGCTGGAGTCGATGGGCGACGCCTTTCTGCTCTGTGACGCCGACGACAAGGTGATCCGCTGGAACGATCGCTACCTGGAGTTGTTCCCGTGGCTGAAGCCGGTGCTGAGCGCGGGCGTGCCGTTCCGTCTGCTGGCCCAGACGGCTGGCGAGTACGAGATGGGGCCCGGCGCCGACCCGGAGAAGGTGCGCGCCTGGGTGGACTCGCGCATGGCGGCACGCCGGCAGATCACGGACGAATTCGTGCAACCCTTGCAGGGCGGCACGGCGGTGAGCACGGTGGAGCGGCGCACGCCCGATGGCGGCATGGTCAGTGTCTATCGTGACATGTCGCAGAAGGAGGCCCGGCTCGCGCGCGCCATGCGGGCGGCCGAAGCGGCCAGCGAGGCCAAGTCGCAGTTTCTCGCCAACATGAGCCACGAGATCCGCACGCCGCTGAATGCGGTGCTGGGGCTCAACGGCCTGCTGCTCAAGTCGACACTGGATGCCGAGCAGCGACGACATGCCGAGTTGGTGCAGAGCTCGGGCCAACTGCTGCTGTCGCTGATCAGTGACATCCTGGATCTCACCCGCATCGATGCCGGGCGCATCGAGCTGCAGCCGATCCGCTTCGACCCCCGCGTGGTGGTCGGCGAAGTGGTGTCCTTGCTTCAGTCTCGCGCGCAGGCTCAGGGCCTGACGCTGCAATACAGCGTCGATGCCGACGTGCCCGCCGTGCTGGTGGCCGACGCGGTGCGCATCCGCCAGGTGCTGCTCAATCTCATCGGAAACGCCTTGAAGTTCACTGACAACGGTGGCGTCGAGGTGCGTGCGCGATGCGAAACCGCCGGCAAGGAACTGCGCCTCGTGATCGACGTGGAGGACACCGGCATCGGCATCGCGGCCGATGTGCTGCCGCGATTGTTCGATCGCTTCACGCAGGGCGATGCCACCTCGGCCCGGCGCCACGGTGGCAGCGGCCTGGGCCTGGCGATCACGCGCGAGATCGTCAAGCGCATGGGCGGGGCCATCAGCGTGCGCAGCACGCCGGGCCAGGGCAGCTGTTTCACCGCCAGCATGCGCTGCGAGCCGGGCGACGGTGTGCCCGCGGAATCCGCGCCGTCCAAGGGCTTCTGGCGCGCCTCGTCCTGGTCGACCTTGCCCGCAGCGGGCAGCATGCGCATCCTGGTGGCCGAGGACAACGAGGTGAACCAGCTGCTGATCGAAAGCTTGCTCAATCTCCTGGGCCACAAGCCCGTGACCGTTGCGAACGGCCTGCTGGCGCTCGAGCGTGCCGCGAATGGCGGCTGGGACGCCATCCTGATGGACATGCAGATGCCCGAGCTCGACGGCATCGCCGCAACGCGCGCCATCCGCAAACTGGCGGCCCCGCTCAACGAGGTGCCCATCATCGCGATGACGGCCAACGCGCGCGCGGAGGACCGTGCGGCCTGCCTGGCGGCCGGCATGGACGACTTCGTTTCCAAACCCGTGGACGTGAAGGTGCTGCAGACCGCACTGGCCCGCGCCAGCCAGGCGCGCGAACGCCTGGGGTGAACGCCCGATGGGCGAGATCACGGTGGCCACTGCGGAGCAATCGCGCGGCCTGACCCTGGTGGCCGGACACTCGGCCTCGCGCGATCGCGTCGCTGCGCTTGCCCTAGACTGTGGGCTCATGCCCCACATTGCCGAAGATGCCAGGGCCGCTGGGAGCCGGGGCATCCGTTGGATGGTGCTGGCCATGGCGGCATTCATTGCCAACGACACCCTCGTCAAGGTGGCCAGTGCATCGCTGCCGGCGCCACAGCTGATAGGCGTGCGGGGGCTGTTCGCCTGCGCGTTGATCATGACCGTTGCGCGCGCCAGCGGCACGCTGCTGCAGCCGCGTCAGATGGCGCAAGGGTGGGTGGCGTTGCGCGCGCTCGTCGATGCCGCCGCAACCTTCGGCTACCTCTTCAGCCTGTTTCACCTGCCGCTGGCCAACGCCACGGCGATCAACATGGCCACGCCCTTGTTCATCACGCTGGCGGTGGCCTCGCGCGGCGCGCGGGTGGGGTGGCGCCGGTGGACGGCAACCGCCCTCGGGTTCGCCGGCGTGCTGCTGGTCATCCAGCCCAGCGCCGGGGGCTTCAACGCCTGGGCCTGGCTGTGCCTGGCCGCCACCTTTGCCCATGCGATGCGCGACCTCATGACCGCGCGCATCCCGCGTGCGCTGCCATCGCTGGCGATCGTACTGGCCACGGCGATGGCGGTGACGGCCGTTGCGCTGGCTTGGACGGCGGTGGTGGGCTGGCAGCCGATGACGGCCGCTCAGCTGGGTGGGCTGGCTGCGGCTGCGGTCTTCCTGGCCTCCGGCTACTTCGCGCTGGTGAAGGCCACGCGGGACGCAGACCTGAGCCTGGTGGCGCCGTTCCGCTACAGCGGCCTTCTGCTGGCGCTGCTTTTAGGCTGGCTGCTGTGGGGCGATGTCCCGAACGCGCTGGCCTGGTGCGGTATTGCGCTGATCGTCGCCGCCGGCGCCTACCTGCTGCGCGCGCCGCCGCGAGCCCAGGCCGGCAAGTGAGTCGCTTGCGGTCGCTGCCGGCTGTTGCTCCGGTGATCGAGCGGAATATCCCGAAGCCTGCCTGAGGCGCAGCGACCGGCCATCCCCGCTCGGGCCTGTCTTCAGGCAGACGGGCGGTGTGTTCGATCTTCCGCTCGGGCGCGAGGCTCGAGTGCTGCCCGTCCCGTCTTGCCACCTCGACGCCTTCGTCCAAACGAAATGTGCTCGTCAGCGTGGCTGTACGGGCTGGCCGAGGCTCTGGTCGAAGAAGGCCGTGATTTCAACGGCGAGTTGCTTCAGGAATGCTTCGCGATCGAAACCTGGCGGGTTCGCGGCGACATCGCCGTCGGGGCTGGGGACAGGCATGCTGGGTGAGTCCATGAAGGCGAAGTGCCAGGCATTGGGCACCCGATGCAGGTTCGGTGCGGGCAGCTGGCTGGCCACCCACTCGGCATGAAATCGCGGCACCAGGAAGCGGTCGAGCTCGGCCTCGTAGATCATGGTCGCCGCGCGAACCGCGGAGAGCGATGCGGCGGTGAGCGACACACCCGCCGGGGCCATGGCGACGACAGCCCGAACGCGCTCGTCCTTGAGCGACGGCGTGCCCGCTGACAGCGGCGGCATCGAAATCGCCGCGCGGCCCAGGCCGCAGAAGATCGGGTCTGCGGCGCCCTCGTCCTGGCAGTGCGCGCGCATCCGAGACAAATCCGAGCTGGCCCCAGCCAAGGCCAGCACCGTGTAGCCGCCGGCCGAGTGTCCAAGCGCCCCCACGCGGGGCCCCTGGCTGTCGGCGGCAATGCGGGCCTTCCACGCTGGGTCGGTCAGGATCGCATCGATCACCCGCGAGGCCTGCCGTGGCCGCTCGTCGAAGTAGCGCTCGGGGCTCTGCTCGATCAAGGAGTGATCCTGCCAGTTGTCACCCGGATGGCGAAGCGCGGCGACCAGGTAGCCATTGCGAGCCAGGGCTTGCGCCAGCACGCTGTGCCCGAGCTCGCTGCCGCCGATGCCGTGGCTGAGCAGGATCAGCGCCTTGACCTGGTCGACAGGCTGGCCGCCGATTGCCGCGTTGATCGTGAACGGCCCCATGGGGACGACCCGGGGCGCGGCCATCGTCGGGTAGTACAGAGCGACCGTCGTGCCGGGCGCATCCGGCGTGGCGCCCGCCGTGCGGATCTGCATCCAGCCGGCCTCGAAGGCGTGCGCGTGAGCCGCGACGAGCAGGGTGGCCGCAGAGGCCAGGATGCTGCGGAGAAGGCGGGTCATGGGGTGCTCCTGAACGTTGAACGGAGCGCGAGTGTCGGACCGGGCTTCAGCCGAGCGACCAGGCTTGCGATGAAGCGCAGGCAGGGGGTGCGAATGGACGGCCGCGGGTCGCCGGATGGGTGCCAAACACGCCGCGTTCGTTGTGGGCCGCTATCTCAGCGCAGCCGCTTTGTCGCGGCTGGCCGCTTGATCTCGCGAGTTGGTTTCCAGTGCCCAAGTGCGACGAACGACCTGTTCGAATAGGTCAAGCAGTGTTGCGGGTGGTCGGGGTTGGCCACTCTGGTGTCGTTGCTTGAATTCTCCGGGCGAACACATCTTCAGGCTGCGAACGCAGACGCACCTTGTCGAAGGCTGTCGCGTACTGCGACCCTCGGCCCAGGCAGAACTCGTGGATCACGTTCGGATGCGGGTCGTGAAGGCCCAGATGTGGGCCATCTTCCAGGCCCGTACCCGCATTCGTCACGGCGTGCCTCTACATCCCGGCCTTCAGGCGCCTTGTCGCGCCGCTTGCGCAACCTGGCAGGCCATGACCCGATTGCGGCCAGCCCTCTTGGCACAGTAGAGAGCATCGTCGGCGCGCCGAATCACATCGTCGGCGCCTTCGCCCGCGACGCCTGCTGCGGCCAGGCCAATGCTGACTGTGACGCGAGGGCTCTCATCGGCGGCAATTTGCTGTGCCAAGCGCTCAGCCAATGCCAGCGCGTCGGCCGGTTCGATTCTTGGCAACAGCACACAAAACTCCTCCCCGCCCCAGCGCGCGACGATGTCTCCCTCGCGCAGCCCGCGCTGCAGCGCTTGCGCCACGCGCTGCAGCACCCGGTCGCCGCCCTCGTGACCGTGCAGGTCGTTGATGGATTTGAAGTGATCCACATCGACCATGAGCACGACGTAGCCCGAGTCACCGCGCGTCGCGCGTTCATGCGTGCGTTCGATGCTGCGCAGGAGGCCACGTCGGTTGGACACGCCTGTGAGCTGATCGGTGTATGCCTGCGCCATGAGGCGGGCCAGCACGTTGCCCAGGACCAGACGTACCTGCACCAGATTCATCAGGCCGCCGATGAGCATCACCAGCATCACCAGGAATACGTTGGAGGTCCGTGGCGCGTCGATCGAAATCTTGCTGGAGGCGCCAACGGCCATTGCCTGCGCGGCGCGCGCCAGGAGAACGATCGACATCAGCGCATAACCTGCACCGACGAGTCGCGCGAAAAGCGGGAAAGTGTCGCGGCCATGGCGCCAGACCAGAAAGGCCGTGGCGAGCAGCATCACAGCCACGCCCGCGCATACCGCTGCCACGCGCCAGCCGTGACCTCCTTGCTGGTACAAGCTCGCCAGGACAACTGACGCTGTTGCAACTAGCAATCCACCACCTGCTCGGTCAGGGGGCGCCTGCCGCCAGTGAAGTGCCATGCCTCGGTGCTGCATCACCGCCGAGCCGACGATCAAGAGGTCGCCCAGGTTACGCAACAGGTGGCCTGACGCCAAGGGAGGCACATACAGCAGCAGTCCCGCTGACAATGCAAGCCAAGCCGCAGCGAACTGCCCCTCCGGGCCTCGCCATCCCTTGAATAGCCGAGCCGTCATCGACCAACCAATGGCATGCACCATGAACTGCACGGCTACAAGAGCGAGCATGAGGGGCTGGTCGTGCACGGGAACTCGACTGTCGAGACGTCATTGCGAGACGGGCTCAATGGTAGTTGCGTCCGCGCAACGTGGGCAGCCCGTGGCCGTGGCGCAATTCATGACCGCGGCTCGGTCGTGACTCTCTCCGTGGCGCAGGTTCCTGCTTGGCAAATGGTTCGTGGCGTCGTGGGCAGAGTCCGTTGTGGGTCAACTTGCGCAAACTTCCCTGATCCGTCGAGACTTTGCACACGCTGTTGACGCTGTCGCCTAAGGAAACGCTGATTTATCCGGGCTGACCGCGATGCGCGGTCGACGCTGTGACGGCAGCATTGCGGCATGAGCCAACGCAGCTTTGCCAGCGCC
>Ga0268298_10006625_pt1 | contig 10458 bp, 6 predicted proteins | sample WWTPWeurt_MetaG_FD_194462 | JGI IMG/M metagenome (GOLD analysis project Ga0268298, IMG submission 194462) | Activated sludge microbial communities from WWTP in Nijmegen, Gelderland, Netherland - WWTP Weurt | ecosystem: Engineered > WWTP > Aerobic digester > Activated sludge | place: Netherlands... | reverse complement strand
CACGCGGGCGGGGCCGGGGCCTTCATGCAGGCTTTTCCGAATGCGAAGCTGGTGGTGCACCCCCGCGGCGCACGTCACATGGTCGAACCGTCCAAGCTGTTTGCCGGCGTGTCGGCCGTGTATGGCCCGGAGCGGGCCAAGGCGCTTTACGGCGAGCTGATCCCGGTGCCGGCCGAGCGCGTCATCGAAGCCACCGAAGGGCTGGAGCTGTCGCTGGCCGGGCGGGTGATCCGTGTTTTCGACACACCGGGCCATGCCCGTCATCACGTCTGTTATTTCGACACCGCCAGCCGCAGCTTCTTTACCGGCGACACCTTTGGCCTGTCGTATCGTCAGCTCGACGTGGACGGCCGGCCGAGCATTTTCCCGACCACCACGCCGGTGCAGTTCGAGCCCGACGCAATGCACGCGTCCATCACCCGCATGGAGGCCGAGCAGCCGGCGGCCATGTATCTCACCCACTACGCCCAGGTGACCGACGTACCGCGTCTGGCCGCCGATCTGCACCGCCTGATCGATGCCCACGTGGCGATTGCCGAACGCCACGCCGCGGCGGGCGACGTGCGCACGGCACTGATCGAGCGCGACGTGTGGGCGCTGGTGGGCGAGGAGGCGCAGCGCCAGGGCTGGACGCTGCCCGAAACCGAATGGCGCGCGCTGCTGGCGCTGGACGTGGAACTCAACGCCCAGGGCCTGGACGTGTGGCTGGACGCCCGCTCAAAGTAAGCGGGCGACTCGCTATTCCGGCCGGCTGGCGATGTACAGGCCGGCCGCCACCTGCGGCAGGCCGGCAAGCGCGAGGATGAGCGGCGAGGCGTGGAGGAGGGCGACGCAACCGGCGAGTCCCACGCACAGCCCGCCAAGGGCGAAGTGTTTGCCGCGCCGGCTGATCGTGCCGGCTTCCATCCAGGCGCGCACGTGGGGCCCGGCGCCGGGCAGCACGTACAGGCGCTGCTGAAGACGCGGGCAACTCTTGCTCCAGGCCCACGCGGCAACGATCCAGAAAACCGTGGTGGGCAACACCGGCACGAGCAGGCCCACCGCGCCGGTCGCGAAGGCGAGGCCGCCGAGCAGAAACAAAGCGTGGCGCACTGCGCTGGCCAAGAGGCCGGGTGCCGGAGCGGCCAGGCTGTGGGCGGTGGCGTCGTGGCCGGTGGGGGCGTGCATGATGATTCTCCTGTTGCGTGGGCCGGACTCCCGTGGCGACTTCGCTTGAGTGGAGGCCGCCCGTTGAAAGGAGTATCGACGACTGGCCTTTATTCTTCCAGTTGATTGATATTCTTTTGTAGATAGTTATTTTCTATTTTTAGGCGAGGCTTGTTCCGGTGGCCTGCCGCGGATTCATGGCATTCAAGAGAACACCCTTCCGGGCCGTTACTTCCCTGGGGCAACAGCACCTGCCCTTTATTGCAAAGTTCAAGAACAGTCAGGGGAGTGAACTATGGGCGGTGACGGGATACCCGAGGTGGGTGAGGCGCTGGGCGCCGGGGATTTACCCTTCGAGGTCAAAGACCATGAACTGGGGGGCTACATGGCGGCAATCAGTCGCAGCCAGGCCATCATCGAGTTCGATCTTGCCGGGCGGGTGGTCGCTGCCAACCCCAATTTTCTGGCCCTGATGGGTTACCGGCTGGAGGAGATCAAGGGGCAGCATCACCGGATGTTCGTTGAACCGGCCCATGCTGGCACCACCGAATACCAGTTGTTCTGGGAGCGCCTGACTCGCGGCGAATTCAATTCAGGCGAATTCAAACGCCTCGGCAAGGATGGCCGCGAGGTGTGGATTCAGGCCAGCTACAACCCGATCCTCGGCACTGACGGCAAGCCCGCGGCCATCGTCAAGTTTGCCACCGATGTGACGGCCGCCAGGCTGCAGAACGCCGAGTTCGAAGCCCGGGTGGCCGCGATGGATCGCGGGCAGGCGGTGATCGAGTTCGACCTGGACGGCAAGGTGCTCACGGCCAATCGTAATTTTCTGGTGGCGATGGGCTACACGCTGCGGGAGGTTCAGGGCCAGCATCACAGCATCTTCTGTTCGGCCGAGTACACCCAGAGCCCCGAGTACCAGGACTTCTGGCTGCGTCTGGGCGAAGGGGAGTTCATCAGCGGGCGCTTTCACCGGGTGGGCAAGTTCAACCGCGACGTGTGGATCCAGGCCAGCTATAACCCGATCTTCGACCTCAACGGCAAGGTCGCCAAGGTGGTCAAGTATGCCTACGACGTGACCAAGGAAGTCATGCTCGAAAAGCGCATTTCCGCCAAAACGGTGGAGATGACGGAGCGGGTGCGCGGTCTGGTGGCGAGCATCAAGGCGATTGCCGACAACTCGGGGGTGGCCTCCCAGATGGCTCATGAATCGTCGCGGGCGGCCCAGACGGGGCACGATGCGGTGCAAAAATCCATCGTCGCCATCGACCGCATCGAGGAGAGTTCGACGCGGGTATCGGAGATTGTTCGGGTGATTGGCGAGATCGCCAGCCAGACCAACCTGCTGGCATTCAATGCAGCCATCGAGGCGGCCCGGGCCGGCCAGCAGGGGGTGGGGTTTTCGGTGGTGGCGGCCGAGGTGCGCAAGCTCGCCGAGCGCAGTTCGGCCGCGGCCCAGGAGATCGGCAAGCTCATCGACGAATCGGCGCTGCATGTGCGCCAGGGGGCCGAAGTGAGCAAGTCGGCCGCGGGCAGCTTCGAGGGCATCATGTCCAGCGTGGAGAGCACCGTCGAAAGTGCTGCTGAAATTGCCGCGGCCGCCGAGGCCCAGCGCGACATGGCGGCCCAGGTGTCCGATCTGATCGAAGAACTCGCGCGCACCGTGAGCCGCTGATGAGTGCAGCTGGCGAGCCGCGCCTGTGCGGCGTTTTCTTTCTGGCTTCCATGCAACTGGCGCTGCCGCTGGATGCGCTGCGCGAGGTGCTGCCCTGCACGGGCCTGGTCGCGCTGCCCTGGGCGGCACCGAGCGTGATCGGCGGCATCGACCTGCGCGGGGTCTTGGTGCCGGTGCTGGATCTGCGCCGCGCCCTCGGGCTGGAAATTGCCGGAGATGAGCCCCGCAGCGTCGTCATCATGGTGCATGAAGGGCGCCTGCTGGGCCTTCTGGCCAGCGGGGTGGTCGGCGTTCTGGCCTGTCCGCCCGGAGGGTGGAACGAGATTGGCGCCCGCAATGCCGAAGCCCCGGTGCTGGGCGCCAGTTTCAGGCGCAATGACGACGCCACGCTGGTCAGCGTGCTCTCTCCCGAGGGCCTGGTCGGCCTGCGCGACGTGCCGACGGTGGCCGACCCCGAACCGGCCCGCCGGAGCGTGCTGGGCATCACCGAGGGCAGTGGCGGGGATGCAGCCGTGGCGGCCGAATCCTGCCTGATGCTCGTGCGCAGCGGCCCGGTGCCCCTGGCCCTGGCGTCCGATGCGGTGCACACCACGGTTTTGCATCCCGAAATCCTGGCCTCGCCGCTCACCTCGGCCTATTGCCTCGGCGTCATTGAATTTGCCGGCGCCAAGGTGCCGGCGGTGGATCTGCTCGCGCTGTGCGGGCTGGGCAGCCTGCCCGATGAAGGGCCGACCCAGGCTTTTCTGGTGCGCTACGCCCGCGGGCTGGTGGCTTTCATCGTCGAGGAGATCATCGACGTGGTGCGCGCCGACAGCCGTGCGGCGGTACCCATCCCCGCCAATACGTTGCCCCGCGAAGAGTTCTTTGCCGGCGTGCTGGCCCTTGATGCCCTGCCGCGCGAGGTGCAGCAGTCTGGCCGGGGTGGCATCGGCTATTACCTCGTCCTCGACCCGCAGGCGCTGGTGGGGGCTGCTGCGCTGGAAGGCCTGGCGCGGATGAACACGCCGATGGACGGTGATGCGTTCAGCACGTCGTCGCTCATGCCCGGCATCGAGACGGCCCATGCCGAGCGTTGCCGGGTGCTCACCTACGACGTGGGTTTCGAGGTGGCCACGCCGATCGGGCAGATTGCCGAAATTCTGCCGTGGGTGGCCGAGACGGCCATTTTTGCCACCGAGGCGCGGGCCACCGGGCTGGTGATGAGCCGCGGGCGGGCCATCCCGACATTCAGCCTCGCCGCGCTCATCGGCGTGCCGGAAGGGCCGCGTTCGGCAACCGCCTGCATTCTCGTCATCGAGCTGGACGACGACAGCCATGTGGGCTTTACGGTGCAGGGGCTGCGTGCCATCGATGATGCGCCGAGCGAGCGCCTCAAGGCCCTCGACGAGCAGGCCAGCGGGCCGGGCAGCGCCGCCAGCAACTGGACTCCGGCGCTGGTCGGCTCGGGCCCGACCGAGCGCATGTTGAGCGTGCTCGACCTGAAATGCCTGGCCCGGCTGGTCCGCAACCCGGCCGAGGGCGGAACGGGCTATCTCCGCGATGTGCGGCGCAGCGCCCTGCGAGCTGCCATGTCGGCACCCGACATGGCCTGAGCGCGGCTTGCCATTCGGCGTTCAGGATGCGGCGGGTGCCGCCGTTAACCGGCTTCAGGGCGACAGGGTGTCGCCTGACCGTTCTGTTTGCCCCGTTCGCCCCGTTTTGCCAGCCATGACTGACCATCCACTGAAAACGCCTGCCAACGCCCGTTCGACACCGCTGGTCATCCGCGAGCGGGTGTGGTGGCTTTTGCCGCTGGTGCTGTGGGCGGCGGCGGTGGGTTTGTCCCTCACGCTGCAGGTCGACAAGATCCGCGAGCAATCCACGCAGGTGGCCGTCGAGGGCGCCCGCAACATGTTTCGCATGGTCATGCTGACCCGCAACTGGAATGCCAGTCATGGCGGTGTCTATGTGCCGGTCACCCCTGAGACCCAGCCCAACCCTTACCTGGATCACCCCCGGCGGGACGTGAAGACCACCGACGGGGTGGCCATGACCATGGTCAACCCGGCCTACATGACCCGTCTTATCGCCGGCATGGCGGTGTCGGACGGGGGCGTGGTGTTCCGCCTCACCAGCCTCAAGCCGATCCGTCCGGCCAATCTGGCGGACGCCTGGGAGAGCCGCTCGCTGGAAGCCTTTGAACGTGGCGTCACCGAAACGGTGGGAACCGAAAGCAGCCCGCAGGGCGAGCTGCTGCGCTACATGGCGCCGCTGAAGGTGCAGGAAAGCTGCATGAGCTGCCACGCCAGGCAGGGTTACAAGGTGGGCGACGTCCGCGGCGGCCTCAGCGTTTCACAGCGCCTCGCGCCCATCGAGGCGGCTACGCGCGCCGGTGTGCGCCAGACCGTGCTGGCCCACGCTGCGGCCTTTGTGCTGGTGTTCGGCCTGGGCTGGGCGCTGCTGGAAATATTGCGCCGCCGCTGGCTGGAGCTGGCCGAAAAGCTCGGCGAGCTTGAAGAGGCCCACGGCCAGTTGCTGCAGTCCGAAAAAATGGCCTCAATCGGTGTGCTGGCGGCCGGCGTGGCTCACGAAATCAACAATCCGGTGGGCTTCGTGAGTTCGAACATGGGCACGCTGAAGGATTACAGCAAGACGATGGTGGCCTTGCTGGACGCCTGCCGGGCAGGCACCGCGACCGAAGCCGATTTCGTGGCGGCGGATTTCGATTACCTCAAGACGGATATTTCCGACTTGATTCGCGAATCCCGCGACGGCCTGGAGCGGGTGAGCAAGATCGTTGCCGATCTGAAGGATTTTTCGCGGCTCGATCAGGCCGAGTGGCAGGAGGCCGACCTCAACGCCGGCATCGAATGCACCCTCAACGTGGTGCGCAACGAGATCAAGTACAAGGCCGAGGTGGTGCGCGAGTACGACCCCGAACTGCCGCCGGTGCCGTGCCTGCCGGCCCAGATCAATCAGGTTGTGATGAACCTGCTGGTCAATGCCGCCCACGCCATCGACGAGCGCGGCATCATCACCGTGCGCAGCGGCCACGATGCGGGCTGGGCCTGGATCGAGGTGGCGGACACCGGTCGCGGCATGTCGCCCGAGGTTAAAAAGCGCATCTTCGACCCCTTCTACACCACCAAGCCTGCCGGCAAGGGCACCGGGCTGGGGCTGTCTATCTCCTACGACATCGTCAGCAAGCACGGCGGCCACATCGACGTGACCAGCGAACCGGGCCGCGGCACGACCTTCCGGCTGTGGTTGCCGCTGAAGGCTGCGGGCCCGGTGGTGGCGTAAGCCGCACGCTGCCCGGGACGGCCTGTCACGTTTACCTGAACGCGATGTTCGCCTTGAGCCACACGGTGCGACCCGGCTCGTTCACGCGGGTGGTCTGCGTGAAGCCGCCGATGGGGGCGCCGCCGCGGCTGATGAATTCGGCGTAGGTCTTGTCGAAGAGGTTATCCACGCCGACGCTGATCAGGCTGCCTTTGCCGGGCTTGTAGGCGGCGTTGAGCGACAGGATGCCGAAGCCGCTGGATGCGCCGATGTCCTGCCCGACGATGTTGCCGTAGCCCGTGTCGAAGCGTTTCTGGCCTTGAACAAGGCGCAGGAGCGCGCCGGCGCTCCAGGTCTTGTCGTCGTAGCCTGCGCCAAGGCGGGCTTCCAGCGGGGCGATCTGCGACAAGGGCTTGCCGGTGCTGTCGTTCTCGCCGTGGGTCCAGGCCAGGGTGGCGAAGGTCTTCCAGAAATTGCCCAGCGCCAGGCTCACGTCGCCTTCGAGGCCGTAGGTGGTGGCGTCCACGTTGAGGGCGTTGGTGTTCTGGTAGATCTGGATGAAATCGGTGTGCTTGGCGTAGAACAGCGAGGCCGACGCCCGCAGCGGGCCGGCGGCGTAGATGGCGCCGGTGTCGAGCTGGGTGGTTTTTTCGGGTTTGACGAAAAAGGTGCTGGCCGTGCCGCCGGGTGATTTGCTGCGCTCCCAGTAATCGGGCGCGCGTTCGCTGTGGCCAAGGCCGGCGTAGAGCGTGGTGGTGGGCGCGAAGGCGTTTTCCCAGCGCAGGAAGCCGGCCTTGAGGGTGGTGTCGTCGGTCTTGCCGCCGCTGTCCCGGAGACTCGGAGCGCGCAGGTCTTCGGCCTTGCTGGCATCCACGCGCAGGCCGCCGATCAGGCGGTTGGCGGCGTTCAGGTCGTGGGTGAGTTCGCCGAACCCGCCCCAGCTGGAAAAGCGCATGTCGGGCGTGCGCGGCTTGGTGGCAAAGTCGGTGCCGGTGCGCAGGCTGTGGTCGTTGGTCTGGAAGTCGATGCCGGTTTCCAGGCTGGTGCGCGGTGACAGGTCGAAGGTGGCGGCGAGGCGACCGCCCTGGGTTTCGCGGTCGGGGTTGCTGAGCATGCGCATGCCGGTCTGGTTGCGCAGGCTGTAGTTGTCCATCACGTGGTCCACGTAGTTGTAATAGACCTGCGCTTCGATTTTGGCGACGAGCGGGCTGATGCGGGATTTCTCGAACTTCAGGCCCACGTTGCTGCGGTCGAACTTCGCGCCGTCCATGCTGCGGTCGGCGTAGGCCGCCTTGCCGTCGCTCTTGGCAAAGGTGAGCTCGATGCGGGTGTCGGCGTCGGGCGTCCAGCCGAGGGCGCCGCTGGTGCTCCAGCGGTCGTAGGCAGAGTGCACCTTGCGGCCGGAGCCGTCCTTGTAGTCCTGGGCGTGGGAGTGGGTGCCGGTGATTTCGCCATAAAAACCGGCGTTGCCGACGCCGGCTTCAAGCACCTGGTCGTTGCGCCCGAAATTGCCCGCCAGCAGGCTGGCGTCAGCGTAGGCCGAAAAGCCGGTGCGCACCTTGGGCTGACGCTCGAAGAGCACCACGCCGGCGCTGTTGCCGGGGCCGTACTTCACGGTTTGCGGGCCCTTGAGCACGGTGATCCGGTCGAAGGCTTCGGGGAAGACGTAAGCGGTGGGCGGGTCCATGCGCATGCCGCAACCACCCAGGATCATCTCGCCGTCGAGCAGGATGCCCAGGCGCGAGGCGGCCATGCCGCGGAACACCGGGTCACCGTCGGTGCCGCCCTTCCTGATCACCGAAAAACCGGTGATGTTCTTGAGGTAGTCGGCGCCGTCATGGGCGGGCACCGGCTGGCGCGGCGCGCGCGGGTCGGTGGTGACGGTGAGCGGGGCTTCCATGGCCGGGGCGGTAACAACGACCTGACCCAGGGTGGTGCTGTCTTCGGCGGCGGCCGGAAAGGCGCAGGCGATGGCGAGGGGCAGCAGGGCGTAGCGCAGCGGGGTAGGGCGATTCATGGTGGTGCTCTCGGTTTTGCAAGAGCGCGCACCTTAAAACACGGGAATTGCTGCGGGAATGATGTGAGGCAATGTTTTGCACCAAAATGGTGCGGCATAGTGTCGCAGGGGGCGGAGCGCATCTCCGCACCCTGCGCTTTGGACTTACACCCGGAAGCGCGAAACGCTGGCCTTGAGCTCGTCGGATACGCTCACCAGGCGGTGTGCGGTGTCGGCCACCGAGCTGACGGCGGCGGAGTTTTCTTCCGACATCTGGGCGATGGCCTCGACGTTGCGGGCCAGTTCGGTGGAGGCGCCGCGCTGCTCCCTGAGGGCGTCGCTGATGCTCTCGATGGCGCCCTGCACGGTGCTGGCCGAGTTGCGGATGTCGCTCATCGAATCGCTGGCCTTGCTCGCCGCCTCAACCACTTCGCTCACCAGATTGCGGCTGGACTGCATGCTCGTCACGGCGCCGACCGCGCCCTGCTGGATCACGTTGATGACGTTACTGATCTCGCGCACCGAGCTGGTGGTGCGTTCGGCCAGCTTGCGCACTTCATCGGCCACCACCGCGAAGCCGCGGCCCTGCTCGCCGGCGCGGGCCGCCTCGATGGCCGCGTTGAGCGCCAGCAGGTTGGTCTGATCGGCCACTTCGCGAATCACCACGGTGATCTTGTCGATCTGCTGGACCTGCTCGGAGAGTGTCTGGATCTGGCCGGCGGTGTTCTCGACCTGTTCGGCCACCTTGCCAATCTTGTCGGTGGCGGCCTCGACGCCCTTGCCGCTGACAATGGCCTGGTGGCCAGCCTCGATGGCCCGGTGGCTGGCGTCCTCGGCGCTGGAGCCGACGTGGTCGATGCTCACCGTCAGTTCCTCGACCGCTGCGGCGGCAGAGGCGGTTGAACTGGATTGCTGTTCGGTGCTGATCGAAACCTGTTGGGCGGTGCTGGAGAGCTGGGAGGCCGAGTAGGCAACGCTGTCGGAGCTGGAGATGATGCCGCTGATGGTGCTGGCAAGGTCGGCACGCATGGCTTCGAGGGAGCCGAGCAAACGGCCGATTTCATCGTGACTGGCGCTTTGGCCGGCGCTCCGGCTCAGGTCGCCGGACGCGATGCGGGCGGCCACCGCATTGGCCTCGGCGATCCGCGAGGTGATGCTGCGAATGATGGCGAAGCTCAGCAGCGCCACGACGATGCAGGCTGCCACAAGGATCGCCACGGCAGTCCAGGTGGCCGTCGCCTTGGCGGCGGCGCCTTCGTCGGCGTGTTTCTTGCCAAGATCTTCGTTGTAACGAATGTGCTTTTCCAGCTGGCTGTTGAAGCTTATGGCGAGCGGCCCGACCTGCTGGGTGAGCGCCACGCGCGCTTCGTCCAGGCGGTTGGCGCGGGAAAATTCCAGCACGACATCGGCGGCCTTGTCGTATTCGGCCATAGCTTTGCTTTCGGCTTCCAGCAGGCTTTTGTCTTCGGCATCGGAGATGACCGCCTCGTAATCCCGGAGGGCCTTTTCGATCTTTGCCCGTGCTTCGAGGATGGTTTTTTCGGCGTCTGCCTTCTCCTTGGCGTCAAGGGCCAGCACATGGCGGAAAACACGAATGCGCTCGCGTCCGAAATTCATGGCGGCATCGTTGAGCAATGCAATGCTAGGCACCACGTTCACGTTGGCGTAGTTGGCCGCATCAAAGACCCGGTTCATCTGCTGGAAGTTGATGCCCGCGAGCACCAGCAGGCTCACGAGGGCAGCTCCAACAAGAAGGAGCAGGCGCTGGACGATGGTCATTTTCTTTTCCTTGAAATAGCGGTCGGCAGGGCGATGACCACTTCGCAACGAAGTCTTGCCCGCGCCATTCCGGCGGGGAGGCTGGTCGCGGCCAAAAGCGCGCGACGCCTGCAGCAACGGCACGGAGCGGCGGAACTTTAAGCGCCGATGGCCTGAGGTCAGTCCGGCATCATGGCCTTGCCGCGGCTTTCCGGCACTCCGGCGGCGGTCGTACAATGCAGGCTCCGCGCCACTCCGACCGCAAGCCGAACCTCTTACTGTGCCCGTATCCGAAACGCCGTCACACCCGTCGATCCCGCCAGGCATCCTCGTTCTGCCCAGCCCCTTCTTCACCGAAACCGACACCATCCGCCTCCTTGAGCCGGACGATTGCGACACTCAGTGGGTGTTGCGCCAGGTCTTGTCGGGCGCCTACGACAAGCCTTTTGTCATTGACGACGGCACGACGCGCACGCTGCATTTCTCGCTGTCGCTGATCCAGAGCTCCATGAGCCTCAAGGACCCCTTCGCGCTGGAACTGGACTACACCCAGGCGATGATGAGTTTTCAGCTCTTTTTGCAGCGCCCGCAGCACATCCTGATGCTGGGGCTCGGCGGCGGT
>Ga0268298_10006624_pt1 | contig 10459 bp, 5 predicted proteins | sample WWTPWeurt_MetaG_FD_194462 | JGI IMG/M metagenome (GOLD analysis project Ga0268298, IMG submission 194462) | Activated sludge microbial communities from WWTP in Nijmegen, Gelderland, Netherland - WWTP Weurt | ecosystem: Engineered > WWTP > Aerobic digester > Activated sludge | place: Netherlands... | reverse complement strand
TGTTCCATTCACTGGCGGAAACGGCGTATCCTTCGCCGGCTTCGTTCCAGGCGATGACGAATTCAATGCGCTGACCGGCGCTGCCACCTACGGCGGTACGTCTCAAGGCGCTGTCAATGTCGGTTCGTACGTTATCACTCCGGGTGGGTTCGCTGCCGTCAATGGCAACTACACCATCACGTACACCAACGGCGCGCTGATCATCGACCCGGCCGCGCTGACCATCACCGCCAACGATTTCACCAAGGTCTATGACAAGGTTCCTTACAGCGGCGGGAATGGCGTAGCGTACGCGGGCTTCGTTCCCGGTGACAATGCCGGCAATGCTCTTGGCGGCACCCTGGCCTACTCTGGCACATCCCAAGGCGCGGTCAACGTCGGCACCTATGTCATCACTCCTGGCGGCCTGACAGCCAACAATAACAACTACACCATCACCTTTGTGGATGGCACTCTGACGATCAATCCGCTGGCGATCACCGTAACGGCCGTGCCCGATACCAAGCCGTACGATGGGAATACCTCCTCGATCGGCATCCCGACCATCACCGGTACGCTGGCGGTCGGCGATACCCCGAACTTCAGCCAGACCTTCGATACTCCCGACATTGGCACCAACAAGACCCTGACTCCCGGTGGTATTGTCAACGATGGGAATGGCGGCAATAACTACCTGGTCACTTTTGTGAACAATACGAACGGTGTCATTGCCGGTATCGCGGTCACAGTCAATGGGATCACTGCCAACGACAAGGTGTATGACGGAACCAACGCCGCCACTTTGAACACAGCTGGAGCCACCCTCTCAGGCGTCGTTCCCGGCGACAATGTCCAATTGGATGTTACCGGTGCAACCGGCACATTCAACAACAAGAACGTCGGCGCCAACAAGATCGTCACCATCAACGGGCTCGTCCTCACCGGCACAGATGCCGCGAACTATGGTATCAGCCCGGTGACGCGCTCTGCCAATATCACACCACGTCCGATCACCGTCACTGCCCAGACCGACACCAAGGTCTATGACGGCACGATCAACTCGGCAGCCATCCCTGTGGTCTCGGTCAACCCGATTGCCCCGGGAGACACAGCCAACTTCACCCAGGCCTTCAATAACCCGAATGTCGGCACCAGCAAGTCGATCGCCCCGACCGGCGTAGTCAACGATGGCAATGGCGGCGGCAACTATGACATCACCTTCGTCAACAACCTGACCGGCGTCATTACACAGCGTCCCATCACTATTACCGCCGACCCGCAAACCAAGGCTTTCGGTGCCCTTGATCCGGCCCTGACCTATGTGGTCACCAACGGCTCTCTCGCTCCGGGCGATACCTTTAGCGGAACCCTCACCCGCGCACCGGGTGAAACAGTCGGCAGTTACGCCATCCTGCAAGGCTCCTTGACGGCTGGCAGCAACTACAACATGACCTATGTTGGCGCGAACCTGACGATCTTCATCGTCAACCAGACCATTACGGTCATTACCCCTGCCCCGGTCACGTCGGCTTACAATTCCAACTTCAATGTGGCAGCCACAGCCTCCTCCGGTCTGCCTGTCACCATCACGACCACAGGCGTCTGTACAGGCGGCGGCTCGACCACAGCCACCATCATCATGATCAGTGGCACAGGCACCTGTACCATTCACTACAATCAGCCTGGTAATGCCAACTTCGGCCCGGCACTGGAAGTGATTGAAATCGTCACCGCTCAAAAGGCCGATCAGACCATTCTGGTCACCACCTCGGCTCCGGCCAGCGCTACCTACAACACGGGCTTCAATGTGGCGGCCACCGCCACCTCCGGTCTGACGGTCAGCTACACGGCAACTGGCGTCTGTACCAATGTCCTGTCCAACTTCACCATGACCAGTGGCACAGGCACCTGTACGGTCCAGTACACGCAGCCGGGCAATGCCAACTATAACCCTGCCCCGCCGGTCAACCAAACCGTCAATGCGCTCAAGGCCAACCAATCGATCTCCGTCGGCATATCCGCCCCGGCCTTCGCACCCTTGAACAGCAACTTCACAGTGGATGCCACGGCCTCATCCGGCCTGCCGGTGACCTACACCTCTGCCGGAGCCTGCTCCAATGCTGCCGCGGTCTACACCATGACCAGCAGCACGGGCACCTGTACCGTCCTGTATAACCAGGCTGGGAATGCGAACTACAACGCCGCCCCGCAGGTTACCCAGACCACGAACGCCCAAAAGGCCAACCAGGCCATCACCATTACAACGCCTGCTCCTGCCAGCGCAGCCAATGGCGATATCTTCACTGTCGCCGCCACAGCTTCCTCGGGCCTGCCAGTGACGATCACTACCAGCGGGTTCTGTACCGGCGGCGGCACCGGCTCCGCTACCATCACCATGACCAGCGGCACTGGCACCTGTACCATCATCTACAACCAGGCCGGCAATGCTTCATACAACGCTGCTCTGCAGGTGACCGAAAATATCAACTCGCTCAAGGCCAACCAGACCATCACGGTCACGGTCTCGGCCCCGGTTAGTGCCACGAACGCCACAGCCTTTGATGTTACGGCCATCTCCAGTTCCGGCCTGCCAGTGACGATCTCCACCACGGGTGTTTGTACAGGCGGCAGCGCGACAGGAACCGCCACCATCACCATGACCAGCAGCACCGGCACCTGTACAGTAAATTACGATCAGGCAGGCAACGCCAACTTCAACGCCGCCCCGCAGGTGATCGAGACGGTCAACGCCATCAAGACCGATCAGACCATCACGGTCACAACGGCAGCTCCGGCCAATGCCACCTTCAACGGTACCTTCAATGTGGCTGCCACAGCTTCATCCGGTTTGCCGGTTGACATCTCCACCACCGGCGCATGCAGTGGTGCAGGAACCGGAACAGCCCTCATCACCATGACCAGCGGCACCGGCAACTGCGTCGTCAACTACAACCAGGCTGGCAATGCGGATTACAACCCCGCGCCTTTGGTCACCAACACAACTGCGGCCCAGAAAGCCAATCAAACCATCAACGTGACCACTTCCGCTCCTGCCTCCGCCGGAAATGGGTCCAGCTTCAATGTGGCGGCGACTGCCACCTCAGGCCTGCAGGTTGCCATCTCTTCGAGCGGTGCCTGTACAGGTGCCGGGAACGCCTCTGCCAGCATCACCATCAACGCCAACTTCGGCACCTGTGCGGTCCAGTTTGACCAGGCCGGGAACAACAATTACAACGCCGCCGCCCCGGTCATCCAAAACGTCAATGCCCTACCTTCCGGCCAGACCATCACAGTCACGGTCAATGCTCCGGCCATTGCAACACTTGGAGACAACTTTGATGTGGCCGCCACTGCCAGTTCAGGTTTGATCGTAGAGATCACCGTCTCTGGCGGTTCCTGCACCGCTGTGGATCACGGCGATGGGACTGCAACGGTCACGATCACGAGTCCCAATGGCATCTGCACCGTCCACTACAACCAACCAGGAGATGCGAACTACGCAGCCGCGCCTGAAGTGACCGAAGACACCGTCATCGACAGCGCCTCCCCGACGGTTACCATCGACCAGGCCGCAGGTCAGGCAGACCCGAGCAACGCTTCTCCTATAAACTTTACTGCTGTATTCAGCGAACCGGTGACCGGCTTCGGCAATGTAGATGTTATCGTTGGAGGCATATCAGGAGCCACCACAGCCAACATCACTGAGATCGCTCCGAACGACGGCACAACGTATAACGTGGCGGTCAGCGGCATGGCCAACGACGGCACGGTAACGGCCACTATTTCCGCAGGTGCAGGTCTCGACAATGCCGGCAATTCCAGTTCCGCCAGCACGAGCGTGGACAACACAGTAAACTACTTCGATGATAGCGGCCCGACCGTTCAAGTTGTCAACACTACACCAGATACCGGCAACGGCAGTCTGGGAGAATCTGAAGTTGTAACGATCAATATCACTCAATTCTCTGTGAAGTTCTCGCAGGATGTCTTCAACCCCGCCGGCGACAGCGACACAGATGATGTCACCAACCCGAACAACTTCATCCTCGTGCGCGAACTGGGCGACACCGCCGGTTTCCAGACCCTCACTTGCAGCACCGGTGTGGTCTCTCCCGCCGATACCCGCATCTCCATCGTGGGTGTGACGTACGATCAGAATACTCATGTGGCGACCTTCTCCATCAACGGCGGCCTGCCTGTCTCCAACGGGAAGTATCGCCTGTTCGTCTGCGGTACCACATCCATTGTTGACCCCATTGACCATAGCCTGGCCCTGGTCGGCAATACCGGCGCCAACTCCGATTTCACCCGCACCTTTACTGTCAATGTACAAGGTGGCGGCGGAGGAGGTGGCGGCGGCGGCGGTGGTAACGGAAATAACAATGGAAACAATTCCAATACATCGACCATTGCCACAGGCCTCATCCCGGTGACCGGCTTCGCGCCCAACCGCGTGACCACCCTGCCGCCACAACCCGAAACTGTTGTGTATCAGTCCACCGGCGGCATGACCATCGAGATCCCAAGCCTGGGCGTGAATGTTCCAATCGTAGGCGTCGACCAGACCAAAGCTGGCGGCTGGGATCTTACCTGGCTTGGTAATAATGTCGGTTACCTGAACGGCACCGCCTACCCAACCTGGTCGGGCAACACTGTGCTCACCGCGCACGTCAATGACGCAACCAATGCCCCCGGACCGTTCGCCTACATCAACGAATTGAAATCGGGCGACCGCATCTACATCCATGCGGATGGAACCACGTTCGTATACCAGGTCGAGGAAACCATTGTCGTCTCTCCGTATAACAAGACTTCCGTCTTTGAACACGAGGAATACAGCTGGTTGACCCTCGTCACCTGCGAGAACTACGTGGAAAGTTTCAGCCGCTACACCTCACGCCGTATCGTGAAGGCGGTGTTGATCAGCGTCGTCAATCAATAAAGTCAGCAAGTTCTAGAAACAATCCCGCCGTATATACGGCGGGATTGTTTCGTCTTATCCTCCAAAAAAGGTATCGGTTATAATCATCGCATGTCCCCTTGGAGCGGAAAAACACTAGGCAAAGTAAAGATCGGAGACTTGATCGCTCGTGGCGGCATGGCCGAGGTATATCAAGGGGAACACATCCTGCTCAACCGCAAAGTGGCGGTCAAGATCATGCACGACCACGTCGACGAAGACCCGGAAACCCGGCAGCGGTTTGAACGTGAAGCGCGTGTCGTCGCCGGTCTGCACCACCCCAACATCATCCAAATTTTCGACTACGACCTGGCGGATGGCCGACCTTCCATCGTAATGGAATTGGTCCCCGGTATTTCGCTGGCTGTTTATTTAAAGGCGCTTCAAAAACGCGGGGAAAGACTTTCTTTTGAAGAGATCGTCCAGGTCCTGCGGCCTATTGCTTCAGCAGTCGACTATGCCCATAAAAACAACATTGTCCACCGCGACCTCAAACCGGCGAACATCCTGTTGCGCTCCGTAAGTCGGAGCATTAACATCGAAGAGTCCCTTCCCAACGATGTGGAACCGGTTCTCACCGACTTTGGGCTGGTACGCCTGCTCGATTCAAGCATCCAGACCTCAACTGGAACCGTCTCCGGAACCCCGGCATACATGAGTCCGGAGCAGGCCCGCGGCGACAAGGTCACTGAGATGACCGATATCTACTCGCTGGGCGTGGTCTTGTATGAATTAATGGCTGGAAGCGTGCCATTCGATTCCGAATCCTCTTTCGGGGTTTTGATGAAGCACTTGAACGACCCTCCGCCGCCCATCTCTGAGATCGCACCGGACTTGCAAGCCGTTATTGACCGCGCTCTCGCCAAAGACCCGACCCTGCGATACCAAAGCGCCACAGAACTGGTGGAGGAATTTGTTTCAGTCTTCAACGGGCGGACGCTCTCCCTGGACACCCGCGAGGTGCAGGAAAAAATAAAATCAGATGAAGAAGAATCCGCTGCAGGAGCAAAGCGAATTCCAAAAGGGATCCTTTACGCGGCAGGCGCTGTGATACTTGCCATTGTAGGCGCTCTAGTCTTCATGCTCTTTCGCCCTACACCTGTGGACCCAAATAAACCCGTCGGCATGGCAGCCTTCACCGATTTCAACTATGCCATGGATAAGTTCACCGTATCCATCAACGGTCTCCCTGCGCCCCAAAAGGGAACCCACTACGAAGCCTGGCAGATCGGCCAGGGCGGCGAATTCAGATCGAATATGGGCGTCATCACGATGGATGGAAAAAGCGGGCAGATCTCCTATCTCGACCCCAAGGCGGGGAATATCTTTGAAAGGGTGGACCAGGTCAAAGTCACTCTGGAAGCGGATGATGATCCACAACCCGACCAGCCTTCCGGCAATGTGGTTGCCTCCTTTGTCTTTCCGCCGCTATCGCTCATTCATGTCCGGCACTTGTTGGCAGCCTTTCCGGAGGCTCCTGAAAACGCCGCGCTCATCCAGGGATTGTGGGTCACCACAGACGCCATTGATACTTCGGCATATGAACTCGGGCAGGCTTTTGATAAGGAAGATGAGGAGGTTTTCCGAACCAAAGCCGAGGAGATCATCAACCAGATCTCTGGCAGCGAGAACAGCGACCTGTATAAAGATTGGAGCGCAGACGGCCGGATCGATAACCCCAGTGACGGCTACGGTCTGTTGGAGAATGGTGAACAGGGTTATGTTCCCCAAACGGTCAGCCATGCGCAATTCGCCATGGATGCCTCCGATGCCACCGAGAATATTAAAATGTATGGCGCCCAGGTGATCACCTGCTCCGGTAACATCGAAAGTTGGGCGAAGGAAATGCTCGGCCATGCCTTGCAATTACAAAATATGTCATGGGGCCCGGAAATGAAACCTATCGTTGATGGCATTCTGGAACTTTCCAGCAAAATGCTTTACGGACTCGATGCGGACAACAGCGGACAGGTCGAATCTATCCCTGGTGAATGCGGCGCAGACCAAGCGTACATTCAATCGTACTTCCTGGCGGATATGCCCCTGTTTCCCGGGCCGGATCGCATCCCACCGCCTGCCAACCCGTAAATCAAAACTCCCGCTGTTGCGGGAGTTTTTTTATTGTCTATTTTTCGATCACACGATCTGTGAATTCAAGAGCCTTGTTCAAAACCTCGAACCCTTCGCGGAGTTGTTCTTCAGTGATGATAAGAGGCGGGATGATCAATACCGTATGCCAGTGTGTATACAGGAACAAGCCGTGATCTGTGCAATATTTTCGCAGCGCGGTCATCTCCGGCGACGACCCATTCCACGGCGCGACCGGTTCTTTGGTCTTGCGGTTCTTGACCAGTTCAACAATGCCGAACAAACCGATACTGCGAACCTCCCCAACGGAGGGATGCGCTTCGCCCAGATCTGTCAGCAAGCGCCTCAAGACCCCACCCATGCCTGCCGCGTGCTCGACGATCTTATCCTCCCGCATCGCCTGGATGTTCGCCACCGCCGCCGCCAGCGAGATCGGATGCGAGGTGTAGGTCAGGCCGCTTTCGAAGGCGTGTTCGTCAAAGGCCGCCGCGATCTCGGGTCGCATGGCAACTGCCCCCAACGGCGCATAGGCGGACGTGAGCCCTTTGGCCATGGTCATGATATCCGGCGTTACATCCCAATGCTCAATGGCAAACCACTTCCCGGTCCGCCCGAAGCCGCTCATCACTTCGTCGGCGATCATCACGATGCCATACTTATCGCATAGCTTGCGCACGCCCTGCATATATCCCTGCGGCGGGATGATGATACCGTTCGTCCCGGTAACTGATTCCATCAGAATGGCCGCGATGGACTCCGGCCCTTCGTACAGGATGATCTCCTCCAAATGGTTGAGATAATCCTGCGCGAACTCTTCCTCGGAAACGTTTGGGTTCGTGCGATGAAAGGTGGACCGATAGCGATATGGGTCAAGGAAATGCACCACACCCGTCATCAAGTTCGGCTCCCATGCCACACGACGAGGATCTCCGGTCGCAGCCATGGCTCCAGCCGAGGCGCCATGATATGAACGATAGCGTGAGAGGATTTTATGCCGTTTGGTGTATCCGCGCGCCAGTTTGATGGCATTCTCATTGGCATCCGCCCCGCCGAGCGTGAATAACACTTTCGACAGCGCACCGTTCGGAGTCACTTCCGCCACAGCCTTGCTTGCCAGCGCGCGGATGCGGGTGGTCATACCCGGGGCAGCATAGGGTAACTCGGCCGCCTGTTCCTGCATGGCACGGATGATGCGCTCATCGCCATGCCCGATGTTTACACACATCGTCATCGAGTTGAAGTCCAGGTAGCGCTTCTCGTCCACATCCCAAAAATAAACCCCTTTGGCGTGCTTGACAACAATGGGGTTGACCTTCGCCTGCGCAGACCAGGTCCAGAAAACATGCTCTTTCGAGAGCGGCAAAATTTCATTATCAGGGAGATCGAACATGGAAAATCCTTTTCAGTGATTGATGTAGTCTCAGGCCAAATTATAATCCCCTACCCATGAACACCTTTCCCCACCAACGCATGGTTGTCATTGGCACAACCTCCTCCGGTAAATCCACGCTGGCGCAAACCCTTGCCGAAAAATTCGACCTGGATTACATCGAGTTGGATGCACTCTTCTGGGAACCGAACTGGAAGGAAGCAGATGTATTCACCTTTCGCGAGCGTGTTCGCAGCGCGACCCATTCACAGGCCTGGGTTGTAGCGGGAAATTATCACAAGGTACGCGACCTGATCTGGCCCAATGCGCAGACCATCATCTGGCTGGACTACCCGCTCCCGACCATTTTCTGGAGGCTGCTGAAGCGCACTGTCCAGCGGGCAGTTTATCAAAAAGAACTATGGAACGGAAACCGCGAGACCTTTTGGGGGCATCTAAAGGTCTGGTCTGAAGATTCCCTCTTCCATTGGCTGTTCAAAACCTACTGGCGACGGAAGCGCGAAATTCCGATCCTGCTATCCATGCCGGAACATCGGCACCTGCACGTGATCCACTTCAAACACCCGCAGGAAACAGAGGACTGGCTCGCTTCGATCTAAACTTTGGGCCTGCCCAGCCAACCGAACATTTGCAACGCCTCCAGCAATCCCACCGATAAAACATATAGTCCCCATTCTGTGTCGATCTGACCCCGCAACAGCATAAAGATCGATGCCAGCCCCAACCCGATCAGCGTCACCAGACTGATGCGCATCAGGTGCCGCCGTTCCATTCCGCGGATATCCTCCCGCGCAGGCATGAACTTCATCTTGCGCTGGAACTCGGTCAGGTCCCAGGCCAGCAGTGCAAAGATCGCTCCACCGAACATCCAACCGGCGACAATATTCAGCCACAAGCCGATCACAGCCAGAGGGAGCGCCAACACGATCCCAATTGTAGAGACCCACCGCCAGCGTTTCCAGGCTGCCGCCAGCCAGAATATGCCAAAAGTTACGATCCAAAAGACAACCGCCCCATTGCCTGCATATGATAAATATCCCCAAGCCAGGGAGCCAGCCGAATAAAGAATACTGACATAGAGAATAAAGCTGATCAAAGGTTCACCATCCTCCGGCATTGATTCTATCATCTGCCTGCGCCCTGCATGATATACTTTTTAAAGCCATGCAAATACGTCCTTTAGAGTTATGTAACGGAATTTTGCACCCCCGGGCCGTCGAAGGCATCGAACTCTTCAATGCTGGAAAGTTCTTCGAAGCCCATGAGGAACTGGAAGCCGCCTGGCGCGAAGAAACCGGCGAGATCCGCGACCTGTATCGCGGAATATTACAAGTGGCCGTCACCTACCTGCATATCACGCGCGGAAATTATCCGGGAGCAGTCAAAGTCTATGGACGCAGCCAGAAGTGGCTCACAGGCTGGGGTGATATCTGCTGCGGGGTCAATGTGCTTAAATTGCGCCAGGATGCAGAAGAGACCATGAAAGAAGTGGCATGGTTGGGAGATCGGCTTGCTGAATCCGACCCGTCCCTGTTCAAACCCATTCAATGGAATCAAAAACGTTTGTGGCTCTGTGACCGCTGCGGAAGCAACATGTACGAGAAGAATTGCAAGGTCACCTGCCCAAACTGCGGCAACCGTTTCGATTGTTCGGACCTGAATATTTATTTTGATTGAGGAGCCCATGGATTTTCAAAACAAAGCAGCCCTTGTCACAGGCTCGGGGCGCGGCATCGGCAAGGCCATTGCATTGTACTTTGCCAAACAAGGCGCAGATGTGGTGGTGAACTTTTTCCGCAATCGCGCGCCTGCTGAAGAGACGGCCCGCGAAGTAGAAAAACTCGGCAGGCGCGCCGTGCTCGTCAAAGCGGATGTGGGCGATCTCGACGATCTCAATCGTATGTTCGACGAGGTAGAAAAGGAATTTGGAGGGCTGGATATTTTTGTCCACAATGCGGCCTCAGGCTACAACCGCCCGGCCATGGATCAAAAACCCAAAGGCTGGGATTGGACGATGAACATCAATGCCCGTTCCCTGCTCT
>Ga0268298_10006623_pt1 | contig 10460 bp, 10 predicted proteins | sample WWTPWeurt_MetaG_FD_194462 | JGI IMG/M metagenome (GOLD analysis project Ga0268298, IMG submission 194462) | Activated sludge microbial communities from WWTP in Nijmegen, Gelderland, Netherland - WWTP Weurt | ecosystem: Engineered > WWTP > Aerobic digester > Activated sludge | place... | reverse complement strand
ATGTCCAGCCCCGCGCTCGTCGACGCTACAGATCAGGCGCTACGCCGGGCCATCCCCAGCATCGCCGTGAGCCAACTGTTCATAACTGGGCGCTGGGCATAATGGCCGGACTGAGACCCTCACCTGTGATGCGGCAAGACCGACCTCCCCCAGCGTCTCGACCCGACCCAGACCCGGCATCCGGACTTCCCCGAAGCCGCCGCTGAGCACAGGGGTCTTCTGTGAGTTTCGCTGCCACGAAGCTGCCGTTCGTGACCTCACGACTCCGGCCATTTGCTGCCACACATGGTAGTAGCAGAGTCGTCATTCGAGCGACCGGTGAGATCCGAAACCAGCCCTAGAGCGAGCTGAGGCCAGCGTGGTTCGTAAATCGGCCGGCACTGCGCTCATAAAGTCGATACTCACCAGCTCTGCCGTCAGTGTCGGGCAAAAACCCTCGCGCTTCCGTCAAGCCCGACCAGAAGCGTCTCATAGGGTTGCGGGGTCGAGGTCTCCATGCCGGGCGACCCCTGCGGCATGCCTGGCGTAGCCAGTCCGATTGCCTTTGGGGACTCGGCGAGAAGCCGTCGGATGTCGTCCGCAGGGACGTGCCCCTCGACGGAATAGGAACCTACCTTGGCCGTGTGACACGAGCCGTATTGGTCCGGCATGCCCAGTGCCTTGCGGGCTGCGGGGACATCATCGACGTCTTTCGTCACGACATCGAAGCCGTTCTTTCTCAGGTGCTCGACCCATTTCCCGCAGCACCCGCAGTAAGCGCTCTTGTAGACCTCAACGCGTACGGGCCCCTGCGCAAACGCTGCGCCGCTCACGATCATCAGGCTTGCCACGAGCCCGCCGAGCAAAGTTTTCGTCTTCATGTTCGTCTTCCGGTTGATGGCGTCGAGGCATAGTTTGGCACTTTGAGCCCAACGGGAAGCTGACCTCAAAATTACATTTCCGTCAGACAGCCGGGACCCCGGTCGACTTTGCAGGATCAGGAAGGTGATGAGGCTTCATTGCGAGGCAAGGTGATCGTGAAGCAGGTGACACCTTCAGCGGAGCGCGCAGTGATGTGACCCCCGTGGGCCTGGACGATGGAACGCGTGATCGCAAGTCCGAGCCCTGCGCCTTCACCGCGAGATTCGCGCTGGGCGCTACCGCGATGGAAGCGTTCGAAGATCCGCTCGATCTGATCGGCGGGGATGGGGTCGCCGACATTGCACACGGCGAGACCTACGCCGGCTGCGTCCGCGTCGATCCTGATCGTGATCTGTCCCTCTTTCGGTGTGTGACGAAGCGCATTCGAAATCAGGTTCGACAAGGCGCGCCGCAGCATCAGGCGATCACCCTGAACGCTCGCCTGGCCTTGGCGCACGATGCGGACTTGGCCCTCTTCGGCCAAGGCTTCGTAGAAATCGATCAGCGCATCCGCCTCGAGGGCAAGGTCGACAGGTTCGCCGGCATGCGCGAGGGTGTTCTCCTCGGCCTTGGCGAGAAACAACATGTCGCTGACCATGCGTGCGATGCGCTCGTATTCCTCGAGGTTCGACGCCAGGATGTCCTGATATTCGTCATTCGTGCGTGGCCGCGACAGCGCCACCTGGGTCTGCGTCATCAGGTTCGAGATCGGCGTACGCAGTTCGTGGGCAATGTCCGCCGAATAGTCACCGAGGCGCTGGAAAGCAGCCTCGAGCCGGGCGAGCATGCCATTGAAGGCTTCGATGTGGTCGCGTACCTCCAGCGGTGCATCATCGATGGCGAGACGCTCGGCCAGTTGCCGTGCAGACAGCTTGCGGGCGGTTTCGGTGACCTGGCGCAGCGGGGCGAGGCCACGGTGCGCAGCAAACCAGCCGAAGAGCGCCGCCGCCAATGCTGCGACGACGACGCCCGCCCACGTCGCATTTCGCACCGACGCGAGGAAATGGACGTGATGCGACAGATCGAGTGCGACCAGCGCCTCGATCGACTGGTCCCTCGATTCGAGGGGCGGTAGCGTGATGCTGACCTCAACCCCTCGATGTGGATGCCCGTCGACCGTCCAGTCAGTCAGCCCGCCCGAAAGTCGTTCTCCAGCCCGCTGGGCAGCGGTGAAGTGCTCGGGGTGGATAACGTGGATGACGCGTCCCTCGACGTCGCGAAGCAGGACACCCACACTCTCGTGTCCAACGAAAGAGCGAGCGAGTGCCTGGATGCGTTCCGATCGCCCCCCAGTCGCAGTGTCATCCTGCAGCGCGTTGCGTATGAGTGCGGCCTTGCCCTGCAATTCGTGCAGGTCTAGCTCCTGGAAATGCGCGTCCAGCATGCGGCCAAACAGTACCGCTACCAGCACCAGCAGGCTTGCGGTGAGGGCCGCAAAGAGCGTTGCCAATCGCGCCGTCAGCGAGTGAATACGGATCATCGTTAGCTCGGCTCCATCGCTTCGAGCACGTAGCCCATGCCGCGCACGGTGCGGATCAGCTTGGGCTCGAAGGGGTCGTCGACTTTCACCCGTAGCCTGCGCACTGCGACCTCGATCACGTTGGTGTCACTGTCGAAGTTCATATCCCACACCTGCGAAGCGATCAGGGAGCGCGGCAACACTTCACCTTTGCGGCGCAGCAGCAGTTCCAGCAGGGCAAACTCCTTGGCGGTCAGATCGATACGCTGCCCGCATCGCGTCACCCTGCGGCGAAGCAGATCGAGTTCCAGGTTTGCCGAGCGCAGGATCTCCGGTTCATGACCCCGTCCCCTGCGCAGCAGGGTGCGGACCCGCGCGAGAAACTCGGAAAACGCGAAGGGCTTGACCAGGTAATCATCGGCGCCGAGCTCAAGGCCACGAACGCGATCCTCAATTTGGTCGCGGGCAGTGAGGAACAGCACAGGCGTCTCACGGCCGCCGCGCCGCAGTGTTTGCAGGATGCCCCAGCCGTCCAGCGACGGAAGCATCACATCCAGCACGATGAGGTCGTAATCGCCATTGAGTGCGAGGTGGAGCCCATCGAGGCCATCTCTTGCAAGGTCGACGACGAACCCGGCTTCGGTGAGCCCCTGGCGGAGGTAGTCGCCGGTCTTCACTTCGTCTTCGACGATCAGAATTTTCATTGTTTCGCTCCTACGCGCTTCGTGCTGCCTGTGCCCGATTTTGCGCCCGGGGTGCTGGATAACCCCCGGGCTTACAGAAATGTAATTTCCAGGTCAGGCCAACGACAGGCAGGCGGGCGCAAGATGCTCTGCGTGGCACAGCGTTCCGTACCGCGACGGAACCCCGCGACCAATGGGAGATCGATCATGAAACTGCGTTTGTACCGTCTCGCCGGGCTCATGCCCGTCGTCGCTCTGGCTGCAGCCTTGCATGGCAGTCCGGTCGTCGCGCAGACGACCGATCCGGTGCAGGCCTGGCCGCCCGCAGCGAGTGTCCCCGCGCTTCAGGAACGTATGAAGTCGATCCGTGCCGAGACCAACCCGGAACGTCGCATGGCCCTGATGGAAGAGCAGGTCAAGGCCCTGGAGGCTGCATCGCAGGGCACGCCCACTGGTTGCCCGATGATGGGGGGGCAGATGGGGGCTGGTCCGATGATGAAGGGTGGTGGTCCTGGACCCGGGGCTGGACCCATGGGCGGCATGATGATGGATCCCAAGCTCATGCAGGAGCACATGAAGATGATGCAAGAGCACATGGGCATGATGCAGAACATGATGAAGATGCATCCGGCCGCCAAGCCGGCGATGCCCAACTGAGCATTGAGACGCGGAGCGGCGAGTTCGTCGGTCGCTCTGCGTCCGGTTCAACACAAGACCAACAAAGAGACATTCCCCATGCAGAGACGAATCATCCACCTCGGTGGAGGATTGGCCGTCGCCGTGGCGCTCGTGTCGGGCGCGCAGGCCGAGTCCTCCTCGCCATCAAGCCCCGCTGACCCCGCGCTCGGCGCGACCCAGACTGCCCCAGCGAGTGAGCAACCCAAGCCTCAGCCCCTTCCGGTCTATCGCTCGCCCCTGAACGAATATCGGCCCTACCGTGTCGATGAGCCCCTGCGGTCGTGGAAGGATGCCAACGACGAGGCCAGACGCCTGGGCGGGCACATGGGCCACCTCGCGCCGTCGTCGAAAGGGGGCGAGCGATGAGAGCCAGTCTCCCCATATCCTTGCTGGCCGCCACCGTGCTGACCGGGTGCGCCAGCGTTGCGATCGATGAGAACTTCGCCGAGGTTGAGCGCTTTGCGCGCGAGCAGACGGGCAGCGAGGTGCGCTGGCTGCGCTCGGACCCCGAGCGCGAGGCGATGCGCACCGAGGTCGATCGGCTGCTGGCCCAGCCGCTCGCAATTGACGACGCGGTGCGCATCGCGCTCGGCTACAGCCCGGCCTTCCAGTCCCTGCTGGCGGAAGCCGCCGTGGCCTCGGCGGATGCGACCGGTTCCGCTCGCATCGGCAATCCGGTGTTCACCTTCGAGCGGTTGTTTCGCTCGGGCGCCGAGGGCCGCGAACTCGACATCGGCCGTTCGCTCGGCATCTCGCTGTTCGACCTGCTGTTCCTGCCTGCACGGCTGGAGCAGGCCGAGTTCCGCCAGCAGCAGACCCGGCTGCAGTCTTCGATTGCGCTGTTGAGCACCGTCACGGAGGTGCGCCAGGCCTGGGTCGATGCGGTCGCGGCGCGACAGGTCGCGCACTACCGGGAGGAAGTGGCCACGGCCGCTGGTACCGCTGCCGAACTCGCGCGTCGGATGCAGGCCACGGGCAACTTCAGCCGCCTGCAGCGCGCCCGCGAGCAGGCGCTGGCCGCCGAGGAGACGGCCAACCTGATCCGCGCCCGTCAGAACGCCACCGCCGCGCGCGAGGCGCTGATCCAGCGCTTGGGGCTGACCCCGAGCCAGGCGCAGGCGCTACGCCTACCGGATCAGTTGCCGGCCTTGCCCGAGGCGCCGATCGATGAAGCGACCGCCGGCGCGGCGCTGCTCGACAACCGGCTCGATGTGCGCATCGCCCGCACCGACCTCGAGCGTACGGCGAAGAGCCTGGGCCTCACGCAGGTGACCAGCGTGGTCAACGGCCTGCATGTGGCCGGCGTGCGCAACAGCGAGACCGGCGAGTCGTCGCAGCGCGGCTTCGAAGTCGAACTGCCGCTGCCCCTGTTCGACTTCGGCGATGCGGCCCGCGCCAGCAGTGAGGCCCGCTATCTCTCGGCCTTCAACCGCACCCTCGAGGTTGCCAATAACGCCAGCTCCCAGGTCCGCGTGGCCTACGAGGGCTACCGCAGTGCATACGACCTCGCGCGCCACTACCGCAGCGAGGTGGTTCCACTGCGTCAGAACATTACCGAAGAGTCGGTGCTCCAGTACAACGGGATGCTGATCGGTTTGTTCAAGCTGCTTGCCGCTGCCCGCGCTCAGTCGGCCAGCGTGGTGCAGGCGATCGAAGCCGAACGCGACTTCTGGCGCGCCGAGGCCGCGCTCAAGGCCAGCCTGCTCGGCCAGCCGATCGCACCGATCAGCCTTCAATCAAGCGCATCGCCGGCAGAAGCCGGCGCTGGCCACTGACCTGTCCGGAGACGATCATGACCACCCGACGCAGCTTTCTCGCCGGGGCAGGCCTGCTGGCCGCTGCCGGAACCGTCAACCGCGCCGCGCTCGCTGCGCTGCCCGAGCCCGTAATTCAGACCAGCGCAGCCACGGCGGCCCCGCTGACCCCGCCCACAGGCCGCCCGTACGACCCGGTCGTCACGCTCAACGGCTGGACGGCGCCCTGGCGCATGAACGCTGGGGTGAAGGAGTTCCACCTCGTCGCCGAACCCGTCGAGCGCGAGATCGCCCCCGGCATGGTGGCGCGGCTCTGGGGCTATAACGGCCAGTCGCCCGGGCCGACGATCGAGGTCGTCGAGGGCGACCGCGTGCGCATCTTCGTCACCAACCGTCTGCCCGAGCACACCACCATCCACTGGCATGGCCAGCGCCTGCCCAACGGCATGGACGGGGTGGGCGGCCTCAACCAGCCGCAGATCCCGCCGGGCAAGACCTTCGTCTACGAATTCATCGCCCGCCGCCCCGGCACCTTCATGTACCACCCGCACGCCGACGAGATGGTGCAGATGGCGATGGGCATGATGGGCTTCTGGGTCACGCACCCGCGCGAACCACATCCGCACATCGCGCGCGTGGATCGCGACTTTTGCTTCCTGCTCAACGCCTACGACATCGAGCCGGGCAGCTACGTGCCCAAGATCAACACCATGCTCGAGTTCAACCTGTGGACCTGGAACAGCCGTGCCTTCCCCGGCATCGATTCGCTCAACGTCAGGAAGGGCGACCGCGTGCGGGTGCGCATCGGCAACCTGACCATGACCAACCACCCGATCCACATCCACGGCCACGAATTCCAGGTGACCGGCACCGACGGCGGCCCGACGCGCCCCGAGTCGCGCTGGCCCGAGGTCACCACCGACGTGGCCGTCGGTCAGATGCGCCAGATCGAGTTCATCGCCGACGAGGAGGGCGACTGGGCGATGCACTGCCACAAGTCGCACCACACCATGAACGCGATGGGCCACGACGTGCCGACCATGATCGGCGTCGATCATCGCGGTCTGGTCGAAGACATCCAGAAGCTGGTGCCCGACTACATGCTGATGGGCGAGCGCGGCATGGCCGACATGGGCGAGATGGAGATGCCCCTGCCCGACAACACCTTGCCGATGATGACCGGGCAGGGGCCGTTCGGCGCGGTCGAGATGGGTGGCATGTTCACCGTGCTCAAGGTGCGCCGTGACCAGAAACCGGGCGACTACCGCGACCCGGGCTGGTTCAGGCATCCCAAGGGGACGGTGGCCTACGAGTGGGCGGGCGCAGCGCTGCCTGAACCCGCTCGCGGCGACGCGGCGGGCGCCTCGAGCATGCCGCGTACAGCGGGCGGACCGCCTGTCGAGATGGCCGTACGCAAACCCACTGGCCATCAAGGTCATTGAGGTCGAACGCCGTGCAATCGGCGCAAACCCCGGCACAAATGAAGCCTCACCCAACAGAGAGATGGAGATCCCCATGAAAAGTCGTCGTCGATTTCTGGCCACCAGCCTTGCCGCCGGTGTGCTTGCCGTTCACCGCAGCACGTTCGCCCATGGCAATGCCGAACATGCCGACAACGCAGCGTCCGATACCCCCAAGGAGCAGCAGCAATGGGGGATTGCGGGGGACGCGAAAGCCGTCTCGCGCGCGATCGCCATCGTGATGACCGATGAGATGCGCTTCGTTCCGGACCGCATCGAGGTGCGTCTGGGCGAGACGATCCGATTCACCCACGAAAATCGAGGCGCGGTGATGCACGAGATGGTGGTCGGTACGCCCAAGACGCTTGCCGAGCACGCGGAGATGATGCAGCGCTTCCCGGAGATGGAACATGACGAACCGTGGATGTCGCATGTCGCGCCAGGTGGGCGCGGAGAAATGATCTGGCACTTCAACCGTGCGGGGGACTTCCAGTTCGCCTGCCTGATTCCCGGCCACTTCCAGGCCGGCATGATCGGCACGATCAAGGTCGGCTGACAGAAATGTAATCCGTGCGTCAGCGTCCCGTTGGTGAGCGCTTCGCATAATCGTGCTCACTCTCGAACTCACACAGAATTTGAACCCTTGGAGAAGCCCATCATGAAAAAGACCCTCATCACCACTGCGCTCCTGGCCTTGCTCGGCGGCGGCGCCCCGCTTGCGTTCGCACAGGCCGATCACGATGCACATCACGGCGGGGCGAGTGCCCCGGCCGAAGCCAACGCCAAGCTGGCCGAGGGCACGGTCAAGAAGATCGACAAGTCGGCTGGCAAGCTGACCATTGCCCATGGCCCCCTGGAGTCGCTCGGCATGCCGGCGATGACCATGGTGTTCCGCGCGGCCGAGCCGGGCATGCTTGATCAGGTCAAGGCGGGCGACAAGATCCGGTTCGCGGTCGAGAAGGTCGGCGGTGCGCTGACCGTGACGTCTCTCGAGCCCGCCCAGTGACGCCTATCCCGCAGGTGCGTCGCGTTCCACTCTGACCGGCCAGCCGTGGGGATGCCCCACTGAGTGGCTGAACGACGAGGCGGGTGGCGAAGGGCCTGCGCATGCACTTCACCGCCTGCCGGAATCGTTTCTCGATGAAATCCCCGTTCGCAGTACCCTCATCTCACCTGCTACGTCCTGCAGCGCTTGCACTGGTGGTCGCGCTCACGCTGGGAAGTGGCAGTGCCTGGACACAGGGTTCGCCCGACACTCCAACGCTCGGCTCGAGCCCCCAGGCGCTGATTGAATATGCGCGCCACAGCAACCCCGGCTTTGCCGCTGCCCGCGCGGAAGCGTCCGCAGCGCAGGAGCGCGTGACGCCCGCCGGTGCGCTGCCCGACCCGACGTTCGAGGTCGAGCTGATGGACGCCACCAACACCATGAGCGGGCGCTCGGCGTCGTTGCTGCCCGGCCAGGTGGGCGAGACCCGCTACCGCATCACCCAGCCGCTACCCGGGTGGGGCAAGCGCGAGCTGGCGGTGAAGGCCGCCGAAGCCCAGGCGACCCAGGCTGATGCGATGCGCGATACCTCCTGGGCTGAGCTCGCGGCAAAGATCGAGACGCTGTGGTTGCGCTACTACGCCGCCGACCGCGAACTCGTCCTCAACCGCGAGGGCTTGACCTTGCTGAAAAGCCTGGAGGAACTCAGCCTGGCCCGTTACGAGTTGGGTCTGCTGCCGCAGCAGGCGGTGCTGCGCATGCAGCGCGAAATCACTGCCCAGCGCCTCGCGCTCGTGGAGGTCGAACAGCGGCGCAAGGGCCTGGCAGCGGGGCTCAACGGCCTGCTCGGCCGGGCGCATGATGCGCCGCTCGCCACACCCGCAGATCCAGCCCCCTTGCCCGAGCAGCTGGAGGCGGGCGCCCTTTTTGAGTCGGCGGCCAGTGCCAACCCGGACGTGAATGCCGCCGCCTACGGCATCGACGTGGCACGTGCCGAGCGCGAACGAACGTATCAGGACCGCTTGCCGGACTTCGCCGTTGGCGTGCGCAACAACCGCCCGGATGAAGGCAAGGCGTCGTGGGACGTGATGTTCGAGGTGATGATCCCGCTGCAGCAGTCCAGCCGTCGCGCCAGGGAGCGCGAAGCCGAGTACATGCTGATGGCGGCCGAGGCGCGGCGGGAGGACGCCCGCGCGCGCGCGACCGGCGAGCTCGGTATTGCCTGGTCGATGTATGCGCAAGGCCGCGAGACCTTGCGCCTGCTCGAACATACGTTGCTGCCGCAGGCCCAGGCCACCCGGGATGCAAGTCAGGCCGCGCTCAGCAGCGGCAAGGTCGACTTCGACAGCGTGATCGAAGCCGAGCGCCAGCTCATCGACATCCGGACTCAACGCTTGAAGACCGAGCTCGACACGCGCCTGGCGCTGACAGAAATCAAGAAACTGACAGGGGATCTGAAGTGAGCTCAGCCGTTCGAATGACGGCGATCGCTGCGGGCGTGGCGATTGCCATAGGTGCGGGGTACTGGATTGCGCACCTGCAAAATGCTGGAAATCCAGTTCCGCTGATCAGCGAAAGCCAGGCGCAAAGCGATAGCGCAGCCCCGGCCGACGGCGAACGCAAGATCCTCTACTACCGCAACCCGATGGGCCTGCCCGACACCTCGCCCGTGCCGAAGAAGGATTCGATGGGCATGGACTACATCCCCGTCTACGCCGACGACCAGCCCGACGACAGCGGCGCGGTGGTGGTCAGCCCTGCGCGCATCCAGACCCTGGGGGTGAAGACCGCAGAGGTTGAGCTGCGCACCGTGGATGCGGCGGTGCGCGCGAGCGGCCGTATCGAGTTCGACGAGCGCAGGCAGGTGGTGGTGGCGCCGCGCTTCGAGGGCTGGATCGAGCGCCTGCATGTGAATGCGGTCGGCGACCCGGTGAGGAAGGGCCAGCCGCTGTTCACCGCCTACAGTCCAGAGCTGCAATCCACTGGCGAGGAGTTGCGCATTGCCGAGCGTCTGGCCAGCCAGAGCGCGGCGCAGGATCCGATCGCAAGCGAATCCGCCCGCCGCCTGGCGGAGGCGACGCGTGCGCGCCTGCGCAACCTGCAGGTGGCCGGCCAGGCCGGTGCGCGCCAGGTCTTCCACGCCCCGGCGAGCGGCGTGGTGCTGGAGAAGGAGGCCATCGAAGGCGGACGCTTTATGCCGGGAGACGCACTGTTCCGCATCGCCGACCTGTCGAAGGTGTGGATCATTGCTGATGTGTATGAACAGGATCTCGCTCGCGTGCAGGTCGGTCAGAGCGCGCAGGTGGCGCTCGAGGCCTATCCCGGTCGCAGCTTCGCGGCGCGCGTCGATTATCTCTATCCGACGTTGGACGCCGCGACGCGCAGCACCCGCGTGCGCCTGGAACTGGACAACCCGGAGGGCCTGTTGCGCCCAGGCATGTTCGCCCAGATCGCGCTGGCGGCAGGTGATGCCACCCCGAGGGTCGCCGTGCCGAGCTCGGCGATCATCGACGATGGCGAACGGCGGGTCGTGCTGATTGC
>Ga0268298_10006622_pt1 | contig 10462 bp, 4 predicted proteins | sample WWTPWeurt_MetaG_FD_194462 | JGI IMG/M metagenome (GOLD analysis project Ga0268298, IMG submission 194462) | Activated sludge microbial communities from WWTP in Nijmegen, Gelderland, Netherland - WWTP Weurt | ecosystem: Engineered > WWTP > Aerobic digester > Activated sludge | place: Netherlands... | reverse complement strand
CTTAAAATGCCTTATAATATGCAAAGAAAGCCTATCACACATAGAAGATATATACGCCATAAAATATATACGCCATAATGGCGTATATAAAGATGTTATGTGGCATTTTAAAACGACACCGCACGAATGACAGAAACGAATAAAACAATTGGCGGAGAATATAAAGTCCTGAAACAATTTGGTGGGGCAATGGGACACGTGTTTCTTGTTGAAAAAGAAGGAATCCCGTTTCCCTTTGTTTTAAAAAGTTACCAAGACATAAAACCACACCTTGAAGAACTTTTTTTCACTGAAGCAAAAAATTGGACTTCTTTTGGGGTTCATCAAAACATCGTAAAAACACTTTTCGCAGATAAAATTGAAGGAAGAATTTTTGTTGCTGCCGAATTTGTTGAGCCGAATGACAATAACGAAAATAGACTAACAAGTTACATAGGAAAGGACGTGCCTTTAGCGTTAATAATCAAATGGGCTATTCAGTTTACCTATGGTATGAATCATTGTGTTGGTAAGGGAATGATTGCACATTCAGACATTAAACCTGATAATATACTTATTGACCGTGAACTGAATTTAAAGATTACTGATTTTGGACTATCCAAATCTATTTTAAATGACGACAGAATTGGTGGAGGAACGCCACTTTACTATTCGCCTGAACAAATTTTTCAGCCTGATAGAATAGACCATAGAAGCGATATATATAGTTTTGGAATAGTATTGTATCAACTCATTACAAAAGGAAACTACCCTTATGTAATGTCAAGCCCCGACATAAGACAAGTTCACCTTAAAGAACCTGTGAAAAGTATTAACCATCCACTTTTTGAGATTTGCAAGAAGTGTATGGAAAAGGATTTATCTAAAAGATACCAGCAATTTCAAGAACTTTTTAAAGATTTGGTATCTGTTGCTAAAGAAAACTCAATTGACATTCCTAAACAAACTATAACCAAAGATGATAAATTAGAAGAGCTATACATTCTATCTCGTTCTTTATCTGCCATTGGAAATAAAAATGGTGCATTACAAGCAATAAACGAATATTTACGTCATCAGCCTGACCATTTTACAGCTTGGTCACAAAAAGGGCGACTTGAATATGAATTAGGTCAACTTCAAAATGCTTTAGAATCAACAAAAAAATCTGTTTTTCTATATCAATACAATCCAACCGCATTAAATAATCTTGGAGTTATTTATTTAGAGCAAGACAATAATAAAGATGCGAAAACTTGTCTTTTAAGAGCTGTTGAACTTGACCCTAATAATAGTGGAGCGTTGATGAACTTGGCAAATACATTGGTTGAAACAGGAGGTATTAGCGAATCAGCACAATGTATTTTACGTTGTTTTGAACTTACACCTGAAAAGCTATCATTACATATAAATGCAAAAAACCTTCTTCCTAAGTTTGTTCAAAACCAACTATTTGAGTTCGCTTCAAGAATTTACACAAAATTGGCTGACTATTCAGACCTGACAATTAACGAATCATTTAATGCGGCAATGTGTTGTTATCAGGTTCACGATTTCAAAAATGCTATCAAATTTTTTAAAGTTGTATTAAGAAACAACGAAAATGATGGAGAAACAATAACCAACTTATCTAAATCATATTTCTTCATTGGCGACATTTCAAATGCTATTAAATATGCGGAGTTACTAATTGACAGACAAATTAATCCTGCACAAGGAATGTCAATGAAAGCACAATATTTACATCAATCAGGACGGTTCAATGAAGCCGTTTCATTCCTTGATAACATACTAAAAAAGTATCCTATGACTGACTACTTATGGTTAACATTGGGTGACATCTATAAAAAAGAAGGACAGACAGACGAAGCATTAAATTGCTACTTAAAAACAAGGCAAATTAAAATTCAAAAAGGAGCAAATATGAATGACAAAGACGTACAATTTATTGACAACAAAATTAGAGAAACGAAACAAAACGCCACATAACAAGGTATTGCCAAAAGCGGGGCTGAACGGCTTCGATTGGACATTTGTGCAAGATAGAACATCAGTAATTCTATTGAACTTTTGCACTAAAAATCGCCACCTTCGCCAAGCCCAAAACCGTTATGCCCAATGCCAAGAGACACCCTACGAACATTGATAGACCTACAAAAAATGACAGAAAAGCCAACGCTTCGTAAAATTAAAAGAGCTGCAAGCCGACACACAAGCCAACGCTTTTGCAGCACATTTAATTTTACCCAACCGCACCCAAAGCCCACCCACCACCCGACAAGTGGACATTGGAAAACTTGAGTGCAACTTTTGATAATAACAAGGTTTTAAAAACTAACTTTACACTGATATTTAATAAATTGAAATTGAATTAATATACATGCCAAAAAAGATAAATAAAGCTACTTCTCAAAAACCCATTGAGCAGTATGAACATAAAGACAAGCAACGTGTAAACAACCCACCTGTTGGACTGGTAGATGCACACACCGACAACGGTGGTTATAAAAAGAAAACCTATCAATACGACCCACATCTTGACCCACAACTGCAATGGGCTGGTAAAGCCGAACATAAAAGTTTTGATGTGCCGACTGTGAGTTTGCATGTGCATGAACGCATTGACCCAAGACGTATTATTGAAACTGTAAAAAAGGAAGAAGAAACACCTACGCAAATGAGTTTGTTTGAAGAACAAAAGAAACCATTACGTGAAGCCATTGAATTTTACAAACATAAAGAAAATTGGAGTAATAGATTAATTGCAGGAGACAGTTTGCTTGTAATGAACAGCCTTTTAGAAAAAGAAGGTATGGGCGGTAAAGTGCAAATGGTCTATTTTGACCCACCTTATGGCATTAAATACGGAAGTAATTTTCAACCTTTTGTAAATAAACGTGACGTTAAAGATGGCAATGATGGTGATTTAACTACAGAACCTGAAATGATTAAAGCATTTAGGGATACTTGGGAATTAGGGATTCATTCTTATTTAACTTACTTAAAAGATAGAATGCTTTTGGCAAAAGACCTGTTAAATAATAGTGGAAGTGTGTTTATACAAATTAGTGATGAAAATGTCCATCGTATTAGGATAATACTAGACGAAGTATTTGGCCCTGAAAATTTTGTTGCACAAATCAATTACCGCAGTATGACTCCTCTAAGTCAGAAAGGGATGCCAAGCGTTTATGATTATATCATTTGGTATGCAAAAGATATTAACGCAATGAAATTTCGACCACTTTATACTATTCGTAAAATTGAAGAGGAATCCGAATTTTGTTATTTAGATAAAGGTAAGGGTGAATATGAAAAATTAACATCAGAACAAATAGCCGAGTTATCTAAAACAGATAGAGAAAAAATATTCAAAAGGTCAGTATTAACTTCATCTGGCTACACTCCTTCTTGTACTTACCCATTTGACTATGAAAACAAAAGCCACTCTCCATTAAGTGGGAAAAGTTGGCGAACTCATTCTGATGGGATGCAAAAACTCTTAAAAGAACATAGAATATTTGTTTTAGGTAAAAATCCGTATTTCAAACAATACCATTCTGATTTTCCATACATCCAGTTAGAAAATAGCTGGAAAGATACTGCAGCTGGGTTTAGTGACCCTAAAAAATATGTTGTGCAAACTCATGAAAAAGTAGTTCAACGATGTATGCTCATGGTTTCTGACCCTGGTGATTTAATATTTGACCCAACTTGTGGTTCAGGAACATCTGCAAAAACTGCAGAAAATTGGGGAAGAAGATGGATTACATGTGACACATCGAGAGTAGCACTTACACTTGCCAAGCAAAGATTAATGACATCTAAATTTGATTATTTTGAGCTATCATATCCAAATGAAGGAATAGGAAGTGGCATAAAATATACAACATATCAAAGAGTTACGCTAGGTGCAATCGCAAACAACGAACCTCCTGAGGAAATCACTATTGTTGATGCACCAATAATAAATAATAAAAAGACGAGAGTTACAGGACCTTTTACATTTGAAGCGGTACCAGCACCAGTAGCAAAATCATTTGAAGATATTGAATCATATAACAATACTGAAGCGGATAACTCAGTTTCTAGAAGTGGCGAAACTCTAAGGCAAAATAATTGGATTGATGAATTATTAAAATCAGGAGTAAGAGGAAAAAGTGGTGGGCAGATTGCTTTCACAAGAATGGAATCATTAAGTGGAACAAGATTTTTACAAGCACATGGCGAAACAAAAGAGGACAACCCGAAACGGGTTGTGGTTTGTTTTGGCCCTGAACATGCACCGTTAGAGCAAAGAACTGTTGAATTAGCATTAGAAGAAGCAAGAACATTAAAACCAAAACCCGAAATTATCTTATTCTGTGCATTTCATTTTGACCCCGAAGCAAGAAAAGATATTGAAGAAACTAACTGGCCTGGCATTACGCTTTTAGAAGCCCAAATGAATGCCGATATGCTGACTGATGATTTAAAAAAGAAACGTAGTAGCAATGAAAGTTTTTGGCTCATTGGTCAGCCCGATGTTCAAATAACCGAAATAAAAACTGGAGACGACAAAGGGAAATACACTATTGAAGTTCATGGATTTGATTATTACAATCCTAAAACTGGAACCGTTGACAGTGGAGGAAAAGGCGACATTGCTATGTGGATGCTTGACCACGACTATGACGGAAGAAGTTTATTTCCATCACAAGTATTTTTTCCAATGGCAGGTGCAAAAGATGGTTGGGCAACCTTAGCTAAAAACCTGAAAGCCGAAATTGACGAAGAAAAAATTGAAGCCTTTGGTGGAACTGTTTCATTGCCCTTCACAGCAGGGAAAAATGTTGCTGTAAAAATCATTGACGCAAGAGGAATTGAATCATTAAAAATTATCAGACTGTAATCTAATATGAAAAATATAGACAAGCTGATAATTAATTCCCCTTACGTTGAACCGCAAAAGTATTGGGAATATATCAGAGATACAAGAGAATTTGTTTTACAAGCAGGTCGCAGACCAGCAGGTTATATCGTTGCATCCGAAAGTTCAAAATCATTTGACGACCCGGGAACGTTTATAGAAATTGATTTAGTAAATACAATTCGCCCAAGAATTAATAAGTGGCGTGAAGCTGGTTATCCCGGAGTTACTGGAATAACCAAACGACTTTTACAACATTGGCAAGACCCTGAAGAACGAAAAGACCGCAGATTTTTCTTTTGTCAGTTAGAAGCAATTGAAACATTAATTTGGTTGACCGAAGCACCCGAAGCAGAAAAAACAGGCATTGACATTCCAACTGATGGCGGTGAGTTTAGCCGTTGGTGTAACAAAATGGCAACAGGTTCGGGCAAAACCATTGTAATGGCTCAACTTATTGCTTGGAATGTATTGAACAAAATTGCCAATGGGAAAGACACCCGATTTTCAAAACATGTTTTAATAGTTGCCCCAGGTTTAACTGTTCGCAATCGTCTTTCAGTTCTTAATACAACTGATGCAGATAACTATTACGAGGAATTTAATATTGTGCCTTCTGGTTTAATGGATTCTTTGCGTCAAGGCAAAATAAAAATCATCAATTGGCATGGTTTAGCTTGGCAAACAGATGAAAAAATTGCAAAGAAAAAATCAGTAGATAAACGAGGAGCAAAAAGTGATGAAGCCTATGTAAAGGAAGTATTGGGCGACATGTCAAATGCTTCAAACATTATTGTAATAAACGATGAAGCACATCATGCTTGGAGAAAAAACCCCGAATTAAAAGTTGCAAAAGAATTTAAAGACCTTGTCGCAGAAGCAACCATTTGGATTGGTGGCTTAGATAGAATAAACAAAGCAAGAGGAATTTTACGTTGTTTCGATTTATCGGCAACACCATTTGCACCAAGTGGTAAAAAAGCAAGTGAAGATGCATTGTTTCCGTGGATAGTTTCAGACTTTGGGTTGAATGATGCCATTGAAGGAGGATTAGTAAAAACGCCTCGTGTTGTTGTTCGTGATGATGGAAATGTAGATAAAGAATTACGTTCTCGACTTTATCATATTTACATGGATGAAACGGTAAAAGACGACATTAACCAAAAAGTAGATGATTCAATACCATTGCCCGACTTAATAAAAAATGCCTATTTACTTTTAGGCAAAGATTGGCAAGCAACAAAAGATGATTGGGAAAAAGCAGGATATAAAATCCCGCCTGTAATGATTACGGTTGCAAATACTACTGTAACATCAGCAAGAATAAAATACTCATTTGATAAAGATAGTTTTTTACTAAATGTTGCAGGTTTAGGCGATTTGTGCAATGCAGAAAAAACATTACAAATAGACAGCAGTATTTTACAAAAAGCAGAAGCCGAAAGCGAAGAAGTTGAAATAATTGAAGTAGAAGAAACGGAAGATGATAATACAGAAGATGCACCAAAAGAAAAGAAGCTAACTAAAAAACAGCAAGCGGAATTATTAAGAAGAACAGTTGACACAGTTGGAAAAATTGGTGAACCAGGTGAGCAAATTCAAAATGTAATTTCTGTTGGAATGTTAAGCGAAGGTTGGGATGCAAAAACCGTAACTCATATTATGGGTTTAAGAGCATTCAGTAGTCAGCTACTTTGCGAACAAGTAGTTGGTAGAGGATTGCGTAGAACTTCCTATGATGTTGGAGAAGATGGATTGTTTGAGGCAGAATATGTAAATATTTTTGGTGTTCCTTTTACATTTCTTCCTCATGAAGGTGGAGAGGATGGGCCACCACCACCACCACCAAAACCAAAAACAGAAATAAAACCAATTAAAGAAAAATTGGAGCATGAAATTTCTTTTCCAAATGTTTTAAGGATTGACCACATTTACAAACCTAAATTATCATTAGACTTTGTAAATGTTAAAGCATTAGAACTTGACCCTTATGAAGCAATAACACATGCCGAACTTTTAGCAATTGTTGCTGGCAAACCAAACCCTGCCGCATTATCAGAAATTGATTTAAAAGAGATTGCCGATAAATTAAGATTGCAAACTATTGTTTTTAAAATAGCTTCATCTATATACAATTCAGAACAAAAACCTGATTGGAAAGGCAGTAAAGAAACATTCTTAATTCAATTGATTGGCATCATTGAGCAATTTATTTATTCCAACAAAATCGTTATCAAAAATCCTTTGTTCAACCAAGACGAATCAAGGAAACGGATTTTGATAATGCTAAACATGAACAAAGTTGTACAACACATTTGGAATGAAATAAGAGCAGTAAATACAGAAGCATTAACTCCAGTATTCGACAAAGAAAATCCAATTCGTTCAACAAACGACATTCGCACTTGGTGGACAAGTAAACCTTGTGAACCGTTTGAAAGGACACACATCAATTTTGTTGTGGTGGACAGTAAATGGGAATATTTAGAAGCTAAAACTATTAATGAATCACAACACATTAAATCATTTGTAAAAAATGACCATTTGAACTTTGTTGTTTATTACAACTTTCAAGGAGTAGTAAGACGCTATTTCCCTGACTTTATTTGTAAAATGACAAATGGCGAAAACTTAATAATTGAAACAAAAGGGCAAGATAACGAACAAAATAAAACCAAACGAGCATACTTAGACGAGTGGTGCAGAGCAATCAATCAACATGGAGGTTTTGGAAAATGGAGTTGGGCAGTTTCATTTGACCCTAACGACCTTGACCAAATTTTACAAAATTCTGCATTGAGTTTTAGCGGACACATTTTTGCGGACACTGACAATTACAATGTTGCTGAAAAGATTTTTGATGCTACAATTAATTTCTTTGAGACATCAGGTTTTGAAATTTCAGAAGAAGGAAGAATAAAACAAGGTTCTTGGTTCAAAGAAAAAGTAGTTTATAAAATCAGAAACGTTTTCAGAAGCAAAGAAGCCAAAGAGATTTTCGACAAGACAAAGAAGGCGATTGAACTTCAACAAATAGAAGTGCATCAATCACAAGCTAACAAGAACAACGCAGAAGCAGCAGCAGTTTTATTGACAGCAGTTAAAGACGTTCCATTCTTTGCAACAAAAATAGGTTCGTTAGTTATCATCAAGACAACTGACCAAAACGGAAAAGAGCAAGTAATCACTAGACTTCTGACAACAGAAGAAAACATTTTCTGCGACAAGAATCCTGAAATACTGAACAACCCAATTGAATTATTAAATAGTTTAAACATTAATGGTGACAAGAAAAGACTGAATTAGCCAACGCTTTTGGTAGCACATTTGCATTTTTTGCTAACACACAGTCCAACGCTAAAAAATGCAAAAGAGCTACCAAGCCAACGCACCACCACACGACAAACAGAAACAAAATGAACAGACGAAAAAAGGCACTAGGGCATAACAGGGGTTTGAACGCAATGGGGGCAGAAGTGCTAAATTCAACATTTGTACTTCTTTTGAACTTTTGTGGTTTATTGAACATTTGTGCTTCTAATCCCCCACTGCGTCAAGCCCCAAAACGTTATCAGATATGAAAAAGAAAAATATCTAACAAATTGAATACCAGATACTATAGAATTCTGGTATCAAAATATGAAAGACATGCTTCTGGCGAAGTATTCTTTAATTATCCGGGTAACGGGTGAAATATTTGTTCCGAAAACACCTAAAAACAAAGTAGGACATTATAATAAAACATTAAATATGAAAAAGTTATTTTATTTAGTTTTTTACATAATTTTTATTAGTTCTTGTTCGGAAGATAAAGATCTAACTTCAGAAGAAAATAGTTTTGATCTACTTTCAATGAGAGAAGATGAAATTACGTTAGTAAAAATTCCAATTTTTAATTCTGATAGTTCACGAATCATTAAAATGAGATATGAGATCTCATATTCTGGATTAACAAGTCCAAGAGTAAATGAATATGATATTGATTTTATCAGATCAAAAATAGAGACTCCAGGTTATTACTGGAAAATAATGGAAGATGTTAAAGAATTTGAAATTCTCGCATTTGGAAGTACAACACTTACAGCGGATCAAATTGATTTAATACAACAGACTAATGACTATCTAAGTACTCCTCGACCAGATCCTTGCGGCCAATTTGTTTCTTTAGGTGCACTTAAGAAGTTAGAGCTTTTCATAAATATGGTAAAAGATGACCCTTTTTTATTATATGGCGGAAAAGAGTGTTTAGAAAATTCACCATACTTCACACTTTGGTTGGAGCTAGGTACTATGGAAATTGAAGAATCTGTTTTAGCTTATCTAAATCAGGTCTTGGGTGGAAGTTCTAAAATTATGGGATTAAAAGATGCTTCTAATTTTGGAGGAGCAACTAATGTAGATTATCATTGTCTTAAGATTTGTACATTACCAAAATATCCAAACGGAGAAACATTTTCACTAGAGGATTTATTTCTTTACATTCGTACAATATTTTATGAAGATGCTATAGATAAAGCATGTAACGGTGACTTTACATTTTTCAATGATGAACAAGAAGTTAAGTGGTTTGATGATCCATTAGGGACCATATTTAATATTGACTTAGCGGATAATGGTGATGTTATTTGTTCAAAATTTTCGGAGAATGATAAGTCTTGGATATTTTCAACAATATGGAGCGATGGAGGTATGTTTAGTGGAAATGGTTTTCACCCAGTTAGTGGTAATAGGAAATTTGGTATTAAAATAGACCAAAATGGGTGTTATGAGTTTTATACAGCAGGTGTCGATAAATTAACAAATTGGTATCATGTATGGTTTGGGGGTGAGTCTGGTTATAAGGACGCTGATGAATACTGGGATTGTATTTTTAATAAGCTTAAAACTGAAATTGAAAGCTTACAAGGTGCTGGCACTACTTGTAGCTTTCATTGCAGACCAGATCTGAAAAAACTTCAGGAGGCATGGGAAAAATATTGTTTCAATCCACCTATTGAGAAAGTTAAGCCACCATGCATTCAATGTTTTTAAAATGAAAATAAAACTATTCATTTCGGGGTTGATTATTTGGATAGCATGCTTGATAATTAGAATTATTTATTTAGTTATAATAAAGGAATCAAATTTTTCAATAAGTAATTTTATTTTTGGTTTTAAGTTAAGTTTGTTTTTTTTTAGTCCTTTGCTCATTGTGATTCTTTTTATGCAGCATTTCGAAAACAAGTATACACTTCTAAAAAAATTTAACTTTACTTATAGTATATTAATTTTTGGATTTCTCGGATTTATTTACTTTAGTTTAGCATATAATATTAAATCTAATAATAATTCGGAAGTGTATCTCGAATCTTTTTATTCTTTAATTGCAGGAATAATTTATTATTTGTGCAACAGGTTATTAAGCAACAAATGTACTATGTAACTAAATCAGACTTTTACATCTGATAACAATGTATTTACGGAGATTGCTGCCAATGATCGAATGTTTCACTTTTAGTTTCAACAAAAAGTAAATATTCAATTCTTTGCTTTTTACATTTGACAAAGGCAGCTACCTCGTAAATACTAGCCGTT
>Ga0268298_10006621_pt1 | contig 10463 bp, 5 predicted proteins | sample WWTPWeurt_MetaG_FD_194462 | JGI IMG/M metagenome (GOLD analysis project Ga0268298, IMG submission 194462) | Activated sludge microbial communities from WWTP in Nijmegen, Gelderland, Netherland - WWTP Weurt | ecosystem: Engineered > WWTP > Aerobic digester > Activated sludge | place: Netherlands... | reverse complement strand
GCTTCACGGCGAGGTCGGTCAGTGCGGTGCCGAAGGGGATGTTGATCCGCACGCGGCCGTTCACCGCCCAGCCGTTGCCCTCGAGGATCGGGCCGAGGGTGCGCTGCCGGAGCTTGAGCCACGCGATGATCACCGAGGGCGTGGAGATGACGAGCATCAAGCCGAGCAGCACCAGCGGATACTGCCAGGGCTTCAGCTGGAAGACGTAGCCGAGGATCAGGGTGATGGCGGTGATCGCGCCGGAGATGGCGACGCCGATCGCGGCGACGGCGCCCACATCCACCTTCTTCGGCGGCTCGGCGGGCGGGGCCTTGTCGGCGTTGGCCGCATTGGCCGCCGTGGAGGCCAGGCGGGCGCTGGAGGCGGCCTCGGCCGCGGCGGCGCGCTTGGCCACCTGCTCCTCGATCATCCGCAGGAACTTCTTGTAGGGCGACCAGAACGCCTGCCGGATGCTGATCGGGTTGTCCACGATGCTGGCGATGGTGGCGTCCCAGTCGCGGCCCGCGCGGTCGTAGAACACGCCGTTGCGGCCGACGAAGAGGTAGTCGCTGTCGCCCTGCGTGAAGCAGGCGGCGATCTTCAGCGTCGCGCCGCCGGGGCGCTTGCAATCCACGTAGGCGATGTAGGCCTTGCTCATCGCCGCCAGCGGGTTGGCCCCGTCCACGCGGATGCACAGCTCCGTGCTGCGGCTGTCGAGGTAGAGCGTGCCGGCCTGGAACACGGCCCACTTGTCGCGCGAGTAGAAGTCGGCGAAGTTGACGAAATTGTGCAGCAGCGCGCGCAGGTCGCGGTGGTAGTGGGTGAGCCGGTTGACGTCGGTGATGGCCTTGAACTGCGGCTCGAGCGCCTTGTCCTGCGCGATGAGGTCGGCGAGCGCCGCGCGGGCCCGGCCGGCGAGGATGGCCTGGATGCGCGGCAGCCCGAGCTTCTCCACGGCGCTGCCGGCCTTGCCGCCGAGCCACGTCTCGTAGGCGGAGAATTTGGCGTTGAGCGCGGCCCACTCGGCCGGCGTGAGCGCGGTCTTGGCCGCCCCGTGCACGGGCGTGACGACCGCCTGGTGCAGGGTGGCGAGGGCGGCGGCCCAGGCGGGGTTGACGCCCTCGAGCAAGGGCAGCGCCCGCCCGGCCTCGACGCGGGCCAGCGGGAACCCGGCCACCTCCTCGGCGGTGATCTTGAGGTCCAGGGCGGCGATCGCGAGGTAGGCGCTCTCCTGGCCGTTGAGGGCGGCGAGGGCGCGGCCGTCGAAGGCGGCGAGGCGGCAGCGGGCGAAGTAATCCTCCACCTTGGCGCGCACGGCCTTGAGCGCGGCGCAGGCGGCGTCGGTCGCATCGCCGAGCACGGCGATGTCCTTGCCCGAGCTCTGCGCCACCCAGGCCGCGTAGGCGGCGAGGTCGGCAAAGAAGGCGTCCACCTGCTCCGCGGTGACGCCCACCGAGCCGGTGCGGTCCGCCGCCCCGCCGGTGCAGGCGATGATGTCCTTGATCAGGGCCTGGGCCTCGGCGTCCTCGGTCGCTTCGGGCGGGATCACGCCGTCGCCGTTGAGCGGGCTGGCGGAGAATATCCGGGCCGTGTCCGCCGCGTCGGCCGCGGCGATGGCCGCCGCGCCCTTCTTCCCGAGGTTGCCGAGCACCTGTTGGGCGGAGGCGAGCAGCACCTTGCCCTCGGGGGTGGCGTCGTTGATGGCGGCGAGCGGCAGCGCGTCGCTGCCCTTGAGCAGGTCGCCGGGCTCCTTGAGGCGCGCCGCCGCCCACTCGATGGCGGCGAGCAGCTCGGGCACGCGGATGCGGCCGTCACCGTCGGTGTCGATCATCGCGAGGGTCTTCTCGTCGAGCTCGAGGCCCTTGACGGGGCAGCTCAGCGCCACCCACAGTTTCTGGTCGAGGTGCGCGAGGTTGAGCAGGTCGGCGCCGGTTTCGAGGGCGACTTGATCGAGGCCGCCGGTGCGGAAGAATTTCCAAGTGTGCATGGGTGTGGGTATGGGTGTGGGAACCGCCAAGGGTGTCGCGCCCAGCTTTGAAACGCCCGCGCATTTGGCAAACCTGAATCGGCCCGCCGCGCGCAAAACAGGGTTGAGCCCGCCCCGGGGCCGTGGCATCCACGCACCATGCACCGCGAGCTCCACCAGTGGCACAGCCCCAATCTCAACAAGCCGATGGAAGTGGCGGTTTACGGCCAATACGGCTTCGCCCTCCTCATGTTCCCCACGGCCGCGGCGGACTACTTGGAGTATGAGCGCTTCCACGTGATCGACGCCATCGCGCCCTTCATCCGCTCGGGCCAGTGCAAGGTTTTCTCGATCAATTCCATCAACAACGAGAGCTGGCTGAACGACTCGATGCACCCGCGGCACAAGGCCATCCGCCACCAGCAGTTCAACGCCTACGTGATCGACGAGGTGGTGCCCTTCATCCATTCGCACTGCGGCGGGCGCGTGCGGACCATCGTGACCGGCGCCTCCTTCGGCGCCCTCCACAGTGCCAACACCCTCTTCCGCCGCCCCGACCTCATCGACGGCTGCATCGCCATGAGCGGCAGCTACGACCTCAAGGATTACACCAAGGGCTACTGGGACGAGGATGTGTATTTCAACTCGCCGATCGACTACCTGCCGGGCCTGAACGACGAGGGCACCCTCGCCCATCTGCGCGCGAAGCAGCACATCCATTTCGTCTCCGGCCAGGGCAGCTACGAGAAACCATCCTCGTCCGTGGACATCGGCCGCATCCTCGCCAGCAAGGGCATCCCCCACACGGTCGACCTCTGGGGCCACGACGTGAACCACGACTGGCCCTGGTGGCGCAAGATGCTCCCGCACTACCTCGGCACGAAGTTCTGATTCGGTCCGAACTTCTCCCCGGAGCCCGCTGGGCATCCTTCCGTCTCCGCGTCCTTCGCGTCCTCCGCGTTTGATCCGCCGGCTCATGCCAATGCACCTCGATGCGGCGCTTGGGTAGCAACAAGGGGCGCGGCTGGTCCACGCCCGCGCGGGCGGACACAAGGTCCGCCCCTACAGTGCGAGTCCCCGACGTAACTTGTATCAATCCCCGAACTTGATGCCCTGCGCGAGCGGCAGCGCGTCGGAATAGTTGATCGTCACGGTCTGGCGGCGCATGTAGGTCTTCCACGCGTCGCTGCCGCTCTCGCGGCCGCCGCCGGTTTCCTTCTCGCCGCCGAAAATTATACACCCGGCAACAACGAACGCCGCGAAGGATGCCGTGAACCTGTTGGAGACGAACTGACCTTCCCCGCCGGCCTAGCTCCGATGAGGTAAATCACCGGATCGATCACGACCACCTCCCCCTCCTCATCAATAAAGACGTTCTCGTCGTGCAGGTCCTCCACCAAGATGCCTTCCGGATGCCGGTAGTCGTCATACTTGATGCGCTTGAAACCCAGCCGGTGCATGAAGACCTCCACTTCCGCCCGCGACGCTCCCTGACGAGCCCGCACGGCCGGTTGCGACATGATCGGCCAAAGCCCATTCTGGCGTTCGACAAATCCCTCGAAAGAGAGGGGCGCACCTGGAAAGATCAGGTTGTGCAGCGCAAGGCGGTCGAAAAAATCCGCATAGCTCAAGTGGAAGCTGAGATTGTTCCGCTTAAAGACCCGGTTGGCTGACAAGTAGACATCGTTCTCCTGTCCACCAATGCGACCCTGTTTCCGCCACTTTCGCTCAAAAGCCGCCGCATCCAAGATATGCCGTTCCCGGCGGGCCCATAGCCTGAGCGCCTGCGCCTCGCGTTGTTTCAGGCCGCGGACGGCTTGCGGTGACTGCCTTGCTGTAAGCGCTGCACCTGCGCCATGAACTCCTCGGGCGACATCGGCGGCCGCTTTGAGCGTCGCTGCGCCGCGAGCTTCATACGCTTGGTATAAGCGCGATGGTAGGCGTTGAGACATTTGGCCCGATTCATAGGAGGCCATACTATCATTGGCGTCAATCCGCCGGCTCAATCCCCGAACTTGATGCCCTGCGCGAGCGGCAGCGCGTCGGAATAGTTGATCGTCACGGTCTGCCGCCTCATATACTGTTTCCACGCGTCGCTGCCGCTCTCGCGACCGCCGCCGGTTTCCTTCTCGCCGCCGAAGGCCCCGCCGATCTCGGCGCCGCTGGTGCCGATGTTGACGTTGGCGATGCCGCAGTCGCTGCCGCGCGCCGCGAGGAATTGCTCCGCCTCGCGCAGGTCCGTCGTGAAGATCGCCGAGCTCAGGCCCTGCGGCACGCCGTTCTGCATGGCGATGGCGTCAGGAAGGTTCTTGTAACCCATGACGTAGAGGATCGGGGCAAAGGTCTCGTGCTGCACCACCGGCCACCAGTTCTTGGCCTCGGCAATGCAGGGCGTCACGTAGTTCCCGGCCAGCCGCCCGCCGCCGTGCAGGACCTTGCCGCCCTGCTTTTTCAGCCCGGCAATGGCCTGCTGCATGGCGTCCACCGCTGCCGCATCAATGAGCGGGCCGACGAGGTTGCCCGGCTCCAGCGGGCTGCCGATGGGGAGTTGCTTGTAGGCCGCGACGAGCGATTTCACGAGTTTCGCCTTGATGGACTCGTGCACGATGATGCGGCGCGTGCTGGTGCAGCGCTGACCGGCCGTGCCGACGGCGCCGAAGACGATGGCGCGCAGCGCCAGCTTCAGGTCGGCCGAGGGCGCCACGATGATGGCGTTGTTGCCGCCGAGCTCGAGCAGCGAGCGCCCGAAGCGCTTGGCGACGACCTCGCCGACGCGCCGGCCCATCCGGGTCGAGCCGGTGGCCGAGACGAGCGGGATGCGGCGGTCGTTCGACAGCAATTCGCCGACCGAGGGGCCGTCGCCGATGACGAGGGAGAAGATGGCGGGGTCCACGCCGTTGGCGCGGCAGACCTTTTCCGCGATCTTGATGCAGGCGATGGCGGTGAGCGGCGTCTTCTCCGATGGTTTCCAGAGCGTCGCGTCACCGCAGGCCGCCGCGAGCGCGCTGTTCCAGGCCCAGACGGCCACGGGGAAATTGAAGGCCGAAATGATGCCGACGACACCCAGCGGCTGCCACTGCTCCATCATGCGGTGGCCCGGGCGCTCCGAGGCGATGGTCAGGCCGTGCAACTGCCGCGAGAGCCCGGTGGCGAAATCGCAGATGTCGATCATCTCCTGCACCTCGCCCTCCCCCTCCGGCAGGATCTTGCCCGCCTCCAGCGACACGAGCTGGCCCAGCTCCGTCTTCAGCTCGCGCAGGGCGTTGCCCAGCTGGCGGACGACCTCGCCGCGCTTCGGCGCCGGCACGTCGCGCCAAGCGAGGAAGGCCTGCTGCGCGGCGGCGACCGCGGTCTCGTAGTCCTCCGGCGTGGCCTGCCGCACGCGGCCCAGCAGCGAGCCGTCAATGGGCGAGTATTTCTCGAGCACCGGGCCCGCGCCGCCCCACGTGCCGCTGAAGACGCCGGCGTTGGCGGATTTGGACGAGAGACCGAGCTTGGGGAAGATCGCCTTGGCGACGGCGGAGACGGAGGTGGATTTGGCAGGCATGTTAGAAGCGTGTCATCCTGAACGAAGTGAAGGATCCAGTGACGCGGCCGCAGGCGTTTGTCATGATGGATTCTTCGCTCCGCTCAGAATGACAGGTATCGGGTGCTTGGTTGGAACAATCGAAAATCGAAAGTTAAAAATCTCATTTCCCATACACGCGGCCGCCCCACTGGGTGCCGAGGAAGCTCTCGAGCGAGACGGATTCTTGTTTCACGAAGCCCGGCCCGAGCTTCTTCTGCGCGAACAGCTCGAGCACGCCGACGATGCCGGCGGCCGTGGTCAGCTGGATGGCGTTGAGCTTGCGGCCGTGGATGGTGTCGCCGTGCATCTTCTTGATGAAGCTGCGCTGCTTCAGGCCGCCGCCGGCCTCGGTGCCGACGACGCTGACGTAGAACACCACGACATCCGACTCGGTGAGCGGCACCTCCTGGTCGAAGATCTGCGTGACCAGCTCCTGGCGCGGCGCGAGGTTGAGGTCCTGCAGGAGGAACTTCATCAGGTCGCGGTGGCCGGGGTAGCGCATGGTCTTGTAATTGAGGTCGCCGACCTTGCCCGCGAAGGTCTGGCACATCGTCGCGACGCCACCCGAAGTGTTGAAGGCCTCGTATTCCGTGCCGTCGATCGTGATGCGCTCCACGCCGTCGAGCGGCATGGTCGTCACCAGCCGGCCGCCGTGCAGCGCCTCGCCGACCTGGCAATACTCGTTGATGAGCCCGGCCGTGCTCCAGCTGAGGTAATACTTCATCTGGTTGCTCGCGTTCAGCGGCAGCGCGCCGACGCGCATCTCGCAGTTCCGCACCTGCGCCAGGGACGAGGCCAGCGAGCCGCCCACGATGTTGATCGCGCCGGGGGCGAGCCCGCATTGCGGCATGAAGGTGGCCTTCGGCGCCTTCTTCGCCAGTTTCTGGATGAAGGCCGTCGTCTCCACGTCCTCCGTCAGGTCAAAATAGCTCACGCCGGCCTGCGCGCAGGCGCTGGCGATGGTCTTGTTGAGGAAATACGGCGCGGCGCTGACGATGGCGTCCACGCCCTTGACGAAGGCCGCGAGCTGTGCGGCCTGTTTCACGTCCACCTGGACGAATTTGGATTTCCTGAGCCCGGACAGGTCGATGTTCGCGCGGGCGTCGGCGAGGGCGACGCCGGTGCAGAACTTGCAGGACTCGAGGAGGGTGGCGATGGTGCCGCCGACTTTGCCGGCACCGACAATTCCGATTTTCATGGGGCGTGGATTCGTGGAGGGCCTGCGGGGCAGGCCGGGGTTGGATTTATGACATAAGCCGCCGTTCAACCCGTGGCCAAGCCTGTTCTCATCACCCGATGGGATGAAACCCGCCGGGCCATCGTTCGGCTCGCCAAATACTTTCCGGCCTCCTACTTAGACCCGACGCCCGCATGACCGCCTCAACCGCGACTCCCGACCTGCCCGCCCTCGCCGCCCGCCTCACCGGCGAGCTGCATTTCGATGCGACGATGCGGAAGCTCTACGCGACCGACGCCTCCGAATACCAGGAACTGCCTGTCGCCGTCGCCCTGCCGAAAACCGAGGCGGACATCCGCGAGCTGATCGCCTTCGCCAACCGGCACGGCATCGGCCTCATCCCGCGCACCGCCGGCACCTCCCTCGCCGGCCAGGTCGTGGGACACGGCATCGTGGTGGACCTCGGGCGCCACCTAAACCGCGTGCTCGCCACCGACCCGGCCCAACGCCGCGTCCGCGTGCAGCCGGGCGTCGTCCGCAACGAGCTCAACCTCCACCTCAAGCCGCACGGCCTCTTCTTCACGCCCGAGACCTCCACCGCCAATCGCGCGATGATCGGCGGCATGGTCGGCAACAACTCCTGCGGCGCCAACTCCATCGTCCACGGCACCACGCGCGAACACCTCGTCTCCGCGCGCGGCTTCCTCAGCGACGGCTCCGAAGCCACTTTCGGCCCGTTGACCCGGGCCGAGTTCGAGGCCAAATGCGCCGGCCCGACGACCTCGCTCGAAGCGAAGATCTACCGCACCGTGCGTGACCTGCTGGGCGACGCGAAGAACCGCTCGCTTATCCGCGACAACTACCCGAAGCCGACCGTCACGCGCCGCAACACCGGCTACGCGCTCGACCGGCTGATGGAGTGCCACGTCTTCGACCCGGCCTCCGCCAAACCCTTCAACCTCTGCCAGCTCCTCGCCGGCTCCGAGGGCACGCTGTTCCTCGGCGTCGAGTTCGAGCTCAACGTCGAGCCCCTGCCGCCCCCGGGCGCCCTGATGTGCGCGCATTTCGCCACCATCCAGGACTCCCTCCACGCCACGCTCATCGCGATGCGCCACCGGCCCTTCGGTTGCGAGCTGATCGACCGCCACATCCTCGAGTGCACCAAGGCCAACCTTGAGCAGGTGAAGAACCGCTTCTTCGTCGTCGGCGATCCCGGCGCCGTGCTCGTCATCGAGATCCGCCTCGAAAAGCGCGAGCAGATCGAGGCCGTGATGAAGACCATCGAGTCGGAACTGCGCGCCGCGAAGCTGGGCTACGCCTTCCCCGTGCTCTGGGGCGACGACGCCAACAAGGTCTGGGACCTGCGCCGCGCCGGCCAGGGCCTGATGATGAACGTCCCGGGTGACGCCAAACCGCGCGAGGTCGTCGAGGACACGGCTGTCGCCGTCGAGGACCTGCCGGCCTACATCGCCGAGTTCGACGCGCTGATGCGCAACAAATACGGCATCAGCTCCGTCTACTACGCTCATGCCGGCGCGGGTGAGTTGCACACCCGTCCGCTCTTTGACCTGAAGACGCACGAGGGCATGAAGTTCTTCCGCGGCATCGCCACCGACGTCGCCCACCTCGTGAAGAAATACCGCGGCTCCCTTTCGGGCGAACACGGCGACGGCCGCCTGCGCGGCGAGTTCATCCCATTCATGGTCGGCCCCGAGTGTTACGCGATGATGCGGCGCGTGAAGGAGACCTTCGACCCGCGCGGTCTGTTCAATCCCGGCAAGATCATCGACACGCCGCCGATGGACACGTCCCTGCGCCACGGTCCCGACCACCCGTCGCCCGCGCACAAGACCGTCTTCAATTTCCGCGAAGCCCAGGGCGTCCTCCGCGCCGCCGAGAAGTGCAACGGCGTCGGCGAGTGCCGCAAGACCCACCTCATGGGCGGCACCATGTGCCCGAGCTACATGGCGACGCGCAACGAAAAGGACACGACCCGCGCCCGTGCCAACATGCTGCGCCACGTCCTGACCGACGCGCGCGAGGGCATGAACGCCTGGGACAGCGAGCAGGTGAAGGACGTCATGGCCCTCTGCCTCTCCTGCAAGGGCTGCAAGTCCGAGTGCCCGTCCAACGTGGACGTCGCCCGCCTCAAGGCCGAGTGGCAGCAGCACTACTACGACGCCAACGGCGTGCCGCTGCGCTCGCGCCTCGTCGCGAGCTTCACGAAGTCCATGCGCCTGGCCTCGCTCGCCCCGCGCCTCTACAACTGGGCCGTCACCGAGCCAGGCCTGTCGCATTTCATCAAGCGGGTCTCGGGCTTCGCCACCAGACGCAGCCTGCCGCACCTGCACGCCACCACGCTCGAGGCCTGGCACAAGCGGCACGCGAACCCGCTCCCCCATGTAGGGGCGTCGCTTGACGACGCCCGCGGGCGCGGACCAGCCGCGCCCCTACAAAACCCCTTCCCCCACGGTCGCGTCCACCTCTTCTGCGACGAGTTCACGAACTACAACGACACGCCCGTTGGCATCAAAGCCGTCCAGCTCCTCAACCGGCTCGGCTACGAGGTCGTCATCCCCGCGCACGTCGAGAGCGGCCGCGCCCACTTCTCGAAGGGCCTCATCCGCGAGGCGCAGCAGTTCGCCCTCCGCAACGTGGAGCTGCTCAAGGACATCGTCTCCGCCCAGTCGCCGCTCATCGGCCTCGAGCCGTCGGCCATCCTGTCCTTCCGCGATGAGTATCCCGATCTCGTGCCCGACCGTCTGCTCGATGCCGCCAAGGCCCTCGCGAAGAATGCGCTGACGATCGACGAGTTCATCGCCCGCGAGGCCGACGCCGGCCGCATCACCAAGTCCTCCTTCAAGGCGGAGGCCCGCACCATCAAGCTGCACGGCCACTGTCACCAGAAGGCGCTTTCGTCGCTCGTGCCGACCGTGAAGATGCTCGAGCTGCCCGCCGGCCACAAGGTGCAGATGATTCCCTCGGGTTGCTGCGGCATGGCCGGCTCCTTCGGTTACGAGGAGGAGCATTACGCGCTCTCCCAGCAGATCGGCGAACTCGTCCTCCTCCCCGCCGTGCGCTCCGCCCCGGCCGAAACGGTCATCGCCGCCCCCGGCACCAGCTGCCGCCACCAGATCCTCGACGGCACCGGCAAGGTCGCCCAGCACCCGGTGGAGGTGCTGTTCGAAGCCTTGGTCTGATCGTTCTCGTTCTCTTACTCATTCTCATTCTCTCGCTTCAAACCCCAGAGAACGAGAACGATTAAGGCCATGACCATGACTTCCTTCCTATATCGCCAAGCGGGCCCCGCGTGGTAGTCTCCGCGCCGATGACCCCCGAAGCCCAGGCCGACCACCGCACCGGCACGCTCTATGGCGCCTTTGCCTTTGGCACCATCGTGCTGAGCGTCTTCGCCAGCTTCTTCCTTAACAGCCGGTTCTTCAACCCCGCTGAAATGGTGCCGGTCACCTTCGCGCTGGGCGCGATCTATGCCGCCCTCGGCATCCTGTCCAACGATGTCGTGCAGTGTGGCGGCCCGCGCGCGGCGCTGGTTTCCTATTACCTCGTCCAAAACGCCCTGCTCACGGCGATGATCTTCGTGAGCCCGTCGCGCGGCTTTTTCGGCATGATCGTGCTCCCGCTGGTCAGCCAGGGCATCTTCGACCTCCGACTGCGCTACGCCGTGCTGAACGGCGCCTACCTCCTCGCGGCCAACATCGCGGTCTGGGGATTTGATTTCGGCTGGCGCGCCGCCACCGAGGCCGTCGTCAACT
>Ga0268298_10006620_pt1 | contig 10464 bp, 7 predicted proteins | sample WWTPWeurt_MetaG_FD_194462 | JGI IMG/M metagenome (GOLD analysis project Ga0268298, IMG submission 194462) | Activated sludge microbial communities from WWTP in Nijmegen, Gelderland, Netherland - WWTP Weurt | ecosystem: Engineered > WWTP > Aerobic digester > Activated sludge | place: Netherlands... | reverse complement strand
CCCCCCCGGCTACGTCGACAGTGAACAGGGTGGATTCCTGACCGAGGCCGCGCGCCGCAGGCCCTACAGCGTGCTCCTCTTCGACGAGGTCGAGAAGGCGCACTCGGACGTGTTCAACCTGCTCCTCCAGGTCCTGGACGACGGCCGCCTCACCGACGGTCGCGGGCGCCTCGCGGACTTTTCGAATACGGTTGTCATCATGACCTCCAACATCGGCAGCAAGCGGGTGCTGGAGACGGACTCCAAGCTCTGGGCCACGGAGGACGGCCGCGAGGCGATCCGCGACGTGCTCATGGAGGAGCTGCGCGCCTTCTTCCGCCCGGAGTTCCTGAACCGCATCGACGACATCGTCGTATTCAAAGCCCTTTCCAAGGACGATCTCCGCGGCATCGTGGACATCCAGCTCCGCCGCCTGGAGAAGCTCCTGTCCGATCGCGAGATCAAGCTCCGCCTCACCGACGCCGCCAAGAACAGGCTCGTCGACCTCGGCTACGAGCCGCAGCTCGGCGCGCGCCCCTTGAAGAGGGCCATTGTCCGCGAGCTGCAAAACCCCCTCGCCGAGGCGCTCCTCGCCGGCGGTTACCAGGGCGGCGCGACGCTCGAGGTCGGCGCCGACGGCGAGAATTTCACGTTCACCAAGGTGTGAGTCGCCCAATTCGAGGGCCGCGCGGTTGTCGGAGACGAGATGGCATCTGAAAAGCGATCACGTGGGATGACACTGGCCATGACGGCGGTGGCCGGGCTCTTCGCGGGGCTCCCGGCCTGCGCTCCTTCTCCGGCGACGACCGAGGTGGTCGTCCCCACCGCGGACACCGCGCCAGCCGCGGAAAACAAGCCCCCCGCCGCCGAAACGAGCGTGGAGGACCCGCAGGAGCCCGCCGCCGAGACTGGCAATCAGGTCGCGACGGAGGAGCCTTCGCCGGGGACCGCGCACGTCGCCGAGAGCAACGGCGGGAGCGGGCAAGAGACAGTCGCGAAGGTCGCCAAACCCATCGGCACGAAGGTCAAGAAGCCGAAGGCCGCCGCCCAGCCGGCCACGCCGAAGGCCTGCTGCGCGGGCAAGAACGACTGCAAGGGGCTCGGCGGCTGCAAGACAAACAACAACGCGTGCATGGGAAAGAACTCGTGCAAGGGCAAGGGCGGCTGCGCGATGGGCCGCTGCAACCCCTGACCGTCGCGCAGGCGGAAAGAGGCACATCGGAGCGCCATGGACCTCCTCTCACAAGGCCCGATTCGCGCCGAGAAGGTGATCTGGCGCCACGGCCAGGGCGGCTACACCTGCACGGTCGTCTGCAAGGCGACCTTCGATCTGCGGCCCAACGTCTCCCCGCTCTCCGCCAACCAGGACCCGGTGCTCCTCGCGGACGTCACCTCCGCGGAGGGCGGCAGTCTGTCGAGCGCGTCGGACCTCGTCCCCTTCAAGAAGCGACCGGAGGCCTACGTCAAAGGCCACGCCCACGCGCCTGATGGACAGCCCGTATCCAACCTCGTCGCGCGCATGGCGACGGGCGAGATCGACAAGGCCGTTCAGGTGGTGGGCGACCGCTATTTCGGCCTCGACGGCCGGCTCGGCGACCCGGCCCGCTTCACCCGCATGCCCCTCGTCTGGGAGCGCGCCGCGGGGGGGCCGGACACGTCCAACCCTGTCGGGGTCGTGATCGGCGATGGCGCGAAGCAGGACTTCCTCGGTCGTGTCCAGGCCCCCAACTTGCTCCCTGCGGGCCTGTCGCTCGCCTCCAGGAGCGACGTCGTCGCGCCCGTGAGCCTGGGGCCGATCGCGCCTCTCTGGCCCACGCGCGCCGTGCGCCTCCACCGCCACGCGGGCTCCTGGGATCCGAGCCGCTGGCACGAGCGGCCGCTGCCGGACATCGATCTCGCCTTCTTCAACGCGGCCCCGCAGGACCAGCAGCGCACGCTCCCGTTCGGCGAAGACTCGCTGTATCTGGAGAACCTCCACCCCAGGTACCCCACGCTCTCGACGCGCTTCGAGCAGGTGGTCCCGGTCGTGACGCTGGATCTCGGCGCCGGACCCCAGCCCGTCCAGATCCGCTGCGACACGCTGGTGATCGACTCCGATCGAGGCGTCGCGACGCTCGTCTTTCGAGCCCACGTCCAGCTCGATCACCCGGACAGGCCGGCTCGGATCCTCGTGACGATGCCCTCCCCCGGGCAGGCGTCGGCCCCGACATGGTCACAGGGTGTATCCGACCCGCGGGCCACCCTCGCCGCCGGGCTCGTCCCTGTCTCCGCGTCGCTGCCTTTCGCGGAGAGGCAGCCCACCGGGGGCGCGCCTGTGAATACGCCCGCCTTCGGGATCCCGCGGACAAGCCCCCTCGCGACGTCCGGGTCGTTCGGCGCCCCGCCCCCGCCGCCGAGCACCTCGGGGCTGGCCGCTCCGCCTTCCGGCCCGGGGACTCCCGTGTTCGGCGCGCCCGCTGTTGCGCCCGTGTTCGGTGCGCCTGCCGTCTCTGCGAACGCCCCTGTGTTCGGCGCACCTCCGCCCCCCGCGGCAGGCCCTGTGTTTGGCGCACCTCCGCCCCCCGCGGCGGCCCCTGTGTTTGGAGCGCCGCCCCCCGCGACGGCCCCTGTGTTTGGAGCGCCGCCCGGCCCCGCGACAGCGCCTGTGTTTGGCGCACCTCCGGCCCCCGCGGCGGCCCCTGTGTTTGGGGCGCCGCCCGCGACCTCGAACCAGCCTGTCTTTGGGGCCCCCGCGTCTCCACCGGTCGAGCCTCCGAAGGACACGCAGGCAGCTCCGCCGCGACGCCGCGGCCCCATGGCGCAGACGCTGACGGGCATCGAGCACCACATCCATCAGCAGAAGATGGCGGCTTCGGCGCCCTTGCCTTTCAGCCCTTCCGGCGAGAGCTCGCTGTCGTCGACAGGGTCCTTCCGGCCGCCTCAAGTGGGCAGTCCACAAGGAGAGAGCTCGCTGTCGTCGACAGGGTCCTTCCGGCCGCCTCAAGCGGGCAGTCCACAAGGAGAGAGCGCCTTGTCGTCGACTGGATCCTTCCGGGCCCAGCAAGGTGGTCCGCCAGGGGAGAGCGCGCTCTCCTCGACAGGGTCCTTCCGCGCGCAGCAGGGCAGTCCGCCAGGGGAGAACGCGCTGTCATCGACGGGCTCTTTCCGTGCGCAGCAGGGCAGTCCGCCGGGGGAGAACGCGCTGTCATCGACGGGCTCTTTCCGCGCGCAGGCTCCCAATCAGCGGGCGATGACGCTGGCCCCCGGCTCGATCGTGGCGACCCCGACAGGCGCTCTCCCGTTCGTCGAAGCGGCGCCGCCTCCGGCGATGGCGTCTCCGTTCGCGGAGCCGGCTGCGCCCCCGGCGATGTTCACGCCGTCTCCGTTCGCGGAGCCGGCTGCGCCCCCGGCGATGTTCACACCGTCTCCATTCCCGGAACCGGCTGCGCCCCCGGCGATGTTCACGCCGTCTCCGTTCGCGGAAGCGGTGGCGCCCCCGGCGATGTTCTCGCCGCCTCCGTTCGCGGACCCAGCGCCCTCACCGCAGCCCTTCGCGCGGTCGTCCACTCCTGAATACACCCCCCTCGTCCCCCTCGCCTCTCCGCTCGTCCCGCTCTCGCCAGCCCCTTCGCCGGACGCCTCCCCCGAGCCACCGGCCCCTGTCCGAACAGGCCTCCTCGGCGCCCTCGCCCTCACCTCCAGCCCCCCCGGGCCCTCCGCTCCCCGCGCGGTCGAGCCCGGCGACACCGAGCGCCCGCCTCCCCCGGAGATCGCCGTCGACGACAGCGAGACTGTCAGTCTCCGACAGCCGCCCTTCGAGAAATTCCCCCCGGAGCGCTGCGGGATCATCGCCGCTCGCCTCTCGTGCGACGAGCCAAAGGCCAAGGAGATCCTCGGCGCCGAGGAGCTCGACTCCGCCCTCTGGCAAGAGATCCACACCCACTGGCTCGCTCGCATCCGCGAGGACGCCGCCAAGAGCAAGCGACAGCCCATGGCCGACTACGACAAGGCCTATGTCTCGACCCTGGAGTCGCAGCGCGGGGCCATCGCCCTCGACGACTACGCTCGCCTCGCGGAGGCCGCCGAGCGCGGGGCCGTCGAAGGTGCCCTCTCCGAGCGAGGCTTGCCCGAGAAATCCTGGCCCCACATCCACCGCGTCTGGATCGGGCGAATGGCGAGAGATCCGGTGATCGGCAAGCAGGTCCGCGGCGCGATCGACGCTCTGCGCGCCGCCGATTGACGCTCTCACCCCCGCTGTCGGACGCCTTCGCGCCGCTGTCGGACACCGTCTCCACGCCACGTGCCCTCTCGTTCTCTGGAAGCGACCCACCATGCAGCTCCCTCGCATCATCGAACGTCACGCCGACGAGGCGGCCTTTCTCTGGGACCAGCGGCGCCGCGCCGTTCGATCCCCCGTCTTTGACTTGCCCTCTCTGACCCTCCTCGACGCCCGCCTCGACGCCCACCTGGAGGGCCTCGTGGTCGCGGGCGAAGCGGGGCTCCGGGCCTGTCAGGAGGCCCATCGTCGGCGCGCCGGCCGCCCCACGGATCGGGGCGCGGAGCTCTTCGCGGCCCTCTTCACCGCCGCCGAGATCGGAGACACGATGTCTCTCGCCAAGCTGCTCGTGGCCGCCGGCCAGCACCCGCAGGGCGATCAGGCCGTGATCTCGGCGCTCGGCTGGCTCTCTCCGCCCACGGCCAGACGGGTCCTTGGCGAGCTCCTCGCCGACGAGTGCCCCCCCGCGCTCCGGAGGCTCGGGATCGCGGGCCTCGCCGCTCGCCGCGACGACCCCGGGCAATGGCTTTCTCGCGCGCTCCAGAGCGACGATCCGGGCGTCCGCTCCAGGGCCTTTCGGGCCGTCGGGGAGCTCGGTCGTCGCGATCTCACGGGCCCATTGAAATCCGAGGTCCGCGCCCGAGGCGAGGAGGCCGATCCGTGGGCCCTCTGGTCCCTTGTCCTCTTCGGCGAGGAGAGCGCCGTGGGCCCTCTTTTCCGCGTCGCCGAGGCTCAAGGTCCCGTGGCCCCGCGAGCCTGTGCCCTCGCTGTCTGCGCGGCCCCGCGCTCCGAGTCCCTTGCTCGTCTCCTGGAGCTCACGCGCCGGGGAGAGTGGCAGTCTGCCCTCGCCGGCGCCGAGGCCCTGGCCGATCCCGCGACCCTCCCGTGGCTCGTGGACGCCATCGAGTCCCACCCGTCCATCGCCCGCCGAGCGGCGTGGGTGTATACAAGCATTGTGGGCGCCGTCATCGAGCCGCCGCTCTTCGTCCGCGCCGCCCCGGAGGAGCCCGACGACGCCTCTCTCTCTCGGCACGTCGAGGACCCCTTCGAAGACCTCCCCACGCCGGATCCCGCGGCGTTCCGCGATCATTTTCGCTCGATCGAGAGGCGCTTCTCCCAGGGGGAGCGCCACATCGGCGGCCGCCCTGTCACCCCGGAGTCCCTCTCTGCTCTCCTTCGGACTGCCCCTCAACCCACGCGCGCCGTCGCCGCGCAGGAGCTCGCCCGAACGGCCGTCACGACAGCCCTCTTCCCCGTCCTCGCCCCCGGTTTCCGCCAGAAGGGCCGACTCGTGAGCCCCGACTCGACCCCAGAGCTCACGGGGTCGCGCCCGGCGGCAGCCCCGTGAAGGTGAACGTGTCGTAGACGCGCGTCCACGTGTCCCCCTCCAGGTAGGCCGCGCCGTAGACGCCGGCCACGAGCATCACGCCGTCTCCGACGTCGAGGTTTCCGCTGCACACCTTGATCTCATCGGGGACGTCGGCCTCTCGCAGGCGATCTTCGCGGATCTCCCACAGCCCGTAGTCCGACGTGCAATAGACACGGTCGCGGTACCACACCATGTCCCGGAAGGGCAGGGTCATGTCGCCCTGGTGGATCAGGCGCCACTCGTCGTCGCGGCCCCTCCAGACAGACCCGCTCTGCGCCCCGATGTACACCTGGCCGTCCCCGGCGCAGCACACCGCCGTGAGCTGTTGATTGGTGGGGAAGTCGATCTGCGTCCAGCCGCTCGGGCCGCGGTGCCAGACGTCGCCCTCTCCGCCGACGCAGTAGATGTCGTCCGGGCTGAAAGCGTCGAAGTCCTCAAACCCGTATTCCGTCGGAAGGGCCCCCTTCGCGATCTTGAATTGGAGGTTGTCGCAGAGGCTCACCCATTGACTCAGGCCCTCCCGGCGCGCGAGCCCGCGGTAGCCGCTCGACACGTGCGCCTTGCCAAAGAGCGTGCGGATCCTCCGGACGCCGCCCCGGATGGGGCCCTTGGGGCTGTGGGGGATCGTCTTCTCGTGGTCCTTCTTGCCGCTGCCGAACGACACCACCTGTCCGTCCCTGTCCGCGCCCACGAACTGGGTGATCGGCGCGTGCGCCACCGCGCCCTTGAGCGCGTCGAAGCCCTTGAACGAGATGAGCTTCCACCTTTGATCCATGGGCTTCGCCGCGAAGCAGACGTTCACGCGGGTCAGCCTGTCGACGTCGGGCGGCGGCGGCTCGTCCGGGTCGTACTCCGACATCGTGATGAAATAGAACGTGTCCCGGCTCCGGACAGCGCAGTCCGTCAGCGCGAAGCCCGAGAAGCACCGTTTGTAGTTTTCGTCGTCGAGCAACATCGTCTCTTCCTCGGCAGCCCGGCCGGCGGATCACTCCGTGACCTCGGCGTCCTGCTCCACCGTGCTCGCCACGCCCGACTTGAGCTCGAGCGAGCCCTTGCACTTGTTCTTGTAATACCCGTCGAGCTGGGCCTTGAGGCAATCCAGGCTGCACCGCGACTCGGGGAATGTCTTTTGAACGCTCTTCGCGCCGAGCGTGGCGGCCTCGTCGTAGCTGAGCTTGTCCTTGGCGCCCCACCCGAGGAAACCGCCCTTCTTGACGTCCGCCATCGCGTCGGCGAGGTGCTTGTGGATCTGGCCGTGCGTGCCGTGGGAGTTGTTCACGCCCTCGACGCAGACGGTGGGGGCCTGGCCTATCCTGTAGCCCGGGCACGCGTTCTTCGTCATCTCGTCGGGGAGCACGTGGTGGCCAGTCTGGCCGGGGCAGCAGCCGTGTCCGCCGAGGCTGCTCGCCGTCCCTGTCTTGTTGTAAGGCACGAGAATACAGCGCCGCGCCCTCGTGCACGCGTTGAGGCGCGCGAAGATGCCCATCGCCTGCGCCGCCGCGGCCTGCGGGTTGGAGATGGCCTTCTTGAGCACCTCGTCGAGCTCCTTGAGCGCTCCGTCGAAGTCGCCCATGATCTTGGTGAGCTCGTCGATCTTGGAGAGCGCCTCTTTCCCGAACTCATAGCCTTCGATCGCCGTCGAGCCCCAGTCGTAGATGTTCCAGAGGGTGGCCGCGGCCTCGGTCACGACAGCGCCGACGCCGCCGATCGCAGCGCCGGCCGAGCCGCCGAGCCACCTCGCGCCGGCCCTCGCCGCGAGCTTCACGCCGCGCTCCGCGGCCTCCTTGGCGACCTTCTCCAGGATCTCGTTCGCGAGGCCCTCCACGATGGGCTTGGCCGCATTCAAGATGAATCCGCCGAGGTCGTCCTTGATCGCCGAGATCTCGCTCGTGAGCTTCTTGAGGTCGTCCAGGTAGCGCGTGGAGGGCTTGATCCACAGGCCGTCGCAGTGGTCCATCCACTTGTTGTCGGGGGTGTCCGGCAGCTTCTCCTTGACCCGCTGGCTGATCTTCTCGAAGCGCTGGGCCATCTTCTTGAGGAAGCCCCGCCGCGCCTTCCGGAGGCCCTTCGTGTGCTCGGGGCCGTCGTCGTCTTCTTCCTTGCAAGCCTTGTTGATGCGGTCGAGCTCCTCTTTGCACTTGCCCTTGGCCGAGCCGTCGTCGAAGTAGATCTGAGCGGGGGTGTTGCCGCCGGGGCTCGCGTGGTTGTGCGTCATCGTGTCGAGGTGGCGAGCGACGTTGAGGCCCTCCGCCTTGACATCCATGGACCAGCTCGAAAAATAGGCTTTCCCTTTGAGAGCGCCTGTGTTCGTGCCCTTGGGGAACGCGAAGGTGGCGGGCTCATCGCCGGTGGAGGTCGAGAAGTAGCTCTTGTCCTTTTGCGCGACCTCGGTGTTGCAGATGAACACCGTCTTGGTGCCGTTCGTGAGGTCGCTCGCGAAGGAGGTGTTTGGATAAGGGATCTGCACGGGGCCGGCCGGGGGAGCGGGCGGGCTCCAGCACACGTCCGGGAAGGCGGCCATGGATTTGCCGTCGGCGGCCTTGCTGCAGATCTCGCGATCGTTGGCGTAGACGTTGGTTTGCATCGCGCTCCGTTCGGCCCGTCAAGAGAAGAGGTAGCGGAGGATCACGGCGGCGCGGGCGCCGTCGTCGTTGGAGAGGTGAAAGAGCGCCGACACGCCCGGGACGTGCCCGCGACCCATCGTGCCCGCGAGATAAGCGATGGAGAGGGGGCCCACCGCGGCGCCCGTCTCTCCGATGCAGTCGGCGAGGTGGAGCACCGGAAAAGGCCTCGATCGGTGGTCGAGCAGCCGAGTGTCGGCGATGGCCGCCTCGCGGAAGCTGGCCGCCTCGCCGCTGAGATCCGTCATGCGAAAATCGAGGTCATCCATGCTGCATCCGCTGTCGGAGAGCGCGCCGCGCACCGCCGTCGTGAGCGCCGCGGCCCGAGGCGCGAGCTCGTCCAGCTCCTCCTCTGGAACAAGGGATGTCCCGGTGCCCAGGATATGAAGTCCCGTCCGGCCCGGCGTCGCGAGCGAGAGGAGGAGGGCGCCGGCCCCCTCGCCCGGGATGAATCCGTCGCTGTTGCCGCCGCGGCTCAGGAGCCGCTCCTCGCGGACGAGGTGATTGATGGTGTGGGAGCTCAGGTAGGTGTCGGCGCCGGCCACGACGACGTGCTTGATCGGCGGGCTCTTTGGCGCGCTCGGCGAAGAAGACAGGAGGGCGTGCGCCTCGGAGAGGGCGGTGGAGAGGCCCGCGCGGCCGAGCGGGAGAGCCTTCGACTCGGGGTGAAAGGGTGTCTTGCTGACCGAGAGGCACGCTTGGAAGCACGCGGCGGCCCAGCGATCGGTGTATCCCGGGCGGGATCGCTCGGCCACGAGCAGCAAGAGGGCTGTCTCGGCGGGGTCCACGCCCGGCTGTCCAGACAGGCACTCGGAGAGGGCCGACTCGAACAAGGTGGCCAGTCTGCGGGGGCCCCGCACGTCGCCGAGGGGCAGCTCGGCCACGACGATCGGCGCCCCGAGCTTGTCGTCGAACTGGGACTCTCCAAAGGCGTCGAGGCCGCCGCGGATGGCCGCTCGGGCGGCGGGGGCCGTGAAGCCGACGGCACAGCACATACCGCATCCTGAAACGAAGAGGCCCGGCGTCATGTGGGCTCCGCCTCGTCGTCCGCGGGGTCTTCGTCGTCGGGGCTCAGGCCGTCGCCCTGGCCGTTGCACCCGCAGTCCTCGGTGCCGAGGACCTGGGCGGACCACCATTTCTTGCACACGGGGCCGGCGGCGACGATCTTCACGCCGAAGACGCCGCGCTTCGCGAGCTTGATCGAGGCGCGGTAGACGTAGGTGAGCGTGCCTTTGTCGGGCTCGATGAACACGGTGTCCACGACCGGCAAGAGCTCTTCGGCCGTCTGGTTGCGAAACAGCACCTTGACGATGAGCTCCGGCCTGGGCAGCTCGAAGGTCACGAGGGGCTGTCCGGGCACGAGGTGGTGGAGCGCCACGGGCTCGCCGCCGACGGGGAAGTCCATCTGCTGGTCGAGCGGCGCGCACTGGAAGAAGGTCTCGTCGAAATCCTTGGGGAGGAGCGGGAAGGTGGTCTGTCGCCACTCGTCGTCGTAGGTGCCTGCGTACTTGTGGCGTGGTGTCCAGTGGCGGCCGATCGGCCCGAAGGCGAGGGGCTCATAGGCGCCGGAGGGGGTGGTGACGCGATCGCGGAAGTCCTCCGTGCACGGGAGAGGCATGTTGTCCACGATGTCGTCGGAGGCGTCCGGCGCGTAGCCCGTGCCGATGGGGTTTGGCAGGTACGTGTCCTGGACGGTGGAGCCGTCTTTTCCGATCTTGCGCCGCGGGCTGCCGCCGAACGCGCGCCCGTAATGGAGGGGCATGCTGGTGAATGGCTGTGGGCGGGTGCTGCTGGTGGTGAGGGCGCCGCGCTTCCACACGCGCTCTCCGACGGCCAGGAACTGCTTGGAGACGGAGCCGACCTTGATGCCGACAGGCAGCTCGGTCACGGGCTTGCCGGCGGGCGCGTGGGCCGTGGCGTCGAGGACGACATCGCACCTGCGCTTCAACGGCACGAGATCGGCCTCGTAGACAGGCACCATCGGCCGGGGCGGATCCCACACGACGTCGGTGACGGCGATGGGCGCGTGCACGTCGGAGAGGACAGGCGCGCGGGAGCCGCCGGGGCCGAAGCTGTACGTGGCCTTGGCCAGGATGACGAGGCGCTCGCGACCGGCCTTGTCGAGCGCCGTGAACACCTCCATGGGGAGGCGGGATCGATTGATGAGCTCCATGGATCCTCGGTGTTCGTCGGCGCGATCAGTTGATCTGGACCGAGCCGCCCTGGATGCGATTGACGCC
>Ga0268298_10006619_pt1 | contig 10466 bp, 9 predicted proteins | sample WWTPWeurt_MetaG_FD_194462 | JGI IMG/M metagenome (GOLD analysis project Ga0268298, IMG submission 194462) | Activated sludge microbial communities from WWTP in Nijmegen, Gelderland, Netherland - WWTP Weurt | ecosystem: Engineered > WWTP > Aerobic digester > Activated sludge | place: Netherlands... | reverse complement strand
TCTAAGTCTATGACCATAAGAGTAATCGGTAAGTCTCGTGTGGAACGCCGGGATTTCCTTGTCACCATGCTCAAGGATGGTCGCGTGCTGGTCACAGGTGGGATTGGCCCGGGCGACAAGGAAGGGACCCAGGGCTTGTGCTCATCGGTGGAAATGTTCGACCCGGCCAACAATTCAGTTACTCTTTTGGGTCAGACTCAGGAAGCGCGGGTGGGGCAGAAAGCCATTGTCATAGGCGAGCACTCGGCTCTGCTGATCCGCGGCAAGGTGCCTTCCGCCGCAGGGCAGATTGAAGAGAGCCGTACTTTTGAGTATTTCTCCGGAGATAGAGAACGCTAGATATTAACTGCTCTTTTCCAGGACGAGCAGTTGTTTATCGATGCTCTGCAATTGCTTTACCAGTTCCGCTTTCTGGGCTTCGATGGTAGCTACTTTTTCTGGTGGTGCCTTGGTTTTGAAGTCGGCATTTGACATAATCTGCTCGACTTTTGCCAGATCCTTTTCCAGAGCTTGCCTTCTCTGCAGCAATTTGTCTTTCGTTTTGGCTACGTCGATTAGCTTGGCTAGGGGCACGTAGATATTGACGGAAGAAACGGCTTCACAGGCTGCCATCGCCGGCGGTGTACAATCCATAGAAATGTCGAGGGGGTTCACCCTGGCCAGGCGCTCTATGTACTCTGAACCGTTGGCGAGAGTCTGCATCTCTTGCTCGTCCTGACAGGTAATCATTACCTCGGCATCGGCGGAAGCCGGTACATTGTATGTTTGCCTGATATTGCGGATTGAACGAATTACCCTTATTAGGAATTCCATTTCTTCCTCGGCATCATCATCCACAAAGTTCTCATCCGGTCTTGGATAGGGAGCGAACATGATGGACTGGAAGTCTTTGGGGAAGAAGCTCGATTTGGGTACTTTGGACCAGAGTTCTTCCGTGATGAAAGGCATGATCGGGTGCAGCGCCCTGAGTAGTCCCTCGAACACGGTGTGCAGCACGGCTTTGGTTTGCCCGCCGGCATTGCTTACGCTTTCCTGGGCAAGCTGAATTTTGGCTATTTCCAGATACCAGTCGCAGAAACAATCCCAGGTAAATTCATGGATGGTCTTGGCGACGGAGTCGAAGTCATAGTCTGTAAAGTACATGGCCAGAAGGTCTAAGGTGACGTTGTAGCGATGCAAGATCCACTTGTCGGCCAGCGTCAGTTTTTCTTGGTTGATGCCGCGAGGCTCAAAGCCTTCCAATTGCTGCAGGGTGAAGCGACCGGCATTCCAGAGTTTGTTGGCGAAGCGCTTGTACTCTTCCAGTTTTTCTTCTCTGAATTTGACGTCCTGATCGCCCTTGATGCCCACCGATGTGAACCAGAAGCGGTTGGCATCAGCGCCGTATTTGGCGATCATATCCAGGGGATCGACGGAATTACCTTTGGACTTGGACATGCGTTTGCCGTCCGGTGTCTGGATAACCGGATGCACCAGCACATGCTTGAAGGGAATGGTCTTGAGGAACTTCATGGAAGTGAAGACCATGCGCGCTACCCAGAGGTTGATGATCTCTCTGGCTGTGGAGAGTACCGTGGTCGGGTAGAACTGCTTCAATTCTCTGGTTTCATCGGGCCAGCCCAGGGTGGCGAAGGGCCAGAGGGCTGAAGAAAACCAGGTGTCCAGTACGTCTTCGTCTTGTTTGAGGGCATTTGCTTCGGCACCGCATTTGAGGCAAGACTGCGGTGCGCTTTCAAAGGCATCAACGTGACCGCACTTTTCGCAAGTCCAGATCGGTATGCGGTGTCCCCACCAGAGCTGCCTGCTGATGCACCAATCGCGAATGTTGCGCATCCAATCTAAATAGGTAGAGGCGTAGCGCTCCGGTATGAATTGCACCCGCTGTTCTTCTACAACTTCAATGGCCGGTTGTGCCAGCTCTTTCATGGATAGATACCACTGATCGGAGAGCAGCGGCTCGATTACTGTGTGGCATCTTTCGCAGTGTCCCACACCGTTCAGGTAGTCTTTCTGCTCTACCATTTGCCCGGCTTCTTCCAGGGCCTGCACCACTTCTTTGCGCGCGGCGAAACGTTCTTTGCCGTGCAAGAAAGCGGGAACGAAGTCGGAATTATTGAGTTTGCCGTGCTGGTCAATGACCACCGGTCGATCGAGGTTGTGTCTTTGACCCACTTCGAAGTCATTGGCGTCATGGGCGGGGGTGATTTTCAGGCAGCCGGTACCGAAGTCGCGCTCAACGTAGCTATCGGCGATGACGGGAATTTCTCTACCGGTGATGGGCAGGAGCACCGACTTGCCGATATAGGCTTTGTAACGGTCGTCCTCGGGGTGAACCGCCACTGCCACGTCGCCGAAGAGCGTCTCCGGTCTTGTTGTGGCTACGACCAGTCCGTCGTCCCCGTCCTTCGACTTATATTTGATGCAATAGAGATGACCTTTGGTTTCTTCGTGCTCCACTTCCAGGTCTGAAAGGGAGGTCAGGCAGCGGGGGCACCAGTTTGTCACCCGGTTGCCGCGGTATATGTGCCCTTCTTTAAAGAGAGTAACGAAGGCTCTGTAAATTGCTTTCACATAGTTTTCGTCCATGGTGAAAGCGACGCGGTCCCAGCAGAAACTGACACCCAGGCTCTTGTACTGAGCCATAATCTGGTTACCGTACTGGTTGCGCCATTCCCAGACCTTTTCTATGAAGGCTTCGCGACCCATCTGATGGCGATTTTTGCCCTCGGCCTTGAGTTTGCGTTCCACCACCATCTGGGTGGCGATGCCGGCGTGGTCGGTTCCGGCTTGCCAGAGCACGCTGTAACCCTGCATACGTTTGAGGCGAATCAGAACATCTTGAATTGTTCCGTTCAGGGCATGGCCCATATGTAAATTGCCTGTAATGTTGGGCGGCGGCAGCGCAATGGAGAAACGGGGCTTGTCAGGGTGCACGTCGAGGTCGAAAAGCTTGTTCTCGTGCCAGTAGGCGGTCCATTTCTCTTCGACCTGGCTGGGAACGTAAGCCGTGCTGGCTTTATTAGAATCCTCTTTCATGGCTTTCCCTTTTGCTTGGGCTTGAGCGCCGGTCTCGCCTGCTTGAGTCGAACTATTGGTCATTAACTTTTCTCTCGAATGCTGGGATTGATGGTCCAACAAAAGGCACCATGTCTCTTGGAAGCCCGATTATAACAGCGTGGGCCTAATACTTGGCGTGCTTGACCCTTTCTTTGGCTTTAGTTTGCAACCGTTAGCAATAAAAGTAAGTGACCATCTATCTAATGTTAGAATCTGCCTGGTCTTGAGGTGGAAACCTCTTCTTGACTACTCTTTGTCGCGCAATTTCTGGAGCAATTTGGACCGTCATGATTTCAAGCAATGATTTTCGTACCGGCGTCACCATCGAATACAACAACGGTATCTGGCAGGTTGTTGAGTTTATGCACGTCAAACCAGGAAAAGGCGCCGCTTTTGTTCGCACCCGTCTTAAAAACGTAGAGACCGGCAACGTGCTCGAGCAGACTTTCCGTGCCGGTGAAAAACTGCCCACCGCTAATATTGAAAAGTCCGAATTCCAATATCTTTATAGATCCGGTGAAAATTACACCATGATGGATCAAGTGTCCTTCGAGCAAATGGAAATGTCCGCCAACCAGATAGGTTCCACCGTAGAATTCATGAAGGAAGGTCTGGAAGGCATCACCGTGTTGCGCTACAACGACCGTGTCATCGGCGTTGAGCTTCCCAACACCGTGGAACTGGAAGTGACGGAAGCTGCTCCCGACGAGCGCGGCGATACCAGCTCCGGCGGCGGCAAGCCCGCTACTCTCGAGACCGGTGCCACAATTACAGTGCCTTTCCACATCAAAGTCGGCGACAAAATCAAAGTGGACACCAGAAGCCGTAAGTACTTGACCAGAGTCTAAGCATTTTCCTTTCGGAGCGAGCAACAGAGATTACTTTCAGGACGAGAGCAGTGAAAATAGATTTGCAACAGATCAAGGAGCTATTGGGCATCGTCAGTTCTACTGACGTGACAGAGCTGACCATTGAATTTGGCGATCAAAGAATAACGGTTAAGAAGGAAAAGCAATTGGCCACCGCCTTTGAATTTCCTGTAGCCAGGGACGTTCGACCGGTGACCATGAATATGAGCCCGGCCGTGATGAATCTTGAGTCTGCTTATGCCGCTTCCGCACCGCCGGCGGCACAGCCTCCCGTTGCCGCTAAGCCCGAGAAAGAGAAGGTTGAGGCACCTGCCGTCAGCCATGAAGATAATGGCTCAGCCAACACCGTGGCCATTACTTCTCCCATGGTCGGCACGTTCTACCAGTCGCCTTCTCCCACCGCTTCCGCTTTTGTGAAAGTGGGTGATCGCATTAATGTTGGTCAGACTGTTTGCATTATCGAAGCCATGAAACTAATGAACGATCTGCCCTCGGAAGTGAGCGGCAAAATAGTCAAGATCTGCGTCGATAACGGGACCACTGTGGAGTACGGTCAGACGCTCTTCCTCGTTGATCCCAAAGGCTAGAAACAAGGCTAAATCAAAGGCTTACCGGATGAAGATTGAAAAGGTATTGATTGCCAATCGCGGCGAGATTGCCCTGCGGGTGATCAGAGCTTGCCGCGAACTCGACATTAGGACAGTGGCTGTTTATTCTCAGGCTGATTCCGAGTCATTGCACGTCAAATTGGCCGATGAAGCCTACTGTATCGGACCGCCCCAGAGCGTTCGCAGTTATCTGCACATACCGGCCATCATTTCCACGGCGGTGGTGACCGGCGCTGATGCCATTCATCCCGGCTACGGTTTCCTTTCCGAGAAGGCCAATTTCGCTGAAATCTGTGCTGTGCACCAGATCAAATTCATCGGACCCAGTGCCCATGCCATCAATTCCATGGGCGATAAGTCTACCGCCCGGGAATCCATGCGCAAAGCCGGCGTGCCCGTAGTGCCGGGCAGTCACGGTTTGATTACCGATGACGATGAAGCGATTCGTCTGGCTTTCGAAATTGGCTATCCGGTCATCATCAAGGCAACCGCCGGTGGTGGCGGTCGCGGTATGCGTATCGCTGCCGATGAAAGCCAGTTGGCCAACGCCCTTGCCTCGGCACGCTCCGAGGCTTCGGCTGCTTTTGGCGATGGCGGCGTTTATATCGAGAAATACCTGCGCCCCATTCGGCACGTTGAAATTCAAGTAATGGCCGACAGCTTCGGCAACTGCATCTATCTGGGCGAGCGTGACTGCTCGGTGCAAAGACGTCACCAGAAGCTGATTGAAGAATCCCCCAGCCCGGCCCTCACTCCCGAGCTGAGAGCCCGTATGGGTGAAGCGGCTGTTTCAGCGGCAAAAGAGATAGGTTATGAAGGCGCCGGTACCGTAGAGTTTATTCTGGCCGGGCAAGATTTCTATTTCATGGAAATGAACACCAGGATCCAGGTTGAACACCCTGTTACCGAGATGATTACAGGCTTTGACTTGATCAAGGAGCAGATTCGAGTGGCTTCCGGTGAGCCGCTTTCCTTGCGGCAGGAAGATGTCACCTTCACCGGCCACGCAATAGAATGCCGCATCAATGCCGAAGATCCGGCTCGCAACTTCTTGCCTTCACCGGGACGGGTGGATGCCTATATCGCCCCCGGCGGTCCCGGAGTGCGCATCGACAGCCACTGCTATCCCGGTTATGTAATCCCGCCATATTACGACTCTCTGGTCAGTAAGTTGATAGCCTGGGGCCGTGATCGCAATGAAGCCATTCAACGCATGCAAAGGGCTCTTGATGAGTATGCCGTCACCGGCATCAAGACCACCATACCCTTCCATCAGGAAGTTCTGGCGCATCCGGTTTTTCAGGCCGGTGATGTAACCACCGACTTCATCGAAAAACATATGACCCCTGAAAGAAGCAAAATTACGTTGTAGAATAGAGCTTGCCTGTGGGGCTCCGTAGCTCAATGGTGGAGCGTGCGACTCATAATCGCCTGGTTACTGGTTCGAATCCAGTCGGAGCCAAATTCTTATCTTAGAAGAACATCTTTGACCGTGCGTTTCATATCTCTGAAAGTATTCGAGATGTGCTCGCTCAGTTCTTCGCTGCGTTGTCTGGCATTGACCAGTTTCAACTGGGTGCTGGCCAGGTATTTGTCGTCGGGTTTGCCTTTGGAACGAGCATAGGCTTTTTCCACCTGTTCAAGCTGGCTCATGGCCCTTTCCAGGTTGTGAGTAATATCCTTTTGCAGACGCTCAGACTCAAGCAAGAAGAAGCCGGCAGAGCCTTTGCCGTGAGAAAGGTTTAGAAGCATTGTCTCTTCCCTGGTAAATTTCTGTCCCAGGAAGGTTTCCTGGGCTGCAGCCAGGGGCATTTTTGCCGTCAGAAGACCTAATAGAAAGGAAAAGGCAAAAGTCGTACCAATAACTTTGATCAGAGTCGATACTTTGATCGTAATTTGTGCCACTTTTCCGCCCTCACACTGGTCCTCAAGCAGTAGTATATACGTCATGGCTTTTACAAAACAGTATGCGAGTCTTGATGGCAACCGACGCGGTCGTGGCGACGGCGGCATTCATAGCTATTTGCCGAGGCGAGGAGCCTGCTTAAGCCTCAGTAATGTATTTCTGAAAGTGAAACGGCCTTCCCTTGCTGCTTTGCCAGTGCTTGCCCTCTCTTTTCTCTTGCCGCTGTCGGCGGCCGCTCAAAATGACAGCAGTGGTTTTGCCCTCACCACCCCCATCTCCGATCAGCCGGCCCGCTCCACTTCCGACCTCAATTTAGAGACGGTGAGCAGTCACGATCTCTTTATCAGTGCCTCTGCCGATGCCGCCGCCGGTCGCCTGGAGTCGGCCGTGCTCAAGTACAAAGAAGTGGTGCGTCGGGAACCAACCAATGTTTCCGCTCGCAATAATCTCGCCGTTTGTCTCAAGCTACAGGGCAACAAGGAAGCGGCTTTGCAGGAATTTGAGAAGACCCTGGCCCAGAGTCCCAATCAGCCGGAACTCTACAACAACCTGGCCACCAGTCAGATTGCTCTTGGTAAATATGATCAGGCTCTCGATTCGCTCTATAAGGCTTTGCGACTGAAGCCGGATTTTTCCGATGCGCACCGCAATCTGGCTCATGTGCTTTCCCTCAAGGGCGACAATGAGGGGGCGGTGACTGCCTATCAGGAGGCAATTCAGGAAGCCGGTGCCAAATGGCAGAAGGCACCGCCCTCCGACCAGGTTAATGGTGAAGGGGAAAAGTCTGCGGAGCCCGATGCAGATGTAAAGCTTCCACTAGATGCCGCTGCCAGAGCCCAGCTTGGCGATTTGCACTATGAATTGGGAGATTGCCTGCGCCTGGTGCACCGCTTTGAACAGGCGCTTCTTGAATACAAAACCACGCTCAAACTTTGTAGTCACTCATCGGATGATTTTAAAGAGTCGGTCAAACTCAAATGTGCCAAATGCTATGAGGGTATGGGGCGCTATGAGGAAGCCAGGCAGATACTCAATGAACTATTGGAGAAATCGCCCGATGACACCGATGCCCTTAACTGCCTGGGGGTGGTGCTCTGGCAGATGAAGCAGTTGCCCGAGTCTGTTTATGTGCTGGAGCGAGCCCTCAAACTGGAGCCCGCCTATCCGCAAGCGCGAAACAATCTGGGCATAGCCCTTTATGAGCTGAAACGCTATGACGAAGCGGTAAATGTCTGGAGGCAGGCTCTCAGCCTCAAACCTGATTATCCCGAAGCTCATTACAATATGGGCGTGGCTCTCTATCAATCGGGGCTATACGACCAGGCCGTGGAGGCTTATAAGGAATGTTTGACCTATGCCCCCAATGACGCAAACGCTCATAATAATTTAGGTCTTGCTCTTTTACGCCTGGGAAACAAGGCGGAGGCGCTTGCCCAGTGGCGTAAAGCCATTGAGTGCGATGCTAATTGCGCGGAAGCTTATACGAATTTAGGCAAACTTCTAAAGGAAACCGCGGTACAACCTCAGTAATGACAAGTGATCATGAGATGTGAGACTTGTGAGCGGCATTTAAGTCAGTTGCCGGTGGGTGGAGTGAAAAGGGGAATCAAATAGAGCAGGCTCAATATGGAAAACGGTGTCGATAAATTCAACTTGAGTGAAGTCTTGCAGCAGGTCGGTAACGCTGCCTACAGTGTCTCCTGTCACATCATCTTCGATCTGGCTGTGCACGGCCTGGCTATTGCCCTCTTCATGCTTACAATCGGGCTCATCCTCGCCTCCATGCGGCACAGGCTGAGCGGACCGTTTCTGGTCGTGGGTCGCAAACTCGGTCTGGTCTGCTCCATCGGTGCCGTACCCGGCGTAGTTACCCTGGTCAGCAGTCACAGCCTGCCCCCCGTTGGTGTCTATAACATCAATTCGCTTGGCTACATCTGTCTCTGGAGTCTCATTACCGCGCATATGCTGGGAGAAGAGACCAATTATCAGTGGACGGTCAAGAAGGACGGTCCGGTCAAGCCTGCCGAACAAGGCAGCGGTGATCCTGCGGAGGCGGAAACTTCCCTTGCCGCCCAGCCGTCTGAAGGTGAAAATGTGCCGGTGGGTCGCTAGGCTGCATTATTTCAACATTTAGCTCTTCCTAAGTTCTTGAGCTAAACTGTAGATAGCCGGTAGCAGACACAGATGAGTTGCAAAAACGGCGACAGAGCCTGCAAAGACACCGGCAAAATTCCTCATGGAGGCGAATGCTATGACCCTACAACGTCAATATTCATGGCTCCTTGCCTCCACCGTGCTGGCCGGGCTTCTCAGCTTCAATCCCGCGCCGGCGCCGGCTCAATGGCAGACCGGGCAGCCGTCTGCGCCCAGCTTACCCCTGGGTGTGGCACCACCTGGTACCAACTATGCACCGGGTCTGATGAATCCGGTCACCTCTCCCTATCCAGGCCAGAACGGCCTCGGCTACATTCCCTCGGCAACTCTGGGTGGAATTTCCAATCCTTATCCCTACCCCGTCAATCCCATGTTCAATTGTCCCTACGGCGTGCCGGGCTACATTAATGCCCCTGTGCCCATAGGCGGCGGCAACTTCAGTTTTCGCCTGGGCAATATGAACTGCAATCTCTGGAAAGCTCCTTCCGGCTACTATTACCCCTATAGCCACGGTTTCGGTGGGCTGGGGCTTGGTTATGTGAACACCATTTTCATCGCCCCCAATTCTCAGGAACCGCCTGTAGCCAAGCAACCACCTGTGTCCGTGCAGTTTACCGATACCTTTAAGTTCCTCGACGATGCCCGCAAAGACCAGAAGCTTTCCGATAACGACTATGAGAGCTTGAAGCGCCGGGCCACCGACATACAAAAGAAAGAGCGCAGCTATCGCATAGCCCAGGGCGGTGTCCTTGATACCGATGTGGAAAATGAGATCAGGCGGGATCTTGATAATCTCGCCAATGAAATTGCTTCCAGGGTGAAAAACTAAACAGTCTAAAGTAGGCTGGCCAGTTGATAGCGGTCTGAAAACCGTTCCAGAATAATGCGCCGCAGGTCTTCCTGTACTGCCGATAGGGCCTTGGTGGCGTCGATAACGGCGAAGCGCTTGGGTTCTTCCTGCACCAGACTCAAGTAGCCGTTGCGCACCTTGTGGTGGAATTCGATGGCTTCCCGCTCCAGTCGGTCGTGACCGCCTGGATGCAGCCTGCCGAGCCCTTTTTCGCTCTCCAGGTCAAAGAGAATAGTCAACTCCGGTTTCAGCCCCTGGGTGGAAATATTGTTCAGCTCAGTGATGATTTTCATGTCAATGCCGCGGCCAAAGCCCTGGTAGGCAATAGTCGAATCGGTATAGCGATCGCAAATCACAAGTTTGCCTTCCATCAAAGCCGGCATAATCAGCTCATGCACGTGCTGGGCCCGGTCTGCTTGATAGAGTAAGAGTTCAGCCATGGGTGAAACGGAACCACCCGGGGCCAGCAGGATGCGTCTGATTTGTTTGCCCAGGGGAGTACCGCCCGGATCTCTTGTAATCAGATGGGGTATGCCCAGGGCTTCCAACTTGCTGGAAAGAAGCTTTACTTGCGTGGTTTTGCCGGCCCCTTCCGGACCTTCCAGGGTGAGAAAAGTACCTGGGTAGGCTCTGCCGCTTGTCTTGTTGGTTGCTTCCGTGCTTGCTTTTGAGGTTGCCATAGTTCCGAGTGTTTGCTAAGTCATTCTCTGGACTGCCGTATTCTTTGAGCAATCTAAATTATTGTTGCATAAATGCTATGATTGCCTGACTGTTGGGAATTTTCTAAGAAGCCTGAGGAAGACCTGCTTTAGCGGCTTCAGGGCATTCTTGTGCCGGTTTAATCGCCGGAATTTATTTATTTAATAGATAGAGCCAAAATTTCCATCACTGTCTAACAACTGAGATTCCAGTAGAAAATAAGAGAGGTTCTTGTCATGGCTCAGACCCTAACGGCTCCCAAAGTCAAGGTGGATCGCAAATGGCAACTTTTTATCGACGGTAAGTTTGTGGATGGCGCTTCC
>Ga0268298_10006617_pt1 | contig 10470 bp, 4 predicted proteins | sample WWTPWeurt_MetaG_FD_194462 | JGI IMG/M metagenome (GOLD analysis project Ga0268298, IMG submission 194462) | Activated sludge microbial communities from WWTP in Nijmegen, Gelderland, Netherland - WWTP Weurt | ecosystem: Engineered > WWTP > Aerobic digester > Activated sludge | place: Netherlands... | reverse complement strand
GTGCAAGTGCCGGATGGCGTCCTCGACGAGCTTCTCCGGGCGATGTCCCGGCGGGAACACGGGTCGCCCATCGGGACCGCGCCTGAGAACCTTCCCGCTCGCCACCAACACGCGGGGCGTCCACGCACGCTTCTCGAGGCAGTCGTGAACATCCCCATAAACGACGAGCCCAGCGACCTGCGTTCCGTGGCCGTGCTGATCGGTGACGCTGCCTTCGCCTGTGTCGAAGTCGACCTCGGCGAGCACCCACCCCTTCAGAAGCGGATGGCCGCTAAGCATTCCGCTGTCGAGCACGCCGACACGGGGCTCGGTGCCGGTCGGCTCCACGGGAGCTTGGAGCCCTTCGCTCGGCGCGAAGATCTCCGAATAGGCCGAGGAGAGAACGGGCGGCAGGTTGACCTGCGCAACGAGGTCGAGATCGAGAAGCGCCTCCGCGAGTGCGCGGTTCGCCTCGATGCGAGCGAGGATCAGGCTCTGCGTGCGGAGGTCGTCGATGTACTTGCCGCCAAGCCGCGAGCACAAACCGCGAATCTCGTTGACGGTGGTCGCGACGGTCTGCTCCTGCGAGTGCCAGATGTCGACATCGATGAGGAACGGAGCCGTCGTCGGGAGCCCCTCTCGCTTGAGGCGCGGCCCCATGCGGTCCTCTCGGGTGCGTGCGCCTGACCACTCCAAGGAGTCGAAGAACCGCTGTCGCGTCGCGAGGGGGATGGAACCCACCTTGGGATCGCCCTTGGTGTACCGCGCCAACTCTAGGCGGAAGGAGTCGAGGTTCTCCTTCGTCGGAAACTGCACGAGCACGCGCGAGACGTGCTCCTTCTTCTCAGGGAGCGTCGCAACCTGCCGGACCGAGGCCGCGCGGAGTGCCTCCTCGACCGACTCGGGCCACGTCGTGCGTTCCAGCACGACAAGCTGCGAGACGTCTGCACCTGCAAGCTGCGGCTCGGACTTCGCTGCCTTCTTGACGTCCTCTTCGCTTGCCGCGCGAATCCGAAGCTGCTCTTGCCCCTGATCTGCCGCTGCGAGGTGAGGTGCGAGCGCGCCGTTGAAGGTATCCATCGTCTGCGATGCGGGAAGCTGCACGAGGCGGCGCTGAACGTTGCGCGTCTCCACCTGCTCATCGACGACGGTGCCGCCGAGTCTTCCCTCGAGGATCTCACGCACACCGGAGTCCCAACTGCGGAACCCCAGCACCAGCAGTCGATCGGGCGCTATCCCGTGGGCGGTGCGCGTGGCCTGCACCTGCTCGAGAGCGCCTTGTACGCCACCCGCAACCTGCCCTCCGTGCCCACCGCGACCGATGACGCGCGGAGGCGGAGGCGGAGGCTCTTTGCGCCGTCGCTCCCCCTCGACGTCGGGCTCGCGATCGATCGCGAGATGCTGGAGCCCGGGCTCGGGCGCCATCGCGAACAGCGGCATCTGCCCGTCGGTGCTCACTTGCGATCCACCAGGGGCGCCCCCTCACCAGGAGCAGCCCGTTTGAGTACAGCACGACGATAGGCGAAGCGTTCGAGGGCAGCGTCAACATCGGCCGTTCGCAGCGCCTGGCTGCCATCGAGGGCGCACGCCTTCCGAGCGTCGAGACACACACGTTCGGCGTCGGCGAAGCTGGAACCAGCGAGCTTCGTGACGAGCCCGTTCACCTGCTTCGCGTTCGTTCGGAGCGGCCGGAGCCGCTTCGTCACGAGTGACTTGAGCGCTTCCTTGTTCGGGAGGTCGAGCCGGAGGACGTCATCGAAGCGGCGCCAGATGGCCGGGTCGAGAGCCTGCTCGAAGTTGGTCGCCGCGATGATGAGCGAACGACCGTTGAAGCTGTCGAGAAGCTGGAGGAACGAGTTCACCACGCGCTTGATCTCGCCGTGCTCCGTCGCGTCATCACGCGAGCGTCCGATGGCGTCGAATTCGTCGAAGAAGATGACCCACTGCCCGCGTGCGGCGTAGTCGAAGACCTTGCGGAGGTTCGCGGCCGTCTCGCCGAGTAGCGACGACACCACGCTGTCGAAGCGCACGTACAGGAGCGGCAGCGCAAGCTCGGCGGCGAGCGCTTCTGCCGAGGCGGTCTTCCCGCAGCCCGAAGGACCGCACAGCAGCAGGCGCCGCGTTGGGGCGAGGGCGTTCGCTTCGAGGATCTCCCAGCCCCGCACTTCCTTGAGCACGCGGTCCAGCGAAGCGCGCACGCCAGGTGCCAACACGAGGTCTTCGAAGTACCGATCGGGCGTGCGAACCGTGAGCAGCGGCGTCCGCCGCTCGCTGTCCATCGGCACCGGGTCGAACGCGGGCTTCGTGCCTCGCAGGTCCTCCATCGTGCGCACGCCGTTGGCGAGGATGCGCTGCAGCTCGTTGGCCACCACGGCGTGGTGCTTCTTGCGCTCGTCGTCGACGAGCTCGTTCGCGGCCAGGCGGAAGCCCTGGTCGTCGCGTCGCTGGTAGGCCTCGAAGAGCCTCTTGAGCAAATCGGCGCGTGCCATCACCGCGCTCCGAGCTGGCTCGAGCCCGAGACGACTCGGGGCGGAACCGAAGGTGCAGCAGGCAAGGGCCACCACCGTTTGACGGTGCCGTCGAGGAGGTCGTCGACCGGGACGCCCACGAGCCGGATACGCACCTGCTGGCCAGCTGCCGACGGCGCGAAGAGCAGCGTCGTCGCGCGTTCGAACTCGCCTCGCGCGAGAGGATGAAGGAGCAGCACCTCGCGCGGATCGGGCATCGCGTAAGCGAGTCCGTAGGTCGTGAGCTGGTACAGCTCGGCCGACGACGGCGGGTTCTCGTGGCGGTTCTTGTACTTCGCGTCCGCAACCGCGACGACCTGCTTGCGGCGGCGGAAGACGAAGTCGGGGCGGATCGTGGGCTGGTTCCAGCCTCCGGCGTTCTCGAGGTAGCTGAAGACGTCGGAGCGCACGTCCTGCATGCCGATGCGGACGTCGTCGGAGCAGTGCTCCGACAGGTAGCGCCCGAGGAAGCGCTCGAAGACCATGTTCATGTTGAGCGTGAAGCTCGAGAGCGGCATCGCGCCCGCCTCGACGTGCTCGCCGAGGCGCGCGCCGTGGTGGATGAGCGCGATGAGCGTCAGCGCGGTTCGGTAGTGGCTCGACCGCCGATCGAGGCCGGAGAGCATCGCTTCGAGCCAGTCCGTGCTGAGCGGGCGCCGTTCAAGGTCGCCGAAGAAGCGGTCCGCTGAGCGGGCGAGATCGAGTCGGAGATCGCGCGAGTCCATCACCGACGCCGCGAGGCGAAGGCCTGCGGCCAAGACCTGGTTCAGCTCGTGGTCGACGGTCAGGTCGTCGTAGGTGCAGCGCAGGGTCGCCCGGCGCGGGTGTGTCGCGATGTGGCGCAGGTCGAGGCGTCCGCGTGGCGTGGCCAGGTCCTCGTTGCGCGACTGGTACGTCGGCAGCAGCCCTCCCCGCACGATGCGCTCGACGGACCGAAGCAGTGAGACGCCGAGGAGGTCGATGAGCCCGTGTTCCGCGCTCTCGTAGGTGGTGCGCGTCTCCGTGACGAGCAGGTCCGAGAGGTCGAAGGCGTAGGCGACCATGCGCATCAGGTTGTCGAGGCGCAGCTTCGGCAGGATGACGAGCCGCATCGAGCTGAGGTTCACGGTGCCGATGTGCGGCCCGACGGACACCGAGAGCCCCGAGCGCAGCTCGGTGAAGCGCAGGCTCGCGCGGCCCTCCAACTCCGCGATCAGCTCGCGGTCGGCAGCGGAGAGTCGGACATCGCGCAGGAGCGCGCCACCACCCGGCGTGTCTGGCGTGGTGGTGCTCCACTCGCGAACCTGCAGGACAGGAGGTGGGGTCATGCCTTCGGCCCCTCGTCGTCGTGCGGCTCTTCGAGGTCCTCGTCATCCGGCAGGTCCTCACCGAGCACGGCGTCGTGCTTCTTGTCGTCCGGCGTGACGATGGCAGTGAGCGCCTGCGCGAGCGCGTCCTCGCGTCCCGGCTCGAACAGCTCGAAGCGCAGGTTCGCCGTGTCGCGATCGAACACGCCGCCCTTGTCGGCCGCGAGGATGTTCGCGAGCTTGTTCGGGTCCTCGTAGCAGTACTCCTGCAGGAGCGGCCAAAGCTCGTCGCGCACGATCTCGCCGATGCGGCTGATGGTGGCGGCGGGCTTGCCGCCCGGCATGAGATACGCGTGGCCGACCTGCAGGTTGCGACCATCGCGCCCGAGCTGCTCGATGATGCGGCGGTTCAGCGCACGCAGCCACGTACTGAGCGTGACGTCGGCGATGCTTCCAGAGCGGAGAAGGTGAGGCTCGGGCAGCAGCTCCTTAAACGCGAAGCGTCGACGGAGCGCGGTGTCGAGGAGCAGGATGGACCGGTCCGCCGTGTTCATCGTGCCGATGACCAGGAGGTTGTCGGTGACCGTGAACGGCTCCTTCGACAGCGGCAGCAACGCGCTCGTCGTGGCGCGCTTCGAGGTCTCGATGAGCGTGATCAGCTCGCCGAAGATCTTGGGAATGTTGCCTCGGTTGATCTCGTCGATGATGAGGACGAACCGCTTGGCTGGCTGCGCCTGCGCGGCCGTCACCATCTTCTTGAAGATGCCGGGCTCGAGCTTGAAGCCTTCTCCATCGGGCCGGTACCCCTCGATGAAGTCCTCGTAGGAGTACATCGGGTGGAAGGTGCAGGTCGCGATGTACGGATCAGTGCCGCCGCGTCCGTAGACCATGTCGCGCTGGCGGTCGGAGAGCTGCGACGGCAGGCAGTTGAAGTTGTGGCGCGCGATGACCTCGAGGGCGATGCGCTCCGCGTGGTACGTCTTCCCGGTGCCGGGCGGGCCGTAGAGGATGACTTGCCGCTTCCGGTCGAGCATGTCGACGACATGGCGCGCGATGCCTTCGAGCGGCGGAGGCGGATCGACCTTCACACCCGACGAGTGCGCGGCTCCGCTGACGACCGACTTGGGCGGCAGCACGGAGGGCGTATCGGCGAGCGAGTTGAAGTTCGGCCAGGAAGCGGGGCCGATCCCGTTCACGAGCAGCGAGGCTTCGAGGTCTGCGACAGCGGGATGCGTCGGCTCGAGCGGGACCAAGCCTGTCCCGAGGTCGCTGATGGGGGCCGACACCTCGAAGCTCCGGTTGTGGACCCATCGCACAGGAACCTGGTGCGGCCGTTCTGCGCCCTGCGCGAAGCGGTAGCTCCCCGTTACCGTCCCGACCGCGACGACCGTCGAGGCGTCCGAGAGCAGCGCCACGAGACTGCCTTCCTTCAGGCGGTAGACCAGCTCGGTCAGGTTGCGTGCTTCGGTCGATGAGGTTGGGAGCGAGGCGTCTTGAAATGCCGTCTCGACAGCGAGGCGGATGTCGCGCTTCTTGTTCAACGCGATGGCCTCCGCGAGACTGCCGACCTTCGCAGGCCCGAGCGCAAGGTGCTCGTGCGCGAGCATCTCCTTCCACGCAGAGACCTCGCCCGCGAGGCCGAGACACCAGTGGTCTCGGGGAATGAGCCCCTTGCCAACGCGATAGCGGAGCTGCACGGGCAGCTCGGCCAACGTCGGGAGGCTGTTCCAGAAGCGAATGATCTGCACATCGAGCGCGTAGAGCCCCTGCCACTGAGGCTTCTCGCCGACGTAGTAGAGGGTGGCTTCGGACCACGATGTCGTCGCGTTCCATGTCACGAGGTCCGGGAAGACCAAGTGCAGGTATTTGTGCATCCACGCGCTCTTGCTCCAGCGTGGTGCCGCATCCTCAACGGCCTTCTGGAACTTCTGCGGGTCGATGTCCTTGGCGTCCTTGCCGTGAAAAGCGCGCAGTGCCTCGACCGCCTCGAGCAGCTCGGAGCGACGCTCCTCCAGCGCCTTCAGCGCGTCCGCCTCGCTGATGTTCGGGATCTCGCGCCCTCCCTCCAGCTTGGATCGCCACGAGCCCGTCTTCTTCTCCTGCCACGGCCCGAACTTCGCCGCCGAACCGCCCGCGATGCTACCGAAGAGCGCGAAGTTGAACTCGTCGTCGTTCTTGAACTCCAGCCAGTAGTCCATCGGCTGGTCGTTGCTCGCGTTGTGAGGGAGCTGCCGCAGCAACTCCGTCCCGCTCATCTTGGCGAGCTGCTCCGGCCCAAAGTGCGCGAGGAACGCCGAGCGCTGGCGCGAGAGCTCGGTGACGTCGGGAAGCACGAAGGAACGCCCGAGCTCCGCCGCGATGTAGCGATTGAGGATGTCGTGGACGTCCTTGTTCATGAGCGGTCCTACTCCTCGTCGATCTTCAGCAGCTCATCGGAGCGGAACAGGTTGAAGAGCGTCTCCTTGACCGTGTCCTCGATGAGCGTGGGGTTGAAGCCGTTCTCGGCGGACGCTTCCACCTGCACGCTGATCTTGATGTTGTCGGCGTTGCGGCCGAGCGCGTTGATGATGCCGGTGTAGAAGGTGTGGAAGTCGGTGAACGGCACCTCGACGTCGAGCTTCACGCGACGCGCCTTGCTGCCTAAGGCACCACCTCCGACAGGCTTCGTCGTCGAGGTGGAGGTGCCGGACACGGCCGTCGCGCCACCGGCGCTCATGCCGCCCGCCGACGCGCTCGCCCCGAGCCCTGCGCTCGTCGGTTGCGCCACCACGGTTACGCCCCCCGTGACGCCCGTGCCGATGGGGAGGCCGCTAGGCGGCGGAGCCGCGAGCTTCTCGTCCGCGAGGTTGCTGCGGATCAGGAGGTAGCCTTCGTCGAGAGCTACGCCGGTGATCGCGAGCGCCGTCTTGTAGTGGACGACCTTCGCATCCTCGGCGGTCGTCCCCTCGCAGAGGGCGAACGTGCCGGCTCGCACGCCGTCGACGATCGACTGCTTCAGCACGTCATCGTCCTTGAGGATCGGCAGGTGCGTGAACTGCCGGAAGTACCCCGGGAGCGCCTTGAGGCTCAGCGCGAGCTCCTTCTCGGGCCACACCTGGAGCTTCGTCGGATGCACCAGCAGGATCGGCGCGATCTGCTCCAGGTACTTCTGCTTGTCCTTGAGGAAGGCCACGACGAGGTCGGTGAGATTCTGGTCCGTCGTTGCGGGCGGCTGGCCCATGTCGAGAGCCTTCAACGGATCACCATTGCTGCCGCCCCAAGCGGCGTGGCGATACGCGCGAAGGATCTGCTGCCGAACGCCCTTCGCAGCGTTCGACCTCTCGGTCTGGAGCTGCGTGATCTGGGTCTTCGAGAGGTTGTGGCGCTCACGGTTGGTGTCGACGCTCTCGGTCGCCAGGAGGCCACGCACCCGCTCCTTGAGCGCCGAGACTTCGGCTTCGTCCGCGATGAGGAAGACCAACGTGTTGCGCCGCGTGCGCGCGGACGACCCGCTCTTGTTGAGAATCTCGAGAACGGCAGCCTGCGTCTCAGCGCGGCTCGATGCTCCGAAGGTGCGCTCGGGCGGAATCACCACGAGCTTGTTGCTCGCGCTGTCGGCGATGTCGCCAGAACTCTCCGGCCAGACGTAGGGAGCGAGCGGAGACTGGGACAGCAGCTTGCGAATCTCGGCTTCGAGGCGCTCGCGCACCTGTCCGTCGTCCACGCCGTTCTTCGCGTCGAGGAGGATGCGGTTGAGGTTCGGGGTGGTCGAGAACCGGAACCGCTCGCCCTCCGTGTTGATGAAGTGGAAGCGCTCCTTCATCTGCAGCACGACGCCGGGAATGGTGCCGAAGTCGATCTCGGGACGCGCAGACGCGAGGTGAAGCTCCCCAGGCGTCGCACCTCGCGAGCCGTTGCCAGCCTCGCACGTGAACAGGAACGTCGTGGTCGCGAGCCCCGCCGCGACGCGCCACTGGGTCATCAGCGGGCTCTGCTTGTCGAGGTCGGTCGCGTTCGAGTTGGCGCCGATGATGTCGGCCTCGAGCGCGGATCGGAACTCCCGGTCGACGAGCTCGAGCAGCTCGGATCGCAGCTCCTCGTTCGTCAGATCGATGTCGCTCGCCTGGATGAGACCGCCGTTGTGGTTCTTCTTCAGCAGGTCGGCGACGATCAGCGCGAGGACGCGCAGCACTCCGCGCGTGCGCTGGAACTTCGGGTTCGCGCCGACGTAGCGATTGAGGATGTCGAGCAGGTACGGGTGGAACGGGTAGCTCTGCTTGAACCGCTCGGCGTAGGCGTTCTCCTTGGCGAAGTCAGGGACCTGGGGACGCGCCTTCAGATCCGCGACGTAGGCGTTGATCGTCGCGTCGCGGTTGTTGCCCTTCTTCGTCCGCGTTCCCTTGTCCTCGGTGTCCTGCCCGAACGGGACGAACAGACGGCGTCGGATGATCTCGTGAACCTCGTCGCCCTGGACCGGCTCGCGGACCTTCTCGACGCGGTGGAAGATGTCCTGCAGCGCTTGGAGAAGCTGCAGCGATGCCGTGCCGTGGGTCTGGGTGCCATCGCTGCGAGGCAGCGTCGCGACCACGATCACGCGCTCGTGCTGGCCGGCGCGCGTCGTGAGGCGCTGGAGGAACGTGCGCGTCTGCGCGGCCAAGGTCGAATCGTGGACCGGGACAGCAGCGGCCGTTTCGACGTAGTTCGCGACCTCGTCGAGGATGACGAGACCGCCGCCCGCGAGCTTCAGGAGGTTGTCGATGTCCTCGCCGCCCGGAGCGACGCGGTCGGCATCGAAGTTCCGCAGCAGCTCGTAGCCGGGCTTGCCCGCGAGCTGCCAAGCGATGTGCCCCCACATCGTTTGCACCGACACGCCGGGCGCGACTTCAACGGCGCCCACGCCGACCTGGTTGCCGTCGAAGGCAGCAACGGGAACGGTGGGCGGCGTCTTCCAGCCGCGCTCGAACCAGTACTCCTTCAGCGCCGGGTGGTCGAAGCACGCGGGCCCGTTCTTCACGAGGTGGTAGAGCGTGATGAGCGTGTGCGTCTTGCCACCGCCGAACGGCGTCTGGATCTGCATGACGGCGTCGCCGTCGCCCTGGCCCGTGAGACGACCGACCACCTCGCCCGCGAGCTGTCGCAGACCACCCGTGAGGAACGTGCGGTTGAAGAAGCGGACCGGGTCGAAGTAGTCCGGGTTGCCGCTGCTGTTCAGCACGTCGGCGAGGCTGGCGGCGAAGTCGTTCTGCTTCACCTTGCCTTGCTTGATGTTGTCGTGCGGGGTGACGACGTTCCGCCAGGGGGTTGTGGTGGTGGTCATGGGTTCGTCTCCTAGAACAGCTTCCGCTGCCGCTCGGCAGCCTCGTCCTTCTTCGTGGGCGCCGGCAGCGAGCGTGCTCCGACCAGGAAGTTCTCGTACAGCGAGCGCTCCTTATCGCCGGGAGGCAGCACGTCGACGATGCTCTGCGCCAGGCGCTGCATGCGGTCGATGCCTCCGGGTGGCAGGGCCGTCGCGAGGAAGTCCGCGAGGTCCTGTCGCTCGCCCGCCGCCCAGAGGTTGGCGGCGCGGTGGAGCACGTCGATAAGCGGCGCCAGCGTGCCCGTTGCCGCAGGCTCGCCGAGGCCCTTGGTCTTCTTGCGCTCGAGCGGTCCCTTCAGCGTGACCTTGTCGCCCGTCTTCGTCAGCACGCCCTTGTCGGAAACGAGCTCGCTGAACTCGCAGCCCATCGACTGCGCCATGTGGATCGCCTCGCCGCTCTCCACGTCGGAGGCGCCGAACGCCCAACGCCAGATGACGTAGAAGCGGCTCGCCTCGTCGACGTCACCAGCGGCCGCACCGTGGACGATGCGCTGGAGCGCGTAGTCGGCGACGATGCCCCGGACCTTGTCGAGCAGCTCGGCGATCGACACCTCTTCGCCGCTCAGCTTCAGCACCCGCTTGTGCGTCCCGAAGACCTCAACGGCTGGGCCGATCGCCGACATGAAGAAGTCCGCGCCCCGAATGCCCTGCGTCCAGAAGTAGTCGAGGCGCTCGTGAAGCCGCGCCTTCAGCGCCGGTTCGACGTCATCGATGAAGCCCTCGTCGTGCGCGGCGCGCTTGCGGCACACGATGAAGACCGAAGACGCGAGCGACGCGGCGCCCTGCGCGCCGGTGCGCGCGCCCATCTCCGTGTCGACCGGCCACGAGGCTGTGACGACCAGCCCGGCTGCCAGGAGAGAGGTCAGCAACGTCTCCCAAGCAGCCGTCGTCTTGTGCGCGAACATGACGACGATGATGCCGTCGTCCGCCAGAGTGCGGCCGGCCTCTTCGAAGGCCTTGGTCATCTCCGATTCGTAGAACGTTCGGGCTTTTGCCTCGCCGCCGTGGCGAGGGTTGTGCTGGATAATCTCGCGGCGCTTCGGCGTCAGGGGCCCCGAGAAGGCGTCAGGGACGACGTCGCCCAGCGTGCGGCGCAGCCAGACGTAGAAGAAGTCCGAGATGTCCGAGTACGGAACGGAGTCGTAGTACGGCGGGTCGGTGATGACGGCGTCGAGCTTGGGAAAGCGCGACGCAAGTTCGGTGGCGCTCCCCATCAACACGCGAGCCGGGTTCGGGAACGAGTTCTTGCGAATGACGTCGGTGCCCCACTCGACGGCGCCGGACCAACTCGCGGTCTTCGACCCGATGGGGCTGCTCTCGACGTAGTCCCAGACCATCGCGACAGCTTGTTTCGAGTAGACGC
>Ga0268298_10006616_pt1 | contig 10472 bp, 7 predicted proteins | sample WWTPWeurt_MetaG_FD_194462 | JGI IMG/M metagenome (GOLD analysis project Ga0268298, IMG submission 194462) | Activated sludge microbial communities from WWTP in Nijmegen, Gelderland, Netherland - WWTP Weurt | ecosystem: Engineered > WWTP > Aerobic digester > Activated sludge | place: Netherlands... | reverse complement strand
GAGAAATAAATGATTTAGGCTGTAAATGCTGGGTCTTGGCAACCCTGTGGCGTAGCTATCAGAGCTAGCAATCACCGGCCGTGGTGGCATTTTTCTTTTCCGAAAAATGAGTTCGCTTCAATGTTTTCGGAGTTGCGCTAGCTCGCCTCGATTACATCTAGTCAATAAAGCAGGCCATCGCGTTATGCTGAAGTGCTTCTCAGAAAGAAATCTTGTGATTCCAAGACCATTACTAGTAGCCTGAATTGTTTATTTCTTTCGTTCAAGTTTCAGGAGAGCCTTCACGACCGCATAAGTCCAAATCGTCTGATTTGACAGCTCTTCCCAATTGAAAAACTGACTGACGCTTCGAAATCACCTTTCGACGCGAGCATCACATCGTATACAGCGCAAAACTGACATGCATCGAGGCTTCGACCGGACCTATGCCACATCTGTGCATGTTCGCGAACAAAGCTTTTCGGTTCTTTCTGTTTTGCCAACCTGCGCGAAGCAAACGGCTATGAGTCTTTTCATCTGGCTCTTGCCGTGTGCTCGCGGACCTAGTCATGGGAGTCAAATATGCTCAACGCACTTCCCGGGTGGCTTCGAAAAGCCTTACCCACTCTCATTTTGCTTGGGCTGGTTATCGTTGCATCCTTCACCAACTGGATGCCGGCCGGCCTGCATCAGAGCATCATCAACACGCTCAAGGGCTATGGCACCGCGCTGATGCCTTTGGTAGGCGATTTTCTCGTGTGCGCGCTGTTTCTCAGCATTGCACACTTGCTCTATTCGCCACTGTCCAACGGTGTTTGCAAAGCGCTGGCCCGTTCAGGAGCCAGTAATCGCGGCAAGACTCTGGTCACTCGTTCGCTCCAGATCGTCTACTGGAGCGTGGCCATCTTCATCGCCGCGTCCATGCTCGCTCCTGATCTTCTCGCCAAGCTTTTCCTTGGCGTCAGCTTGTTCGGTGCCGCCCTCGCACTAGCCCTCCAGGGCATGATGAAAGAGGTGATCAGCGGTGCCCTGCTTCAGCTGATGCCCAAATTCGAAGTCGGGCAACACATCGAAGTTGTCGGCATCTCGGACGCCAAGGGAAAAGTCGTCGATATCGAGTATCTGTCCACGAAAGTCGAGGCGGCTTCCGGACCGATCATCATCCCCAACTCGAAAATCTGGGAAAACCCGGTCAAGCTGGTGCCTCCGCCCCCGCCGCCGGCTCCGCCCAAGTCTTCGCTGATTCTGCCCGGGGATCCGCGATTCAACAGCTGATTCGCTCAGCCTGTCGACCGTAACCAAGTTTCATCAGACCGCTCGAGGCGCGCTCGTCACCCGTCGTGACGTGGCGCTCCAGAGCATGAACGTGAGGTACATACCATGAAGTTCAACACCACTCAGCGCGGTTTTGCCAAGATCGACACGCACGCGCTCCTGATCGCTACTTTCGAGGGTGAGACCGAGTCCGGTCTCTTCCATGACGTCAATACCGCATCCGGTGGCACCGTCGCCGCGCAGTCGGCGCTGGAGAAGTTCACCGGCGCTGTCGGCCAGACCCTGCTTCACTACCCGTTCGGCGCCATCAGCGCCAAGCGCACCATCTTCTTCGGCGTCGGCAAGCGCAGCGAGCTGACCACCGCCAAGCTTCGCAAGGCCTTCGTCGCCGCCTTCAAGCTCGCTCGCGCCCAGAAGATCAACGAGGTCACTGTCGCCGAGACCACCCTGTCCGGCACCAAGGTGACGGCGGCTCAGTTCGCTGAGCTGGCGGCCACGGTCTCGGTTCTGATCGACTACGAGGTCAATCACAACAAGACCGTCGGCGTGCTCGGTTACACCGCCCGTCCTGAGCTGGAAGAGGTGCGTTTCCTCTCCGCGCACAAGGTGGGCACGAAGGTCCGCAAGTCGCTGGCCAAGGGGCGTATCGTCGCTCAGGCGGTCAACTACGCGCGCGACCTGTCCAACCTGCCGGCCGGCGAGCTGACCCCGACGGCGTTCGTCGAGGAGGCCAAGCGCGTCGCCGAGGAATCGGGTGGCCTCATCACCTGCAAGGTTCTCAATCCCGAGGAGCTGGCTCTTATCGGTGCGCAGGGCATCATCAACGTGGGTAAGGGCTCGGACGAGCCGTATTACCTGATCGAGCTCGTCTACACGCCGCCCACCGGCGCCACCAAGGAAGTGCTGGGCTACGTCGGCAAGGCGGTCTGCTTCGACTCCGGCGGCTACGACCTCAAGCCGGCCGACGGCATGCGCCACATGAAGCGCGACATGTCCGGCGGCGGCGCGGTTCTGTCTGCCCTGCAGGCGATCGCCAACCTGCAGCTGCCCATCTCGGTCAAGGCCTACATGGCTCCGGTCGAGAACATGGTCAGCGGGCGCGCCTTCAAGCCGGGCGACCGCATCCGCATGCTGAGCGGCATCACGGTGGAGGTGGACAACACCGACGCCGAGGGTCGTCTCACGCTCGGCGACATGATCACGTACGCGCGCAACGCGGGCGTGACGCGCATCGTCGACGTCGCCACTCTGACCGGCGCCATCCGCCAGGTCAACTCCGACGTGGCTGCCGGTCTCTTCAGCAACAATGACGCCTTCGCGCGTCAGCTGAAGGCTGCCGGTGAGCGCGTCGGCGAGCAGTACGAGCACCTGACCATGTGGCCGGAGCTGCGTGACTTCAACAAGGCGGAGATGTCCGACCTGAAGAACACGGGCGGTCCTGCCGGTGCCGGTGCCACGACGGCTGCCTGGTTCGTGCGCCAGTTCGCCGGCGAAGAGCTGCCGTGGATCCACCTGGATATCGCGTCCGTGGCCTTCCGCGACCGTGAGTTCGGCGTCGACCCCAAGGGTTCCACGGGCTTCTCCGTGCAGACCCTGGTCGAACTGGCTGCCGAGTTAGCCAGCAAGAAGTAAGGAGTCCTGCCGGTAGGGGAGGCGTACGCGCCTCCCCTACTAAGGGGCTGCAACGTCTGCTACAGTATTGGGTCATGAATACTCGATTGAAAAAACTGCAGCAGTCGCTTGCAAAGCACAAAATTGACGCGCTTCTCGTGCGGGTCAGCGAAGGCGACAACCAGAACGTGCTCTACCTGAGCGGTTTCGGCGGCACTACCGCTGTTCTCGTGATCAGCAAGAAGCATGCCTTCATCGTCACCGACGCCCGTTATTACACGCGCGCCGTAGCTGAGGCCAAAGACTACAAGCTGGTCAAGGTCATCCGCGGCAAGAAAATCACCGAGCACATCAACGAGGCTCTCGCCCTTGCGAAGCTCACCAAGACGAGCCGCATAGGCTTCGAGGCTGCGCATATTCCGGTGTCTATTGCCGATATCTGGAAAAGCGAACTGAAAGGCAAGCTGGTTCCTACACAGCATGTGGTCGAGCGCTTCAGGCAGTACAAGGACGCCACTGAAGTGGAGTTATTGCGGAAAGCCTGTCGCATCACCAGCAAGGTCTATAACGAAGTGGCAGCGCTGATTCGCCCGGGCATGAGCGAAAACGAAGTGGCTTTCGAGCTGGATATGAGGCTCAGGCGCTATGGGGCGATCAGCAACAGCTTCACTTCGATCGTTGCAGCTGGTCCTAATTCAGCTATTCCGCACCACGCAACGGGCGACCGCAAATTGCGTGCAGGCGAGCCTGTGATCATGGATTTTGGCGGTTTGTTCCCTGGTGGTTATTGCTCGGACATAACGCGCACCGCTTTCGTGCCTGGAAAAGAGCCGAGCAAGCGTATTCAGGAAATCTACAACATCGTTCTCAAGGCCAACCAAGCTGCGCGTCGCGGTCTCAAGCCCGGCATCACGTACAAAGAGTTCGACAAGATTGCTCGTGACTACATCGCCGAAAACGGCTACGGACAGTACTTCACGCACGGTCTCGGACACAGCCTCGGGCTGGTCGCGCATGACCCTTACGACTACGAACACGATCCGTTCGATGTCGGCACCGTCGTCACGGACGAGCCCGGCATCTACATCGACGGGTTCGGCGGAGTGCGTATCGAAGATGACTTGGTGGTGACGGCGGACGGAAATGAGCGCCTGACCAACGCGCCGTATTGGAAGTTCTAGACTCGGCCTGCGGCGATAGAAAAAATTCGTCGTGCGGCATAGTCTAAGATAGAGAAAGAGTTTAGGGTACGACGATGCCTGAAGATGCCAGCCTTACACTTCTCACGCCGGTTCCGGAGGAGAAGCTTCAGGCGTGGTTGAAAGAGTTCTACGGCAAAAAGGTGGACATCGAAGAGCGCGAATTGCTGCGCCACCGCGACCTCAGCTACGTCGAGCGTCTGAAGATTCGCGATGCGCTGCCCGCCTCTCTCATCTACAAACAAGTGCTGCCGCCCTGGGACATCGAGCAGGATCTGCACGAGCGCATTCTCATCCCTTCCATCACCAATTCAGCGCAGCTCTACATGGCGGCGCACTACGGTGAAGTGACGGCGATGTTCATGGAAGACCTGGGTAATGTCCAGGTCAAAGACGTCGCCACCAAGGAGATCGCGCAGCGACTGGGTGAAGACCTGGCGAAGATGCACCGCTCTTATTGCTATCGCACCGACGAGCTCGTGCAGATGGGCGTCTTGAGCACTCTCTTGCCCATCGACTATGTAGAGTTCAGCGTGAAACTGACGCGCAAGCTGTCCGGGTGGAAGCTGATCGGGCGTTCTCAGGCAAAAAGCCTAAAAACGCTCGCCGGCACACTCGCGCCTAAGCTTGCCGGAGAGCCATTCTCCCTGGTTCACGGCGATCTCTACGCAGAGAACATCATCAAGCGCAATCAGCGCTTGTTCATCATCGACTGGTCGTGGTTCACCATGCTTGGTGTGCCGCTCATGGACCTCGCTACAGTCACGATGGCGCACCACAAAAATGGCGCACTGGCTCGTTACAGCGAGGACATCATCGAGGCATACTGCTTCGAGGCCGGGCGCGATGTTCAGGATGTGCGCAGAGTCTTGCCTCATGCCGAAACGCTAAGCCGCTTGCTGTTTCTCAACTGGCTGGTGGAAAGGCGTTCGCGTGGCATTACGGGTACGACGGTAGGTCCCGTGGATAAACTGATCGCGACTGTCGTCGACGAGCTGATCGAGAGGCTTGCGGCGATTCCAGCTTAGCCTGGTTCTGAGCTCCTGCGAAGGCAGGGAGCTTTGTGTAACTGTTGCCGGAGACGATAGTGTCTCTCGGAATCTTCTCTGAAATGCCCGACCGGCATCGCCGGCCGGGGTTTCGTTCTAACTGAAAAACGGGCGCCAGCAGCGCCCAAAGGAGATCTCATATGGACGGAAATGATGGCGCTTTTGGCGACCATGACGGCCACGATGCCGGCATGGGTTCGCATTCTGGTCATGACGCGTACGGCAATCCGGACGCCGGTGGCGCCGGGCACAGCACTTTCGAGGCGCTGAGCATCGGCTTCAGCCATCAGGATCATGCCCACGGTCACTTCTCCGGCTTTGGCGTGATGGCTCACGGTCAGCATTGCCAGAGCGGTCCAAGCGGCTCTGGGCACGACTCCCATAGCCATTCTCACAATCAGCAGGCGCGCTCCCGTCAGGAGCGTTGCGACGTGGCGCCGGAAGTGCCCAACTTTCACGGTGAACGTCGCATGTTCGTGGCGCATGTCGTCGCCCATGGCGATGTCGACATCGTCGCCCACTTGCCGCGCATCTGCAAGAAGTACGACGTCATTCGGCTCGACACCTTCCGCCCTTCCATGAACGGCGAGGACCGTGTCGAGTATCAACTGGCTGACGATCAGCCCTGGCTGCCGCCCTTCGATGTCGAAAATCAGCCGCCGGCTGGTTGGTATCCGGGGGCGACCGGCTCGACGCGCTTCGTCAAGCAAATCTGGCAGGTTGGTCGTCGTCCCTCGGTCTGGGACAAGGGCCTGGCCGCATCACTGCGCATGATGCGCAAACACGAGTGGGTCAGTGACCCGCAGTACGACCCGCAAGCGAAGACCTTCTTCGAGGTCGGCGTTGTGACGTGGAACTACAAGGAGACGGGCGACCACGACACGCTCATCACCATCCGCATCGCTTCCCAGCTCGTCTGGCAGCGGTACTTCGGGCGGTACGGCTACAAGAAGATTCCCTTCCAGAAGCATCAGGAAGCGGCAGCCAAGATCCTTCAGGACCTCCTGGAGATTCTCAAGGCTGCTGCTCCCAGCGACATGCAGAGGCGCAATCGGGAATTTTTCGCAGTCACCCTGCCTGGTCTCGAGAAGGGTGAAGATGCCCCGCCCGCCGAACCGCAGCCGCAGCCTCAGCCGCCTCAGCCTCAGCCTCCGGCGGACGGTTGCCCTCCCGTTCCGGCTGGCGATGTCCCCGGCTCCGGCGCGGATCTCGGCAAGGTAATCGATGACGCACCGGCTGCTGAGCCCGACAAGTCAGGGCTGCAGAAGGTCGACATCGTTGTCACCCTGCCTCGCTAGTTTCATTGAGCAGTTTCATGGAGGAGCGCCGGGCTTGTGCTCTCGTCATCGCATGTCGATGAGAGACAGGGCACAAGTTCGGTTGCTCCTCCATGGGCGCTCATGGCTACCTCGATTTCTGAATATGTTCTGGTGCGGGTAAACTAAGGACCTTCACCAGGACATATTTTTTTGGTTGAAGTTGTCAAGAGGTGGTCCTTGGGGTTTGAAACTCAGCCCAGTTAAGGAGTTTGCGTGTCAGGTTTCAGTTTAGAGAGCTTTCTGAAAGAGCAGACCGGTGATGAAGAAGCCTCTTTCTCTGTGCTTGACTTCGGTGATTTGCAGGCTACAGATTCCCTTGCCGAGCGCAGCGATCTTGAATGGCTCAGTACAAACGGGCTCGGCTCTTATGCCAGCCAAACGCTTACTCTAGCCAATTCGCGTCGATATCACGGGCTCTTCGTTGTTGCACTCGAGCCTCCTCTTCGCCGCACTGTGCTACTTTCGCGCCTGGATGAAGTGGCGACGACGCAAGAGGGTCGGCAGATAGAACTGGCGACCTCTTACTGGCAGGGCGATACAGTTGCGCCACACGGTTATGAAAATTTGCGTGCATTTGCCAATTTGCCTGTGCCAACCTGGCAATTCGCTTTGCCGGGCGGCAACCTGATCAAACAGGTCGCGATGGTGCACGGCGAACAGCGTGTGGTGGTGGGCTACACCTGGGTGCCCGAAGAGGGAAACAGTGCTGATCTTCTTTTGAAAACTGCTGTTCTGGCGAATTTCAGAGATTTTCACAGCGAAACGCGGGGAGCATCGAGCTGGCAGTTTCAGCAAAATTTGCAGCAAAACACCCTTTCTATCAAAGCTTACGATGATGCGACCGAATGGTTTCTCGAATTTTCTTCGGGAGGCTACTGTGTGGATGCTGATTGGTATTGGGGATACAGTTGGTCGGCTGAATGGGAGCGTGGACTGGCGGACAGCGAAGATCTCTATCGCACAGGTTTTCTCACGGCCTCACTGAGCGCGGGCAAGACTTACTCTGTAACAGCCGGTTTGCAGCCGGCTGCGGACCTTTATGACATAGATGCGGTTGTGCGCGCAGAATGGCAACGTCAGCAGGAGATTATTTCTGCAGCCGGCGTGCGCGGGCGCGTGGCTTCTCAATTGCTGGTCGCCGGTGATCAGTTTGTTGTGCATCGTGACTCTACAAATGGTGCATCTCTGCTGGCTGGTTATCACTGGTTTTCCGACTGGGGAAGGGACGCAATGATCAGCGTCACCGGATTGCTGATCGAAACGGGCAGGCATGCTCTGGCGCGCAGTGTCCTGTCCACATTCGCTTCGTATGTCAGCGAAGGGATGCTTCCTAATCATTTCCCTGATTCCGGGCAAGAGCCTCAGTACAATACGATGGATGCCACACTATGGTGGGCATTTGCTCTGGACGAATACTACCGAAATACGGGCGACCTGCCGTTTCTCTTGCAACAGGTCCCGCTGCTCGATAAAGTGGTGATTGCTCATCTGCAAGGCACTAGATATGGTATCAAAGTCGATCCCGTGGATGGCTTGCTCGAGGGCGGCGAACCGCATCAGCAGCTGACCTGGATGGACGCGAAGTGCGGCGAGCTGGTCGTCACTCCGCGTCAGGGCAAACCGGTCGAGATAAATGCTCTCTGGTTCAATCTTTTGAAAACGCTGGAGCTTTTGCATACAACGCTCGGCTCAGCTGTGCTGGGTTCTGAGGGCGCTGAGTACGACATGCACATGGGTCTGTCCATGCGTTATGCCGATATGGCCGAAAGGGCGCGTCTTGGTTTCACCGCGTTCTGGAATGACGCTGAAGGTTGTCTTTTCGATGTAATAGGCCGGGATGGTTATGTTGACCCGAGCATAAGACCGAATCAAATCTTTGCCGTCAGTCTGCCCTTCAAGGTAATCAGCCCCGAACAGGCCGCCGGCGTGCTCGCGGTTGTGGAAAAGGATTTGTTGACCGATTTCGGCTTGCGCACACTGGCTCCTCGAGATCCTGCTTATCGCGGCACTTACGGCGACACGATGGGAGCAGCCGATCAATATCACAGGGACCTCACCTATCATCAGGGTACAGCCTGGCCCTTTCTTCTTGGTCATTGGGTGGACGCCAGGGTCGCTGTACATGGTCAACATCCGGGCAATTTCGAGCTGATTGCCGAGCGGCTTCTGCCTTTGATCCAGCACATGAGTGAAGAAGCTTGTATCGGCTCCATATCGGAAATCTTTGACGGAGATGAGCCGCATCGCCCAGCCGGCTGTAGTGCCCAGGCCTGGTCGGTCGCCGAATTGACGAGAGTAGTTTTGAAATATCCACAGCTCAGAGAGATTTTGGAAGCAAGAGTGGCACCGCCAGCGGTGGCGGTGTGACTTGGTACGGACAAGGAGGCGGCAAAGGTTATAGACATGAAGATTCAATCAAAACATTGCGCAATACTGGCCGGCTCATTGACTGGTTTATTCTGGCTTGGCGGGCATGCTCAGGCTGAGAACAAACCGGCAGCGTCAGCGCCTCAAGGGCCGCCCAAGGTAGTGCTAACTCCAGCGCAGCAAAAATCGCTTGTATCTTCAGTCAAAAACATTCAAGAAGCCGCAAAAATGGCGCGTGCGCGCAAGTGGCCTCAAGCCTATGCCGCTTATACCAGTTTGATCAAAGCCAACCCTGAACTGGGCATCGCTTATGCAGACCGGGCTCTTACTCTTTTGGCTATGAAAAGATACGCTGAGGCGGTTGCCGATTGCAATAAAGCGATTTCCTTGCGCAAAGACAGTGCCGACGTGTATAACCGCCGAGCGGCAGCCTATACGCAGATGAAGAAATTCGATCTGGCACTGGCTGATTACACGCGAATAATCAATCTCAATCCCGCCTCAGCGGCTGCCTACAGAGACAGGGCCGTTTGCTATTTGCGCAAAGGCGACAAGAAAAGTGCCAAGCGCGACATTGATATGGCCAAGAAAGCGATGGGCGGCAAAATTGCCGGCACCAATCAGGAAAAGAAGACACCCTTCCTGGCGGTTAAAGGCGGAAACATCGTCGATTTAAGTTCGATGCCGATTGAGAAATTCGACGAGATTATCAAGAAAGATCCCGTTCACAAGCCGATGTATATTCTGCAAAGAGCGACAGTCAATATGCTTCAGGGCCAGCCGCAAAAAGCTCTGAAAGACATAGATCAAGTGCTCTTGCTCAGTGACGCAGATCTGAACAAAGGCGGATGCCCGCCCCGAGACAAGCTGCAACAATTGCGCATGACCGCTCTGCATAAGCTCGGCCGGCACGCGGATGCAATCGCGGAAAGTAACCATCTGCTGCAATTGCATCCCGACGATGAGCAAGCCAGGCTGATCTTGGCGATGTCCAATTTTGAATTGGGCAAATTCAAAGAAGCCGTGGTGGAAGCGGAAAAAATCAAGAAAAACGCTAAATTGGCTGCAGCAGCGAAGATCATCAAGGACAAAGCAAGCAAGAACTTGCAGGGTAAAGCCAAAAAATAAGACCGGCTTGATTGTTAAGTCCGGCTAAGCAAAAGCGTTTGCGCGTGATTAGCGCAAGCCGCGCTTGCCGAGTGCTGGGCAATGCGCTTTGCATTACGACACAGAAAATCAATATGACAAAAGGTTGCTTGGCGCTCGGGGCGCTAGTTCTGGCTCAGGAGAATCGTTTCTTTTTATTGCGCTTTTTGAGTTTTTTTGTGCTCAGCTCGGCTCAGTGATAGGTTTCAAGCCCAGTTTTTACTTCTCCCATTTGGAAACAACCCGACCCCCGAATTAAATAGCCGCTTCGATTTCGACGCATTTGCCTTGTCGCAGGTGAGACGAGATAAGAGCCGCCATTTGATTTCCGGGGACGCCAAGAGATCTCAACCAGGAAAACCACATGACAGAAACCCAGTCCACGCATGCCGCACTTGTCGCTCACGAAGGATTGAACGCATGGATCTCGCAGGTCGCCGCTCTCTGCAAGCCCGACCGTATTCACATCTGCGACGGCTCACAGGCTGAGGCCGACAAGCTCACTGCCGAGATGGTGGCGACAGGCA
>Ga0268298_10006615_pt1 | contig 10474 bp, 10 predicted proteins | sample WWTPWeurt_MetaG_FD_194462 | JGI IMG/M metagenome (GOLD analysis project Ga0268298, IMG submission 194462) | Activated sludge microbial communities from WWTP in Nijmegen, Gelderland, Netherland - WWTP Weurt | ecosystem: Engineered > WWTP > Aerobic digester > Activated sludge | place... | reverse complement strand
CGGGTTTCTCAAGGAGGCCCCGTTCCGCATCCCCTGGAGCTACCGAAACGCCGTCATTGCGAAGATTAAAATTCTAACGGCCTCGATGAACCTCACCGAGCGCCGCATTCCCCAATCGGGCCGCATCGAGGTGATGGCCAAAGGCCGTCCCATCGAGTTTCGGGTGGAGACCATTCCCACCGTCTACGGCGAATCGGCCAGCCTCCGTCTTTTGGACCGGAAGTCCGTCCAGGTGGACATCCATAAGCTGGGTTTTTTGGACGACATTTTGGAGAAGCTGCTCGAACAACTGAAGGGCATCGGCGGAAAGAAAAACTACGGCATGATCCTGGTCACCGGGCCCACGGGATCGGGGAAAACCACCACGCTCTACGCGTGCTTGAACCACGTGAACCGCCCCGACATCCGGATCATCACCGCCGAAAACCCCGTCGAATACAACATCGACGGCATCGTCCAGGTCGCGGTGAACCCCGACATCACGCTGGCGAAAGACCGGGTGTTCAACTTCGCCACGGCCCTGCGGTCCTTCCTGCGTTTGGACCCCGACGTCATCATGGTCGGCGAGGTGCGCGACAAGGAAACGGCCACCATCGCCATGGAGGCGGCCATGACGGGCCACCTCGTGCTTTCCACCATCCACACCAACGACGCGGCGTCCACCGTGTCGCGGTTGGCCGAAATGGGCCCGCCCGCCTATCTTGTGGCCAGCACCCTGAAGTGCGTGCTCGCCCAGCGGCTTTGCCGCATGATCTGCCCCGACTGCAAGGGTCCAGTGACCCTGTCAGCCGATGAACGGGAGATCTTCCGGCTGAACGGCTTTGAATTGACCGAAGAAACCACCATCTACAAAGGAGCGGGTTGCAAAGCCTGCAGCAACACCGGACTCAAAGGGCGACTCGGTATACACGAACTTCTGATCATGGACGAGACCGTCCGCCGCGTGGCCCTCTCGGACCTCACCGCCGACAGCATCCGCAACGCGGCCATTTACCATTCCCCTCAGCGCATGCGGACCATGGTCCAAGACGGTCTCATCAAGGTCCTCCAGGGCCTGACCACCATCAACGAGGTGTTGGGCGTGTCGACCGAAAAGACGAGCTGACCCCACCCCCGGTCGACCCCCGCATTCAACGGGAGACGACGGGGGAACCCCGTGTTTGACGCCCCCCTTCGGGCGGGGTATAATGAGGCTTTCCTATGAGCGAAACCAACACCGGCATTTTGATGGTCGTGTCCGCGCCGCTGGGCGTCGGAAAAACCACCCTGTGCCAGGCGCTGTTGGATCGCCACCCCGAGGCTCAGTTGGGGGTTTCCTGCACAAGCCGGCCTCCTCGGGCCCGCGAAGTCGACGGCCACGATTTCTTTTTTATCTCCGCCGAGGAATTCCGTCGGCGTTCCCGGGCGGGAGAATTTCTGGAGTGGGTCAACATTGGCGGTCATCTTTTCGGCACGCCCAAAAAACCTGTTTTGGATCACCTTTACGCCGGCCGCGACGTGATTTTAAATCTGGACGTCCGGGGCGCGGCGTCGGTGAAGGAAGCCTATCCTCAGGCGGTGAGCGTCTTCGTTTGTCCCCCCACGTGGTCGGCCCTGGCCGACCGGCTGGCCAAGCAGGGAACGGGCTGGGACAACGGTCCGGTCGCGGAACACTTGAACGCCGCCCGGCGCGACGCCAAAGCGGCCGACAAGAGCGACTATTTTGTGATCAACGACGAACTGGTGAACGCCGCCGAGGACTTGTCCGCGATTCTGCGGGCCGAACGGCGCCGGGCGGCCCACGCGGGGGGCGACCTGGCCCGGTTCCTCAAGAGCCCGTTCCCGAACGCCTGATCCCATGAACGTTTTAAAATTCCTTTCCGATACATCCCCCTTCAGCGCGTTGGCGCCGGAGGGCTTGCGGGATCTGGCCGAACTCGGCCAGGTGCGCGCGGTGTCGAAAGGCGACCGGGTGTACGCGGAAGGGGAACACGCGGGGCAAACCTACGTGGTGATGGCGGGCCAGGTGCAGATCACCCGCGCCGCCTCGGACGGCAAGCCGTTGACGATCGAGATCTTGAAAGCCGGGGAGATGTTCGGCTGCGTGGGGTGCGCCGCCGTCGGCAATTATCCCTGCGAGGCGGTGGCCGGGTCCGCCGCGGAAATTCTCTTGTTCCCGATGGCCCAGATCCGCGCGCTTCTGGATAAAAATCTGGCGTTCGGCCAGGCGCTTTTCTACGACATGAGCCGACGCATGCGCGAGGCGCAGTCCTTTCGGACTCTGGGGGCGGAAACCGTCGAAAAACGCATCGCCGGTGTGCTCCTGTGGTTGGCGGGAAAGTTCGGGTCCGACTTGCCGTTCACGCGGCAATCCATCGCCGAGATGGCGAACACCACGCCGGAATCCGCCATCCGCACGCTCATCGATTTCCGTCGGCGCGGCCTCATCGCCACCGGCTGGAAGCGCATCGCCATGCGCAATTCCAAAGCCCTGCGCGAACTCCTCGAAGGCGTCGCCGCTTAATTCCCCCGGTGTTTTCCGTCGTTCGCGAGATCCGCTTTTCCTACGGTCACCGGCTGATGGATTACGCCGGGAAATGCCGCCATCCCCACGGCCACAACGGCCTGGCCGAAGTGGAACTTTCGAGCCGACGCCTGAACGGCTTGGGCATGGTGATGGATTTCGACGAGATCAAGAAGCGTCTGCAGACGTGGATTGATGACCATCTGGACCATCAGATGATCCTGCGGCGGGACGACCCGCTGGCGGGTGTCTTGAAGGGAATGGGCGAACCGTTCTATTTGATGGACGAAAACCCCACCGCCGAAGCGATCGCCCGGGAAATCTTCCGCGTGGCCGCCCGCCAGGGACTTCCGGTCACCGGCGTCACGGTGTGGGAGACGGAAAAGTCCCGCGCCGTTTACCGCGGCGCGGCGCGATAAATTTCAATTTCGGCGTAATCCATGCCGGGCAGCGCCCGCTTGCGGGCCTTCACGGCGACGGCTCGCGCCAGGGTGTGCGTCAACACCCAACGGGCCGCGTCCTCGGCCACCGCCTCGATCAACCGGCGCGGATTTTTTAGGAGCGCGCGCTTGAGGCCCGCTGTGACGGCCGCGTAGTCGATGGACCGCGCCAAATCGTCGGTGCGGCCAGCGGCGGCGAAATCCCCCTCAAGCTTCACGTCCAACAGGATCCGTTGCGGAAACGCCCGTTCCTCGGCGGTGCAGCCCACCTTCAGCCAAAGCTCTATTCCCACCACGCTAAGCGCGTCCATCGGTCTCCTCCCGGGCCAGGGTGTCCACCCGGCGCCGCAGTTCCGGGTGCAGGGCCAACCCCCGGGCCCGCTCGCGTCCGTCGGGGCCCATCTTTTTCCATGTCTTGCGCAGGGCGTTTTCAAGTTTGTCTTCGGAAAGCTTCGCCCGCAGGGCGTCCCAGGGTGTTTCCAAAAACAGAAGGCACAGGGCGTCCTCGAGGATCACGCCTTCCGGATCGCCCGTCCGGTGGGCGACCTTGGTGATGAGATCCGCCACGCGGCCGATTTCCTCTTCCGTGCATCCCTGTTCGCGCATGAGGCCGCCGACGCGGTCGGCGTGAAAACGTTTGAGCTGTTCCCGCCAACGAAGGTAGCCGCCGCGGTCCAGGGGTTGGCTGTCGCGCCGGGATGTCCAGCGCTCGATATGTTGGCCCCGGGCGGCGATGCGCAGGGCGTCCGAGGGGGTCGCCGTCAGGCGGAGGACCCACGCCGTCAATCGGTCGGCGTAAGCCAATTCGTGCGGGCGGCCCTCCTCCGTTTGGCGCGGGTCGCGCGCGTTGGCGGTGTCGATGGCCCCCAGCACGCGGGCCAGGCGTTCCGGCGTCAAAGGAAGCGGATCCCCCGCACGACCACGCGGCCGCGGCCGCCTTGGTCCCCGCTTTTTTTGGAAATCGCGAAATAAATCTGGCGCACGCGCTTCCAGTCGAGCTTCGAATCCCCGCCCCAGAGGTAGGCCAGGTCGGTCAGAGGCAAGTCGACCACCGTGGACGCGGCGCGGCCGCTGGCGCGAGACCAGTCCACCCCGACGTTGGTTCCGTCCGAATCGACGATCTTAAGCTCAAACGTGTTCGCCCCGCCGTTCCCGTTGAAGACGAATTGCACCCGGGTGAACTTGGAAAGGTCCTGTTTCAAGTCGACGAAGGCTTGCACCCATTGGCCATCGGCCAGGTCGTAATCCAGTTTGAGCGCGCGGTCTGTCCCGACCAAGACGGGCGTGGGCGTTAGCCGACCGTTCCGATCGGCGAGGGAGCGAAACTTCGGGGCGGTGTTGAGAAGGTCGAAGCGGGGCCCTTTGGGTTCCACGGCCGCGGCGGGTTTCTTGGGGTCGGGGGACGTGGGCGCCGCTTTTTTGGGCGGTTCCGAAGGCGGCGACGGTTCCTCCGGTTCCGGGAGCGGGAGTTCCGGCTCGGGCGCGGGGGTCGGGTCCTCGTGGGGCGCGTTGGGAAGCGGGGCCGGTTCCTGCTCAACGGGGGCGGGCGCCCCGCTCCCGGGCAAGGCGGTGAGGCGGCGCCACTGAATCGTGGTCACGACAAGGGCGGCCACGCCTCCCGAAAAAAGCGCGACACTCAAAACGAACCAAACGACGTCCCGGCGGCGACGAAAAGAGAGCAATGTGCGTTTGCGACGGGGCAACAGGGGTTTCGGGGCCGGCGGATCGTCGGGCGTGGGGGTCATAGAGAACGTCCTTTTTTGTCGTGTGTCGCCGGGCGACGCATCGCTTCGGCCTCCTCAAATCGGTCCTGCGCGTCCAGGCAGATGGCGGCGTTTTCCCGGGCGGCGCGCGCGGCGGGGTGGTCGACCCCGTAAACCCGTTCGTGGCTTCGCAGCAAATCCGCCAGCAGGCGGTCTGCTTCGTCGTAAACCGCGCGTTCGTAATACAAGTGCGCCAACCCGTTCGCCGTGCGAAGCAACGCCGGACCGTCCGGGCCGTGCCCGCGGAGCAAAATCGTGGCGGCGCGTTGGTAGGCGCGCTCAGCGTCCACGAATTTTTTGGCCGCGGCCCAACCATCCGCCCGGGCGGTCAAGGCCTCCGCCAACTCGGGGTGTTCCGGCCCCAAGGCGTTTTCCCGGATCACGATAGCGCGTTTGAACGCGGCGTCCGCCCGTCGGAAGCGACGCTCATCGACGAGCGCACGGCCCAAATGAAGCCAGTCGCGCGCGATCGACAGACCCCCCGCTCCCTCGATTCGCTCGTGGGCGTCCAACGCCAGACGGAAAAAATCCAGCGCCGGGCGGGTTCGGCCGACGCTTCGTTCCAGCTGGCCCCGGCGCATCAGCACGTTGCCGCGTTCGGCGGCGCCTTCCGGACCTTTTTCCAGAAGCCGTTCGGCGGACTCGTAATGGCCCCGCGCTTCGTCCAGCCGGGCCAAGGCCCGGGCCGCGTCTCCCCAGGCCAGGTGGAAACGGATCAGGGCGCTGTGGGCGTCTCCGAAAACGATGCGGGCGATTTTCTGCGAGCGCGCCAGGTGCGCGAGACCTTCGCCCTTCTTGTTCCGCACCGCCAGGAGTTGCGCCAAATTGACCAAATCCTGGGCGATGGCCACGCTGTTTTGCACGGCGTCCCGCTCGTGGATCTTTAAAGCGAGCGTCAAGACCGCCTCGGCCTCGGCCAACCGGCCGGTGGTCTCGTAGGAACGGGCCAGCTCCGTCAAAGGGAGCGCCAGCGTTTCGTGTTCCGGCCCGTATATTTTTTCTTTGACCGAGAGCGCCTGCACTTGCAGGGGCTCCGCGTCCCGAAAGCGACCCCGCTGAATGTAATGCGAGGCCAGCGCTTCCAGGGCGTCCAAACGGCGGTGATTCAGCCGCCCCAGGCGCTCCGCGGCTTGGACGGCCTCGATGAGCCGGAGTTCGACGGCGGCGGAATCGTTGGAATGTTTGGACATGTGAAAACTCTATTTTACCACAAATGGGTCCCGGGCGTGAGCGCCGACCGCCGTGTATGCCCGCGCGGGCGACGGCGTGGCGGACGTTGGCCGGCGTGGTATAATACACCGTCGAAAAACTATGGAAACCCCAACTCTCATTGTGATCGGCGGCGGTCACGCCGCCATCGAAGCCGCCCTGGCCGCCGCGCGGCGGGGTGTGTCGACGTTGATGATCACCCAGAGTGCCGCCAAGATCGGGCAGATGTCCTGCAACCCGGCCATCGGCGGCGTGGCCAAGGGCCAAGTGGTCCGGGAGATCGACGCCCTGGGCGGTGAAATGGCCCGGGCCACCGATAAGGCGGGGCTGCAATTTAAAATGCTCAACCGAGGCAAGGGGCCGGCCGTGTGGAGCCCCCGGGCCCAATGCGACCGGGCCCTCTACCGCGAGACGATGACGGAGGCCGTCCGAGATCAACCCGGTCTGTCGGTGCTCGAAGACGAAGTCGCGACGATCTTAACGGACGGGGATCGGGCGACGGGCGTCGTCACCGTTCGGGGCGCGCGGGTAACGGCGCGGGCGGTGGTTTTGGCCGCCGGCACTTTTTTACGCGGGTTGCTGCACACGGGCTCACGGCGCACCGCCGGCGGCCGCGTGGACGAGCCGCCGGCGGCGCGGTTGTCGGATTCGTTGCGCGCGCTCGGGTTCACCCTCGGGCGGTTGAAGACCGGGACCCCGCCCCGCCTGGACGGGGCCACCCTCGATTACAGCCGCTGCGACCCCGCGCCCGGCGACGACCCCCCGATCCCGTTCTCCCACGCCACGCGCGTCCTCACGCAGTCGATGTTGCCCTGTTGGTTGACCCGCACGACCGAGCGGACACATCAAATCATCCGCGACAACCTGCACCGGTCCCCCCTGTACGCCGGCGCGATCACGGCCACGGGCCCGCGCTATTGCCCGTCGATCGAGGACAAGGTGGTCAAATTCGCCCACCACGCCTCGCACCACGTGTTCGTCGAGCCGGAGGGGTACCGCACGAGCGAAATCTACCCCAACGGCATTTCGACCAGCCTTCCCGAAGACGTTCAAGAGGCGGTGGTGCGTTCCATCCCCGGTTTTGAAAACGCGCGCATCGTCCGCTACGGCTACGCCGTGGAGTACGACTACTGCCCGCCGACCCAGCTCACGCCGAGCTTGGAGACCAAGGCCGTGGCGGGTTTGTTTTTCGCCGGACAGATCAACGGCACCACGGGCTACGAGGAAGCGGCGGGGCAAGGCTTGATTGCCGGGATCAACGCCGTCGAGTTTGTGCGGGGCGAGTCCCCCTTGATTCTCGGGCGCGACGAGGCCTACATCGGGGTGATGATCGACGATTTGGTGACCAAGGGGGTTGACGAGCCTTACCGCTTGATGACTTCCCGGGCCGAGCACCGCCTCGGGTTGCGTTGGGACAACGCCGACCTGCGGCTCTTGGACCACGGGCGGCGGCGGGGGTTGGTGTCGTCGGAAAGCTACGCGCGGTTTTGCGATTACCGCGAACGGCTGTGGATCGCCGCCCGGGAGGCCTTGCCCAAGGACGCCGAATCCCCCTATTTGGGGCCGCCGCCCCGCGCGGTGGCGGAGGAAGCGGGCGATCCGACGGGTGCGATTCCCCACGGGTGGTGGGACGACGCGGCGATCCTTCGCCAGGTCGGGGTGGAGAAAACCTATTGGGGCTACCTGAAACGGCAACGGTTGGACATCACTAAATTCCGTCGAATGGAAAACCGTCAAATTCCCACGGACGTGGACTACGACCGATTGACGGGGTTGTTGACCGAAGCGCGGCAGAAACTCAAGCGCGTGCGCCCATCCAATCTCGGTCAAGCGTCGCGCATCCCGGGCGTGAACCCGTCGGACGTGGGGGTGCTGATGGTTCATTTGGCGCGCCGGCGGGACCGGCCGTCCGCCGCGTGATGTCGACCCTCCCGTCGACGGGCTGGACCCCCTGGGCCGAGGCCTTGGCGGGATTGTCGTTAGCGGCCGACTTTTTCCCCGGGGCCGAGCGGTACCTCGACGCCCTGGCGGCCGCCAACGCGGAATTGAATTTGACGGCCTTTGACCCCCGCCTCGAGGGGCGGGCCCACGTTGTGGATTCCCTGCAGGCGTTGCGGGGCTTGCCCGTCGGCGCGGCGTCCGTCATTGATGTGGGGACCGGCGGGGGGTTCCCGGGCCTCCCGGTGGCGTTGGCTCGGCCCGGGCTTTCCGTGGCGCTTTTGGACGCTTTGCGAAAGAAACAGGCCGCCACGGCGTCGGTGGCCGTTGCCGCGGGCGCGGGCAACGTGACGGCGCTCTGGGGCCGAGCGGAAGACATCGGCCGAGATCCCGCTCACCGCGAAACCTACGACGCGGCCCTCTGCCGTGCCGTGGGGCGATTGCCCGTGGTGTTGGAGTTGACTTTGCCTTTTTTGCGGGCCGGTGGACGCTGTCTGTTGCACCGAGGTCAAGAGGCCCCAACCGAAATCGAGGCGGCGATTCCCCATTTGGAATCCCTGGGCGCCCGGCTTGGGGATGTTTTTCGCTACCGTCTACCCGGAAACAATCACGATCGATTTGTGATTTGTATTGAAAAAGCATGTCAAATTGACAAGCGCTATCCTCGAAGGCCAGGAATTCCCGCCAAGAGGCCTTTGTGGTAAAGCGCCGGCGCGTTCAATCACAAATTTATTTGGCGGGCGCGGCCATTTTGGTTTCATTGGTCGGGGTGTGGCTGTGGCATCGTTCATTGCCCTGGAACCGGGCGCGGCGAACCCTGGACCGGGGCGAGACGGCCGAGGCCGTTGAAATTCTGACGAAGGCCCTGGACGAACGGAATTGGCGCGGGGACCGGGAAGAGAATTTATTAACCCAGAGAGCCCGCGCCTTCTTTTTGAAAGGCGCGATCGAGTCGGCCGAAGCCGATTATCGCCGGTTGAACGAGAAATTCCCCGACAACCTTGATGGACTTCTTGGTCTCGGCGTCATCAATATTTTGCGCGACCAGCGGACTTTTGCCCGCGATTATTTGGAACGCGCCCGAGAATTGCATCCGCGGGACATTCGTCCCTACTTGTTGCTGGCGGGCGTTTATCGCGCCATGGGAGACCACGCCGCCTTGGACCGCGCCCTTCGGGCCGCTTGGGGGCGGTTTCCCAACGATCGGCGGGTGGCCCGGTTGCAGGCGGATTTTGATTTCGATTTGGGCAAGTACGCCACCGCTTTAAAGATGTATACGGCGCTCTATGCCGCGACACCGGCAGACCGGGATCTTCGAGCGCGCATGGCCCTGGCCAATTTGTATTCGGGTCATCATCGCCGTGCCGCGGACATATTGGGAAGCTTGCGGTCGGAAGAAGGGCTCGATTATCCCTTGGAATTGGCCCTGGTCAAAGTGCTGAAGGTTCAGGGGCGCCGCGCCGAAGCCAACGCGCGGTTTGAGAGTCTCTACAACCGAACCAACGCCCATGTCGAAGCGGGGTTGGAATGGGCCACCGGCTTGTTGGAAGGCGGCCGTTTCGAAGAGTCCGAATCGGTTCTGGCGCGATTGGGGCAGCAAGTGATCCCGCTCACGGCGGAATTGTTTCAACCCCCGCCCACTTTGGAAATGTCCGACGTGGAGAGGCTCTCCCTCATTCGGTATATCGCCATCCAGCAAAACGTGGGTCTTGCGGTTGTTCAGGGGCGGCTGGCCGCGCACCGGGGAAACACGATGGAGGCCGAGCGCGCTTTTCGTCGCGCGTTGACGTGGGAGGGAGACTCCTACGAGGCCATGACGGGGATGATGGATCTCGCCCGGCGACGCGGTGACGGCGAAGAACGGCTTCGTTGGGCCGACCGCCTGGTGTCGGCGTATAAGGAGCATCCGGCCGCCCTGTTGGCTCGAGCGGAGGTTTATTTGGATTTGGGGCGCAACCCGGATGCCGCGGTGGACGCGAGGGAAGCGGCCGACGCTTACCCGGAATTGTCCCAGGCCCAGGCAATGCTGTCCCGCGCGTGGTTATTATCGGGCCATCCGGAGGAAGCGCGCCATGCGGCCGAACGGGCCGTGGCGTTGAACGGAGGCGATCCCCGGGCACATTTCGCCATGGCCGAGGCCCTGGCCCAATCCGGTGACCCGAGGCGAGCGGAGCTTTCTTATGTGCGGGCTCTTAATTTGGATCCTTATTGGGTCTACCCCCGAGTTCATTTTGCCCGATTTTTAACGGCTCAAGGACGGTTTTCCGAAGCCAATCAGCAACTGAACGAAGCCGACCGAATCGAGCCGCGCCCCGGCAAGAGGAATCCATGATTCCGATCCGCGACAACGTGGCCAATCGGACATTCCCTTTTGTCAACATTCTGTTGATCCTCGCCAACATCGGCGTCTTTGTCTTGGAGCTCCGGCAACCCTCCCCCCAAGCGCTCGAGCGATTTTTTGGGGATTGGGCGCTCATCCCGGCGGTGCTTTTTAGAGACCCCTGGGGGCATGGCATTCGCGTTGTCACATCCATGTTTTTGCATGGGGGCTGGTCCCACATGATCGGCAACATGATGTATCTGTGGATTTTTGGTGATAATGTGGAAGATCGCGTCGGCCA